>CEUY01012616.1_pt1 | contig 170280 bp, 163 predicted proteins | sample 361481 | NCBI WGS metagenome assembly CEUY01 (sample SAMEA2622737, study PRJEB7988) | marine metagenome | isolation source: saline water (ENVO:00002010), including | reverse complement strand
TCTGCAGGTGCCTCTTCAGCTTCTTCCTCTGCAGGTGCCTCTTCAGCGGCGGCGGCTTCAGCGGCGGCGGCTTCAGCTTCCTTCTTTCGCTTCTCTGTTAGTGCAGCTGCCTTTACCTGACTTGCTTCCTCTGGATCCATTTCTCCTAGGGCTACTGAACTATCTCCACCCCTTCTTGCCTTATTGACCAGAGTCCTGACTGTGTCCGACTGAATTGCACCTTTGGCTACCCACTCATCAACTTTCTCCAAATCCAGTATGAGGCGAGCAGGATGTTCCATGGGCTTATAGTATCCCAATGTCTCAATGAATCGACCGTCTCTCGGAGAAGAAGATTCAGTAGCGACAATACGGTAATGGGCCAACTTTTTACGACCCATGCGACGAAGACGAATTTTTACAGACATATGTGTTTTCTAATTATCCCCCAAACTTCCATCGTATAACAAAGATGGGAAAGATAAAGCGATATAGTGACAGCCTCAACGGTTAAGAGAAATTTTCTCTGATAGGGTCGAAACTAAAATCTGATAATTTGACTTCGCTTCGGCCCTACCGAAACCATTTCTATAGACGTTTCAGCTAATTCTTCAAGTCTTTCCAAGAAGACTCTAGCAGCCCGAGGTAAGTCCTCTTGGCTCCTTATTTCTTTGGTGGGCTCCATCCAGCCGGGTAGCATTTCATAAACAGGTTTGACTTCTCCCAGTTCTACTAAATCTGCCGGAAAATCTTCTATAATTCCATGTTGCGTCTCATATCCAGTGCAAACATAGACTTCTGGGAGAGTGTCCAAAACATCAAGCTTTGTAACCGCTAAGCCTGTCAAGCCATTGACCCTTGCTGAAAATTTGGCCAGCACTCCATCGAACCAACCACACCTGCGTGGTCTACCAGTTGTCGCTCCGAATTCACCCCCCAATTCCCTGATCATCTCATCCATTTCAGGTTCAAACGCTGTTGGTAGGGGACCGTTACCCACGCGGGTCGTGTAGGCCTTAACAACTCCAGTAACTGAGTCAATCATCGTTGGACCGATGCCCGATCCTATTGCCGCTGCCCCAGCAGTCGTATTTGAAGAAGTGACAAATGGATACGTGCCGTGGTCCACATCCAGAGCGGTACCCTGAGCACCCTCTAAAAGTACAGAATCGCCATCAGCCAATGTATTCGCTATCTCCAATCCTACATCAGTGGCGAATTCTACAAGCCTATCACTGTCTCTTAGAAAAGCCTCTCTATCTTCCATTAGTGAATCAGTAATTGATTCTCCTTCACCAATTATACTCTTAGCTCGCGCGATCCCTTCTTCGATCAAAGTATTTGTTCTATCAGGATGTCTCAGGTCTCCGACCCGCAACCCTCTCCTGCCCACTTTGTCCTCATAAGTGGGGCCAATACCCCTGCCCGTTGTTCCGATTTTCTTTGTTGCCTGGTCTTCTGAGACCTGGTCAAGAATTTTGTGATAAGGTAGCACTAGGTGTGCTCCATAACTCACTCCTACCCTTTTTTTGGGATTAACCCCTCTTTGGTCTAACGCGTCATACTCCCTAAGAAATTCAGCAGCATCAAGGACCACACCGTTCCCAATCAAACAACGTTTGTCAGGATGAAGAATGCCCGATGGTATTTGATGTAAAATAAATTCCTGATCGGGAAGCTGCACCGTATGTCCTGCATTCGCTCCACCCTGGTACCTGACCACTAGCTGAGCGTCTTCTGCCAGAACATCAACAATTTTTCCTTTACCTTCATCTCCCCACTGGCAGCCGATGATCACTCGACAATGCCCTTTCCCTCTATTTTCTATCACTTATATAACCCGCCGTTGTATGGAGCGATCAAGCCTTCTAAACACTCGGGCCAAGGAACGCTTTTTAGAATCCAAGCACACTTATTCATTTGACATGGGCAAAGTTAGACACCTCAAGTTTCCCAGTCAACGAATAGATGCGTTCTTCAAGTCAAGACCTAATTCCTCCAATAACTGAAGAACTTTTCCCTTTCCGACTCCGTTGAGAGCGGTCAGTGGTGCACGAGGTGTTCCACCCCTCATCCCGATTATATCTAGCCCAGCTTTAACTCCTGGTATGCCCATGCTACCGACCACAGCATTGTGCACTGGACTCAGCATCTCTTGCTGTCTAGCAGCACCATCTAAATCTCCATTTTTAAAAGAAGTATAGATATTTGTAGCGCACTCAGGTGCCAAGTTGGCAACGGCCAAGATTCCACCAGATGCCCCTAGCTCTAAACAGGGGGCCAGAATAGCACCACTACCAACCAAAATCTGAAAACCTGGTTTCGTTGTAGCGACCATCTGCCTTACGATATCGATATCGCCTCTTGAATCCTTTATTCCAATAATGTTATCGACTTCGGACAACTCAGAAATTAATCTCTCGGAGAATTCAAGTGTGCTTAAGCGCAAAGGAACTTGGTACACTATTACTGGAAGCACTGAAGTCTCAGCCACTTCTGTATAATGCCTCATCAATACAGATTCTGTCATGGCCCCTCTGTAAAAGGCGGGAGGCTGAACTAAAACAGCATTAGCACCACAATCAGCCGCAACACGGCAGCGATCCTTTGTCATACGAGTCGATTCAGCACCAGTCCCTGCTATAAGCAGATGTTCTGAACCTAATTTCTGCCGTGTGACCTTAAGGACCTCTACCTTCTCCGCATTGTCAAGGAGAACTGCCTCTCCAGTGCTTCCGCCAACCAAGACCCCTCGTATAGGGTAACTCAAATAGTGGTCCAGATTGATTTCTAAGCCAGCAGTATCTAGATCGCCTGTCCTAGAATCAAATGGACTTGTGCTCGCAACAAAAACACCCCCAAGATCAATGCTCATTAAAACCATACCTCCATACATCAAAAGGAGTAATCTGAATAATCACTACATTCCTGTTGTAAAATTATAAAACCTCAAAAAATATACTTCCTGCAACAGACACATATAGGATCACTATTTTCTTAGTTAGATCCATCAGAATCCGGTAATTCCCTATTAGCCTAGCCCCACTATCAGCTTTACTTCACTGATGACGGGAGTAGACTTTTCTGCCGCACGTTCTCTTCCCTCATCCAGAACCTTCACAATGAAGGATTTGTCTGCCTTGAGACGAATAAATTCGTCTCTAATCGGTCCCATATTTTCAACCACTACTTCAGCCAATTCCTTCTTGAATCGAGAAAACTGTTTACCCTTGAATCTAGCAACAACCTTCTCTAAGGTTTCATCAGCAAAAGCAGAGTATATGGTAATCAGGTTTTTGGCCTCAGGCCTCACCTCCAGATCATCTACTTTTTCCGGAAGTAACATCGCGTCACTGGTTGCTTTCATTATTTTCCTGTTTATCTGGTCATCGGTATCAATCAGTTCTATCCTGGTCATAGAAGAAGGGTCTGATTTTGACATTTTCTTTTGGCCATCCCTGAGTGACATGACCCGTGATCCAGCGGACAAAATCATTGGTTCTGGTATCGGGAAAAAATCTTTTCCACCACTAGCAGAAAAATCGTTATTAAATTTTTGAGCGATATCTCGTGTCAGTTCAAGGTGTTGCTTTTGATCATCGCCAACAGGAACGAGATGCGAATGATAAAGGAGGATATCAGAAGCCATTAAATTAGGGTAGGCATATAGGCCGACAGAGGCCTTTTCCCTGTTTTTACCCGCTTTTTCTTTGAACTGTGTGATTCTATTTAGCCAACCGATCCTCGCCGTACAATTCAGAATCCAAGCTAATTCAGCATGAGCTGGGATCTGTGACTGGACAAAGATCGTTGCCTTTCGAGGGTCGATACCCGATGCAATGTATGCCGCAGCAACTTCAAGAATATTTTCCTTCAACTCTGCTGGATCCTGCCAAACTGTAATAGCATGCAAATCAACTATACAGTACACAGAGTCGTAATCATCTTGCAGTCCAACGAAGTTCTTGATAGCTCCAAGATAGTTGCCAATGTGAAGAGAGCCAGAAGGCTGCACTCCTGAAAAAACTCTCTTCCTGTCTGCCTTCAAATTCATAGTCCTTCTCTTATTGCCCTAAAGTTGAGTAGCTAGCCATTGCTGTTCCTTTTAAGCCCCTAATCCCCTATGCCTCTCAAGTCCACTTCTGATAATAGCAGTGTAAACTTAGGTCTCTACTGCACGGATGTGAATACGGAAGGGTCTATTGAGTGTGATAATAGTTCCAGATACTTTGAGGGATTCCTAGGTTTTGTGTCATTTCAATCAACCGAAACATCAATTTGGCTTACAATATGAGCGATATCAGCCAAGTCCTAAACGTTGCACGCAGTGTTGCTGATACAGCCGCCGACATTCACTGTGAACACTCTGGGTCGATAGATCCAGAAGAAGTTTCCACTAAAGGCCGTGCGGATTTCGTTTCGATCACCGATTTTGAATCTCAAAAAGCTAGTATAGAGATCATAAAGAAATCCTACCCCGACCACACTATAATATCAGAAGAAATGCCAGATAATCATGTACAGTTAAAAAATATCTCTGGTGCCGCCTGGATCATTGACCCCCTCGATGGAACGACGAACTATCTGCACGGACACCCCATGCATTGTTCATCTGTGGCATTCTCCATGGACGGGGAGGTTATAGTTGGAGCAGTCTCTTGTGGGCCCACTGGAGAAAAATGGTGGGCCTCAAAAGGTGAAGGGGCCTGGAAAAACGACGCGTCCATAAATGTATCCCGCGTTCAGAAGCTAGAACGGTCGTTGGTGGGAACTGGATTTCCATTTAAAAAAGAAACCTTAATCGACACTTATATTCACCAGTTCGAACGAATGCTGAGAGTCAGCGGCGGAGTGCGAAGGGGAGGATCAGCAGCATTGGACCTCTGCTACCTAGCCGAAGGTAGGTTTGATGGATTTTGGGAGCTCTACCTGGATCCATGGGATTTTGCGGCTGGCCAACTAATTGTACGGGAGGCAGGAGGATATGTTAGCCGCATTGACGGAGACAACCTTCCGTTGGACGCCGGAACCGTTTTGGGTGCAAATTCTCAAACTATGGCTCAAAGACTAAAGAACGTTATACGTTGACTTCCCAATCGCGAAAAGGAAAATGAATTTGAAGATAGCTCTAGTGGGTTACGGACGAATGGGTAAGTCCGTGGAAAAAGTAGCCACAGCAAGGGGTCATGATATTATTGCAAAGATAGATCCTAATTTGTCAACTAGTATCGTTAACTGCCCGGCACTAGTCGAAGCAGAAGTCGCGGTAGAATTTAGCACTCCGGAGACAGCTCCTGGTAACATCCAGCAACTTGCAACCAAAGGTATCCAGACCGTATCTGGAACAACGGGATGGTATGAAGCGCTAGACAAAACCACTGAAGCAGTTGAAGCTAGTGGGACTGGATTGATTTACGCTCCAAACTTTTCTTTAGGGGTGCATATACTAATGGAACTTGTGAGGGTCGCTGGTCGAATGTCACATTTAGTTAAGGGCTATGAAACAACTATCCACGAATCCCACCACAAATATAAACTAGACACTCCCAGTGGCACCGCTATCAGTTTGGCAGATGCTTTGCTCGAGCAAATTCCATCCAAAACAAGATGGGTTCTGGGACTTCGCTCAGTAGAATCCGACGCAGAAACTATCCATATCACTAGTGAGCGTGAAGGTGAGAATCCTGGCAGGCACGTCATAGATCTCAAGAGTGAACATGATGATATTGAGATTTCACACCAGGCGCACAGTCGAGACGGATTTGCCTTGGGAGCTGTTCTTGCTACAGAATGGATCTGTGGAAAAGTAGGAGTCTTCACTCTGAATGACATGTTTGCCGAAAAGGAGGCCTGATGCCTATGAGAAACTCGGGCTCTGGGGATCTTCATTTTCAGGGTCTTGGAGTGGCCTTAGTCACACCATTCTCAGATGATCTATCTATTGATGTTGAACGCTTCCGAGAGCACATCGAATTTCAAATAGAAAACGGTGTCCAACTACTCATCCCGGCTGGAACCACTGGCGAGAGCGTGACCATGTCTACAGAGGAGCAGCTCCTCGTTATCCAAGAAGCTGTCAACATCACCAACGGAAGAGCTAAAATTCTAGCAGGAATAGGCGGCAACAATACCTCTGAAGTCATTGGTAGAGCTCAGAGAGCGAGCGATCTGGGCATTGACGGCATACTTTCATCTAGCCCAGCATATAACAAGCCTACTCAAGAAGGCCTGATCGAACATTACTGCGCACTAGCAGACAGTGTCCAATGCCCTCTCATGATCTACAACGTGCCAGGAAGAACTTCCTCCAATGTGCTTCCCAAGACGGTCCAGAAACTCGCTGAGATAGAAAACATCGTTGGGATAAAAGAATCCTCAGCCGATTTCGATCAAGTCATGAGTATCCTAAGGGACCGACCCGCTGGATTCAGTGTAATGTCAGGAGAAGACAACCTCGCTTTCCCCTTGATAGCGGCTGGAGCTGATGGAGTAATTTCTGTGGCTGCGAATGAAGCTCCGCATCTCATGTCGCAAATGGTGAATGCAAGTCTGGCAGGACAATACGATGAGGCCAGAACACTGCACTATCAGCTTTTGGAGCTAATGCGGGCCAATTTTGTAGAGACCAATCCCATACCAGTGAAAGCTGCCCTTGAAATGATGGGAATGATGAAAGCTCGGTATCGCTTGCCACTGGTACCTCTCTCAACTGAAGCCAAGCCCACTCTGAGAAAAGCCCTCAGGAAAGCAGGCCTCTTAGAGTGAATGATACACCATGAATATAGAACGTCTCAAAGAGAGAATTACCTATTTTAGTACACAACCAGTGATAGAAGACAGAGCAGAAGCGAGGTCACTGGTAGAGGAATTTCTGAATGCACTTGATGTAGGAGCAATTAGATCCGCCAAGAAAGTAAAAGGTGTCTGGGAATCTGTAAATTGGGTTAAATCAGGGATTTTACTGACATTTAAAATAGGTCAAAACTCTGTTTTTCCAAATGAACCAGCTCCCTTTTTTGACAAGGATACGTTGCCGCTGCGGGATACCAAAGGACTGGATTTCAATATTCGTATTGTACCGGGAGGAAGCTCTGTACGTCGAGGATCCTTTCTAGGAGAAAACGTAATCGTCATGCCCCCTGCATTTGTCAACATCGGTGCTTATGTGAACGACAACACAATGATCGATTCTCACGCCCTAGTGGGCTCCTGTGCTCAAATAGGCCGACAGGTGCATCTCAGCGCTGGATGTCAGATTGGAGGTGTACTTGAACCTATAGGGCTCAGGCCCGTGATCATTGAGGACGAAGCGTTAATAGGTGGAAATACTGGGGTTTTTGAAGGGACGTTAGTCGGAGAGGGGGCAGTCCTAGCGCCTGGAGTCCAACTAACTTCAGCGACTACAGTCTATGACCTTGTCCGTCAGACTACTTATAGTTCTAGTCCAAGACAGCCACTGACGATTCCTGAAGGTGCCGTTGTCGTTCCTGGATCTAGGCCAGCAAAAGGAGATTTTGCGTCACAGGAAAATCTACAACTGTATACTCCCGTAATCGTTAAGTATCGCGATGACTCAACAGATGCAGCTACGATTTTGGAAGAAGATCTCAGATGACTTGAATTAAACTAGTCAATCCCCAAAAAAGTGATGGCTAGGATATATTTTAAAGACAGAAAACTTAGATGAAAAACTTGGAGGAATGTTTTGATGTTTATCCGATACGCCCTGACAATTTTAGTTTTGATACCATTAGCCAGTTGCTCATCCGAAACAACGAGTAGCAGTCAAGATGTCCTGAGCGTCGCAACCAAAATAGGTTTGCACAATGTGAACTCATTAAACCCCGACCTGATTCTCGGAGGACAACCTACGTTGGAGCAACTGGAAGCTTTGGAAGAAGCCGGAGTGCAGAATTTTATCTCTCTGCGTCCAGAAACAGAGGACGGGGCCGGTTGGGAGGAAACCTATGCTGATGGAAAAGATATTGAATTTAGTCGTTTGCCAATTTCGGGCGTTGGCTCATTAACGAAGGAAAATGTTGACATTTTCTCGCAACTATTAAGTGAACGAGTCGACGAAACCACTGTTATCTACTGCGCCAGTGGCAATCGAGTGGGAGCCATGCTGGCCCTCAAATCTTTTTGGATTGACGGTGTAGACGCCAAAACTTCATTTAACCTGGGCGTTCGGAGTGGGATGACATCTCTTACTGCTGCGGTCAGTGAGATACTCGGCATAACACCGTAACCGATAAGACTAAAGTCTTTGATTGATAAAGCTGTGGACGAATAACTTTCTGAAGATCCCCACCTTGGAAATCGATGAAAATAGGAAAAGCAATGGAGATTTTTGGAGGCTGTTTCCATGAAAAGCTATCTTTCGAGCAAGGTCTGTCTTCCTTTAGGGAAACACTCCCAAACTCGACCTGTTCTGTTCGGCGTCCTGAATACAAGCCGCCATCCGACAGGCCCCTCTTGCACCATCGACTTTCCCCTCGAAGATGACACAGTCCAGCTGCTTCATAGAAGAAATAAGGTCATGGTGAAGCGGTCCAGAAGAATCAATCAAACCCCCATGCAAAACAATCTGAGGGGATGATGTCCAAGGCCCCAAATGTTCCACCAATGTTTTTACATGAGCCGCCAAGTCATCTATTGCTTTTCCCACAATAAAGGACGAAGTCTTTTCTCCTTCATTAGCTAGACGACAAACCGAGTTGGCTAACGCGGCTACTTCTGATTTTTCAGCACTGGACACCCATGTAACTAAATCTCGAGGAGCTGCTACCCCTACTGCACCGAGCACCTCGTTCAACAAGGAAGTGCTCGACATCCTTCCATCCTGAGTTTTGATGACTGACCTAAGGGATTCTAATCCTATCCGATATCCACTGCCCTCATCTCCTATGATACTCCCCCAGCCACCGACTCTTTTCGAACCATTGAATCCTCTACCTAGAGCTGTTGAACCAGTCCCCGCAATAAGAAGGATGCCCGGCTCATCTAGTCCAAAGGCGTCCATGAAAGTTACCTCTGCATCAGTCCTAACTGATACACTCTTTGCAATGCCCAGTTCTTGAATTGCGGTTTCTAAAGATTTCTTAATAGCAGCATCCCCTGCACCCGCTATACCTGCACATAAGTTAACCTTTGAAAATTCAATGCCCTCGAGCACTTTGTCACACAACATCTCGATCTCTTCCAAGGAATCATTCACGCTACTTCTGTCGAGACCAGTGGAAGTGCCTTCCATGCGTCCTAGCTCCACTTCGTGTCCATCCATAAGCACCACTCTGGTGCGCGTACCACCTCCGTCAATTCCCAGGAAAAGATCCATACTACCTCAGCTCTTCGACTCTCGGATAGAATTGGCTCGCACTCTCCCTAGCATCCCAGCTACTAATACCGTGATAGCACTTCCTATGGGGACAAACCAAGGCCATGCAACTGTGTCTCTGGCAAAAATCCAAATGAACGTGACCGTTCCTATTGCCAAGACAATTCCACTGATCACACTCAACTGATCCTTGGAAATAGAAAAGACAGCCACTAGAAACGCCCCCAAAAGACCACCGTACGCAATGGAAGAAATACTGAGAGCCACTTCAACAGCGGCTGATCCTTCACTGAACGGTATAAATAAGATCGCTCCACCAATCAAAAGTGCTGACCATACCAACGTGGACAATTTTCCTACCTTAAGGAGTGCAGCATCACCTTTTTGAGACATCACAGCGAAAAAATCATAGGTCGTAGCAGATGCCAGTGCGTTGATTGAGGAAGAAAGAGATGACATTGCGGCAGCAAAAACTCCTGCCACAAGCAATCCGCTGATACCAGGAGGCAAGGCCTCAACTAAAAATTCTGCAAAGATCTGATCCGAACTTGCAAAGGCTGCAGCGTCATAGTATCTCCACAACCCTAGGCCTACCACGAGAAAAATGAAGATTTGGCTAAGAACAACCATGCCGCTACCTATCATTGCTTTTTTTGCAGCAGTGATATCCCCACAACTTAAAATTCTTTGAACGATGAGTTGATCGGCCCCATGTGATGCCATGGTGAGAAAACCTCCTCCGATCACTCCTGCCCAAATCGTATATGGCACACTTAAATCAAATGAACTTTCGATTATCGTCATTTTACCTGCTTCTCGAGCACTTGTGATAATTTCAGACCAGCCACCTGGAACTAACGTCTGAAGAGCAATTATAGAAACCATGGCTCCTCCTACATACAGACACATCTGGACCACGTCGACCCACACCACTGCCTTGATTCCCCCAAAATATGTGTAGACCACCGTTGCCAAACCGATAACTCCGATGGACACTGGATAACTCCATCCCGTAATGAATGCCATAGGAATTGCGGTAACGAATAACCGCACTGCATCAGACAAAAGTCGAGTGACCATAAACACTGCTGAGGATACCTTCTGAGTAGTCTCTCCAAAATGAGAACCGAGTAGAACATAAGCCGTACTCAAATCTCCGCGAAAATACGCCGGCAAAAGTAGCCCTGCTATAACAATTCTGCCGAGCAGATAGCCGAACGTTACCTGAAGGAAGGTCAATGTTCCCAAATAAGAAATCCCTGGGATGCTTAGGAAGGTAAGGGTGCTAGTCTCGGTCGCCACGACAGACAACATCACTGCTGGCCAAGGTAAACCTCTGTTGCCGAGAAAGTAATCCGAACTACCACGTTGACCTCTACCCAGCCAAACGCCCCACCCCGTGATTCCAAGGAGGTAAAGAAAAAGCACCGTAAAATCGACTGGCGTAAAACTATTCAGAATGACCTTCCTGGTTAGTTAACAAATCTACGATTGTTTGGCTCATACAACTGGACAAGGATAACTGCACACCATAGAGTCACAACAGACTCCTTTGAGCTTTCCCAAGAAATCTTCATTTCACTAACCAAGGTGCAAGTGATTAAAACACTAAAAGATTGATGAAGATTTTTAGTTGCTGCGTTTCACCACTGTTGCATCCTGAATGGCAAGTGCAGCCAGGTCGTGTACTGATCTCCTAAGAGCAACATGCTTCTGGTTCTCCCTAGTGGGATTTACCCGATTAGTAAGTAAAACTACAAACATCTCGAGTTCTGGGTCTAGCCATATTGATGTCCCCGTATATCCAGTATGTCCAAAAGCTGAGGAAGTAAAATAATCACCAGCTGAAGACCTCCCTGACGGAGTGTCCCAACCAAGTGCACGAGAGGCCGAATCATCGAATCGACCTGTAAACACGTCTGCTAATCTCTCTGAGACGATCTGGACATTTTCGGAAATGCCCGGAGCACAGATCGCTCCCTCAATCATTCCTTCTGACAGACACCCATCCATCCATCCGCCATTGAGCAACATCTGTCCAAACAAAGTTAAATCGAACACGGTTGAAAAAAGTCCTGCATGCCCTGCTACGCCTCCAAGTGCATAGGCATTCTCATCATGTACTTCTCCATGCACATGTATATGCCGAAACACCGTATCAATTTCAGTCGGAGCTACCCTATGTATTAAATCGGGTGGGGGATTGAAACTAGTATCTCGCATGCCAAGTTTGTCCCAAATATTATGCTTGACGAAGTCTTCGAAGGGATACCCGGCAATCTTTTCGACCACGAAAGCCAAAGTCATCAAGCCAATATCGGAATACACCGTTGCCGACCCAGGCTCATAGTCTAAAGCCAGATCTGAGATAGCGTCTTTATATGCCGCTTCCCCCTCCATCTCCTTATAAAAGGTTCGAAAAGGCGGCAAGCCGGCCCGATGAAGAAGTAGCTGACCTATCGTAACTTCTGACTTGGAAGATCCCTCCCTTGCCCACCACGACAAATAGTTCATCACTGGATCATCCAAGTTCAGATGACCCTTATCTATCAATAGCATGACCGCAGTCGTAGTAGCAATCACTTTAGTGAGCGACGCTAAGTCGTAAATCGACTTCGGTTTTACTTCTGCTGAAGAATCGTCCCAATCTAGATTTCCATAACCTCTCATCCTAACCAATTTGCCTTTTCTTGCTATAGCCAATGCCACACCTGGTGTAGCTCCATCAGCTATGCTCTGCACGATTGCCTGGTCCAGTGCCCGCAACCCATCTCTCGACATCCCCACTTCTTCTGGATGAATTTCAGCAAAACTAGCATCTTGATTCACACCCCTACGTTCTAATCCATCGCCTAATGAATAAAAAGGTGGAATCGATATCGGCAGTTTTCCAGTCAATCCGATATCACCAAACAAACCTCGCACGACTGCTGTTTGAGATACTTCATGATCTCCCCACGCCAAAAGATATCCTGGTGAATCACTCAGTTCTTGGAGCAGATACGGATTCCCAAAAGAAGTGACCATCATTGGAGTCGAACCATTTTGGGCAGCTATGAAGCTCCTAAGCTCTTCAGATACTCCAATGTCACCCAGTCCTGAAACTGGAGGAAGGAAAATGTTGACCAAAACCAAATCGCTATTTGAGGCAGTCGCCAGCAACGTCTTATACTCTTGGACAGAAGTGTTCGGACCTACCCTTCTGGTGACAAGCTTTCTCACCTTACTTCTCAAGCCTACATCGAATTCCCTTCCCGCAACCAAATGCTCCTCTCTCGCATAAGTGAGACTAAAAACATTCGGTGTTTTATCGGAATTGATAGGAATCACCTGATCCCGATCCCTCAACAATGTTAGGGATCGTTCTGCTGTCAGTGCGGCAAAATCTAAATGTTCCTGCCTTCCGACGATCTCATCGACAGCATTCAAGTCTACCATCTTGTCCTCGTGCAAACCGATCCTGGCCTTTGTCTCCAAGATCCTCCTCACTGATGATTCAATTCTTCCAGGAGTGATTCTTCCAGTTTTGACCGCTGCCTGCACTGCTTCTATTGTTCTTCCGATATCACTCGGCATCAACAAAACATCATTGCCGGCTTCTATCGCTAATATCGCAAGTTCTCCCGTTTCGTAATCGTTGGTGAGAGCGCCCATAGTAAGCGCATCAGTTACAAGAAGTCCATCGAACCCCATCTCTTCGCGAAGAAGTTCACCCATTAATCTTGGACTCAAAGTCGCTGGAGTCGAAATGGATTCATCATCGGACATCGCTATGTGAGCCGTCATCACTGCGTCTACTCCTGCATTGATAGCTCTCTGAAACGGTATCAACTCAAGATTACGTAATTGATCCAATCCAGAATGAATAACTGGCAGGCCTATGTGAGAATCTATGTCCGTGTCACCGTGCCCAGGGAAATGCTTCGCCGTCACCAATAAACCGCCCCTTTGAGCTCCTTCTATATAAGCCTGACCAAGTCGGGCAACTTCACTCGGATTCTCTCCAAAAGATCTCGTGTTAATAACAGGATTTTCAGGGTTATTATTCACATCAAGCACGGGTGAAAAATTTAAATTCACACCTAGTGCTTTAGCTTCCGTAGCTGTGATCCTCGCAAACTCTCGGACGATATTGGCATCCCCAATGGCACCAAACGCCATAGTAGAGGGAAAACTGGTTCCTCCTCCCTGGGATAAAAGTGTCGGTAAGGCATACGAATGATTGATTCGCATTCCTGGACCGCCATTCTCAAAATCCGAAGTGACTAGTAATGGGACTTTAGATAAAGCCTGAAGTTCATTGATCTTTGCGGCATAGGAATGTGGAAGACCTATTGATAAATAAATACCGCCAATTTGGTCATACTTTATCCAGTCAGCCCACTCTTTAAATTCGCTGCTGTTGGTAGAAGTATAGGATCCCGGCAACCACTGAATTATCAGTTGTGCCACCTGCTGCTTGAGACTCATCGAGGCCAAGGTTTCTTCAACCCAAGCCTTTCCTTCAGTAGACAACTCCTGTCCTGAAGATATCGGACTCAACTGCTGGGCAATTAAAACGCGAGGAAATGTTAAAAGCAAAAGAAAAGACAGGGTGTACAAGTACACCTTTCTACCTGCCATCCGCTTCTCCTTTGGCGCCTACTTGAATTCCATCACCCAGTTCGAAATGAGGGTCCATACTAATCGGGACTCTTCCGGTAATTGGAAACTTTCCCAATAAAGCATCCGCCGCAGCTTTCTGACTGACCTCACTCGAACTCCACGCTAGCAGATAACTTTGAACTCCTGGAAACTCTGAGATCAAATACGGACTTCCAAAAGAAACCACGATATGACTAATGTTGCGAGCCGAAAGCTCCTTTATAAAATTTACGGTCTCTTCTGGAAGCTCCACCTGTCCAGCAAAGTTGGAATAGATCGAGATTACTACCAAGTTTGTTCGTTCCGCCTGGCCCAAAAGTCGATCATATACTGCTGGATGGGATGTCCTGTTCACCGATGTGCGACTCAACCTAGGATAGGTTGTGCGCAGTCTTCCGTCAAAATGCCTAGCTACTGTCGGGTTATTACCATTTTGATAAGACACCGACATGACACGAGCAGTCCGAGTTCCAAGCAAGGGAAGCAAATTGCCACCATTACGAATCAGCGTCATAGAACGATCGGCTACCAATTGTGCCTGCTCTACATGCGACGGAATCCCCACCAGAGACGGCACCTTATTAACGTCAACCATCCGCTGCTCGTGCAGTCCCATTTCTTCCTTCAATCGAAGCAGTTTACTTACGGATCTGTCTATTCTTTTCTCTTCAATCCGATTCGATTGGACTGCACTGGTGATAGCTTGTATTGCGTCTCCCACATCTCTTGGCATTAGGATAACGTCCGCACCTGCCAAAATCGCTAGAACCGAAGCTTCACCACTGGGAAAAGTCCTGTCTACTGCTCCCATGTCCATCGCATCAGTAAAAACGATCCCCTCAAAGCCCATCTGGACGCGCAGTAAATCAGTAAGAACTTCCTCTGTAAGAGTGGCTGGCAACCTATTACCGCTCAGATCTGGAACTGCAATGTGAGCTGTCATGATTGCACGCATACCTGCATCAATCGCTGCCTGGAAAGGAACCAACTCAATGTCTTCTAGGCGCTGTCTGTCGTGTTCAAAAACCGGCAGTGCAATGTGAGAATCTATTTCTGTATCTCCATGGCCAGGAAAATGTTTCCCTGTTGCTATGGAACCATTATCCTGGATGCCTCGCACAAATGAAATCCCCATCTGAGCCACCTGACTTGGGTCCTCACCGAACGAACGAATATTGATTATAGGATTATCTGAATTGTTGTTAACATCCAAAACAGGGGCAAATGGAATATGTACACCGACAGCTTTAGCCTCCAACCCTGTTATCCTGCCCAATTCATAAGCTAGCTCTGGATCGCCGGTTGCCCCGAAGGCCATCAAAGAAGGGAACATAGTAGCTCCACCCAAAACAATATTGGTAGGACCATCGACGCCACCTCCAAAACGAAATCCAGCACCTGTTTCCAGATCTGCAGCAACCAAGAGCGGGTACTGGGAGTGACTCTGTAAATCGTTAAGTTTTACAGCCACCTCACTCGGCGAACCCACGGAAACTATAACTCCACCGATACCAAATGAGTCTATCATAGCTGTCAGCCTTTTGTGGTCTTCGGACCCTTCAGGCGAAAAATCACCTAAGACCCAAGGCATCACCATCTGAGCAACCTTCTCCTCTAACGTCATTGCACCCAAAACCATCAACGACCAAGATCTGGCATCTACCTCTTTTTCAACGCCAGGACTTGGCTGTTTTTCGGCAGGCCTCACTGCAACGGTGACTGAAGGCTCATCACTAGGACGATCCTGAATTGTATTTTCCAAAGAGTCTTCGATGGGCACCTGTCGGTAGCATGAAGATACAAGGATCGCTAGGATCCATAGGATTCGAAGCACCTGATTGTTGGATACAACTGGAGAAGTCTTTTGGATTTTCATAAAAGGGTCTTCAGAACCTCATATCAGCTAGAAAAATAAGGCGATTAGACAAACTGGAGCACTAAGAAGCAAGCTATGAAGTTCTTAAAAAGACCACAATCCTGGGTTACAAGCTTATTACTCCTTCTGATTCTGCCGGCATCAATCCGCTCCACTCAGATATCGACACAGGATAATTCCGATCCCATAAGACCAGGCATTCAAGTATTGTTGGAAGATTCTCTACATATCGTAGAAGGGAAAAAGGTTGGCCTGGTAACCAACCAAACTGGAGTGGACTCCAACGGATTATCCTCCATTGACCTACTCTTCAATCACCCACAAGTCGACCTTGTTGCGCTTTTTTCACCTGAACACGGCATTAGAGGAGACTTGGGTCCAGGAGAAGAGGTAAGTGACGATGTAGATCCTAGAACAGGTACCTCTATCTATTCTTTATACGGTAACACAAGAAAACCCACGGCTGAAATGTTGGCGGACATCGAGGTCCTGTTGATTGACTTGCAAGACATCGGTGCCCGCTACTGGACTTATATCTCCACCATGACACTAAGTATGGAAGCAGCCTTCGAAGCAGAAATATCAGTCGTAGTATTGGACAGACCCAACCCCATTGGAGGAGCCGTTCAAGGCAATATGTTACATCCTGATTTCTCTACCTTTGTCGGGAGATACCCCATTCCCATGAGACATGGAATGACCTCTGGTGAAATGGCCTTGTACTACCAAGGAGAATTTAATATCCCTGGACCACTGAAGGTTATTCCAGTTTCGGGTTTGCGCAGAAATATGACTTTTGAACAGACAGGCCTTCCATGGGTCAAGCCTTCTCCCAATATGCCCACTGTGACCAGCGCTATTCATTACCCGGGCACCTGCTTGTTCGAAGGCACCAACCTTTCTGTCGGCAGAGGAACCAATATTCCGTTTCAAGTCATTGGATCTCCTTGGTTGGAAGCTGAAAAGTTGGTGGAGCGAATGAATCACTATGGATTTCCAGGAGTATCGTTTGAGACAATCACCTTCACACCAGAAAATCCGGGTGACGGCAAATTCGACGGACTACCAATCGAAGGCGTAAAACTGGTGGAAACATCTGATGACTATGATCCCACAGAAGTAGCCATCGCCTTACTTGTTGAGACATATAGGATGTCTGGAGACAATTGGAGATGGTCAGTCTCACATTTCGATCGCTTGGCAGGCACGGACTCTCTTCGCAAAGCCATCGAATCTGGAGGTCATGCTCGTGATCTGGTGAGTAACTGGCCCAAAGAAATTCAGCGATTCATGTCTAACCGAGCGCAATACCTAATTTATCCTTAGACCGAGACTCGTCCAAAAAATTCATAGGATTACCAGTCTTCGTCTAGCGGCTGGCCTATCTCCTTTCTGAAGGCTCCGTAAATGGCCTTGGATACTTCGCCCACTCCCCCACTACCTACAGCCTTACCATCTAGTGTTACTGTCGGCCTGACTTCCGTGGTAGTTCCAGAGAAAAATAATTCATCGACATCCTCCAGTTCTTCTGCTTGAATTGGTCTTTCCTGTAAGGGGAGTCCCAGGGAATCGGCTATTTCGATTATCACAGATCTAGTGACACCATGCAATATTTCTTGGGTAGCTGGATGAGTGATTAAAGTATCACCTTTAACTGCGAAAATATTGTTCTGAGCGCCTTCCAAAGCGACACCATTCTTCACTAGCAAGGCATCATCCACTCCTGCGTCAACAGCCGCTTGAGCAGCCATGACATTTGGAAGCAAACTGATGGACTTGATGTCTACACGAGACCAGCGACGGTCAGGAACAGTCACAGCTCCAAAACCTTCTAACCAACGTTCCACCGAGGGTCGATGAAATTCCTTTGCAAATGCATATACAGTGGGAGAAGTAGGAAAAGTAGGAAAATAATGCGTTCGTTCTGCTACACCCCTAGTTATCTGCAAATAGACAATAGATACTTCAGCGCCAACAAGGTCATTAGTCGCAAGTAACTGTTCTTGTACTTCAACTAGCTCTTCAGGGTTGTAGTCTATACGTAGGTCAGTTAGTCCACCTCTCAATCGTTTTAAGTGGTCATTCATACGATAAAATTGACCCCGATAAGCCGGTGTTACTTCATAAATTCCATCCGACAACAGAAATCCCCTATCCTCTACCGAAACCATTGCTTGTTCTTTCGGTAGAAACTCTCCGTTTAGGTATACTGTGCTCATCAAAAACTCAACCTTGTTTTAGATTAGATTCAGTATGAACTATAGTCTCTAATAATTGTGATTCAAAGGAAAGAGTGCGAATACGACTGGACGTTTATACATTGAACAAAACATTTTAAAGGAGAGATAATGTGGCTAAAACCCTTTATCATTCTACTTCTGATAGTTTGTGCGTGCGGTGAGAATAATTTGGACGGCCCTGTAGAGAACCATTATGAGAATGGTCAGCTAATGTCTAAAATTTCTTATAAAAACGGTTACCCTGACGGTCCAAGTGAGACTTACCATCAAAATGGACAACTCAGGTCGAAGGGAACGTTCGAGATGGGACAGGTTACTGGTTTAGAAGAGTCCTACTATGAAAACGGCCAATTATGGAGCAAATCCAGCTATAAAGAAGGTAAACGCCATGGACCTGATGAATACTATGATATATACGGAGGACTGAGATGGCAGGGATCTTATGACATGGGCAGGCAGTGTGGAGAATGGTTGAACGACGGAAACATGGAAACCTACCCAAAATGTCCACATTTTGACTAGAAATTTCGAGAAGTGAAGGATGCTCATAAAACTGTCTTCAAATACAATCCAGTGTGTGATCCTGAGATACCTGCTACGGTCTCTGGGGGCCCTTCAGCCACGATAGAGCCTCCTTCATAACCTCCCTCTGGACCGAGATCAATGACCCAGTCAGCAGTCTTTATAACTTCGAGGTTATGTTCGACCACCACGACTGTGTTGCCCTTGTCAACTAGTTCGTGAAGCACCTTTAGTAACACCCTAACATCTTCAAAATGGAGACCGGTCGTCGGTTCGTCCAAAATGTAAAGAGTTCTACCAGTCCCTCTTTTAGATAATTCACTGCTCAGCTTGACTCTCTGCGCTTCACCTCCTGACAGCGTGGTGGCAGCTTGTCCTAAATGGATATAATCTAGTCCCACGTCTGATAACGTCTGTAATTTTCTTCGAATTGAAGGAAAAGCGTCAAAAAATTCGAGAGCTTCAAGAACTGTCATATTCAGAACGTCCGAAATATTTCTCCCCTTTAAAGCTACATCCAAGGTTTCAGTATTGTAACGTCGACCTCTACAGACATCACAAGACACATAGACATCTGGTAGAAAATGCATCTCGATTTTTACCAAACCATCGCCTGAGCAAGCTTCGCATCGACCACCCTTCACATTGAAGGAAAAGCGTCCTCTGTCATATCCTCTAACCTGGGATTCTGGCAAATTCGCAAACAATTCACGAATCGGAGTGAAGAGTCCTGTATAGGTAGCAGGATTAGAACGAGGCGTTCTTCCAATAGGCATCTGATCGACCTCGATTACTTTATCGATAAGCTCTACGCCAGCAATACCATCGTATGCAGCTGGCAATTTTTTACTGCGATAAAAATGGCGAGCTAGTGCTGGATACAAGGTCTGATTAATTAGTGTCGATTTCCCCGAACCACTAACGCCAGTGACGGCTACAAAACAACCTAGAGGAATATCAACGTCTAAGTCCTTTAAATTGTGCTCCCGAGCACCAGTAACACTCAACACTTCAGTCTTATCAACTTTGCGCCTCTCGGATGGGACTTCTATAGTCTTGGATCCCTTCAGATAAGCACCTGTGACAGAACGGGCCTCTTTCATGACTTCCTTAAGGCTCCCTTGAGCAACAATTTCTCCCCCAGCTATTCCCGCTCCAGGGCCTAGGTCTACAATATGATCTGCAGATCTGATCGTTTCCTCATCATGTTCTACTATGATTACCGTATTGCCAAGTTGCTTTAGAGATTTCAGAGTGCCAATCAGCTTTTGATTATCCTTTTGGTGTAATCCTATTGAAGGCTCGTCCAAAACGTAGAGAACACCCGTCAGTCCACTCCCGATCTGACTCGCTAACTGTATACGCTGAGATTCACCTCCAGACAATGAAGCCGCTGATCGACCGAGCGTTAAATAACTCAATCCAACTTCCTCTAGAAAGGATAACCTATTTTCTACTTCCCTCAGAATTGGAGGTGCAATTTCAGTGGATATCAACTGACCTTCCGATGGTTTACCCTCTGAAACATTCGTCGCCAGTCCTTGAAAGAACACAAGAGCCTCTGAAATCGGAAGGTCTACTACCTCACCTAAAGACCGTCCCGAAATCGTCACCGAAAGAGAGTTCCCCTTGAGTCTACTTCCATAACAATCCTGACAAGGCAAGGTAGACATATACGCTTCTAATTGGCTCCTGATACTTTCAGAATTGGTTTCTTGGTGACGGACCTTGATATCTTCTACCAGACCAATCCACGGTTCTTCATAAAACTTTTTACCTCTTTTTCTTCTATAAGGAAACCGGATTTTCATATCTCCAGAACCATGTAAAATGGCCTCTTTCACATCGTCCGATAGAATTTCCCATGGGTCTTCTGCGGAAAAATCATAGGCCTCGGTCAGCCCAGCTATAACCGATTTCAGGAGATATCCGGAAGGCTTCCCCCAGGGCAACAAAACCCCTTCAATAAGAGATTTAGATTGATCCCCGACCAGAAGTTCATGATTTATATGGTTATTGACCCCTAAGCCATCACACTCCTCACAAGCACCGTGTGGCGAGTTAAATGAAAATTGTCGCGGCTCAATTTCTGGAATACTTGTACCACACTGGAAACAAGAATAATTCTCGCTAAAAAAGTGCTCTATTTTCTCTTTGGAACGGTGCTCTAGAACCTGAGTTACCCCTCCTGCTAAAGCAAATGCAGTCGCAACAGAACTGGTAAGGCGCTCCCTGTTGCTATCATTGAGCACGAGCCTATCCACTATGACTGAAATATCATGGTTTTCATATCTATTCAATTCGGGCGGTGCCAACAAATCAACTGTCTCACCGTCCACGAAAGCCCTTACAAAACCTTTTATTCTTATTTTTTCAAGTAATTCTCGGAATTCTCCCTTCCTTCCTCTAATCAATGGAGCCAAGATCTCCACTTTTACATCACTTCCTAAGCTGAGCAATATCTCACCGATTTCTTTAGGAGATTGCTGGGCGACTGCTTGACCACATTCTCTACAGTGTGCAATGCCAACTCGTGCCCAGAGGACCCTTAGGTAATCATAAATTTCAGTGACTGTTCCGACAGTCGATCTCGGGTTGCGATTGAGCGTCTTCTGCTCAATAGAGATAGCTGGAGACAGACCTTCGATAGAATCTACATCGGGCTTTTCCATCAAATCCAAAAACTGTCGGGCGTACGCTGACAAAGATTCAACATACCGGCGTTGACCCTCCGCATAAATGGTGTCAAAAGCCAGTGAGGATTTTCCAGAACCAGACAAACCAGTCAGGACTACTAGGCCACGTCTGGGTATATCCAAATCTACATCTTTCAAATTATGTACGCGGGCACCACGAATCAAAAGGGAATTCTTAAACATCGATCAATTTAAGCTCTTGGCTCACATTTCTAGTAAATCGAATAAATAAATTTGTTGGAAAGGATCAACATACTACCTAGTATATCCATTCTCTGAAAATTGAAAGTCCGAAATCCTTCTTGGCATGAAATCCAAGCTCCCCAAATCCGAGCATCCTATTGCGGAAAAAACGATCTTCAAAAAACGATTCCACTGTATACGACTCCGAAGAAATCCATTCAGAACGCACACCCGCAAATCCACTTCCTGAGCCTTGGCTGGACAGGGGCCGCAACAACAGAGTCACGAATAAATCATCTGTCATGTAAAAACCTGTTTCCACAACCGTTGTTCCCAAGGTGCTACTGGTATTGCCAAGAAAGTCGAAATCCTCTTGGGTAATACTCAAATAATCCACACCCAACTCCCTGGCCATAGCGGACCCAAGTTCATTGCTGAAAGTACTAAGTCCTAGAGTTGCACCTGATCCTAGAATTGCACCCATAGAATTAACAGCTTGATTTTGTCCTGAAGTCAAAGCATATGCTGGACGTCCGAAATATAGATGACTAAGTAAATCATCTTCTGTAAAGCCGGCCTGCTCACTCGAAAGATTTATTCTAGGAGCTTCTAATGTTCCTGTTACTGAAGCAGTAATGCCAAACCTGTCACCCACTGAGGAACGAATGTTGTTGCTGGCTGAAATATTTAAGGTTGGATTGATTCCACTAGTTCCAAGGAACCGTAGGGTGCCTCCATCCACTTGAAACTGTCTCCCCAATGCCCCATAGGAACCCCTTAACGCTTCTAGCTCACCCACCAGGGCTAACTCCTGAGTCTGTCTGTCCCAAAGGACATCTAGTTGACCATCCAGTTCAACATTCATCCTGGCACTCCTGATCCAGCTGTTACGCTGAACTGTCAACGTCGTATTCTCCATCCGTACATTTTCCAGAAAGCGATTGCTACTCTCCAAAACCGAGCTCAGGTCTATTTGTGTGGTATCAACAGAAGCTAACAGGTCCACAACATCCACTGCTCTCTGAAATTCCTCAACAAAAAGAGTCCCTTCGTCCACAAATAAATCCCCAGATACCACAGGACGAATGTAGGGACCTTGTATTGTCAAATCTCCGCTGAGCCTAGCACTGACATCCCTACGGTCCATTGCTTGAAATTCTTGAAAATTAACCTCAAGGTCTAGGTCGGGATTGGTCACCTCCCCTATTCCAACACTGCCCTGTACACTGGCTTCGCCTTCTGATTCAGCAGTAATCTCAATTTCTACTTGACCATCCGGTGTCCAAGTAGACAGTCCAAACATGTTCTCATGCCTGACTCCCAGCCCAGGAGCAAAAGCTCCTCCGTCTATCAGGACCATCTCGCCTTCAGGAGAAAGCTTATCCAGAGTTCCCCCAAATTTAACCTGACCGGAAATTTCCCCTTGCACTTCCTGATAACTATCAAACGGCGCCATTAATAGAGAAAACGGAGCTGATGCTGTGGTCACAAAAACTTCTATTTCTTCATCAAGAAGCCTTTTAGACACTCGATCGATGGAAAGATCAATTGGAATCATCCCTACAATTGAAAGATATTCCTCGGTACCATCGCCAAATCCTATATCTCCACTTAATTCTTTGCCCGAGTACCTACCTTCAATCTCCAATTCCTCAAAAAAGTAATCCCGGTATTGAAAACCATTGATTCCAATCTCCCCGACCATCTCAGGATCAGAATCGTTCCCAGTTAAGTTAAAAGCCAAATCTACTATACCTTTCAAGCTTTCATCCCAACGGAACAGATGGCTCACTCTACTAACGTCCAGGTTTTCAACTACAACTTCTAAGTCAGCCAGCCCTTTGAACGGGAACCTTCCTTCTGCGCCAACTCTCAGTCCGCCCAAACCTGGACGAATTAACCTGAAATTGTCGAAAGTCAAACCACCTGTATCCCAGAGAATTCTGCTCGGACCCCCCAAGTTCCATCGTTCGTCGGGGAAATTGAAGGATAATTCATCAACATTTAAGAGTCTCGCTGCCGACGCATCTTCAAAAGCAATTCTCGCCTGATAATTTTCATCTTCTGAACGCATCAAGAAGATATCCATCTCCCCTCTGGGATCAGAATAAGTCATCCTGACAGATAGAGAATCAAAACTTCTCGCCACTATGTCTAATGAATCCGCATCGATTTGTAGATCCATCCTAACGTTCGGGGCGAACAAATCCTCTGCTGAAAATTCTAAGACCGCTTTTTCTACAAGATTAGGACCATAGCGAACATCAGAAAAAGCCGCCTCACCCGAGAGTCTTGTTTCCCTAAGGGATCCGTTCAAGACAACCTGGCCTGTCATCTGACCCTCAGTAGCTATTTCTTCTTGAAGTGGTAAAGTATCAGGGTTAATGCCATCCAAAATCAATATATCTCTTGACAGAGCAGTCAAAGTATCTCTAGCAATGACATCGGAACCCAACCACAACGCCCTGAGCTGCTCCATATCGGCACTCTCAAAATCTAGAGTCAGTTCCTGTGTAACCGTATCTTCGATTGTACCGAGCTCCCCAGAACCTTTTAGGGAAACACCCCCAACCACTGCTGTAATTGTATCAAATTTCAGAACAGAATCTGATATTTTAACACTTAGCCCCAATGCTTCGACGGGTAAAATTCCTAGCTGTGATCCGGCAAGATCAACGTCTCCTTCTAGGTTGACATTTCCCAATGTTTCGCCACTTCCAGCTAGATTCATAGTTCCCGTGATCACCGTTCCTGCTGGCAATTGAGGAATGAACTCGTTCACATCAAAATTGTCTCCCCTTCCTACGATCCGATAACGAGAAAAAGGAGCAGTCAAATCAAAATAGGTATCCAAGGAGAATTCACCTTCTGAACTCACTAGGTCTGTCCGCACAGACATATTGCTGGTAGTCCCGTCTATCCTCACAACACCTCTTGCGACTCCCAAATTTGAAAGAAAAGACCCTTCTGATATTACATCCGAAAATACCAGCGGATTCAGGTTTCCGTTCAAAGCAACCCTTATATCTCCTTCCCCTTCTCCTTCTGCTAAAAATCCCTCTAGTTCCACCTGGGACTGTTGCTCATTACCACTTAGATGCAAACCCTCTATAACCAAATCGATCCCTTGATTAAGTCTGCCATTGGCTAGAATTTCAAGATCAACAACACCGCTTAGTGGGAGTCCTCCCATAACCTGATTGACAACCGTCACATTGAGAGGGGTCAGCCCTAACTCGAGATCTGTTGCACCAAAAGGTTGAATCAAGTGAAGTGTTCCCTCTATAGCCGCCTTAGTCTCTAACGATCCTGACGTAAGGAGATCGAGCCCTGCGCTGACATCCATGGAATCCAAACTTCCTGACAAATCTACATGTCCAGATACTAACCCCTCCAACGGAACCTCGGTAACCGGTATCGATCGTCCCATTAGCGTGCTAACAAGGTCGCCCGTTAAGAAAGACAGGGGTACGTCTGAAAGGTCTAGCAATACCCCTTCTAAAACTCCTCTAGCCCCAAACGAGCTCTTAAACGATCCATTTGCCATGACCTGCCCAGAATCCAAAACCAGCTCCACATTGCCCCAGCTAAATTCTATCCCCTCATTACCTGAGGAGAAGTGAAATTCTCCTCTGCCCCTGGCCGTGGGCAAGCTTCCATTTGCCCACCTCAAATCATCAAAATCGAACTCACGACTGGACAAACTTAAGGACCAGCCAAGCCCTCGATCTTCTGAAAAATCAACGATAGCTGAACCTGTCGCTACAGATCGATCCGACTCTATTTTGTCAATTCGAACTTGTAGTTCCTCATCCGTCCAAAACAAGCCTCCACCAAAATCTGTGACCTTCAGGGTATCTTCAAAGCCATTCCCTACGAAAGCCAGCCTGTCTATTCCAATCCGTATGTCTTTGATTTCTGTGACCTCCACAGAAATGTTACTTATTTTCGCCTGGACTCCCTCAAACGCCATTCCTTCTGATGGAAATCCCTCCTCAGGCAAGAATTTTTCCCAACTACCACCTTCTGGTAAGACGTCTCGAGCAACAACAACTCTGCCATCATAAACAGTTGCTTCTGCAAGGACAAAGTTAGGTGCTTTTTCAGTATTATTCTGGATCAAAGTGGCTTCTGACACACTTTGCCTGGAAGGTAGTCGATCAAAAAAATACTCCAGATTAAGGCGCCCCGTTTCCTGATGCTTGTCCAAGGTCAGCATGGGGTTCCATAGAACTAGATCGGCAAAATTGACCTCACCTCTTATCAGTTGAAATGCTGAATACTTGACCTCGAGAGAGTCAGCTGAAAATATCTCCATCCCCTCTTCCAACTCACCCCTGACACCCACTAATTTCACACCTTTATAAATCCAATTAGAACTGAAATCCTCCACTAATACACTACCCGTAACCGAAGCATTCATATCGTCGATCAGCCGCTCTAATAACAATCTTTGACCATATTTCGAAAAAGACATGAAGAGCAAAAAACCAAGGATAAAAATAGTCAGCGTACCAGCAGTGACTAATCCTGCTCTGAGAGGGCTCTTAAATAATTTCATTTTAGAACGCCTGACCAATGCTTAGATGCAACTGAAAACGTGACAAGGAAAATCCTTCGGTTTTGCCAAAAGTTACTTTTGGGTCCAATAAAGCGAGATCGTCCATACGGACAAAATTGAAAATTCTCTCATTATCATTTACAAGACCACGGATCTTGTCATCATACTGATCTTTATTGGGATCGAATGGACGGATTTGAGGGGTCACCACCTGCAGACTAGAAGAGTCTCTAAATCGGTAACCAACATCTATACGAATAGGACCAATGGGACTCAGATAACGAAATCCAAGGCCTGGAGTCAATTCCAGACCACCTGAGTCTGTAAGCTCAGAAGTGTTCCAAACACGGCCAAAATCAGCGAAAACAGCTCCCTGGAACCTCGTCGCCAACATAACCCTATATTCAAGTCCTCCTTCAATCACCATATGGCCACCAGTAGGTCTTGGTGTCCCGAATAGAATATCAATCAAAGAGTTAGCATCACACTGCAATGCCATTATTTCTTCTGGTGTACATGGGGGTACTCCGGTCGTTGGATCGGAAAGAAGCAATTCCGGACTGTCAATTGTCAACACTCTTGATCCTAGCTGATTTTGTGCAAAACCTCTCACACTATTAGCTCCTCCTGCATAAAATCGCTTCTGAGGATGGATCACATCTACTCCACCCGCAGACAAATTGAAATTTCCAGATCCTACCCAACCAGCCCTTATACGAGCAGCCAGCACCTGCTGGCCCCCTAATTCCTCATAGGCCCCTAGTTCAGTCGAGATGCGATTATACTCAAAACTAGATCCTGTTATTGAAGATGCATGCTCTAAATCCAAGAGCACCTGATAACCCTTGCTAGGATTTAGCAGACTATTGGTCCTATCCCTAACTAAGCTTGCTCCAAGTGGTGCCAACCAGTTCGGATCTTGTAAGCCAGTGATATCGTCAGGCCTACATACTCTAAATGAGGTACAGAAAAATATTTCTGCTGCTTCCAGTTCAGTCAGCTGAGGTCGGTACGAAAAAGTCAAAGAATTATCTGAGTTTAAAAGCCTTGCCAATGACAGATCTAGTCCCACCGCTTTGCGCACAAATACATCTTGAAGACTCTGTTTCTCGAAAAAGAGACTAGAACCGAAAGAAAACCCCCTAAATATCCTAGGCTGAGAAAAATCTGCCGACACCAACCAATTCAATCCTCCAAAATCACCCACCCCAGATTGTCCACAGACTGGATCATACAAGGTCTCAGACATAATATTGGAAAGTCGAGCGCGAACCTGCATCCTTCGGGCTCCGCCCATAAAATTACGACTCACCCAACGACTCTCTGCATTGAGGCAATCGGCTGTGCTCCAACCGAATCCAGCCCTCATTCGATGCACCTCACCTTCTGAAATTCGAACCTGCAGTGGAACCACACTGTCCGGAGTGTTGCTTCCAGGATCTACTACTTCCTCAATGGTCACATGTTGGATCATCTCGATGGCAAAGAGATTGCGCTGACCTTCCAGTGTCTTCTCGGTGGAATATTCCATTCCTTCACGAAATGGTAACAACTTCCTGATGGACGAATCACTCAGCTCACTATTCCCCGTCAATGATATTGGACCAAATACTGCATAGGAGCCTGGCCTCACATCAAAAATAACATCAGTCGAATAAAAATCAGATTTAGCTCGACGAGAAAGAGTAATCACGTCGGCTCGCGGGTACCCTCTATTTTCCAGTCTTTCGATCAGAGTATCCCTTGTGGAGCTTAAAGAGATCGAGCTCAGTACTTCTCCTTCTTCTAGAGGAAAAGATTCTAATCCCTCCATACCTTCAATGTCTGATGCACCGCGAACTTCTATACTTGCCACTCTCAGTGGCTCTCCTTCTGAAATTCTAAATACCAACCTGGCTGGCTCGTCTGGAGAACGGGTTATGACGGTATCGATCTGGACCTCTCTGTAGCCCCTTCTACTGAAATAGCTCTGCAAACGAAACATATCGCTGGAAAGCTCGCGTTCATTCAGGAATTGTTTATCCACACTAAATGATAAGCCTAAAGCACAAAACGGAGCTAATAGGAAAGTCCTACATCGAGTCGGTCGATTTATGACTGTCCTAGATAAAGAGTCTTCTGGAAAAGCGGTGCTACCTTCAAAAACGACACTGGAAAGTTCGGTCTGAACCTGTTGGCCAACAATCTCTCCCGAAGCAACCAGAAGCGTCCATAACAACAAACATGAGGTCTTCATACCCGCTCTATAATCTCAGCATAAAATGAATTCCCCCTAATAAAGAGAGTCAATTTCCTCAGATCCCTCTACGAAAAACATTTGGCTCCTGACCTAAAAACTCACGCTCCTTCTCTTCATACCAATAAGTGCTCACCTTAAAATCCAGGCCCATCATGTCCACTACATTTAGTGTGTTTCTCCTCTTTTCGTGGACCCTCCCCCTATTTGATGTAGTCGTACCCGAATGCACTACTAGAATTCCCTTTTTCACCCCTGATTCATCCCTAGGGATAGTCACGTATTTCGTAAAAGCACGATGAACATGTCCACTCAATATTAGTTCTACACCCATGTCCGCAAAACTTTCCAGAAGAAAGTCGCTTTCTGGTAACAGGTTATACTTTCCTTTATCTGGAGAATGGACCAATGGATGATGTGTCACAAGTATCCTTAAATCTTTAGATCGAGACTCTCTGAAGGCTCTTGCCGCAAAGTTAACCTGGTCTCTAGTGATTCGACCATTAATGATAGACCGATAAGGATCAGCAGAATTTAAAGCCACAAAAATGGCACCATCTAATCTAGTGACTTCATCGAGATTTCGGGAAACATACTTCTGATAATTTTTGAAAGGGTTCAGCAACCGCTGGCCAATTCGGTAGAGCGGAATATCGTGATTCCCCGGAGTCACAATAACTGGCACATCGTTCAATGAATCCAAAAAAGTCCTGACTTGTTGATACTCTATGTCCTTAGCTCTCTGAGTAAAGTCACCACTAAGTACAACAACATCAGGATCTACCGTTTCCAGTACACGCCCAAATGCTTGATTCACAAGAGTGAGGTGGGGTTTTCCAAAATGAAAATCAGATCCATGAAGAATTTTGAGCATCCTAGGTCAGGCGAACTGCTCTGCATCACCGTTTTTGGTTTGCATTGTGCTCACAATGCCCCATATACCAATGACAATTAGCAATAACGAAATTAGCTGTGCCACAGTAAATATCCCCAAAAATCGATCGTCCTTTAGTCGCACGAACTCGACCAAGAATCTTTCAGCACCAGCCAAAACAAACCAGATCCACCAAATCCAACCTTCAGCATAATTATGCTTCCTGATCCTCCATAGAAAACCAAAAATCATGAGAGACATGGCAACTTCATATAATTGAGTCGGGTGTACTGGAATCACTTCACCGAATCTTTCTACAAAATAGGGATCTATTTCGATTCCGAAGTGATTTTCCATCACACTTACTCTAGTTGGGGGTGCTCCCTGTGGAAATTTTACGCCAAACCAAGCATCTGTTGGCCTGCCATAGTCATCTCCAACAAAAAAACATCCCATGCGACCAACTGCATATCCGATTGCCAAGACTGGTGCTATCAAATCTGCCATCTGAGCCCATCTAAGTCCACTTCTCTTTACTTCCCAGCTAACGGCTATCAGTCCACCCAGAAAACCGCCGTACCAAACCATTCCACCACGAGAAAAAATAGAGCCAATCGGATCTGTGATGAGACTATCATAATTCAAGAGGACGTAATACGCTTTCGCGCCCAAAATGCCGCCCAAGACACCCATAACGATGAAGTCCCATGCTTTTTCGGGCTCCAACCCAACCCTTTCTACTTCTGGCCTAAGAACCATGCCCCCAACCATAAAAGTCAGAAACATAAAGACCCCAAAAGATGTGATGGGTGCGCCGCCTAGCAGAGGAAACCACTCGGGAATACGGAAGAAAATAGGATACATCTTTTATAGTCTCCTCATTATCATGGTCGTCTTAACACTCTTTCTCTTAAGCCGGGGAAAGGAAGGTTGGGGTTTGCAGAAAGATCGTGCTGGGCGGTTTCCCCTCTTCCAAACCTAAACGCCCCCGCACATGCTATCATAGCTGCATTGTCCGCTGAAAGCCTTGGAGAACTATAATAAAGAGCACCTTCGGGTGAAAGTTTCTTAGCCAGCTCATTCTTTAACCTTTCATTCGCTGAGACTCCTCCTCCTAGGAGTACCCTATAACATCCCTTTTCTTCCACTGCACGCATAGTTTTTTCACAAAGAACTTCGATGGCAGTCGCTTGGAAAGAAGCAGCTACGTCGGACACGTTTTCTTGCAAGACACCCATACTATTCAGATCTTCCACTTTTCTTGCTACAGCAGTCTTAAGGCCACTAAAAGAGAAATCATAATAATCGGAATCCCCTGGATCTTGATTGGGCTTGAGCATGGGACGAGGAAATTGATGACGAGTGTCGCAACCATGAGCACTCTTACGTTCGATGACAGGACCTCCTGGATAACCTAATCCTAGTATTTTACTGACCTTATCAAAAGCCTCACCCACAGCGTCATCCCTTGTTTGACCTAAAAGCTCATACTCTCCCCATTCAGGAACGTATAGTAGGAGGGTATGTCCTCCAGAAACTAACAAAGCAACAAAAGGTGGTTGCGCATCGCCATTTTCCAGAGAAGGTGCAAAAAGATGGCCTTCCATATGGTGCACTGGAATCAGTGGCTTCCCCAAACCAAATGCAAATCCTTTGGCCCAGGAGACACCGACCAGCAGTGCCCCCACTAATCCAGGCCCGGCTGTTACGGCAACAGCATCTATTTCACACAGATCGCAATGTGCATCCTCGAGAGTTTTTTCAACAACCTCATCAATCAGCCTCAGATGTGCTCTAGCGGCAATTTCTGGGACAACTCCGCCATATAGCGAGTGTTCATCCTGTGACGAAACAACATGACCCCGAATTTGATCGGGAGTTTCTAGGATAGCAGCGGATGTTTCATCACAACTTGTTTCAACACCCAAAATTACGCATGAATTCATTCACTGAACCATCTGAGAAAAAACACTATCTTCTAGGTAGTCCATTGTGATTGTGTGATAGCTATTTCCCTTACGCAAAGACAATGGCACCTCCACCTGCACGCTTAATCTTACAAGTATCCAAAGCAAAAAGGCTAAGGCCAGAGCTGCAACCTTAAGCTTCCAAGGCCCAGACAAAAGACCCTTCAGGTCGGTCGCAGAAATCGCTTCGCGAAACCTTTCAGAAAACCAATCAGTCACTGTGTTACCCCTACCCCTAACAGCCGTTTGATCAATTCTTTGTGTTCAGGCGCATCCCAGTCAGTTGCACCAGCTACTTTCTTATAGATCACCCCATCTCTTCCAATCACAAAAGTCTCTGGAACCCCAGTTGTTTTGTATAGATCCTCAATCGATCCCGATGAATCATGAAATAAAGGAAAAGTAAGACCCAATGAATCTCTGAAAGCTCGAATATCCCCTCCTACCTGATTTCTTGACCTGTCGACCTGGCCTATTTCAGCATCCACACTTACGGCCATTATTTCCAGACCAGTCGAATTGAGCTCCCTATAGAGTCTTTCCATTGATGGCATTTCTTCTATGCAAGGAGCACACCATGTCGCCCAAATGTTCACCATCACCACTTTTCCTCTGTTGTCCTCAAGCTCCACTGCATTACCGCTTAAATCTCTTACTTGGAAATTCGGAGCTTCTTCACCCGGCGCCACGGCACTAAAAAGACCTTGAGTCCCCCATGCAACAAAAACTAAAACGACAAGCATTAGCAAAGTGACCGCGTAGGGGCGACTAGAATGTTTTTTCACTGGCTCACCCTATGATATTTTTGAAAATAAAACACATACGATTCCAAGATAACTATTCTAATTACTTTCTGCTCCCACCAGAGCGACGACCCACAACTATGCTTACACCAGATCCTGGCTCAATGAGACTGTCTGCCATAGGCCTTTGTTCGACAATGCGACCCTGGTCTCTTCCAAATCGAAAAATACTTGTTATCTCATCAACTACTAGACCTAAGGAATCGATTATTTCTTCTCCTCTTTCTTGCTCCAAACCCCGCAAAAATGGCATCGATATTAGTGAGCCTCCTTTACTAATAGCAACTCTTACTTCCATAGGCAGATCTACTACTGTACCAGGTTCAGGAATCAATTCTACCACCTGACCTAATGGCAAATCAGCATCTAAACTGTCAATAACTGTCGCAAATCCGCTTGACTCCAAGACAGGAAGAGCTGCTTCGAGATGAAGTCGAGTTACATCAGGAACAGACCTCCTTATGGGTCCCAAGCTAACTGTCATTTCTACTGTATCACCAACCGAATAAAGCTGTCCTGGCAATGGATTTTGACCTAACACTCGACCGTAAATAGCAGTTGGATGTCTAAAGGAATCAGCCACCAGTCCATGCAAGCCTAGGCCATTTACTCGTTCGATTGCTTCTCTATAATCCAGATCACGAATGTTAGTCATTTCTAGGACATTCTGTTCTGGTTCTGGCACTGGGAACCACACCTTGGTAGAAAAGAGATAGCCAGACCCCAGGCCACTAAGAAGAAGAAGGGACCCGGTCAGCACGCCACGCCACCCTCGAAGACTTACTTGTCTTTTCTTTACTCGCCTCCTGCGTATCGAACTTCCCAGTTTCATTTTTATCCAACCCAGAAATCAGTTACTGACTCGATCAAATTTACTGACCCCCACCTCTGATAATCCTATTGATGAACAAAGATCTTCTAGTACGGATCATATACTGACTTTCTACACGTCAGAATGTAGTTATGTTTCGAGTTTTATGGAAATTAAGATCACCACAAACTACTATACGGACGTTTAGGTTGCGCTCTAATAGATTGGTAGTGCAGAATACACTGGTCTGTCACCGGAATATGAAGGAGCATAAATCTCATGGCCAAAAATCGAAAAACTCTTATTTCTCAATCAGTCACTTGGGTAGCAATCGGATCTTTATTTGTCCTCTTATTTTTTTCCGTTGGTATTTCCAAGCAGCACTCCAAAAGGTCTACGGATAGCAACTCAACGACAGCATCTGCACAAAATTACCTGAGTACTCTGAGTGGCAGGGACAAACAATTAAGTACCTGGCCTTTCGACTCTGAGGAACGCTTCAACTGGCATTTCATTCCTAGGGAAAGAGTAGGCCTGCCTCTTAAGAGCATGACCTCAAACCAGAGGGTCGCAGCCCACGCACTTCTCCGTAGCTCTCTGAGCAGTCAAGGATATATGAAAGCCACAGGAGTCATGCAACTCGAAGGCATATTAGGCACTATAGAAGGGCGTCCCGAAAGGAGAGATCCAGAGGATTACTATTTAAACATTTTTGGTTCTCCGTCCATTACAACACCTTGGGCATGGCGTTTTGAAGGACATCACATCTCTATTAATTTTTCCCTGAACCATCACCATATCAACGGAACGCTTAGTGATCCACCTTTGATAACACCAGCCTTTTTTGGATCCAACCCACACTTAATCACCGAAGGGGAGCACTCCGGACAAAAACTACTGGGAGCAGAGGAAGAACTCGCCCGCGAATTGATCTCCTTGCTGACAAAAGAACAATTAGAGTTCGCTATTTTCCAGTCGCAGGCTCCAGAGGACATCATAACAGGTACCGACCGAGAGGTTGGCCTGAGAACTTACCAAGGAATAACCATTTCTTCTTTAAATAAACAGGAACAACTTCCAGCATTCATGCGCCTACTCAAAGAGTACGTCTACAATGCTAAACCGAGTGTTGCAAAATACCATATGAAACGGATTGAGGAAGCAGGCTTGGAAAACCTCTACTTCGGATGGGCTGGTAGCACAATACCGGGGGAAGGTCACTATTATCGTATTCATGGACCTACTATTCTAATCGAGTATGATAACGTTCAGAATGATGCCAACCACGTACATTCTGTTTGGAGAGATATCCAACATGACTTTGGTGGCGTGAACCACTCTGATTCTGATGTTCTCCGTAAACACTATGAAGAAGCAGCTCATCACCAAGAGAGGCTCTTGCCAAACTGAAAAAATCATTTCAAAAAGAAGTGTTTAGAGGTTTAGCTCACTCGTCGCATGCGGGCTGCAAACGAACCGTCAAAACCAAACCTATGGGGAAGTAAATACAGGTGGCCTTGGGAATCCAAAAACTTGCTATCAACCCCTTTTCCAGGGTCCATTTGAAAATGTGGATACCTAAGAAGAAACCGTTCAATCTGATTCTTGTTTTCTTCCAATTCTAAACTGCAGGTGGAATAGACTAAAGTGCCACCGACTGAAACAACCCCGGCCACATCATCGAGAATTTCTGTCTGGCGTTCCGACATTTGATGTAATTTTTTCTCAGTGATCTTCCATCTAATGTCTGGATTCCTTCTTAAAGTGCCAGTTCCAGTACATGGAACATCAATCAACATTGCTCTAGTTTCTGCTATTAAGGGCTTGTGGACATCTCCTTGAGCGATCTGTATTCTCAAAAGAGGATCAACAGACGTTGATTCAGCAAGCCTGTCCAAGCTTCTCTTCAACAATCCCAATCGACTAAAGGAACGGTCAGCAGCCAGAACAGGGTGTCCCTTTGCGGCCAAAGCTATGGCCTTACCACCCGGTGCAGCACATAGATCAACAACGCATTCATGGTCTTGAACATTCATGAATGCTGTAACTAGTGCTGCCGCGGGATCCTGAACTATACAAGGGAGCACTTTCATGGCTTCTTCCAAACGATTTGAAGTCCTTAGCATTACACAAGAGGTTCCTTTGATCCCTTTCGCTTTGATGCCACGACGGTCCAGGTCAGAAACTGCTTCGATCAGATCCCTTCCTAAGCAGTTCAAAAAGATCGGTGGCACTTCGTTATTAGCATTCACTAAGGATCTGACTTCTTCAACAGACCATCTGCTTAGCCAACGTTCAATTAGCCAGTCTGGATGTGACCCCCACGTGGATAAAAAAGCCAAGGGATCAGTCTCCCCATCTGGAAAATTCTCTTGGCCAACACCCTTCCTAGCGACAGACCTAAGCACTGCATTTACAAAACCTGTCGACGAATGGTCAACCTTTTTTGCCAATTCGACCGCCTGAGATACAGCTGCATACTGTGGAATCCCATCCATATAGAACATTTCATAAAGACCTATTCTCAAAACATCTAGTACGGCTGGGTCAACGTCACTCAAGCATCGACTTGTATGTAAATCAAGCAGATAATCTAGGCGACCACGAAATCTCTGAATTCCGTAAGATACTCTTCGGCACCAAGCCCTTTCCCTCTTCTCGAGGCCTTTGGTATGGTCCTCAAAGGACCGATCGAGACGCCTTCCTCGGTGGACTGCCGCCAAAATGTTCCACACGACTTTTCTATTTGCAGTTACAGCCACCCCAATCAGTCCAACATCCCTTTGATTGGCGAAGAAGGAACAGCTATTTCTCTAGCTTCCATCCCTCCAGAAAGATAGGAGGCACGTCCAGCCTTTATAGCCAAGCGCATTGCCTTAGCCATCCTGACCGGATCTTCTGCCATGGCGATGGCTGTATTCATGAGGACTCCATCTATTCCTTGTTCCATCGCAGTACAAGCATGAGAAGCCAACCCCACCCCAGCATCTACGATTATTGGCACTTCACAACGTCTCTTTATCTCTCTTATAAAATATGGATTTACAATGCCTAGACCGCTTCCTATTGGACTGGCTAGGGGCATCACTGCTACACATCCTGCATCCTCCAATCGGAGAGCAGTGATCAAATCATCATTGGTATAGGCCATAACCTTAAAACCCTCTGCTACAAGGATCTCAGCCGCCTCTATAGTAGCTTTTGTATCAGGTAAAAGGGTGGTTTCATCGCCAATTACTTCCAATTTGATCCATTCACTGAAACCAGCAGCACGACCTAAGTTAGCATACCTAAGAGCATCTTTTACATTATGACATCCCGCAGTATTTGGCAGAAGAAAAAACTCTTCGGGATCTAGATGGAAAAGAATTCCCTCTTCTTTAGTTCTATCTAGGTCTATTCTTCTTACAGCAACGGTCACCATAGCAGTCTCCGATGCCCTGATAGCTTCTACCATGGTCTTATTGTTAGGGTATTTTCCTGTTCCCACGAACAATCTAGATCTGAATATGGTATTACCTATTTCTAGCGAATCCTCCATTTGCTTCATCTCATCCACCTCCAACGAAATGCACTAGTTCTACTTTATCTCCAGGGCAGATCTCGATTTCGGAGAAACGCTCTCTGCTGAGAATCACTTCATTTAATTCAACCACTACCAACAATGGATTCAAATCGAGTGACTCCAGAAATTGCGAGACGGACAGCCCCTTAGACATCTCTCGATTCTCCCCATTTACACAGGCTTGAATGTTGTCGCTTTCACTTACCATGGATATTGCACCAACTTGAATTAATGGAAAAATTAAAAGTATTATTATTGATAAGATAGAACGGCTTGGGGCGGGGAGGGAGACCCCCAGATATCCCCAAGGACTGCTACCCCTTTTGCTCCAGCCTCTAACAATGTTGAAACCCTCGTCGGATCTACTCCACCTATCGCTATCACTGGAACCTTTACCCGTGTAGTTAACTTTTCTAAGGGGTCCAATCCCAGAGGTACGGTCTCAGGATGAGAGCTTGTCCTAAAAATAGAACCCAAAAATAAATAATCGACCCCCTCTAAACTCAAATCAACAGCCTCTTGAACACTGTGGACCGACCTTCCTACAATTTTTTCTGGGCCCAACATTTCACGAACTTTTTCGGGAGGTAAAGATCGCGCTCCTAGATGAACACCATCTGTTTGGCACATCAAAGCAAGATCTACCCTATCATTTACAACAAACTTCGTCCCATTCCTTTTAGCTATGGGCGATAGCACTTCAGCTAATTCCACAAGCTTTCGCAAGGACGTACTAGGACCTCTTAGATGAAATACCTTAACAACTCCCGACGTTAACACACCATTTGCATTCGCAAGAAAATCTCTGTGGCTTAGGACACTATCGTCCGTGACCACATGAAGCTCCAATCTCATTGGAATCTTTGACCTACCTCAGTTCCTCTGCCACGGATCCATGAGGTAGCACTCATCCTTTTTTTTCCAGAGGGTTGCACCTCTCCAATTTCTAGGGCCCCTTGCCCTGTTGCTACCCTGAGGCCAGACATGTCATTTGCATCCAAAACCGTCCCAGGCAGTGATCCAGTAACCGATGTTAATGAAGGAATCGCATTAAATAGCTTGGTTGGATTACCCTGCAATAGCGACCAGGCACCTGGAATCTTATCCATTCCCCTTATCATATTAGCAATCACCGTTGCCTCCTGTGACCAATCGATTCTTGCTACACTTTTGTTGATTTTAGGAGCATATGTAACCATAGACTCATCCTGTTCCCTGCTCTTTATCGATCCGCTCTCTATGGATTCCAGTACTTCTGTAAGGGCTCGAGCTCCAGAAACAGCCAGACGTGTTTCCAATTCAAAAGCAGTCTCGCTGACGCCTATCTCTTCCTGCGATTGCATCAAGATAGGTCCAGCGTCCATTTCATCTACCATACGCATCACCGTAACGCCTGAAGTCTTAAATCCTTTGATGATCGCCCAGTTGATAGGTGCTGCTCCCCTCAATGAGGGCAGAAGTGAAGCATGGACATTAATACACCCTAGTGGGAACATCTCTAGTATAGGTCTGGGAAGCTTCTTGCCATAAGCTACCACCACACAAACATCCGCCCCACTTTTGCCTAATGCCCTAAGGAACTCACCATCACTAGGAGATTCTGGTTCGAGTATGGATAAATCGTAATTTAAAGCTTTATTTTTGACCGCAGTTCTGCGCAGATTTCGTCCTCTTCCTGCTGGGCGATCTGGCCTAGTCACCACACTGACTATTTGATGTCTATTGTCGAGGAGAGCCTGGAGAGACGGAACTGCAAAGTCAGGGGACCCCCAAAATACAACCTTCACTGAGATGACCCCTCTTTCTGACTATTCCTCCACTTATTCAAAAGAAGCCTTCTCTTTAAGGGAGTCACTCTATCGAAAAAAAGGATCCCATCTAAATGATCCACTTCATGTTGGATAACTCTGCTCAAAAGTCCCTCAGCTTCCAGTTCGATGGGGTTGCCCAGTTCATCCTGAGCTCTGACCTTTATTTGAGATGGGCGTTTGACTATCTCTTCCATACCTGGGATACTCAAACATCCTTCCGTGGCCTTTTCTTTCGTCTTGCTGGATTCGACAATAGCAGGATTGATCAATGTCAATCGTTGCGATTCCTCCAGGTCTTCTGCCCTACCGAGGTCTATAACACAGATTCGCAGTGACACCCCTATTTGTGGAGCTGCTATTCCAATTCCACCTGCATGATACATTGTGTCAAAAAGGTCCTCTATTAATCCCTGAGTCTCTTCACCAAACCCCTTTATTTTGGCTGTGGGAATGCGAAGCACCTCTTCTCCCAAGAGAACAACCCTCCTTGCTGTCACCGCTACTTCTCTCCAAACTCAATTTTACGAGAGACTCTATTTCTTTCAATTGTAATCTTACTCTCTCCAGCTGTCCTTATGATCAAGCGATCTGGATCAGAACGAATCACTTCTCCGATAATCCCTCCGCTTGTCACCACCTCATCCCCTGTTCTCAATTTTTCTATCATCTCTTGGTGACGCTGCTGCTCTTTTCTCTGTGGACGTATAAGCAGAAAATAAAATATGAATACGATGGCGATCATATTTAGAAAAAAGACGAACGTTCCGTTTGCTCCCTCTCGTGGTGCCGCCACTACTACCGCTAATAAGGTTTCATGCACGATGTAGCTCCATTTAAATTGATTGTAGTTAGGAATGGCCAACTGAAAACCACACCTTAATCTCAGAGGCGTGCTTCTCTATACAGTCTTAACCAATCCTTAGACCATGAACTAAAACTATCATCTGCAATCCTTTTGCGGGACTCCCTTGCCAGTTGTACTAGAAATTCAATGTTGTGTATCGATAGAAGTCTCGCGCCAAATAGTTCACCAGAAACAAATAGGTGTCGGATGTACGCCCTATCATATTTTTCACAGGTATAACACCCACATTCAGGATCTAGTGGACTCTGGTCTTCCGAAAAACGAGATGCTCTTAGGTTGATTTGACCTTCTTCTCTAGACCAGGCAGTGCCATGCCTTGCATTACGAGTTGGTGCAACACAATCGAACATGTCACAACCTCGTCTAATCGCTTCCAGTAGGTCGTCTGGATACCCTACCCCCATCAGATAGCGAGGCACACTGTCTGGAAGAGCCATATCCAAGACTTCCAATATCCTCCACATATCCTCTTTATCTTCACCCACACTGAGACCACCTATGCCCATTCCATCCCATGAACCCAAATCCAAGAAAGACCTGACTTGACTCAGTCTTAGGTCTTCAAAAACGTTACCCTGAACAACTGGAAACAAACTTTGCGTTGGACCACCCTTCTCATTTTGATTTTTTTTAAAATGTTTTTTGCATCTCTCTAGCCATTTCAAGGTCCGAATATTGGCTGACTCTGCCTCAGTTCGACTTACCCCCCCTGGAGGACATTCATCAAAAGCCATAATTACATCTGCACCCAGCCGATCTTGAATGTCCATAACCTTCTCTGGTGTGAACAAATGTGCTGAGCCATCTATGTGGCTCTTAAACACAACACCCTCATCATTGATCTCATTAGTTTTTGCTAAAGAAAATACTTGATATCCTCCTGAATCTGTTAGTATGGGACCATCCCATCGCATGAATTTATGCAACCCACCTAAACGCTGTACCAAATCTGCTCCAGGCCTGAGATACAAGTGGTAAGTGTTCGCTAGAATCATAGACGCTCCTGTCTCTACCAGTTCTTCTGGAGCAACACTTTTGACGGAACCATTAGTGCCGACTGGCATAAATACTGGAGTTTCTATTTCTCCGTGAGGGGTGACAAATGTGCCACATCTTGCAGATGCCGAAGTGCTATGTAAGGTGTATTCGAACATGATTTAGGTGTCTGTAGATACGTTTCCAACAATGGGTTTAAAATTACCAAATGCTAACCTGGTCCAAGCTTTCATCTTTCAATCCTAATCAAAACTCATTCAATGACCATAGCATCTCCATAAGAATAGAAACGATATCTATTTTCAATTGCTTCAGCGTAGGCACTTAGCATTGTTTCGTAACCACAAAATGCAGCTACCAGCATCAACAGCGTCGACTTCGGTAAGTGGAAATTAGTTATCAGGCCATCAACAACCACACATTTACGAGGAGGTCTTATAAATAAATCTGTCTCTCCAGGACCAGGCCTAACAACACCCCTATTCCCAGCACTCTCCAAAGTTCTAACTACCGTGGTGCCCACAGCCCAGATACGCCTGCCTTCTGACTTCGCCTTGTTTATTATTGTTGCTGTTGTATCTGGAACTGTATACTTCTCCTTATGCATGTGATGGTTTTCCAGGTGGGTTGAATCAACGGGCCTAAAGGTCCCTACACCGACGTCTAAAGTCACAGGTACTCGTTGCACACCTTTGCGATCAATACTGTCCAACAGCTCGGTTGTAAAATGCAACCCTGCCGTGGGAGATGCCACAGAACCAATATGTTTTGAATAAACAGTTTGGTAACGCTCACGATCAATCGCCTCGTCCTCTCTATTCAGATACGGCGGGAGAGGCATGCGACCGTGTTTATTCAGCAAATTTTCAACCGTATCTTCACTCACTAGTCGAACCAATCGGTTCCCATCAGGTAAGATTTTCAAAATCTCTATGGCAAGGTCATCGCTTATTTGAACTACTCGTCCTGATTTTAATTTCCCTCCTGGTCGAACCAAGGCCTCCCAAATCTTTGATTCAAAAGAATCCTTGAATTGCCCAGAACTTGAGTGGGTCACAGCAGGATCAATTTGTTCAGCCCATGGTTTAAGCAGTAGGATTTCACAGTAGGCACCAGTTGGCTTATAGCCTACCAACCTAGAGTGAATAACTTTAGTATCATTCACCACTAGAACATCCCCAGACCTAAATAAACTGACTAAATCCCCGAACAATAGATGCTTGAATTCATCTCCCGACCGAGAAACCTTTAGCAATTTACTTTGATCTCTGCGATAGGCTGGATAGCTAGCTATAAGTTCTGTAGGCAAGTTGTAGTCATAATCGGACAGTTGCGTACCTTTCATGACAACCAGATCAATCAACCAAATCCAACTGTTCTTTCTCCTGTTGATTCCCGGCTCTTTTAGGTGGGTCAAAACCACACTTTACGTAAGCACGACTGGTAGCGACCCTGCCTCTGGGAGTTCTCATTAAAAAACCTTCCTGGATGAGAAAAGGCTCGTAAACATCCGTTAGTGTGGAAAGATCCTCACTGATCGCAACAGCGAGTGTTTGAGCTCCAACTGGACCTCCATCAAATTTTTCAATAATAGTTCTTAGAACCCTATCATCCATCTCGTCTAGCCCATACTCATCTACCTCCAGCATACGCAAGGCTTCTTCGGCGACCTTCTTTGTGATAGTGCCATCAGCACGTACTAATGCATAGTCCCGAACTCTACGGAGCAACCTGTTTGCGATCCTAGGAGTTCCTCTTGAACGCTTTGCTAAAATTTCAGCTCCCTGTGGAGCACATTCTACATTCATAATCATGGAGCTTCGTATTATTATTTCTTCTAATTCTTCTGGAGGATAGAAATTCACCCTCTGAATAATGCCAAACCGAGATCGCATAGGGGATGTCAGCAATCCGAAACGAGTAGTTGCACCTACAAGAGCAAACCTTTCCACATCCATCGTCATTGTCTGAGCTTTAGGTCCTTCTGCCAAGCGGATTTCCACTCGAAAATCTTCCATAGCAGGGTACAGATACTCTTCCATGACTGGACGTAATCTGTGTATCTCATCGATAAAAAGAATGTCTCCCTCTTCTTGATTGCTCAGTGGACCAACCAAATCGGCGGGCTTCTCCAGGATCGGACCAGAAGTAGCCCGGAATCCTACCCCCATCTCTTTCGCTAAAAGTGAAGCCAATGTCGTCTTTCCTAATCCTGGAGGACCGTGAATCAACAAATGATCGAGGGGTTCATCACGACGCAACGCAGCTTCAATCGAAACTTTCAACGCTTCTTTTACTTTGTTTTGTCCAATGAATTCATGCAGACTGGTTGGCCTAAGCTTCGGCTCCGACAATACTTCTCTTTCGATAGTTTCAGGGGTTGTTATCTCATGTCTGTCTTTCATGCCCTGGTATTCCCCGACTTAATTCAATGTCATTGTTGAGACAACACAACTCTGATCAAGTCGTCTGTGTTAGTGATATCCTCTACCTCTGTAACTGATCGAACTGCTGCATCTGCATCTACAAAAGAGTAGCCGAGGGACACCAATGCAGCTACAGCTTCTTGAGAACTTTCTCCCAATACACCTGAAGTCAAGTCCGATCCATCTGCCAGATCTTCTACTTTATCAACTAATTCCAATGCTATACGTTCCGCCCTCTTTTTCCCCACTCCACTCACTTGAGTAAGAGCTCCGACGTCCTTCTCCATCAGTGCTTTTATCAAACGGACATATGAATAGGTCGACAACATAGCTAAAGCCATTTTAGGCCCAACACCAGTTGCGCCAAGGAGTCTTTTAAAGAGTTCTCGCTCCTTACTTTCTATAAACCCATATAGTTTGATGGAGTCATCTCGGACGACTTGAAGTGTATAAACCTCAAATTCTAACACCAGATGCTCTGGAATTCTCTCTAAAACACTTAAAGGCACATATACCTCGTAGACCACTCCACTGGCTGTCTCGATCTCTATTTGATCAACTTGACGAGCTAGTATAGTTCCTTTTAGTCGGCTAATCATTGAAGTTACTCAGGATAGTGTGTGACAAGGCGACGGCCACCGCGTCAGACGCGTCGGACGGACTGGGAGGCTCCTTTAAATTCAACCTTTTCTGGACCATAAATGCCACTTGATCCTTAGTAGCATTTCCATTTCCCACGACAGCTTTTTTTATCTCCTTAGGGCTATACTGAGCAACTGGAACATCACAAACTTCCGCAGCCAAAAGAATTACCCCTCGTGCATGTCCCAACATAAGTGCGCTCCGAGCATTTTTTCCTACAAAAACATCTTCCACTGCTAGCACGTCCGGTTGAAATTGCTCAATGGTCGATCTTACTTCATCATAAATCTCCCTGACACGCACCCCCAATAATTGCTGGGAAGAGGTTCTAAAAACACCACACTCTCTCAACAAATATTGGCTGGCGGACAGAGATTCGATCACCCCATAACCCGTCACCATCGTACCAGGGTCAATCCCCAAGATCAACTTCGAATTCAAGCTAAATCACCTGATCTAATATCTTATCGTCAAAATCGGCGTTTGAAGACACCTGCTGGACATCATCGCAATCTTCCAGGGATTCTAGGATTTTCAGAAGCTTCTTTGCATCATCCACACCTACTTCAATCTCATTCTTCGGTACCCAACTCAACACAGCTCTATCCATTTTAATACCTGAGTTTTTCAATTGTTCCTGTACTTCATGAAAATTTTCAGCATTAGTTATGACCACTGTTTCCCTATCGTTTTGAACCACATCGTCAGCACCCACTTCTATGGCTAAATCAAACAGAGCTTCCTCCAGATGTTCACCTTCCAGATAAATCATCCCTTTTCTGTCAAACTGCCAGCCAACTGATCCTGTTGTACCAAGACTACCTGCATTCTTTGTTAATATATGCCTAATATCGGCAACAGTCCTGTTTTGGTTATCAGTAAGAGCTTCTATATATAAAGCGACACCACCAGGCCCATAGCCTTCGTATGCAATTTCCTCGTAATTTACCCCTTCCAGGTCACCCGTTCCTTTCTTAATCGCCCTGGTGATATTATCGGCAGGCATATTGCCAGCTTTTGCAGTATCCACAGCCAACCGCAAACGTGGATTGAAAGCAGGGTCTCCACCCCCATCTCTGGCGGCTACCGTGATCTCCCTGATGAGCTTAGTGAATACCTTACCCCGTTTTGCATCAGTAACTGCTTTTTTCCTTTTGATTGTCGCCCACTTACTATGTCCAGACACTATTTCCTCTTTGGTTAAACCTGAGATGAATTTTCATTGTTATTAGCGATTAATCTAGGTATTTCTTTTTCTGGAACTACATCGAACCCAACATTTTTGCGGAAATGATGAGCCCTTCCTTGTGTAATAGCCCTTAAAGATGTCGCGTACCTATAAAGTTCAGATTCGGGAATTAAAGCCTTTACGGTCGTTCGACCCTCTTTAGGCTCCATTCCCAGGACCTTGCCCCGACGGCCGTTGATATCACTCATAATATCTCCTACATATTCGTCAGGAGTTGTAACCGAAACTTCTATGATAGGCTCTAGTAAAACAGGTCTACATTTATGCGCGACGCTCCTAAAAGCCTGTGATCCAGCTAGCTTGAAAGCTAATTCGCTTGAGTCAACACTATGGTAAGAACCATCATAACATTCAGCTTCGAAGTCTACCAAAGGAAATCCAGATAACACTCCACCTTGTGCAGCCTCTTGAATTCCTCTATCCACTGCAGGAATGTACTTGGAGGGAATCACACCCCCTTTGATGGAACTTTTAAACTGATACCCACTCCCAGATGGCAAAGGTCTCAGGCGCACCCAGCAATCTCCAAATTGGCCCCGACCTCCCGATTGCTTTTTGTGCCTCCCTTGACCCTCTCCTAATTTTGTCAGTGTCTCTCTGTATGCAATCTTACGACGATGTGTCGTCACACCCACCCCATACTTTCGTTTCATCCTTTCCATTTGAATCTCTAGATGCATTTCTCCCAAACCTCTGGCGATAGTTTGGTGCAGTTCCGCATTAAACTCTGATACAAATGTTGGATCTTCTTCCTGTAACTTGGCCAGCACTTCCCCCAACTTATCATCGTCTGCACGAGTTTCACCCTGAATGGCCACAGAAATTTCTGGCTCGGGAAATTTTATTTTAGGCAATACAATATCACTCGATGCTCCGCAAAGAGTATCATTTGTATGAGAATCCTTCAGTTTTGCTACAACACCCAAATCTCCAGAATTCAGTTTACCGACCTCAAACCGCTCTTTCCCTATAGAAACTGATAAGTGACTAAGCTTCTCCGCCGCCCCTCTTTCGGTGTTTCTGACAGTCTCTCCATTCCTTACTGACCCACTGAAAACTCTGAAAAATGACAATTCGCCTATATGCGGCTCTGATGACGTTTTGTAAATCAATGCTGAAAATCTGTTGTCGTCTACCGGTAGCTCTTCCGTGTCTTCAGACTCTTCCTTTCCTAAGATTTGTGGTCCTACATCCGCAGGACTAGGGGACATAGAAACCAAGCCATCAAGCATTTCGCGCATCCCGTATGACTCCAAAGATGAACCGCAGAATATTGGAATAAGGTTTCCTTTTAGAACAGCCTTTTCCATAGCTACCAAGGCATCTTCAGTTGGTATTCTTCCTTGTTCAAAATACACATCCATTAGATCTTCGTGCGTCATAGCAAGAGCCTCTTGAAGGTGCTTACTCCGTCTTTCTACCTCAGCCTTCATCTCCTGTGGCACATCATCTTCTGTATACCGACCCTTACCATTCTTACTCTTAAATATATGAGCTTTTTCGGTAAAAAGATCTACGACACCTCTGAACTCTGGACCTTCGCCTATAGGCATTGTCACAGGAATAGCCTTATCGCTCAAATGTTTCTGGATTCCTTCGAAAGTAGATTGAAAAGAAGCGTTTTCTTTGTCCATCATGGAGATGAAAACAAACCTGGAAACCCTCCTTTCTCTGGCATACTCCCAAACTGTATCTGTCCCCACCTCTACCCCTGATATTGCGCTGACCACTACGACAGCACAATCTGCAACTCTCATGGCAGACAACGTTTCACCAGTGAAATCGATAAAGCCAGGTGTATCAAGTAAATTAATTTTTACACCGCCGTGTTCACAGAAAGCAGGAGTCGCCTGAAGGGACATTCCATGGTCTATCTCTTCTGGAGTATACATAGTCAAGGCCAGTCCCTCGACGATATTCCCCTTTCGCGGGGATGAGCCCGCGACAAAACACAGAGAATCTACGAGGTTAGTTTTTCCTGAACCTCCGTGACCCACTACTACTACATTCCTAATCTTGTCAGTTGGATATTCTTTAGCAGGCGACATTTGCTTCTCCTTTATCCACAGGGTATACATCCCACTGATTCCAAAGCTGTTTCAACTCATTATCCAAAAGCGGGATTTGATTCTAGGACGAATGAGCCAAAACGGCTAGATTGCAGCCTGTAAAGGGAAAGAACCTACAACTAAGCCACATTTAATTCTGATTAATTGGATTGACGCTTCTTGGCCGCCTGACTCAGAAGCTTTTTTTCGCGCTCTGTGAGTGAACTCATCCCATCCTTTGCTATTTTGTCGAGAATCATATCAACCTTCACAGAAATCGCACTTTCCTTTTTACTATTCAGTTCTGATTTCTTTTCACGGACCAGCTTCAAGTTGCTATTTTTGTACGACCTTTTAGCGCTGGAGTTTTTAAGATCCTTCCACAATTTCGTCATCCTATAGACAAAACTCCGATTACCTGGTAAAAAAATGAAGCCAGATACGAAGCCCCCCAAGTGTGCAAAATGAGCCACTCCATCCCCGGTTTGTCCCACAGCACTTGAAAAGGTCATCACAAACATCAAAGTCACTAACCACTTGGCTTTCAAGGGGAAAATGCCCCAAAGGTAAATTGGCAAATTAGGCCATATTAGGGCAAAAGCTAACATAACACCATAAACTCCAGCTGATGCTCCAATGATTGAATTGGCGACAAAGGCATAACTGAGAACAGCACCCCCTAAGCCACAAGCCAGAAAATATTGCAAAAAGGCTTGCGATCCCCATTTTCTCTCTAGAGGAGGTCCTAAAAAAAACAGCAATAACATATTGACAAAAACGTGCCAAAACCCCCCGTGTACAAACATATAAGTCACAGCACCCCACGGACGGATCAAGATTTTGTATGGCTGGAAAGAAAACCACTCGTGAACCCATGAGCTTCCTGTGATCCACATCAAAAACCAGATAGACACATTTAGCCACATTATCCTTTTAACATACGGTGTAAGTCGATAGCCAGAGATACCCATTTCAAATGTGTAGTTTCTCATTGACTCTTCGACCTATTTAATGCATCACAGGATTTTTCAAGCATGAACTTCGTGCAGAACAAATTCAGTCAATCCGATCATTTGCTATGAGCAAGAGCCTCTCACAAAACTCTTGAAACGAAAATCCAGCTGCTTCAGCAGCTTTCGGCAACAAGCTATTAGCTGTCATTCCTGGCAGGGTATTAGCCTCTAAGCACCAGGGTGTCCCTTGTTCATCAAGTATAAAATCAATACGAGAAAAATCCCTCAGATTCAGCAAACCATGCACTTCCAATGCTATTTGAGATACCTTGCGAGAGGTTTCTTCATCAATTTCTGCAGGGAAAATTTCGTCTGCCATTTCTGGTCGATATTTACACTCATAATCAAATATTTCATGCTTAGAGATTATCTCCCCAACTGGAAGTGTATCTCTCCCTACTATTCCAACGGTAAGTTCCCGACCTGGAACAAACGCCTCGCACATAAATAATGAATTGTGCCGGAATGAATTTTGAAGGCTCTCTTCCATCGATCCTTTGTTCGTCACCATAGTGATGCCCACCGACGAACCTCCATCCACTGGCTTATAGATAATTGGGAGATCTAAAACCTCCATCACCTCTTCCACTGTATTAGCCAGAATCCAGTCTGGAGTTGCGATATTGGCTGACCTAAGCAATTTCTTCGTCACATCTTTATTCATTGCTATGGCACAGCCAAGAAGATCACTGCCCACATAAGGAACCCCCAAGAGATCGAGCAGAGCCTGAATGGTTCCATTCTCTCCAACACCACCATGCAGAACAGGGAAAACAATGTCTGCTTCATTCAACGTATCCAGGTGTTCTGACAATTTCATAGATGGACTTACATTTTGGGATTCCAAAGAAGGGGTCCGAGGCAAACTTCCGCTTAGCAACTCTTCTTCTTCAGACAAGCCCACCAATCCATGGGCAGGATCCAGCGACACCACATCATGACCATTCTCTCGTAGCCCATTGGCAACCTGAGCCCCTGAGGCCAAAGATACGTCTCTTTCTTCTGAGTTTCCCCCTAAGAGCACCACTATCTTCATAGTCTTCCCAATACCTCGTCCTCTAGTGGAAAACCATTTGAACGCATCCACTCGTCATCATAAACTTTAGTCATGTAATGTTCTCCCCAATCACATAATATAGTGACAACAACCGCATTGGAGTCCAATTCTTTTGCTAGCTCAACAGCAGCATGTACCAACAGACCTGATGATCCCCCTACGAAAAGTCCTTCGTCACGAGCTAGTCTCCTGGTCATCTGAAAGGCCTGAGCATCATTAACAGTAATCCATCCATCGACTATATCCATATCCAATGAACCTGGTATTTTGTCGCTCCCCAAACCTTCCACCTTATAAGGTCGTCCCTCTATCATCTCTCCCGTATCAAAAAAATTCTTCAAGACAGAACCTTTTGGATCGACTCCAATTATTTTTACAGATGAATTCTGTTCTTTGAGATATTTTCCAACTCCACTAATAGTCCCGCCCGTTCCCGCTCCTGCGAGAAAATGAGTTACCCTCCCTTCCGTCTGCTCCCAAACTTCAGGACCCGTAGTCTCATAGTGAGCCTTTGGGTTTGCTTCATTGTAAAATTGGTTTGCTAGAACTGCTCCTGGAGTTTGATCAGCTATTGATTCAGCCTTTACTGTATAGTGATCTGGATGATCTGGGCGAACATCTGTTGGAGTTATGACAACCTCGGCTCCGAATGATTCTAAAAGTTGTACCTTTTCTCTACTCATTTTGTCCGGCATGGTAAAAATACACCTATACCCTCTTCTCGCTGCAACCAAAGCCAGTGCAACACCGGTATTGCCACTAGTTGCCTCTACGATCACTCCGCCTGTTTTCAAGACCCCTTCTCGCTCAGCAGCTTCCACCATGGCAAGTCCAATACGATCTTTAACAGATCCACCTGGATTCATAAATTCACACTTGCCATAAACAATTCCAGCTACTTGATTTGCCACCTTATCCAACCTTACCATAGGCGTTCTGCCCACCGCTTCCAGTATGTCGTTGCAGGATGAGTTATTTCGCATTAATTCTGACTCTACCTATTTTTTGGTGAATGTTATTGGAACTCTAGCCCATACAGAAATGTCTTCGCCATCTCTACTTGCTGGACTGAACTCCATTTGTTTCGCTGCTCGAACAGCGGACGAATCGAAGGCTGGATATCCACTAGACTCCAGGACTAAAACACTGTCGACCATACCCTCAAAAGTTATCCGTAACCGTAAAAGAGAACTTCCCTCAATATCTTGATCCCATAACTCTATAGGATAATCAACATCCATGGTATTTTCTAATGGAGTTGGATTCTTCACGTCTCCCTGATCGATACACCCTGCCAAAAACAGGAGGGCAGGCATCATAAATTGGATTGTATGCCTCAACTTTCATCGTCCTGTCTTAAGTCCTCTTTCATTTCAAACAATAAGTCCAAAGCTTCCCTTGGACTCATGTTGTTGAGATCCAAGTCTGTTAATGTTTTGATAGTTCGATCGACTTGTAGTTCACATTCACTAGTGTAAGGAAGAGGCGTTTCCTTGTCTGCAGTTGTCGGTAGATCCATACGCGATTCAGTCAAATCCCCCTCCATTTGTTTCAATAGCTCCTGAGAACGTTCTATTATTTTCTTTGGAAGACCAGCCAAACGAGCTACGTGAATACCGTAAGACCTGTCAGATCCCCCCTCTTTCAAGAGTCTCAAGAAGACTATTTCTTCTCCTGCTTCTTGTATTTCCATGGTCATATTTTTTACACCATCGAATATCAGACTTAGCTCTGTCAATTCATGGTAGTGCGTTGCAAATATTGTCTTGGCCCCTATACTCTCATGAAGATACTCTGTAACTGCCCAGGCTATTGAGACTCCATCATAGGTTGAAGTTCCCCGACCAATCTCATCCAACAAGACTAAACTTCTATCAGTCGCATTATGGATGATCGAAGCTGTCTCAGTCATCTCTAGCATAAAGGTGGATTGCGCTTGCGCTAGATTGTCTGAAGCACCCACTCGTGTGAATATCCTATCCACCAGAGGTATTTGTGCTCTTGTTGCTGGAACATATGACCCGATATGAGACAATAAAGTGATCAGCCCGACTTGTCTTAGGATAGTAGATTTCCCAGCCATATTAGGACCAGTAAGTATTACGATCTTTCCGTATAGGTCCAGTTCTATATTATTGGGAATAAATGCTCCATCGGGCATCACCGCTTCTATCACTGGATGTCGTCCTTCTTCAATCTTGAGTGTAAACTCCTCATTTATTTCAGGTATGACGTAACCTCTCCGGTCAGCTACTTCAGCCAGAGCCCCTAAAACGTCCAGTCTCGCGACCTGGTAGGCCGTTTTTTGAATCCTTTCAACTTCCAGCTCTACCCTTGCTCTTACATCCTTAAATATGTTTTCCTCCAGATCCATGATTCCCTCTTCAGCAACAAAAACTTTTTCTTCCCACGCCTTCAATTCTGGAGTAAAATACCGTTCAGCATTAGCCAAAGTTTGTTTACGGATATAATTTTCAGGAACTCTGCTCAAATTTGATTTTGTTATTTCAAGGTAGTACCCAAAAACCTTATTAAACCCCACTTTCAGTGAACTGATGCCTGTTTTCTCCCTCTCGCTGACTTGTAAATTTGCAATCAAGCCCTTAGCCTCATCCCTATTATCTCTCAGCTCATCCAACTCTCTAGAGTAGCCCTTCCTTACAACCTGACCATCACTGACACTTAATGGTGCATCTGGATCTATAGCCCCGTGGATGAGGTCAACAACATCTTCCATTAGATCAATTTCCACCGTCAGGGAGCGTAGCAATTCACTTTCTGTATCCGTACCAATTTTTCTTATACTAGGAAGTTTTCTCAGTGAATTGCTGAGCGCCAACAAACCCTTGGGGTTGATCCTGGAAGAACCCAACCTTCCCGCCAGACGCTCCAAATCGCTTATTTGACTTAAAGCCTTTCGAAATGCAGACCTCAAATGCTTACGTTCAAAAAGCTCTCGTACTCCATCTTGTCGCTCAAGGATTTTGTCGAGATGAAGCAATGGTCTAAGGAGCCACCTTCTCAGAGTTCTAGCCCCCATCGGAGTCAAGGTTCCATCTAAGACTGATATTAGGGTGGCTTCTTCCTGGCCTGGCCTCAAAGCATCTACTAATTCTAGATTCCTTCTCGTCATCTCGTCTAGAACCATGGTGATTCCATCTTGTATAACACGGGGTTTTTGCAGATGAAGCATTCCCTGAGGCCTAATCTCTTCCACGTAAATCAACAATGCTCCTATCGCCATCACCAGCTGATGATCGGAAAGCTGTGAGCTCAATGTTGCAACATCTTCAACCTCATAGCAGGACTGTATGGCATCGTATGCGAGCGCATATTCGAACAAATGACTGCTACGATTGGTTCTTATTTGCACTGGAATGATTTCATCCAACGAGACTGTCGGATGATTTTTAGTAAAAGTCTCTTCAAGGGTCGACGGAAACAAAACTTCCTTTGGATCTAAACATCCTAGCTCCGCTTTTATATCTGGAATAAGAGTTTTTCTTGCTGTTATTTCTCCTGTAGATAGGTCTAAGCTGGCCAATCCCACCATATCTTCTATCGGCTCAGTAACAGCAACTAAAAAATTGTTTCTTTTTGAATTGAGTAGTCTGTCGGTTAAAACGGTTCCGGGAGTTACCGTCTCGGTGACTTCACGCCTTACTATTCCTTTTGCAACACTTGGATCTTCCATCTGCTCACAAATGGCTACCTTCAGACCCATCTGAATCAACTTTTCCAAATAACCTTCGATAGCTTTGGCTGGAACACCAGCCAAAGGCACCTGACTAGCAGCCCCGTTATTGCGAGAAGTCAGTGTAAGGCCCAGTAGCTTCGATCCCGTTTCTGCATCCTCGCAAAAGAGTTCGTAAAAATCTCCTACGCGAAAAAAAACGAGGGCGTCTTGGTGTTTAGATTTGACCTCTCTCCATTGCCTCATGAGAGGAGTATCCTCTATTCCTTCATTCCTTTTATCTGCAAAGTTCGTAATCTTCATATCGAAAAGTTCAGGAAGCCCAGATCATGACTGCACTCAGCTCTTCTTTGAACACCAGAAATACCAAATTATTAAGAAGATAAGAAAACAGCCGCCTGCATTCACCAATATTACATCCATATTTCTCTCAATTTCCTCACGAGTTCAACTAGACGATCCTAGCTACTGACTATCTAAATTATTCACAATGATAGAATGCAAACGATTTGCATTTGTCACCACTGTCAAAGAACTGAAAGCCATAGCTGCCCCAGCAACCATCGGAGAAAGTAAAACCCCAAACATTGGATAAAGAAGTCCAGCCGCAATTGGAATTCCCAGAATATTGTAAATAAATGCTCCAAAAAGATTTTGTCTAATATTTCCCACAGCCAAACGAGATATTTCCTTCAATTCAGAAATCCCCTTAAGGGATTGAGAGACAAGTACTACATCAGCGCTTTCTAAAGCGACATCGGATGCATCACCCATGGCAATCCCAACATCCGCCTGACTGAGGGAAGCAGCATCATTTATACCATCGCCAACCATTGCCACTGTACACCCATCCGCTTGAAGTCTCTGGATCTTGGCAACCTTATCCGCTGGAAGCATCCTGGCTCCTACCTCTTTAATGCCAACCTCTTTTGCGACTGCATTGGCTGTCACTTCGCGATCGCCAGTTAACATGATGACTCTCGCATTCATATTTTCGAGTCTACTGATTACTTCCTTTGATCCAGTCCTTACAGGGTCTGCGATCATGAATGCTCCAACATACTTCTTATCAACGGAAACTAGGACGCGAGTTTGTCCTGCTTCAACAAATTCATCTACTTGAGTCGCTTGTTCAGACAGGACCATACCCGAATCTATTAAGAATGTACGCGTCCCTACACACACCACTTTTCCATCCAAACTCGCTCTAACCCCCTTCCCCGGGAAAGCCTTAAATTCCGTCACGTGACCTGGATCTATTTCTTTTTCCATCGCTATTTTTACAATCGCCTTACCCAACAAATGTTCCGATTCGATCTCTATTGAAGATGCCAATCGCAACAACTCCTCTTCCGAAATACCATTTGCTGGCATCACTCTAGAAACTTCTGGTGACCCTTGAGTTAAGGTCCCTGTCTTATCGAGAACAATGGTATCTATTTCATGTGCTTTCTCAATTACATCACCATTCCGAACCAGAAGACCGCGCTCAGAGGCTTTACCTAGAGCGATCATTACTGAAAAGGGGGTCGCCAAACCCAAGGCACAGGGGCAAGCTATAACCAAAACTGAAACAGCCGTTACCACTCCATAACTCAAACTCCCTTCTGGGCCAAAATTGTACCAAGCAACAAATGTTATAACCGATAGAATCATCACCGTGGGCACAAAATAGCTTGCTACTATGTCCACTGACCTTTGAATGGAAGGTTTAGAGGCCTGAGCTCTCCTTACTAATTCTAGGATCCGTGACAGAACCATCTCCTCCCCAACACTATCAGCACGAAGCCTAATCGTACCATCAATATTGGTAGTCCCTCCAATGACCTGGTCGCCTGGTTCTTTCCTGCGTGACAGAGCCTCTCCTGTGATCATGGATTCATCTACAGAAGTGATTCCTTCGGTGACAAAACTATCCACTGGTATTTTCTGTCCTGGTCGAACCAACAAGGTCATTCCTTTCTTTATTTGGCTAGCTAAAACATTCTTTTCCACTCCATCAGTTAGCACTGTCGCTTTCAAGGGCCTTAGATCCATCAAGAACTCTATAGTTCTGGAAGTTTTTTGTCTTGCCTTAGCCTCTAAATACTGTCCTAGCAATACCAGGGTTATCACTACAGCAGTGGCTTCAAAAAAAGGTGAGGCAGTACCACCTGGAAAATACGACGGAAATGTCACCACCATAACTGAATACGCCCAAGCTGAACCCGTCCCCAAAGCAATCAGCGTATCCATATTTGCATTTCTTTGTCTAAACGCCTTCCAAGCCCCAACGAAAAATTGTTTTCCAGCGTAGCCCATTATCGGCAAAGTGAGCAATCCACTCAAAGCCCATAGTCTTCTGTGGGTGACTGGTGTAAGATCTGGGACTCCAGGAACCCACCCAATTTTTCCTATCAGTAAAACTGGTATGCTCAACGTCAATCCCACACAAAACTTTTTCAGTAGCAACTCAGCTCTGAGGTCACTCTGCCTCTTCTTTTCTTCCTCGAGAACATCGACAGTGTCTGAGCCTTTATCGACCTTGATGCCATATCCCTTTTTATCAACAGTATTATGGAGATCCATCAGATCAAGTAAACCTTCAACCGATTCAACTAGGGCGGTTTCCGTTGCCAAGTTAACTTCCGCAGAGACAACTCCTGTCACCTCTAAAAGCGCTTCTTCGACTCTTCGTACACAAGCTGCACAGTGCATGCCCGAGACATAGAACTCTTGAACCACTGACCTTTGGTGATCGATCATGGCCTTTCAATCTCTAGAAAAACATCGTCCACCAGTGTAGCAACTTGACCTATCTCTCTTAGATGCTGTAGCACTGTGGAAGCTCTTTGACGTTCTTTAAATCTACCTATCCGCACTCTACTCAATGCTGTACCCTTGATGCCAACCACCCTTACTTCAAAACCTTTGGCTGCCAGCTCTTTGGCCAAATCCCTAGCTCTTTGACTGTTCGAAAATGCACCTACTTGGATAGCATATCTGCCAGATGACCCACCGCTTGCTTGACTCAGTGATTTGGTGTTTTTTTGAATGACTTGAACTTGCTCCCGTATTGTGGGAATACGAGCTAACTCCAAAACTTCTAGGGCACTCTGATTAGAGTTTAGCCATTCTTCAGCAACTTTTCGTTTTGGACTTATTGGATAGTCAAGCAAGATCGCCCTGAAATGAGCTGAAGCCTCTAGAAGGTCACCATTAGCTACTGAAATGAGTCCTAGACGAAACAAAGCATCATCAGAATAAGGTCCTCCAGGAAAGGATACGGTCAGCCTTCGAAAATCCAAGCTGGCTAATTCTGGATCCACCGTTAATAGCCCTCTCAACCACAAAGCATACTGTCGGTCATGTCGATTCGCATCCTGCAGATCTGCTTCCCACCATCCCTCTAGAATTGACCTAGCTCTTTCAACATCTCCTTTAGAGGCTATAGAATCGATGATGTCCAAGGTCTCTTGGCCCCATGCTGGGTGGACACACAGCAGCATCAGCAATACATGCGCTACAACACTTGCTAGGCAATTGCGTCTTTCTGGAATCGTAATGTGAGAAGCCATTCTTCCAAGTGGTGTTGGTCTGACAAAGTACTAGCCTTCAGCAATCGATCAACTCTCAATAGCTTGATCAGTGCTGAACAAATTTCTTCCTTGCTCCATTCCTTAGCCTGTAATACAATCTCCCTAGCCAACCATTTCTGATGCGGTGGCAGCAAACCTTCCAAACTTACTGCCCCTCCTTCCAGCACTAAACCTATCCTCAAAAGGTGTGTGGACAAGCCGATGGTCAGGCCTACTCCATTTTCCCCTTGTGTCAGTAGGAGAGGTAGCCCTCTTATCGCTTTTTCAAATTTCTTTTTTCCCACTAAATCGAACCATTGCCAGCGATTTTGAGTGGACAGAGTAATACCGGCCGCCTCTACATGTGATCTTTTGATAGATTGTTGCCCTCCGGCTAAGGCCACCAATTTCTCTAGCTCCTGAGACAATACCCCTAAATCCGTGCCAACTGCAGCGGCCATAGCCACAGCCGCTTCTGCTTCTACTTTCATTGCAAATCTCTGCTCACCTTGTTCCATAAGCCAACCAGGAACATCATCTGCACGTATTGGGTCGTATTGAATTACTCGGGATTTTCTTTGGAGAGAACTGTAGAATTTAGCTTTGGACCCTCTCGGAATTGAAGCAGAAAAGACCAACACTAGCCCAGGCAAACTTCCTTCAGCTAAATCAAGAATAAGATCCCGACTTTTAGCAGTACCAGCAAGATACTGTACCCCAAGAACCACTACAACTCGCCATTCAGATGACATCGGTGGAGTAGACACTGTCCTTGCCAGATGCTCCAGATCGACTTCAGAAGCTCTAATTATATCTAGGTTAAAGTCTTTAGTCTCTTGATCTAGATGAGCGTTTATTAGCTCTTGTACCGATTCCTGCTTACGGTATTCATCATCACCGTGTAAAAAGTAGGTCCCGCCTAACCCTTGACTGTCTATAAAATCAGAAACACGACTCATTGGTCAATTCGACTTATAAGAACAATCTTATTTATACTCAACAAGATCGGTCTGCCGAAGTGTGTGAGGTGTCCTATACCTTTCGCTCATAGTAGAATACTCGTACATCAAGTCATTGATATCCGACCAAAAACGATTTACAAACATTGTTTTAGTCGGAATTTCGGGTGACACCCTGAAACCATCTGGAGATTTAGAGACGATTATCGCAGGCAACTCTATATCGGGCCTCAAATAATTTGACATATAAGAGTTTGAAATGAAAAATGCGACTAGAATAAAAGAGCACGCTATCGCGAAATTTCTGGTCGAAGAATGCAGGTGACCCTTTAGCATTTTTTCATCCCTCACATGAAAAATGCGATGCTCCAGGCTAGCCCAAAAATTTTCTGGAAGCTTCTCGGGTGGCATATCCTTTAAAATAAGCAACCCCTCAGAAACAACTGCTGAGTAGCGTCTACACTTTTCGCACTGCAACAGATGCTCTTCTCCAGCCTTTCTTATTGGAGCATCATCCTGTGCATCCTCAAATTCAGAAAATTTTTCTACGAACTCCCAGCACTTCATAGAAAATGGAACTCCTTTTTACAATTTAAACACCAAAAGAACAACTTACTGATTCTGGTTCTACTAGAAAAAGGTTCCAGTGTTCCTCATATCACCATTCAATCCTTTTCTAGAATTTCTTCAGCTAGGCAAAAACCCTTGCAGGACATGAAAAAACGCCAGTGCCAGTCCCCATATAAAATCAAGAGTTTCCGGCGAATAATACTTGGTGGTGAGTCAGTTGATGAGGGGAGAGATTAAGGTAGCGAACTTATTTCTAGCTCGATTTAGTCGGCTTTTCACTGTACCTAGCCTGCATCCCGTGATCTCAGCAATGTCTTCATAGCTTTTGCCTTCGAGCTCCCTTAATACAAAAATAATCCTATGGTGCTCTGGTAATTCATTTACAGCTTGCTCCACCATTTCCTTCAGATACCTTTTTCTGTAGAGATCATCAGGTTTAAAACTTGAGTCTTCCCACTCCAGAGGTCTGTGGTCCGCTTCCCAATTTTTCTTGATCGTCTGAAAAAGAACAAGTGGACTTCTTGACCTGTTCCGTAGCTCATTCTTGGCAAGATTACCTGCTATAGTATAGATCCACGTGGAAAATTTCTTACTCTGATCAAAACGATGGGCATGACGATAAACCCTTACGAAGGTCTCCTGAATCAAATCCTGTCCCCGCTCTAAATCTCCAACAGTACGATAGACAAAATTGAGCAAACGAGTACTGTAGCGGTTCACCAGCTCTTCAAAAGCGTGTTCATGCCCATCCAGAAACATCTGTACGACGGTATTGTCTTCCATCGCCCTCAAGGTTTCCTTGTGCTCACTGATCGGAGCAATCACCACATCAGGCTTGAATCTAGATTTCTTACCCACTTTTCTACTCCCATCATAGCATTAGGACACTTTCCAATCTACGATTCACTTAACTGCAGGTTCCGTGCCAACTCCTGCATTTAGCTGATACAGGAAAACCCAAGCGTGTACCAAAGCAAATGTTTATCCTCTATAATTCTGCTTAAATTCATTCCCAGAAAGAATGCTTTGCTATCATTGTCTCCTACAAATTATTAACGAGCGTTTTAACAAACCCTCTTCTATGCCGAGCAACATGTCTGATTTACTCTGCAGTTCGTCTTCGTAGTCGCCTTGATCCAGGCTTTTTTTCAATTCACCCTCCATGGACATCATAGCTTGAATCCAAGTCAAACAAGTCCTTCTAAAATGAGGAGTGACGTCTTTAACAGTGATATCTACGAATCCAATTTCCTTTGCTAGGCCAATGGGATCTTCTAGGCCGCTAACAAAAGAGGGTCCTAAATCACTAGCCCTTGAAGATTGCTCTGCTGTCAAAGGATTAGCCAGGTGTATGGAGTACCCAACTAAAATGCCTCCTTTCTTTAGTACCGCATGACTTGCTCTCAACACTGAGAGCTTATCAGGAATTCAACAGAGAGCGTCAGTATGGACAACCATGCCAAAAGTTTTGGATGCAAAAGGTAATCGCTGACCATCCCCTACAACGAATTTGAAGCCCTCCTCTGGCATTCCAGCATCTTTGATCTGTATCCGAGCAACCTCTAGCCCACTCAACACCATGTCCATAGCTACAACTGATCTTCCAGTTCTGGCCACAATATCTTTTGCTGGCCATCCTCCTCCACTTCCTATATCCAAAACGAGACCAGGCACACCCTGAGTTTCCGACAACTCTTTTGCCTCGGCAGGAGTGGTATATCCATTGAGGCCAACATTCCTACCGAAGGCAAGTTTTTCCAGCTTAGACCAAACTTCTGTTGAGCGCGTATACCTTTTGCGCTGCCTCTGAAGGTGTTCCTTATATTTCTCGTTTATGTCACTGCTCCAGGAATCTGCGAACTGATTGGCGAACCAACACGGTCCTACTAGTCGATACCAACATCCACTCGCTGAGGATCGTCGCTCTTAATCAAGACATTTCATCTCTCTAGCCCTTGGTACTAGCTACTATTCCCGACGACGCCTTTTGGAAGCTCTGTCTTCTGGCCTCATATAATTCAACCACATGAAATGACGCTTGGCCCGCCTCGGCTTCCCTTTCCCCATGCGTGCTTCCACTTCTTCTACACTCTGATTGTAGGTCCCACGGCCCAGATAGAAACCGAAGATCACTGCTAATATACCAGCCAAAACATAAATAAACTCAATCACGATAACTCGATCTTTTAGCCAATTTTAGGCCTTTTTTATTGACTCAAATAATAATAGTCCCAACCCCGTCACCAAGATGATGGCCACAGCATTAGTGCCTAGGGCAACGAGCCCAACTACTGACCAAAAAACTATGTGTGTAAATATATACCCGCCTGGAAGAATAAACATTTCTTTGATTTGTTAAGGTTTCATATTAATTGCTTATATAATATGCGATCTCAAACGGAACTGTTCAACCAATCTCGCCTATGGTAGCACCTCTGACCCATGTCAAATAAGGCTCGTATCCATCTTCCACGGCCAATTTGATGACTTCTGGAGTATCATAAGAGTGATCGTCCACTATCCTTGAAACCACTGAAGAACTCATAGAGTCGGTGGTTTTAAGCATGACCAAGACTTCTTCTTCTTCTTCAACCTCTCCCTCCCAACAATATATTGAGCGCATTCCAGGTAGTATATTGCCACAAGCGATCAATCTGTCTTCTATCAAATCCCTTACCATAGCAGTTGCCTCCACCTCATTGCCATAAGAAGCTAAGATAACCGCCACGTCAGTTTTCACTGTCGCTCCGTAATGACCATTTTCTCCCTGTTCTCTGCTGTGTAAAAAGCCTCTACCAATTCCTTGCAGTGAGTCTCCACTGCTTTCCTCTTTATTTTCTGCGTTGGAGTCAAGGTGCCCGTTTCAATGGTAAACGGAGTAATCAGTAGACCAATTTTCTTTGGAATTTCATACTGGGAAAACACACCTTCAAGTGGCCCTTGGACCTGTCTCTCTATCAGACGATGAAGGTCTGGATCATTTACCATTTCGAGTTTGGAGGAGAACTGCTTGCCTTTTTCCTTGGCCCACTCACCCAATCGTAAAAAATCAGGTACTACTATCAATGAACAAAAGGGCCTCTTATCACCAATCATAACCACTTGATCCAGATAATCCTGCGAAATGAGACGATTCTCTATAGGTTGAGGTGCAACATTTTTACCGCCAGCTGTCACTATCAAATCTTTAATCCTATCCGTTATACGCAAGTAACCTTCACTATCAATTTCTCCCACATCACCCGTACGGAACCATCCATCATCATCAATCGCTTCATCCGTCACCTCTGGCATTCCATAGTATCCCTTCATGACCTGAGGTCCTCTAATAAGGATCTCACCATTACTCGCTATTTTTGCCTCTGTTCCGAAAACTGGCTTACCAACAGTGCCGACTTTAAAATTTTCAAAAGAGTTAATGTGGGTCACTGGGCTTGTTTCGGTCAGGCCATAGCCTTCCAATATCGGCATGCCAGCCGCAAAGAAAAACCTATTGATTTCTGGTGAGAGTGGTGCGCCTCCACTCAAAAAATAACGAATCCTTCCACCCAAGCCTTTACGTATCTTTTTAAAAACTAGCAGATCAGCAATGTAATGCCTGAACCTCATACTCACTGACGGTGTTCGTGTTTCATCTAGAGTCTGAGTTGCCCAATTATCCGCGACCACCTTTGCCCATCGAGTTACCACTTTTTTAAAACCACTTTTTCCTGACACTGTGGCGTAGATCTTTTCGTACAGGCGAGGTACGGAAGGTAAAATGGATGGGCGAATTATTTTTATATCTTTGACAACCGTATCGATTGAATGAGCAAAAGCTGCCTCTAAGCCAGTAGCAAAATACAAATAAGTAGCTGTCCTTTGTAAGACATGGCATAACGGCAAGAAGATCAAAGTGCTGTCGTCTGGGAAAATCGTCACGACTCTTCCGACAGCATCGACATTGCTACATAGATTTCGATGAGTCAGCATTACGCCTTTTGGATTCCCAGTTGTACCGGAAGTGTAGAGGACGGTCACTACATCTGGAGCCTTGATCCTAAGAGCCCCGTCTCTAAATTTCTGCTCCGTCAAATCACTCTTTTTACCTTCTTGCAGAAATACTTTCCATGGGGTAACTCCCTCTGGGCAAGACTGGTCTGTATTAAACATGACTATAGGAATGTCAATTCCCGCCTGGTCGCAAGCTTCCGAAGCCTTCTCTGCTTGCTCCCTAGTTGCAACGAATATCAGTCTCGAACCAGAGTTTTTTAGGATATATGATACCTGTCCAGCCGTCAGCGTTCCGTATATAGGTACGTCTAGAACGGCAGAACAAATGCAGGCAAAATCAGACACCATCCATTCCAAACAATTATCTGAAAAAATCGCTACCCTATCACCTGCCCGAATGCCCAACTGGCACAAACCGCCAGACGCCTCCAGTACTAGCTCGTAAAACTTTTCATAAGTCACATTAGCTAGGGAATCACTAGAACCGATGAAATGGCGGTAGGCTACGTTATTGCCATGCCGATCAACGACCGACAAAAACATCTGACTTAGAGTGTCGTGACTTAATTCTTGCAATCCTTGTTGCCGTTGTACCTCCGCCACTTTAACTAGGACTCCTTATTTCAGTAATCAATTCCATATCAGGCCTCAACGAATGCAGCACGCTACAATATTTTTCAACCGAAAGTTCTATAGCTCGATTTAGTTTAGAATTGTCCTCATCCTGGATCCCATCGACCTCAAAGTAAAGGGTTACCTTTTTGAAAAACCTCGGTATATCAGGAGCTCTTTCAGCATCAGCAAAAATCTCCAAACTATCGAAATCAACTCGAGACTTGTTCAGCACCATCAAAACATCAATTCCCATACAACCCATTAAGCCCAAGAGAACTGAGTCCATAGGAGAAGGCCCAGCTTCACGATTTCCGTCCAAGATTGCGGTAGGTCCTAGCCCCACCTGGCCCTGGAAACGATTATCGCTTCCGGTCCACTTTAATGACGACCCCTTAAAAGAGTTCATCCTGAATCGTTCCAGACTGAGAAGATGAATCGGCAGGGTCTCTCTCACCCGTAAGGCTGGCCAGAGTTTCGCGAGCATGTGAAACATGTTCCGCCGCCTCTTGTCCAACTGGAGCATTCTCCAAAAAAGCGCGGAGATGTGGTATCGCTTCGGCGTCCTCTCCACTTCTGACCAAGAGGAAGGCTAGCCCGTAATGAGCTCCTGCAGCTTGCGGATGCTTTTTAACGACATGCCTATAAGTCTTTATCGCCTCATCGGTCATGCCGATCTTTGTATAAACAATAGCTATCTGCTGCAAAATTACTTCGTCTCCTGGCGTTTGCTTAAGTGCCAACCGGAATGAAGTAAGTGCCTCATGTAGCTTGTCCTCTTCCACTAACGCAAGACCTTCTTCGTAGTATAGAGTTCGATCTTCATTCGTGTATTTGTTGAAGAAATGCTGCCACCAAGCCATCTAGCCACACTCCCTAAAGAGGAAAGTTCTCACCATCAAAGTACTTCGATTCCAAGCCTGTCTGCTAGGATGCAAGGTAAAATGTGCTTAAATAGGACGCAACGATCAAACTACTACAGTCTTGTCAAAAGTCTTTCAACTTCTTTCCCAAACCGCAATGTCTCCTTGTTCGATAAGAATTTTAAGGCCTAACTGGAGCAAAAACTCCCTTGATTCAAGGGTGCTTTCCCAAACCACTAGCCTGCCATTAGACGCAAGGATCCTAACCACCTCCATCATGCAATCCTGCTTCTCTCTTCCAGACACAACTACACCACGAAAACATTCATTTCGGAAGGGCAACTTAGGACCAGATATAATTCCATTTTCCCTCTCTATAGCAGTGTACAAATTAAGATCATCCAACTCGTGATGGATTCCTATGAATTCAAAATTGGTTGTTATCTCAATCAGATCTCTTATTACACCAGAAAGATTTCCAATAAGTCCCACATTGCCATATCCACCAGTCAAGCCAAGCAGGGCAGCAATCTCCATTGCTTTTGGTAACTCGCCCGAGACCCCAACGAAACCTTCACTTGGATCTGAAAGGAAGGGGACCCGAAGATCTCCGCAACCACCCACTAATGGGTACTGGCTTCTGCAGTTCGAACAACCCAATTGCCCGTCCAAAACTCTTCTTTCCTTCATTTTGTCGGCCAACAAAATGAGGCCGAACTCTGGGCCACATCGTGGACATGTCATTTGATCTACTAGTAAAAGATGCAAAGACAAGTCTCCTATTTTTTCAAGACGATTCTATCGCAAGAACTGGAATATGAACACTAGCCGGACGACTGCAAAGAAACGCAACGGCCTGAGCGACATCAGAGGGCAGCAGCATTTCCGAACGACTGGGAAGTTTATCATCGCCATCTGGATCGATAGAGTTCCATAATGTTGTGCTTGTAGCCGAGGGTTCCAACAAAGAGGCTCTCACGCCCGTTTTTCTTGTCTCTTCCACCAGCACCTCATGAACACCCCTAAGCCCATACTTAGCTGCAGAGTAGGACACATTCCCTGGGTAGGCCATGCGACCAGCTACTGACCCAATATTAATTATTAAACCTGAGCCTCTGGACACCATGTCTGGAAGAAAACATCTAATGACAGCGAATGGCCCTTCTAAATTGACCGTCAAGCTGTCTCTGAAGATCTCGAGGGAGGTTTCAGTAATCGGATCAAGACTAAAAATGCCTGCTGCGTTGACTAAAATATCTGGCGAACTACCAAGCGATTCTAGTAGTGACTCCAGTGACCCCTCAAGACTGTCAGGACTTCTAAAATCCAAGACGTGTCCAAAGCCACCTATCTGGCTAGCTATATCACTAGCTTTGTCCTTTGACCTAGAAGTGAGATGGACCTTCACACCTTGAGTTGATAAAGTTTCAGCCACCGCTCTACCGATATCTCCTCCCCCACCGACTACAAGTCCTGTCTTTCCCTCGGGTGGGTATGTCATCGTTTATGACGATACTGAACTATAATCGGTCCCACACAGCCTTAAAAATTCTGTTCGGGTCATCGAATCATCTAAATACGTCCCTCGCATGGCAGAAGTAACCGTTTTGGAATTCTGTTTTTGGACACCCCTCATCATCATGCATAGATGTTGTGCTTCGATGACCACCCCCACACCAACGGGCTCTATCAAGTCCCACACAGCTTGCGCTATTTGTTCTGTCAAACGCTCTTGAACTTGAAGCCTCCTAGCATAAACTTCGACTATACGTGCCATCTTGGACAATCCCACAATCTTTCCGTTTGGAACGTAACCTATGTGCACTTTCCCAAAGAATGGTAAAAGGTGATGCTCACATAAAGAGTAGACTTCTATCTGCTTGACCAACACCATGTTTTTGTGTGTCTCTTCAAAAAGAGCTCCATTTATGACGTTCTCGATATCTGTCCTATATCCGTTGGTCAAGAATTCTAGAGACTTTTTAACTCGTTCTGGAGTCCTAGTCAGACCCTCCCTTTCTGGATCATCTCCTAATCTTGTGATGATTTCAGCCACTAACTCCTCAAAGGAGATCTCCCCCAATTGACTACTCATCCTTCATACTCCACACAATGTCTAGGTGTTTCCCATAAGGTCAGTTTACTTAACTCCACCCCTTCAGGAAATTCTCTCACTAGTCTGTTCCAAATCTCCATCACAAAATTCTCCGTGGAAGGTATCACTCCTTCCATCCAAGACACTTCGAGATTTATGTTGCGGTGATCAACATCCTGTATGACCCTGGATTCCACCAGACTTTTTAAATCCTTTAGATCCATCACAAATCCAGTTTTCCGATCAGGAGTCCCTTCAACGGTCACCAGCAATCTATAATCATGACCATGCCAATTTGGATTAGCACAGCCACCAAAGACTTCACTGTTCTTCTCGTCGGTCCATTCAGGATTGAACACTCTATGGGCAGCGCTGAAATGAAGTTCTCGAGTGATTTTTACTGAACTCATATTCTAATTTTACCCTCAGGCTCTATGTATAGGACAGACACACTCGTCACAGATAGCGTTGTGGCGAAGACGACCATTCCAAAGCAAAGTACCCGCAACCGTCACGCTTCCAATAGTACTTCCCTGTGCTTCCGAAAAAGGCAGGAGAGGGTCTCCCAGTGACATTCCCCATATTAAAAAACCTACCAAACCCAAAGACCACACTAAATGGTTACGGTGATGCTTTAGGCCATAGCCATAGGAAATTACCGCCACGATCAGTGCTACACTTAACAGGCCATACTCCAGACCAGTGTTGTGACCTGCAACTGATAAAACCGGACTTATAAGTGGCGTAACAATACAATGGACTGCACAGCCCAAAGGCAGTATTGCTTCTTTCAAAGAACTACGAACAGGTTGTAGCATTTCCCAGATCACCCCTCAAACGAAAACAAATCTAATTGTCCTCAATAGATGAAAATCGCTAAACATCAATCAATCTTCAAGAGAATGGCCACTACCCATAGGGGTACTAACATCCAATAGGACCTTCTTCGTTTTTAATTCGTCCATTTCCAAAAAGTAGCCAACAATAGTACTCACTCTGCAATATCAGACCTACATCTGCGGGGCCCTGATTTTATGCTCAAGCATACTTAATCCGATCCTGACTTGCTACCCTGGAGCAGATAAATAGCGAACAGCAAGATCAGAGTAAAAGCTATGACGTAGAAAAACATGCCGATACCAACCATTCTTACCAAAAACATTTCAATACCTAAATGGTGTTCAGCATCCTGGTGTCCAGGAGGAGATCCTTGAATGAGAATTGCTGTTAACAGCAAAACGATCTGTGCTATCCAAATCTCCTTCGTAATATTGCTTTTCAATCGACCTATATCGCCACTCTCATGGAATCCCATCCTGACGTTAATCGAGTTCAATAGTCCCAAACCCATTACAATTACTGCCAAAATTATCTTTAGAAAAAGAACCCTTCCATAGTCACTATAGAGCAAATCGCCAACGCCAGATAAATGAATGGATGTTGACACAACGCCTGAAATCACCAGCATAGGTGCCCACACCATGGAGTAGGACGAAAATCTTGAAATAAATATGGGTATTAGTGACTTCCGTTCTGAGTTCCTTCTTTGCCAATAGCGGTCGATGATGATCAAGCATGCGAGGGAACCCAACCATCCGCCTGCTGACCATACATGAAGAACATCTGCTGACAAGCTAAGCCAAGAGAGGCCCTCAACAGCACTTGCGTGCCCCGAAAAAGCCGGAAACATTGCACCCAGAAGTATACATACTGTTGCGAAGCTCCACCCCGACACACCTCTTAAGTTTAGAACTACTAAGGCCAGAGCATAGACCGCCAAAGTCGCGACCCACAGGAATCCCCAGGAAGTATGCCTTAGTAGGAGCCAGGCATCAGTCCTCCATGGAACAAAAATGTCGCGAAAAGCTGTCAATTGATTCAAAAACAAGAGCAACATCGAGAGCGTCAAGAGGACCAAGCCTCTTATTGCAAGTCTAGGAAGAACACTGTCTATAAATTCATCAAGAAACACTTCGTCCTGATTGATCCTAGAAAAGAGGGTCCATTTAGAAAAAATGACACCCAGGACAAACACTAATACCAAAAAGTAAAACCAGGAGGTAACTGAATCGACTATTAAAGCCACTTAGCTTCCCAAACGTTACTCTGAAGACACCATGAAACTATAGTTCCCATTAACCACATGACCGTCTTGACCTATCCCACGCCAAACTACCTCGTATTCCCCTAAATTCAAATTTGCACCCAGATCTGCAATGAATGCTTCAGGGACATCTGGTTTACTATCGAAAATGGCAGTTGATACGAGAGATCCATCCGAACGAACCAACCTAATGGACACCGAATTTTCTTGTGGAACCTGAGTGAACCAAACCTCGATCTTAGAAACAGAATGGACCTGACTATTTTCCTCGGGCACAGATTTAGCAATTCCAAAATGTGCTCCGACTGAAGCTAAAATTGGGTTATAGACAATTACTATAAGGAACAAAGCTACTGTCATTGAGGATGTCTTTATCAAACCACCTCCAAGGTCGGTTTAACTTTACACTCCAAGGGGGCCAGAAGAAATCCTCCAGCCCCTTTGGAGCTTTTGTATACAAGCAAGCAGTTTATTGAAGCTCAGGGACAGCGATTGTGACTCCAACCTAGCATCCATCTTCCTCCTCGGAAGGCATGATGTCAGACCAGGAAAGCAAGCCCCGACTTCACAGGTGTTAGCTCAATAATTATGGCTTCCCTGTATACGACTAGCATATGAACATACTGAAATTAATTACGCAATCCCACCTCGCCAAATACTAACTTCTAAATGACCTCAGTAGACTAAGATTGTGCAAATCAGCAGCCACTGGATCAGCACCTTTGGGTGTCTCAAGAATTTTAGGTATTCCACTGAGCCGAGGATCCATCATCATCTTCCGAAAAGGTTCTTCTCCTAGAAATCCATCCCCGATGTTTTGGTGTCTATCCTTGTGTGAAAGGAATGGGTGTTGGGAATCATTCATGTGAATAAGCCCTAAATTATCAATTCCAAGAACACTATCGAACTGATCCCAAACTCCTTCGTAGTCATCCACCAAATCGTAACCCGCTGAGTAGCCGTGACAAGTATCAAAACAAAAACCTACCCTCTCTTGCATATCCAACGGAATGAGCTCCCTAATCCTAGCCAGATGTTCAAAAGCTCCTCCAACACTGGTGCCGCTTCCCGCGGTCAACTCTAGTAGCACCTTCGTACCTGGTTCTACCACCTCAAGGGCCTTAGTGATTCCTAAGGCATTAAGCTCTAATCCTTTCTGAAGGTCCTCTCCTTGCTCCAGTAATGCCCGTCTCTTTCTATCTAACGATTGTTTTTCCAACTTGAGTTGTAACCTGGCCGAATCATCTAATGTCTCATCCATCATTTTCTGTACTTGGTCCATATTTGATTGAATATCTTTCAAGTCATGTCTACGTTGATTGTTGTCGGGATTTTTTGCTGATATTCCCGTGGCATTACCAGGATGAGTAACGACAAAATCGAGCTTAAGAGATGTAGAGCGTTCCAACTCCGCCTGAAAGGACTGCCTCGATTTTTCCCAACTATTAGCGTTAGGTGAAGAGAGGTTGATCAAGTAAGAATCGTGGGCCCCTACAAAGTCCAATTCATGTGACTCTCTCTCGGAAAGAAAGTGGTCAATAGTATCTCTGGATAGGGTGGGCTCATACCAACGTTGCGCTTGTTTGGTGAAAAGCTGGATACATTTTGCCCCTATTTCAGTAGCCCGAGCAGGGCAATTCTGCACCCCACCTTCAGCTGACACATGAGCGCCCAATTCATCTGCCATCAGGACTCTCCACCCTTCGCAGTTAAAAATTCAATGAGCCTCATTCTGGCAGGCCTGGCTCCGTCATTTTTCGCACATCCAGAGCGTCGTCCACCTTGTCCGCATCTATAAGCTTGTGGCGCTGTACGACCTCTCTCACGGAAACACCTTCTCTGGCCGCCTCTTTTGCTACATCCGACGCTTTATCGTATCCGATAAAAGTATTTAAGGCAGTGGCGATCGAAGGATTTTTCTCCAAGAGCTCCTGAGTTCTCTCTTCATTTGCTGTAATCCCTTTCACGCATCGATCTGCAAATACAACTGCCATGTTAGCAAGCAGCCTGATCGATTCAAGAGTCGTGAAGCCCAGTACAGGCATCATTACATTCAACTCAAAATTTCCTCTTTGACCAGCCACTGTAACCGTAGTGTGGTTACCCATCACACGTGCCGCCACCATCATCATAGCTTCTGACATAACTGGATTGACCTTTCCTGGCATGATAGAACTTCCTGGCTGGATAGCTGGCAATTGGATTTCACTGATACCGGAAGTCGGTCCACTAGCCAGCCACCTAAGATCATCCGCCACCTTAAAATAGCTTGTGGCTACTGTATTCAGACAACCCGAAAGTTGCACTACAGCATCTTTAGTGGCCTGTGCCTCAAAGTGATTCTCTGCCTCACAAAAATCTAACGAAAGTTCTTCTGAGATTAAGGCAATCGTTCTCTCAGCAAATTCGGGGTGGGTGTTTATACCAGTTCCAACTGCGGTACCTCCTAAAGCTAATTCGATCAGTTCAGCTGACCCTGACTTCACCCGATTTATACTCTTACTTATTTGGTGTGCATACCCACCAAATTGTTGGCCAAGACGTACCGGAGTAGCATCCATCAAATGAGTTCTTCCTGATTTGATGATGTGATCAAACTCGTCGGCCTTCAGAGCAAGAGCATCTTTCAGTCTTTTTAGTGCGGGAATTAAATCCAATTCTAGTGATAAACGAGCTGAAATGTGGATAGCCGATGGTATGACATCGTTTGACGATTGCCCAAAATTCACGTGATCATTGGGATGTACTAGTTCATCCTTCAGTAGTTGATTCGCTCGTCGGGATATTACCTCATTAGCATTCATATTCGTAGAAGTTCCAGATCCTGTCTGGTATATATCCACTACAAACGCTTTGTCCCAGGTGCCATCTGCCACTTCAGAGGCCGCCTTCACTATTGAATCGGCTAAGACAGGATCTATGTAGCCCAAATCTCTATTGACCGTAGCTGCACATTTTTTCACTAGCCCTAGTGCCTGAATGAACCGGCGACTAAAACGATAGCCACTGATCGGAAAATTCTCTAAAGCTCTTTGAGTTTGGGCTCCATAAAGAGCGTCGACTGGAACTTGGACTTCACCCAATGAATCTTTTTCTTTGCGATACTTCTCAGACATTCTTGCCTCTTGGTTTACAGACTAGAAATAGATTTGCCATCAATGACAGTAGTCTACTTCCTCTTTCTGAAGTTACAAGTATGAATGCAATATTTTATCATACCCTAAGAGATTGTTCTTCCCAGTCATTCAAGCGGATGGTGGCTTGCTAGGTCTCATCTCAATCCTACTTGTATGTGCATTCTTTGGATAAGAAAGAAGGTGAAGAATTGCCGCCGCTACATCTTCAGAAGTCAAAGCCCAATTCTTCGAATGTCCACCTGCAAAGGACGTATCAACGCTACCAGGCATTACTATGCTGACTCTAATTCCCTTCGAACGCAGGTCCAACATCATGGCTTCTGTCATCCCCAGTAGACCAAACTTACTAGCATTATAACCAGTACCTCCAGCAAAAGCATTTCGACAAGCCAAAGACCCCACATTCACTATCCACCCCTCTGTTCTCAGTAAGTAAGGAATAGCTGATTGTGAACACACAAAAGTTCCCAGCAAATTGGTATCTATCTGTGCCTTCCAATCTTTTATTGACATTTCTTCTATTGATTGAAAAATCCCTATGCCAGCATTGTTAACAAGAATGTCAAGCCGTCCAAACTCATCGACAACACGTGAAATTAAATTTTCACCCTCGATGGGATTGCTAATGTCAGCTTCTACACCAAGAACCTTCCCTTTGCACTCCCGTTCCAGACGTTTAGCTACTTTTTGAAGATCACTACCACTACGACTGTTAATCACTACATGTGCTCCTGATTGACCAAGGGCTCGAGCTATCGCATGACCGATACCTCTACTACTTCCAGTAACTAAGCAGGCCTTTCCTGTCAGATCCATCTATACACCTCCTTTTTCACTCCCCAAAAAAGTCACTCTGGAACAATTGCCTTGCCACGAAGGATCCCAATCATAGTTTTCAGGTATGTCTCAAGTCGCCCTTATCACAGGTGGAGCCGTTCGCGTTGGCCGTGCTATTTCATTAGCCTTGGCAGACAAAGGCTATGACCTGGCTGTAAGCTACAACTCGTCTCGAGAACCCGCCAAAGATTTACAAAAGAGCCTTGAAAGAGAGGGACGAAAGGTACTGCTTCTTGAAGGAGATTTGTCCTGTCCAGAAACAATTAAGGATTTTGCTAACTCTTTCCAGAATCACTTTCAGCGATTGGACCTCTTGGTTAATAATGCCGCTAACTTCTTTTCCACACCCCTCCTGGATACGGATTGTGATGAATGGGATAAAGTGATGGCTGTCAACCTCAGGGCTCCTCATTTGTTGGTAAAAGAGTTTTCCAATTTACTCGCTGAGTGCTCTGGTTCGGTAATAAATATATCTGATCATTTGGGACTAAATCCAAGAGTGTCCTATGCTCATCATTCTATAGCTAAAGCAGGGTTGATAAGCCTTACCCAAATTCAGGCGTTAGCACTAGCGCCTAGGGTTCGTGTTAATGCTATAGCTCCTGGACTAGTCCTTCCTCCGGAGGGTATGGATCAAGAAAGATATGAAAAGGAAGTAGATAAAACCCTACTCAAACGAGCTGGAACAGTCGATGAAGTGACTCAAGCCATAACCTTCTTACTTAATTCTCCAAGCATCACTGGACAGACCATAGTGGTTGATGGACGATAGAGGTATAGGCCAATCGATTGGCCTGAATCATACTCCCCCTAATCCTCCATGCGCCAACCATCGCTCTGCCTCCAATGCTGCCATACAGCCTGTGCCAGCCGCAGTCACTGCTTGCTTGTAAAAGTCATCCATGACGTCTCCAGCAGCGAATACACCTGGCACTGATGTCTCAGTCCTCCATGGAGTTGGAGTCTTGATAAATCCATTTGATTTCAAGTCAATCTGACCGCCTAAGAAATCTGTATTGGGAGTGTGTCCAATTGCCACAAATAGCCCTCCCACTGCGAGTTCGCTCTTCTGTCCAGTAGAAACATCTTTCAATAGGACAGCTCCGATTACTTCCTCCCCTAAAACATCTTCAACGACCTTATTCCACTCGAACCTGATCCTCTCCTCTTCAAAAGCACGCTCCTGCATAATTTTTGAAGCTCGCAGTTCATCTCGCCTATGAATCACCACAACTTCCTTTGCAAATTTCGCCATGTACAGAGCATCTTCCATTGCACTATCTCCACCACCTACAATGGCAATGACTTGATCCCTGAAGTGAGGAAGAGCGCCATCACATACCGCACAAGCAGAAACCCCACCACCACTTTGAGCCAACCGTTGCTCATTCTCCAAACCGATCCATTGGGCATTTGCTCCTGTAGCAATTACAACGGTTTCGGCTTCTATCAGTTTTCCATTGCTAGTCTCTAACGATAAAGGTCGATCTGAAAAATCTACTGAAACGACATCTTCTGTTATCACTCTCGTATCGAAACGTAGAGCCTGTGACTTAAAATCCGACATCATTTGCGGCCCGGTGACACCCTCTGGGAATCCCGGATAATTTTCTACCTCAGTGGTGAACATCAGTTGACCACCTGGGATCATTGTGCGACTACCAACACCCTCAATCACCAGGGGAGCCAGATTTGCCCTGGCACCATATATCGCTCCAGTCCATGCGGCAGGCCCAGAACCAATGATTACCAACTGCTCCCTAGAATGTTCTGACATTTTTATTCAGCCTTCAAGTAAGGTTAAAAATAAGTTCCACATTAAAGTACTTTTCCACAAATTCCTACTACTTATCCTTAAATATCTTTAGATTGGTTGAGTGTCCGGGATTGACTCTCGCTTTTGGGTCCAAGTGACGAACTATATTATTGACTGCTATAGCAGCTTCCGAAAATCCTGTAGCAATTAGGTCAAGTTTGCCTTCATAGGAAACCAAATCACCAGCTCCAAATACTCCTGGTTGTGAAGTCATCATCAAAGAGTCGACTGACAATCGATTCCTCTCTAAATCCAGCCCCCAAGATTTAATTGGACCTAGATCGGGTTTAAAGCCTAATAAGCAGAGGATAATATCAACATCAAATGTGGACTCTTCGTCAGACTTATTATTGAAAATTGTCACTCCTTCAACTGTCTTGTCCCCATGTACCTCCCTAACCTCGTGAAAGGTCTTCAGGTTCACCTGCCTTGAACTCACTGCCAATTGCAATTGCCGAACCGAGTCCTCGTGTGCTCGAAACTCCTCTCTGCGATGAATTATAGTCATCTCTTCAGCAGTGTCCTTGAGGGCCAAAACCCAGTCTAATGCTGAATCTCCACCACCTACTATAAGAATTTTTTTGTTTGCTAGTTGCTGGGGATCCTCAACCATATAAATCACTCCACGACCCAATAACTGGCTATAACCTGGGCAATCAAGATGTCTCGGTTCGAAGGCCCCTTTACCACCAGAGATCAATACAGACCTGGTCAGGAATTCAGCATCTGGACCACGGAGGATAAAATTCTCCTCTTCCGACACCAACTCCGTAATCTGCTGATCAAGGAAGACCTCTGGGCCAAACTGTAACCCCTGCTCGATCATATCTCTCGCAAGGTCTTTCGCGAGAATTTTTGGAATTCCTCCGACATCATGAATATACTTTTCTGGGTACAAAGCTACGAGCTGCCCCCCGAGTTCTGGAAGAGAATCGATGATCCTAGTCGACAATCCACGCAAGCCAGCGTAAAAGGCGCCAAAAAGGCCTGTGGGCCCACCACCAACGATTGTAATATCTTTCATATCTCTTTTCATCATTTTGTTCCTCAAAGACCTACTTCAGTATCCTCGCAACCATCTTTTTCAAATATTTCGCCAGGATTTCTTGATTTTACAATTTCAGCAGCCCTTTCAATGACTATCTTAACATTGTCATAATCTAAAACTTGAAACACCTCTGCCACTGAAACCCATCTACAATCATGAATCCCTTCAGACCTCTGTGGCATCAAGCTACCCTTTACCGAACTCATCAGAAAATATTCGCAACACTTTCTCTTACTCTTTGAAGTCTTATCACAAAGGTAGGACCAATCAACTTTACCCAATGTTTGCCCCAGGATTACACCGGGTAAGCCGGTCTCTTCGATTACTTCTCTCACAGCAGTTTCTCTGTTGTTCTCTCCACTTTCAATATGCCCTTTCGGTAGCCCCCATTTCCCATAGGGATCTAAGATCAAGAGGAAATGAACTGCATCCTCCATCCACCTCACAACTACCCCACCAGCGCTGTATTCATCGTATGACCCAAAGGTGTCCACTCGAAAACTCTCCAACAATTCGACACAGTTAAATGAAGCTATATCACTAACCCAGGCTATCCCTGATGGGTTAAACAAAAAACAAATCGACCCAATGGACAATGCCTAACTTACATACGCTCCCTTGACCTGCCTACAAAGCTCAATTACAATCCGCTTAGCAATTTAGCTTCAACAAGTTGTTATCATCCCCGAACCAATTAATTCAGCTGTGCCTGACTCGATATTAAGGCGCCGACCTCCTAACAATGTATTAGTGGAGCATCCAAGTTTGAGTAACCAAACGAGTTACGAACACCCTGTGGAAGATAACGAGAAAAGGGAAGTCATGAATGTCACTCAGATAAGGTTAAGAACCCTGGGTGACCTTCGGGACATAGCTCACGAACTTGAAATATCAAACTATAATTCTATAAAAAAGAAAGACCTAATATCCAGAATCGAACGAGCTTTTGTGGCGCAAGGCAGGAAACTACAAGGCTCAGGTGTACTAGAAGTGCTTTCGGAAGGTTACGGATTTCTGCGATCTGAAATGGCCAATTACCTAAGTAGCCCCAATGACATCTATGTGAGTCCATCCCAAATAAGAAGATTCCGATTGAACACTGGAGATGCTGTAGTAGGTCAAGTTCGCCCACCAAAAAACGGTGAACGTTATCTGGCGCTTTTGAAGATAGAAACAATCAACAACGTTCTTCCCGATAACATTGAGTCTAGAACAGCATTTGACGACCTGCGACCCCGATATCCAGAGCAGCGACTCAGTCTGGAATTAAAAGGCCCAGATCTTTCTACCAGAGTCATGGATTTAGTAGCTCCGATAGGAATGGGGCAACGCGGACTAATCGTTTCCCCCCCTAAAGCAGGTAAAACCATTTTACTCCAGAAAATTGCTAATTCCATCGCAATTAACCACCCTGCTGTCCATCTAATGGTTCTGTTGATAGATGAACGACCAGAAGAAGTAACAGATATGAAAAAAAATGTGGACGGGGACGTCCTATCGTCCACATTTGACGAATCTGCTGCTAGACATACCCAAGTAGCCAATATGGTTTTAGAAAGGGCAAAAAGACTTGTGGAGCAAGGGAAAGACGTTGTGATCCTTCTCGATTCGATAACTCGGTTGGCTAGGGCTTTCAATTCTACAATGCCACATTCTGGAAAAGTCTTGTCTGGTGGAGTCGATGCGAAAGCACTCCAAAAGCCAAAACGTTTTTTTGGCGCAGCCAGAAACATCGATCAAGGTGGTTCTCTAACTATCATTGCAACAGCATTAGTAGACACTGGTAGCAGAATGGATGAGGTGATTTTTGAAGAATTCAAAGGAACAGGAAATATGGAATTGATACTGGATAGGAGCATCTCCGATAGGAGAGTATTTCCTGCAGTAGATATCAATCGATCTGGAACTCGTAAAGAAGAACTGCTACTCTCTCAAAATGAGTTGAATCGTGTTTATTTACTTCGAAACTTTTTTGCCGATATGCCACCTGGCGAGGCCATTGAGTTTCTATTGAAACAGATGGGGAAAACTGAAACAAACAAAGAATTCATGGATTCTATGGCGGCCGGAGTATAATATGGATAAATACTGCTGATGAAGGACGTGGCTGATGCAATTCTTGCAGACATCTTGGGGAAGACATCTGTTCGAGATCCCAGGGAAATATGCAGGAAACAACTACAAAATCTAAAACAAGATGATCACAACGCTTATCGAAAAGCTCTGGCCTATTACGAAGAAACACTCTTGCCAGAAATTACGCAAAATGATAAAGACTGCCTTGTTGCCTGGCAAAAATACGGCTGTTTCGTTGCCAACCTGCGTGACCCTGGATCACCCGTAGAAATCGATACTTCTGGGAATCTCCACGATCATAACGATCCGACTCCTATGGATCGGATGGTACTACATATGCCCGACATCACATCGCACCGTGCTCTACCTATTACTCTACCTTTAGAAATGTCAGAAGCACAAGCTGCCACTTACGATCTTCTAGTAAAAGGTGCACACCAACTTAATAAACAGATCTAAGGAAATCGACCATGAATGACTCCAGATTAAAAACACCCACTAACCTTGTCTGGGCTCCACGGCCTGGCTGGGCGACAGTTAGACTGGTTGGCACCTGCGCTGACCGAACTCTGAGAAGAGGACAAATAGTTCTACACACGCCTAGTGAAGAATACGATATTCCTGGTCAAGATGACGGCCTCACCCCAGCAACTCTAGTGATTATTCTTCACGAAGCTGCGAGGTTGGTCGAAGACGACTTGCATTTAGTTCCAGAGCATGCCGTAGTAGCAATAGGAGAAACTCTACCTTGAATGACCGGCCTACGACCCCTGCGATGATGCTCTTCTCTTAAAAGGTTTTCTCCCAGACAACCTCGTTGTACCACTAATCCTCCATCAGACCTTTCGCTTGCTCCGCTGAAGTCACAATCCCTCTTATTATGGCAGAACTTAACCCCTGGTGTTCCATCTCATTCAGGCCTGCTATAGTGCAGCCCCTAGGCGTAGTCACTTGATCAATACCGTCTTCTGGATGATATCCTGCTTCCAGTATTAAAGACGCTGCTCCCTTAGCCGTCTGCGCTGCCAAGAACAAAGCCTCCTCTGGATGGAACCCTATTTCTATGCCTCCCTGTGAAGCAGCACGTATGCAGCGAAGGAAAAAAGCTATACCACAAGCGCTAAGTGCTGTGGATGCAGTGATCATTTCCTCTGACAACCGAATAGTTTTTCCAATGCGCTCAAACAACCTTTCTGTTTTCTCCAAAGCTTCAGTGTCCTGAGAAGCTACACAGGTAACAGCTTCTCCTACCGACACTGCCGTATTAGGCATCGCCCTAACTACAGGATTATTTTCAAGGCCCAATCCTATTTTAACAGTCTCAGTAGAAATGCCACTCACAACTGAAACAAATGTACGTGGGCCAGATTCTGCAACTTTCTTGATCTCCATGAACAATTCAGGAATTTGCTGTGGTTGCACTGCTATGATGATTATATCGGAGCTTTCCAAAGCAGCTATGTTGTCTTCTGACACTCGTACACCCATTGAAGCTAACTCCTTCAATTTGGAAGAATCCCTACGTGTCACCGTTATGTTGTCTGGATCCATAGCACCGCCCTCAATTAATCCCTTCACCAAAGCTTTCCCTAAATTGCCCCCTCCCAACACACAGATCCGACCAGTCGCTTGAGTATCTGTTTGTAGTCCCACTTTGTCATCCCCTTCTTATCGTACTTTTAGAAAGACACAGAATGCACCTCAGGTTATCCTGTAACGAACTTCAGTTCTGTAGTTATCTCAATGCAGTTTGAAATCGACTTATAAACAGGGCAATTGTCTCGGTGTACCACATGGACCCTATTTGCCACCTCTTCAGAGTCAACACTTCCTTTTAAACGATAATTAACATGAATTCTCTTTAAGACCAAGACACCTCCTTCCTTTTCCACCTCCCCAGAAACTTTCGTCTCAAGGCAATTCGAGCTAGCTGAAATCCCACGCGCCTCCAGCGCGCCTCCAAAAGTACCAGCCAGTCAGCCGCCAGTTGCCGCAACAATGTAGTCTAGGGTAGTTGCCACTTCATCCTTACCTGTAACTCCATAATGTTCAGCTATAGCACCGTGAACACCAAAATCTACTGGAGCCTCGGTTGCTGGAATGTATGCCTTACGAAAAGGCCCTTCTACTCGTTCTATCTTGCTTTCTGATTTATATACTACTTTCCCCATTCTCACTCCTTATTTGGACTGTTGTCAGGCCTGGCCTTCTCTTACTGAATTGTTCGGGTTTGATTACAAATCGATACTTTTTGCTTATCGAGGCAGATCCAAAACAGACGTTACTTGAGTACTCACCTCGACAAGTAAATCTTGCAAGTCCAAATTTTCACCTATCATGAATTCTCTCTTCCACAAAATTGATGCATCACTGACTTGTAGCATTTCCACCAACAAAATCGGATCGGCTTCAGTACCCTGCTCACGCCCAGTCACAATGAGATCGGCCAAGACTTCATTTCCTATATCCAAAGCACCCATACCTTGGGCAGCATACCTGTCGGTACTTGCAGGTCCTAAAACTCCTAAAATCTGAGGATCTGCCCTTCCAAAATACGCGGCCAATCCTTCTGCAAATCCTTCATAACGATCTGGCGAATCTTTTACCAGCTCAGAATAAATTGGTAAGACTGCCAAAACAGTCCTTTCATCCGACAGTCCCTTCCTACCCTGAAAAATCATAAATAGTAGAGACGAAACAAAAACAATAGCAACGGTGGAAACCAGAACTAGGAAGGTTCGTCTTACATGCAGAGGCAAAGCCTTTCTCTTCATTTGCTATCAGTTCCTTTGATGATGACTTACCCCATTTATCAAACTTCGGTGCCCCTTCCAGAACAACTCCCTGAGTTCACATTTTTGTCCAGCTAATTAGACCCCAGGATCTTCGGAACTGCTGCACCTAGTTCTTCGGCCACATCTTCCGCTTTTCTCATGTCTGCGAGATCTAAGTCATGGTCAGGCCTCTTGACAGGCTCAAGCTTAGTAATGAGCTCCCTCACTTCTCTCACGGACAGTCCAAATTCTTGGAGTTTTTCCCTATCAACAACTCCCTCTGCATCCTGTCTTGCCCTTATCCCATCCTCTCCAGTCTCCACAAGCTCCTTTAGAGCTAGGATATCACCTCTACTCATAACCTGTCCGCAGACGTTATAGTCGATCCATGCCTCATAGCTCAATGGAGCTACCCTTTTTAGCATACCTGCCATCACGCGAGCAAAGGCCTGGATTTCCCACTGAGCGTGAGGGTCATCTCTAAGTGTCAAAAAATGAAAAAGATTGTGTAGGTCGATCTTCCAATACCACTGAGTATAGGTCGACAAAGGTAAATCAATACGCGCTAATTCTCTTGCCACATCCTCCTCCACCATCCAGCGGTACCCCTGAGAAACCTCAGTGCGCATCTTCTCCCAGTGTTTCACTGCTTTTTTGTAAAGCTCGTTGGAAGCAGCATCGTTCTGACGACCTTGAGCGTTGTCTGCACTCTGTAGCGAAAAATGCTCTGACTCTGGCTTATAGAAAAGCAGTGGCATCAGTGAATAGCGACCACTGTACTCATTGACGGAAGCAGTCCTATGCCTAATCCATTGCCTTGCAACGAACATGGGCATTGCACAGTGAAATTTCAGTTCGACCATCTCGCTGGGCGTAGTATGGTAATGGCGACGAAGGTATCTTATGAGACCCCTAGTCTGGCTCGTCTTTCTAGTTCCGTAACCATAACTTACCCTAGCAGCTCTCTCGACATCTTCGTCCGTACCCATGTAGTCTACTAAGGAAACGAAACCATGGTCTAAGACAGGGAAATACCCTCCTAAAATTTCTTCCGCTGCTGGGTTGGTCGGCCGATTCGTCAACATCTTCTTCAACCTATCCTGTTACCTGCTATCCAAACAGACTCTATGGTTCTCATATTCCTCACATCTTCCAGTGGATTTTCGGTCAGCACTATGAAATCTGCCCATCTATCAGCTTGTAATGTACCAACCTCTTCTTCTAGACCCAAACATTTTGCTGCTTGACCAGTCGCTGATCTAAGAATCTGTTCAGAACTCATTCCCGATCTTTCCATAAGGACCAACTCCATATGCTCAAAGAATCCTTGAAAACGCCCTGCTGGTCCAGTATCAGTTCCAAAGCCTATCGGTAATCCAGCATCAGAAATCTTATTTAAATTTTCCATGGCCACCGGAAGCGCTCTTTTGTAACCTTGTGCGCTTACATTTTCTCGCACCGCCTGTTGCCTCGAAGGCTCAGACAGCTCTTCCAAGACATAACTTCTCAGGGCTGTAACCTCAGGATCTGGATGTTCTAGAAAGAAAGGGTCATCAAAGAAATCTGGCCTGTTCTCATACACAAAAGTAGACACCTCTCTTGTCAGAGTTGGTGAATAGCAAATGCCACTTTGACGCAACAAAGACAGAAACTCCTCATCCACTACGACATCTCGCACACTATGAGCTATAAAATCAGTCCCTGCCCTGAGAAGTCCCTTGGCGTCTTCAAGATAGAATAAATGGGACGCCAATCTGAAACCAAGCTCATGGCTTGTGTCTATGATTACGGAATAAAGTTCTTCAGACATCTTTAAGGTAGACCCAAGATTGTCATCTACTCTGATTTTCATCCAATCCACCCCAAGTTCAGCATTTTCACTTAACACTTCTAACACTTCTTCTCGGGTCGTACCTGTTATCACCTCACCCGCAATATATAAACGCGCCCTATTTAAATCAGATACAGCTTGTTCATCACGCAATAGTTTCCCCTCACTCCCATCACCACCTAAGCTATTCACTGTCGTTATACCATAATCTGCGTACAAACGAAGCTGACGTATCAGATTGTCTCTATTGTAATGTCCAGATTCGAGCCCTAAGACTCCACCTACATGTCCGTGGGTGTTGATTAGCCCAGGCACTATTGTTCGACCACTCAGGTCTTCTATTTGGCTTCCTGAGGGTATTACCACCTCACTTTCTGATCCTGCCTCACGGATGCGTCCTCCCTCAACCAAAATGACCCCGTTTGAAACCATTTCAGAACCTGTCCCATCCCAGATATCAGCTCCTACAAATGCAGTAACGTCAGAGTGCTCTTGACTGCATGCTGCTAACAGGAATAAGCATAGGCCACATCCAATAAAAACCCTCATAGTTGCTCCCCTCTTTGGAATGATCATCATTACCTCTGCAACATTAAGTACACTCCTGACTCCTCGATAGTCTAGTCTGTTTATTTTTTATCTCCCAACCACAGAGCCTAACTGACTCTCAGTAGGTTCTGCTCAGCAAAACCACGACTCGGAAAAATTTGGGGGCCGCAACTCAACTGGTCTTGTGAGGTTTTGGAGCGAATCGACCCCCAGATCAGTCTCTGATCCCGAGGCTGTTGCCTTTATCTTTGCAAAGATGACCGTCAAATCTTCGTCATTCTCACAACCAGATTCAACTATTAAGGCCACTTGTTTTTGCAATGCATCGACTCTAGCATCAGGGTGAGCCCACTGGTGTACCAAATCATCTTCTGAAAACTCGCCAACTACTGCAGAGACCTCAGAAAGTTTCAGGAGTTTGGATCCTGGCGGCAACAGTAACCTTATAGAATAGTGGACAGGATCCACGTGGTAGACCAAATCCTGTTCTTCAACAAAATTTAGAAGATCCAAGTAGCCTGAGACTGTCGTCCAAGGAGTGAATGGGAGCAGTGAAGGCTTCAAATGTATTCCCGCCTTCTTAGTATTATGGAGCGCCACAATCACATCTTTTTGAGTATGTCCTTTGTCCAAATATTTCAATATCCTATCATCCACAGTTTCCACAGCCGAGACAACAAACAAACAACCCAACTCGCCCAATTCACACAGCACATCTGGATACTCCAAAAGATGTTCTACCTTTGCAGTTATATCAAAGCTTAAATGCGCATGCTTTTTGTTCATAGCACGTACTACTCGTAGGGAATATTTTACCCCATTAAGAAAATCGGGGTCGCCAAAAGAAATGTGCTCAGCCCCCATAGCCACCAAATTTGCTATATCGGCTAATACCACCTGCTCTTGAACTACCCTGAGCCTTCCTTCGTAGACAGAAGGAATTGGGCAATGTTTACACCGATGAGCACACCCTCTAGTAGTCTGTGTGGACCCAACCAATTTTCTATCTTGGTCAGGCATAATTAATTTTGAATAGCTCTCGAGAGGTGGTAATAAAGAACGTACTGGCGTAACAAACTCTTGTCTGGCCAGATTAGGCATCACTCGATTTTGCTCGATCGAGACTCCTGGAGGGCTAACTCCTTTCTTACGAAGGCCATCCACATAGTGAACAAGGGGACCTTCAAATTCTCCCCCTATTACAGCATCTCCCACACCCGACAGTAAAAAATTTTCATTCAACGAAGCATACAGACCAAAATAACAGATCTGAACTTCTTGTTTTAGTGCCCTTATTCGCTCTCCTGCTTTTACCCCCAAACACAGGGCCGTATGCATTGGTATTGATATTCCAACTACATCCGCCCCTAGGATTTTTTCTTCATCAAAATCTTGCACTGCCAAATCCAAGCACTCAACGTGATGTCCTCGCTCCAGTAAATGAGCTGACGCTGATGCCACCGCGAAAGGTTGGTGCCCTAGGTCATAGCAAGAAATAAGCAATACATTCATTCAAAACTCACGTACTTTCCTAAACACAGATCTTAATTGTCAGATAGAGTAGACTAGAATATGCACTTCAACCTCATAGAGATAGTCGCAGAATAGAATAATTCTAAATTCGCATATTCGATATCTTACCCACCTTAACATATTGCTACCTAAGTAATTGATCCCCAAAATCCCTATAATAGAATGCAGACATTTCATCTTCTAAATGAGGACAATCCGTGAAGCACTCAAAGACTTTTGCCAGCCTGGTTATGCTGATGGTGTGCGCTACAGCAGCACTCGAATCTCAACAAAACCAGATCGGTGATGATTTGGCTCCGGTCGATTTTCTTGAATGGAGAGAAATCGGACCGAGTGTCGTAGGTGGAAGAATCAGTGATTTGGCCATAGATCCCTCAAATAAAAGCATAATCTACGTAGGCACAGCTACAGCTGGAGTGTGGAAGAGCACAAACCACGGAACTACCTGGGATGAAATATTCACAGACGAAGTAACTTCTTCAATCGGTGATATCACGCTGTCTCCATCCAATCCCAACATCGTTTGGGTTGGAACTGGAGAGCCCCAGAATCGTCAAAGTTCTCCTTGGGGTCATGGCGTTTTTAAATCGTTGGATGCAGGCCAAACTTGGCAATTTCTAGGCCTCGAAGAAACAAGGCACATCTCACGTATTAGAGTACACCCGACTAACCCCCAGATAGCTTACGTCGCTGCTGTGGGGAATCTGTGGAAACCAAACCCGGAAAGAGGAGTCTTTAAAACAACTGATGGGGGTGCTACCTGGAAGCATGTCCTTCACGTCGACGATTATAGTGGTGCTATTGATTTGGTTATGGATCCAGAAGACCCAAATACTCTTTTTGTGGCAATGTACACTCGCCAGAGAACTGCGTGGGGATTCAATGGAAGTGGTGCTGGAAGCGGTATATATAGAACCCTAGACGGCGGAACCAATTGGACTCGACTCGAAGAAGGAATCCCCACCGGACATTTGGGAAGAATTGGATTGGATGTATACCATAGGGATGGTAATATTCTCGTTGCTTCCATAGAAGCACGTAGGGGGCAAACAGGCGTTTATGGATCTAAAGACCGAGGCGATAGCTGGACCTTCCTGTCGGACACAAACCCAAGACCAATGTATTTCAGTATGGTCAGAATAGATCCCAATGACCCAGAACGCATTTACATGGGTGGTCAGAATTTGATGCGCTCTGATGACGGTGGCAAAACATTCTCAGATCAAGGGGCCCGTAACGTCCACCTTGATCACCATGCCCTATGGATCGATCCTGACAATTCTAACCACTTGATCCTAGGTAGTGATGGTGGCCTATCGGTTTCCTTTGACAGATCAGAGAACTGGAGATTCTATGATAATCTCCCAATCTCACAATTCTACGAAATAGGTTTAGACCAAAGAGATCCTTTTTGGGTATGTGGTGGCCTGCAGGACAATGGGAGCTGGTGTGGGCCCTCAAAGACCCTGGACAGCCAAGGAATTCGAAATGCTGACTGGGTAAATATAAGTGGAGGTGATGGGTTTTACGTACAAATAGATCCGGAGAATCCAAACGTAGCATTTTCAGAATCTCAAAATGGTAGAGTAAGCCTACTAAACCTTGAAACAGGTGAGCGAGCATCCATTGCCCCTCGCCCCCTATCGTCTTCTGACGAAGGGTCTCTTCCTCGAAAAGAGTACACGTCTGAAGACGATATAGAGGAGGATGAACGTGAATACCGCTTCAACTGGAATACGCCGATTCTTCTTTCTCAAACTGATTCGAGGTCTGTTTATGTGGGATCTCAAATGCTACTTAAGAGCACTGATAATGGTATATCCTGGATTCAAATGAGCCCAGATCTGACCTATAATATCGATCGGTCTCAACTCTCTATAATGGATGAACTTCCATCAGATTCCATGCTTTCGATGCATGATGGAGTGTCTTTCTACAGCACACTTACCACAATAGATGAATCCTCTTTAAATACAGATGTATTCTACACTGGTAGTGATGACGGACGAGTGATGGGTACGACTGATGGAGGACTCAACTGGTCGGATCTGACTGACAACATTCCCGACCTTCCCGATAATACTTACGTGAGCAGGATTATAGCTTCAAAAACCCTTGAAGGAAGAGTTTACGCTACCTTTGATGGGCATTACTCTGGCGATTTTCAACCATATGTCTATCGAAGTGATGATTTTGGTGAAGAATGGACCTCAATAATATCAGGTCTACCAGAATCATCTGTAAATGTCATACTCGAGCATCCAGAACAAGAAAACTTAGTCTTTGTGGGAAGCGAGGTAGGAATCTTTGTGTCAATTGATGCGGGCGCCACCTGGAATCCTCTTATGAATGGACTTCCTACTGTTCCTGTAGATGATATCAAGCTTCATCACAGGAATAATGATCTTGTCATAGGTACTCATGGCAGAGGAATCTGGATCCTCGACAATATTACTCCACTGGTTGAAATAGCTGAAAATTCTGTCCAAGCCGATAGGCCTTACTTGTTCCAAACTGGTGTGGCGACCCAGTGGCGGACTGCAAATATTCAAGAATGGACTGGATCGGCTGAATTTCGTTTGAACAATCCCACTAACGATGTACGGATTCGCTACTGGATCCCCGAAGGATTCCAATCGTCTTCGGACATGGAATTCAAAATAATGACTACAACCGGACAAGAGATACGGTCATTATCAGAAAAAATAACCCCTGGATCTCATGAGGTACTTTGGGATTATCGGATGAACCCAGCTTTTGTTGATGACCAAGACGGCCCTGGGAATAACAGGTTCAGAGGAGGACCCAGAGCTCAAGGCCCCATGGTCATGCCAGGCATTTATCAAATCCAAGTAGAAGTGGGGCAAGTCACAATGTTTGGAGACGTCATGGTACAAATGGATCCTCGGGTAGAAATTTCCAACGATGAACTGGAAAGTCGTCAAGAAGCTCTGATGTCAATCTATAGACTTCAAAAACCCGTATTTGAAGCAACCCAAGCGGTTCAGCGACTCGAGGAACAGTTAGAAGAAGCCGTGAAGCTAATCGAGGGTACCGATCACTCTGATGATTCCTTGAGCAAAGAAGCTGAACAAATGATGCTTACCTTAGAGGATATTCGAAAAAATTTAACTAACCTCCCAATGGGAGTGGGCGGCTCCATCGAAGGATCCCATACACTTCCAACTCAAGATCAATTGGAAGATATCGAAAGAGCTTGGGAAGACGGTCCAGAAATTATTGAGGATCTGAACTTCTTAATATCTAATTCCATGCCAAAATTTTATCAGTCCATGAACACAGCCGGCATAAGAGCGGATCCTGGAAACGTTATAAGAATTCCAAGGTAATCCCGACTAATTCTTGCAAATTGGGCTCGGGCGAAATGTCTGAGCCCAATTTGTCAGCCTCTATTATCGCAGGGCCTCCAGTAAAATAGTCCCATCTTCTTCCAGCCTGGCATTCAAACCCGACTCCAGACTTGAAAATTCCTCAGATCCCAAGGCGATCAGTGGAATGCTCTTGCTATACATCTCATCAGCAACCACTAATGCCAAAGCGAGAAATGAATCCACACCACGTGTCAATATGGCCAGCGGTGCCGTCCCTTTAATCAGAGCCTCTAACAATATCGCTGTTGTAGTGCTAGAACCTTTTGTACCAGGAATGGCCAATATGGAACCGTGAGCAATTTTTCCAGAAAGCTGATGTTTGCGATCTATAATCTCTCCACTCTCTATATCATACCCACCCCAAAAACTTAATGGCTCCCTGGACACCATTAATTTACCAGTCACTGTGCCTGGGATCACAACTACCCCTCTCAAACTCCTTTCCGAACTCAGCCTGATCCTATCTTCTATAGAAGTCATTTTCTAAACCAACCATAGTCGATCGTTTTTAATCACTTTTCCACAAACAGCCGATTGCACACACTCTTCCATTGAACCAAAAACTACCTCCCGATTTAAAAGCCCTGGAGTGTAGTATGCGTATTTTGCTGAATTAGTCATTATGCTTTTGATTTCACCAGGCAACATAGGAGTGGTGAGGATACATGTATCCACAGTCACTTCTGCACCAAATGAAAGTAGTGTCTCTAATAACCCAATCTCTTCTGCTAGGAGTTTCACACCTCGCCCTGTTGTAATCAGAAACCGCACGCTTTGGTGGCACTTCTTTCCTAAAGTCAGGGGCACTAAGGATTTGATTTCATTCAACGAGAAATGAGGCGAACCCAAAACAATCATATCCAATCGATCACTGGAAGATGAAGACAGTTCATTCCTAGCTTCCACAAGGTCACTCAGTGCTACTTTTATGATTGTCTCGGGCGTTCTTCCACCTAAAGCATGTTCCAAGGTCTTTGCTTCTGGTGTCACCCCAACCCAATGGAACAAAGCCACAGCACCAGAAGAAGCCATCGCTGCACCCAAAGCCTTGAGTTGATCTTCTGACGGACCGACAGCTACCTCCTCAAAAACGACTACCCTAGAACCAGCCAGTTTGCCAATGTAGTGTCCCAACACTGGATAGAATTCGTCGGACAACAGTAGCTTCTTATCTATTGAATCTAGTCGCACTAAAACCTGTCCTACTCTATTCTCGTTCAAATGGAGACCAATAGCTGGCACCCTTCCGGCTATTGCTGCACAAATATCTAAAAGGTCGGGATATCTCTCTGATCGGGCACCCAAGACCGAATTGGCAAACACAATAGCACTTGATTCACCCCACGCTATCTGATCTCCCAACCCGGGTCGTTCTTCAGTCTGATAAGGTGCACAAGTCCAAGTGGGTTTGCATCCCATATTCTTATAGGCCAGCATTTGCCTTCTAGCCTTATGGGCCCAATCTGCTGGTACTGCCCAGCGATCCCAGCCATGATGGTCAACTCCCGCCACATTCAAGGTCGTCGGCACACACACCTGCGCATCCAACGCAACAAACCTTTCTGCATAATCGAGAGTGGAATCCCCGATATACAGCGCACTGTCAATGTGAGAAGAAACTACCGATAAGAATTCCTTGGCACCTCGTATCTCAGCCATCCGAACCAGAATGGACATAGCCATCTGAACAGCGGGCCCACTTTCACCCGCCAACTTAGAGCTATCTGATTCACTTAGCTTGAGATTCACTGGTCATCCTTTTCTAAGCCCGACAAAGCTTGACAGTCAGCGACTTCCTATAGGTGACACTCACCCGGGTTTTTTGGCAACCAATTCTATTTCCACTTGAGCCCCCAATGGCAGGCTAGCCACCCCAACGGTAGTCCTAGCTGGAAATGGCTCATCAAAATGCTCGGCGTAAGCCTCATTCATCTCTGCAAAACTATCCATATTTGTCAAATACACATTTACCTTGACTACGTCTTTACTCGTTAAGCCGGCCTCTTTGAGTACAGAGAAAAGATTTTGGAAGCACTGACTTGTCTGACTACTCACTCCGCCTTTATCAAGCTCCCCCGTCTCTGGGTCCAAAGGGGTCTGACCAGAACAAAACACATGACTACCATCATCTACTGCATGTGAATAAGGTCCCACGGCAGAAGCACTAGGGCTCGATATTGATCTTCGAGACATCTATTCATCCTCCATAGTTTTTAATTTTCACCCAGCGTTGCAACAGTCGCTTTACTGATCACATCTCCTTCAGCAACTGCATCGACAACTTCCATGTCCTGTGGTCTGCTGACATACCCAAAAATGGTAAAATCATGATTTAAATTGTGGTTATCGATCAAATTGACAAAAATCTGGCCATCTCCAGTGTCTCTGCCACGTGTAGAAGTCCCCACCGTTCCTCTCCAATGGGGCAAGAGTCCTATTTCATCCCTAGTATATTCAGGATAACCAGCATATTCATTTGCTCCTGGGCTCAATCCTTGGATGACAAAATTGCTGACCACTCTATGAAAAGTTAATCCGTCCAGCTGACCATCCTCAGCTAGGTTCTTGAATCTATATGCATGCGTAGGTGCCAAGTCGGGAATCAACTGAATAGAAATTTCTCCACCCCTATCCATATGAAGGGTGACAACTGTGCTTCTCATCTCCTCAATATCTATCCAGGATGGAAACGAAAGCCGATCCTGTAACTGTGCATTCGCTTTTCGATCTATACCTGTCCAGTCACTCAAAATTTCCGAGGTTTTTTCAGCAACAATGGGGTCATAATCTCTCAGGTATGGCTCCAGCGCCTCCACTTGTTCCGAATTCCCGAATTCTCCTATTCTTTCTAGGAGAGCCATCCTCGGGTCACGGTGCGTTTCTTTCCCTTGTTTGGACATCCTGTCCAGGGAATCTATCAGTGGGCCAATAGCTTCTTTATGATTTAATGATCCTTCAAGCAATCTTGCTACCGTCAGCATTAAAAATGGATCACTAGTGCTTAGTTGATCAATAATGATAGAGTCAGGGACGCTTCCTTCTACTGCAAACAAACCACCTAACGCCTGAACACGTACATTTGGATTGGCGTCCTCCGTTAGAATATTAAGAACTCTCAGATTTCCTGTTATTGTCGCCGCTCTGGCTGCATAAGATCTGGCAAACGGACTCTGATGTAACATAAAGTCCTCAATCAGGGAATTTGTTACATCACTAGATAATTCTGCCATAGCCACAAGAGCGTGAGCTGCCCTATGCCAATTATTATCAAGGTCTTTTTTAGATGGATCAGAAATCAAAGAAGTTAAGACGGTCTCGGCCCCAAGCCCTTTCTCACACTCTCCACTTATGAGATTCAGAACTGCCAATGAAACGTGTAAGCTCTCATCTTGAATCATAGAAATTAGCACCTGACATGACTCTGCACCCTGAGCTTGATTAGCATAAGATCTTACAGCTTCCGTTCGCACCATTGCTTCCTGGTCCAAAAGCCCAGTCCGCAAAACTTCCATACTTACTTCTAGTTTTTCACCGAGTGCCATAATGGCGATCCTTCGCACTCCCGGATCTGGATCTTTAGCAACTCGCTCCAGAATTTCACTTTCAATCTGTTCCAGAGAGGAAATAGCCAACGCTGCTACCCTTCTGACCGTTGCTCTAGATTGACTGTAAGGGACTTCCTCAACCCCATCTGAGCCATACGATAACAATATTTCTTTCAGAAAATCGACTGCTTCATCAGGTATGCCATTTTCATCAAACTGCTCTAGCCGAATCATTGATTCGAGACCCATAACGACCCCTAGTATGATTGACTGATCTACAGATACAATATTGGGTCCCGTCATCTCAATTAAAGCGTCCACTATAGCAGTAGTTTTACTTTTTTCTGAAAGAGATAGTCGCCCCAAGGTCCGAGCGATGGTTCCTCTGACCACTCCATTTTCTTCGATCAAAAGATGCTTTAGCAGTATGTCTGATACTTCATCTCCGTGAGTCCCAAATACAGACTGACCCAGAGCATTTATCGCTGATTGACGAACCTCTGAATCTCGAGAATCCAAAACATCGGCTATTTGAACGATGTGCTCTTCAGACTCAAAGCGCCCCAAGCCCTCGACTGCCAACTTCTGGAGATATGGATCTGAACTGTTGAGAGCCGAAACTATGGAAGTGATGCCTCCATGACCTCGTAGATCAATTTCTTCCAATACATCGGTGTACATGCCGTAATCACGTCCATCACCACAGCCCGCAAAGATACTGGCCATCAATAAACACAATCTCGTGGTCCTATTCACCTTTATTCCTCGCTAAAAGAAGACGTGTACAAAACTGGAAACGTGATCTGTCCGATCGTCCAATCAAACTCCTATCTCAGATGACTCCAGTTCTCCCTCACTTCGAGCAATGACAGTGGCACAGCTCAAGTCTCCAGTAACATTTACTGCAGTTCTCAGCATATCTAATATCCGGTCCACACCCAAAATCAAAGCTATTCCAGCCTGTACATGTGCTCCTAAACCAACCGAATTGAGCACAATGATTAATGTTATAATTCCTGCACTGGGAACTCCGGCAGCACCAACAGAGGCTAATGTCGCAGTCATGACTACAATTAGTTGCTCTCCCATTCCTAGTGGTATTCCATAGATCTGAGCGATGAACATCACAGCGACGGCCTGGTACAGAGCTGTTCCATCCATATTTATTGTTGCCCCCAAAGGCAGCACAAAACTTGAAACAGACTTCGAGACTCCAAGATTCTCTTCTGCAGTTTCCATAGTTAGTGGCAGCGTGGCACTAGAAGAGGAGGTAGAAAATGCCACTAAAGGAACCGAAGACATTCTAGAATAAAATGCCCTCGGTTTTATCTTCGCAAAAAATCGTACTGCTGAAGTATAAGTGATCAAAACATGTAAGAAGAGTCCTGCTACTACAACCAAAGCATAGACCAGAAGGCTGCGCAGAAGGTCTAGACCAAACTGTGCTACTATTGGAGCGATCAATGCAAAAACCGCTACTGGTGCAAGTTTCATAATCCAATCTATGACCACCACAGAGGCACCGTTTATACCTTCGAAAAATCCTAAAACTGCATCTCGCTGTTTAAATTCTAGCGTACTTATTGCAGCCCCGAATACAATAGTGAAAAATATCAGTGCTAATAGATCGAACTCAGCAGCAGCCTGAACTGGGTTCCTAGGAATTATATTGAGCAGTGTTTCCACTACCCCAGGGGCATTTTCAGCAAGATCCACTCTACCCACTGCATCCTCTTCAAAACGAGAGGAAAGCTCAGTGCGAGTCGCTTCGTCAATGCCTCTTCCTGGCCGAACAAAATTGGAAATCCCTAAGCCAATTGTTACCGCCACCGCAGTAGTGGTCATGTAATAACCAATCGTTTTGCCGCCAATCCTTCCTAATTTCCTAAGATCTCCCAGTGAAGCTGTTCCCAACATCAAGCTAGCAACCACTAGCGGAATTACTACCATCGTTATTCCTTGAATCCAAGCTGTTCCAAGGGGTTCTAAGGTCACCAGTATTTGCTTTAGCCAATCCAAACCCAAAGCATTAGCTACTATACCAGTTAAGACGCCGCTTACTAACCCGATCAATATTTTGGTAGGTAGTGCCATGAAGTATTCCTATCTATGAAAAATGTTTAGGTATTATGAACGCGAACATAGAGTCTTGCTGTCACCTCAGACAAGTCGCCAACTCATTTGAAAAGTAGCACATCCAATATTATCTCCCAGGCTTAGGATAAGATCCTTGCCCTTTTCCAAACATTAATCGCAGTGCATGTTGTCTATTCATTACCGAGACAAGACATTTTTTAATCGAATAAATACTCACATCCTAAAAGGGGTACCATTGGGCTCAGGAACACTAGCAGTACTCGCAAGCCTTCCAATTCTTCTAGCAGGAATCCTACTAGTAGGATTCCGTACTCCAGCCAGAATCGCGATGCCGGCTGTCTACTTAACTGCAGCTGCCATTGCACTTGTTTTTTGGGATATGTCACTTGCAAACGTTGCTGCATCCTCCATAGAAGGATTGTTCACCACCTTTGATCTTTTGCTTATCATTTTTGGGGCAATCTTTCTATTGAACACACTGGAAAGATCAGGAGGAGTATCGGCAATCCGACGGAGCTTCAATAGTATCAGTGACGACAGAAGAATCCAGGTTGTCATCTTGGCTTGGCTTTTTGGATCCTTCATTGAAGGAGCGTCTGGTTTTGGCACGCCAGCAGCTGTAGTTGCTCCATTGATGGTAGCCATGGGCTTCCCAGCCGCTGGCGCGGTAATGTTGGGAATGATGATTCAAAGCACACCAGTTACTTTTGGCGCAGTGGGAACACCCGTCTTGGTCGGGGTCCAAGAAGGAGTAGCAAGTCCCGAGTTCCTGTCCTTGCTCGCTAGCTCTGGTGTCGGCATGGATCAATATGTCAACGCAGTCGCTGTTAGAGCTGCTGTCATCCACGGTATTACAGGAACTTTAATGCCTACCTTAATGGTAATTATGATGACCCGCTTTTTTGGCGCTAACCGTTCTTGGACTGAAGGACTTTCAATTCTTCCATTCACATTATTCGGTGGAGTAGCTTTTACCGTTCCTTATGTAGCGACCGCATGGCTACTAGGTCCTGAATTTCCATCCCTAGTGGGTGGATTAGTGGGGTTAGCGATTGTTTCCTTTACAGCTCGCCGCGGGTTCCTTGTTCCAAAAGATACCTGGGATTTCCCACAGCGTGACAAATGGCCCTCTGATTGGAACAGCGATATAGACACAAAAGCAAATGTTTCCCAACAAAAAGTAAATATGTCGCCTGCAAAAGCTTGGACCCCTTATCTGATACTAGCTTTCTTCTTAATCTTAAGTCGATTACCGACGTTACCGATTGGTTCAGCCTTGAGAAGTCTAAGGTTGGAATGGTCAGAAATCTTGGGCACCTCCATCACCGCTGGAACTACACCCCTGTACCTTCCCGGAACAATCATGATTGTAGTGGTGGCTATAACAGCATTAATGCATCGTATGGATGCTGGTGATTTGAAGGGGGCATTCGTGGATTCCAGTAAAGTCCTAGCTGGTGCGGGATTTGTCCTAATTTTTACAGTCCCTATGGTGAGGGTTTATTTAAACTCCGGTATCAATGATTCGGGATTTGCTTCAATGCCACTTGCTATGGCAGATTGGGTGGCAAATAGCGTAGGTGATATCTGGCCATTATTTGCTGGACCCACTGGAGCATTAGGGGCGTTCATCGCTGGTTCAAACACTGTAAGTAATTTGATGTTTGCCGCTTTTCAGCACGAAGTTGCCGTTCGCCTCACCATCTCCAGTGCCATGGTAGTCGCCCTACAGGCTGTTGGAGCAGCAGCCGGAAATATGATCGCCATACACAACGTCGTAGCTGCTTCTGCAACTGTTGGTCTTCTAGGAAAGGAAGGATCGACGATAAGGAAAACAATACTTCCTACAATTTACTATCTTTTGGTAGTGGGATTGCTGGGCATGTTAGCTGTCTCGATTCTACAAACTCCTGGTCCACTGTAGAACCTCATCTCCAAGGCTGTATAGTGACGACCTAAGTAGATGGTTCCACACCTGTTGATTTCTCGAGCTGTCTCACCATTTTCTTAAGCTTCCTGGTATATGTAGCGTGTTCCACTTCTATTTGATGTCTGTAGGTTTTCTGGAACCTGATCCCACCACTCAAATCTTCTATTGGACTGCGTTTTTTTTCCTTTAGCCACTGACAGGACGACTGCTTTGCCCAAGCCGCATTTAGATACAAGGCCGCCGCCCTGCATTGCCAATGGATAATGCCGAACTGTCCACTATCGGGCTGAACCATACCTAACACAAAAAGATTATCGTACTGTGGATGGAAAATATGCTTATAGAGGCGTGGAATCCCACGAGACCAATTCAGGTATTTTTCCTTGATGAAAGGGAAAGTGGTCTGGTATCCGGTAGCCCATATAAGTAGATCAATATGTTCATCGGTACCATCTACAAAATACACTCTATTTCCTTCTAATCTTGTTATATCAGGCTTAGGTGTGATAGCTCCGTGCCGCACAAAATATTGCAGAAGTGAATTTACTATCGGATGGGTTTCAAACAGCCGATGATCTGGTTTCGGGAGACCTATACTTTCCTGCCTTCCTTGAGCTAGGAATAGCGAGATATTTGCTATCCAACGTTGTATTACAATTGGTATCCTCAATTGATGCATAAACTCAGCCACGGTATCAGAGGGCTTTCCCCACAAATATTTAGGGATGTAGTGATAGCCCCTTCGAGTTGAATGAAAAGCGGCTTGCGCTTTGTGAGCGGCTTCCACCACGATGTCACAACCCGAGTTTCCTCCTCCAACAACCAGGACACGCTTTTTCAGCAGTATTTCTGAGACCTTGTAATCCGCCGAGTGCATAGATTCCCCATTGAATACTCCTGGATAATCTGGAAACACAGGATGGTTATTGTGGCCATTAGCTATTGCAACAGCTCCGTATGATCGCACCTCACCATTACTCAGACGAACATCCCAACAATGATCGCCAGTGGGAGCCATCATACTGGAAGGCTTAATCTCCTCAACACTCAATCCAAACTCGATACAATCTTCCATTTGAAAATGCCTCGCATACCCCTTCAGATACTCTAAAATCTCACTGTGGTGTGGATAATCAGGGAACGCTTCGGGCATGGGGTAATCTGGAAATTCAGTTCCTGCCTTGGACGAAATCGCATGCGTGGAACGGTAGACACGAGAGATTGGCAAATCATAGTTCCAGTTGCCACCTAAATCCGAACAGGCCTCCACCACATCCACATCTAATCCCATGTCACGAAAATTACGTGCTGCTGCCAGACCAGAACTCCCAGCACCTAAGACACAAACACTGTCAGGATAACTCTGGTTGTTTTTTAGTTTTGACATGTTAACACCTTACTCGGAGTGCTATTAACTCCACACCTGGTAAAGTCAAAAACCTATCATACTCAAAGACTGATCAAGTACTCATTCGCTTTTCATGAGAAATCAATCTTTTCTGCTGGCGTAAGGTAATCCAGGAACAAATAAACGTGACTCAACTTCCTTCTCCGCAGAAAATTTTCTACCCGTACATTTCTCAAATCGTCCTTGCAGATCAAAGGCTATTGATTCTAAGGGAATCGTCATGTAATTGAGCTCACTCTGCAGGAAAGAGTTGACGTACCGTCTAGCAAATTCGTGTATACCAAGAATCTTATACTGCACTACGTGAACCAGTTCGTGGAATAGTATAGAATGAGAAAGTGGACCAGGAGCTTGGCTTTCGCTGACAAGGATCACATCCCCAAACGTTATTGCCGCCCATACATCAAAACCAAGAGGTATATCCTCCCCCTCTTCTTCAAAAGCACGGTAAAAATGGGGGTTTTCGATGACAGGCACTCGTCTAATTCGCACTCTATCTAAGGTATCTCTGCTAAAAAACTCCTGCAATGCGGCTACAGTCGTCTCGGGCAGAGGCTCACTTAACGCCCGATGTATAGTCCGTTGATTCATGATCCAAGAGCTAACATTTTCTACCAGATAAGAAACCTGCTCCGTCAGATTCAAATCTCTTATACTTTTGACCATGCAACCCTACACATCTAAGTTCTTGACATACTTGGCATGTTTCGTAATAAAGTCTTTTCTGGGCTGGACCTCATCTCCCATCAGGTCACGAAAAGTCTTTTCAGCTGTTGTAGAATTCTCAACTGTGACCTGATGAATTGTTCTGCTATCAGGATCCATCGTTGTTTTCCACAACTGCGAAGGGTTCATCTCTCCCAGACCTTTGTAGCGTTGAACTTGAACCCCTGTACCTTCCTTACCGTTAGAAAAACGATCTATATACTCTTCTCGTTCCTCTTCAGAATAAGCGTAGTACTCTTTCTTTCCCTTTTTTAGTTGGTAAAGAGGTGGATTGGCAATGTAGACATAACCCTGTGTTATCAAGCTCTCCATTTCCCTGTAAAAAAAAGTGAGTAAAAGAGTCCTTATATGTGCTCCATCAACGTCCGCATCAGTCATTATGATGATCTTATGGTATCTAGCCTTATCAATGTCGAACTCTTCCCCTATCCCACAACCAATGGCAGTGATCATGGCCCCAATTTCGTCGTTTGAAAGAATCTTATCAGTCCTGGCCTTTTCCACATTAAGGATCTTTCCTTTTAATGGAAGAATCGCCTGGAAAGAACGATCTCGGCCTTGCTTAGCACTTCCCCCAGCACTATCTCCCTCGACCAAGTAAATTTCACTGAGAGAAGGATCGGAGATTGAACAATCAGCCAGTTTTCCTGGCAGAACCCCTCCTTCTAGTGCACTTTTCTTCCTCGCTAGATCTCTAGCTTTACGGGCGGCCTCTCTTGCCCATTTTGCCGAGAGTGATTTTTCGATAACGGCTTTTGCAGCTTTTGGATTCTCTTCAAGGAAAACCGCTAGGTTTTCGTTGACTATGGCCTCTACCGCCCCTCTTACCTCGCTATTTCCCAATTTAGTCTTCGTCTGTCCTTCAAATTGAGGTTCCATAACCTTGACACTGAGGATACAGGTCAGCCCCTCTCTCACATCATCACCCGATAAACTCTCATCGCTCTTTTTGAACAACTTATTCTTGCGAGCATAGTCGTTAATAGTCCTAGTTAGAGCTGACTTAAAGCCCGTGAGATGAGCTCCTCCTTCATGGGTATTGATGTTGTTGACGAATGTTGAAGTCTGCTCGCGAAATCCTTCGTTATATTGTAGCGCCACCTCTACGTCAGCTTCTTTCTTGCTAGCGCCAAAGTAAATTACCTCTTCATGGAGAGCTTTTCTCTTACCTCGAACATACTCAACAAAAGAGCTCAAACCTCCCTCGTATTGGTGAACCTCTTCTAAACCATCTCGTTCATCACTCAACACGATCTTCAAGCCCCTATTAAGAAAAGCTAGCTCCCTCAATCGGTCGTTGAGAATATCGAACTGGAATATAAGTTCTGTAAAAATCTCGGGATCAGGATGGAATACGACTTGAGTCCCACTCCCCTTCTCTTTGCCCATCACCTCTAGGTCTTTTTTCTTGACACCTCTTTCAAAGCGCTGGTGATAACGCTTACCACCACGAACAACTTCAACTTCAAGCCACTCGGCTAGAGCATTAACCACGCTTACCCCAACCCCGTGTAGCCCTCCCGAAACTTTATAGGAATCTTTGTCAAACTTCCCACCAGCATGGAGTGTGGTCATCGCCAACTCTACTCCTGGCACACCCTCTTCGGGATGTACGTCAACTGGAATTCCCCTTCCATCGTCTATCACACGAACAGACCCATCTTTCATCAAAGACACCTGCACCTCCGTACAGAATCCTGCCATAGCCTCATCAATCGAATTGTCGACCACTTCATAGACCAAATGATGCAATCCCCTGGCCGACGTCGATCCGATATACATGCCTGGCCTTTTACGTACCGCATCCAATCCTTTTAATACAGTTATCTGACCGGCGGTATATTCACTTTGCTTTTTTTGCGATTTCTTTGCCATCAACTACTCACTTGGTTTTTAATAACTCGTTATCGTTACCCTCAACTAACATCAGACTCAAATCACTTTTCCATCAATCTAAAAATAATGCGCTCTATCTTGGCCTCATCATCAAGGCCTTGATTGATTTTAACTAGTAATGCGTTCTTAATGAAACTAAGCTCCGTAAGCCATATACTGCTCCTGACTTCAACAAACAAGGTGTCTCCCTGCACTGCGCTAGCTTCGGTCACTCTTGCAATCTTAGTTCCCACTACTGATTCCCATTTTTCTAAAATACCATTTCTTGAAATCTGCTTCGCAAGTCCACCTTTTTCTAGCACTAAACTTAAGAAATCACCAATCTTTTCAGGGTCGGACTTTTTCACGCTTGTACCCTGCCGTCCTTGATTCCCCATTGTTCAATTCTATCACCATGGATATATACGTCGCTTTCCTTTGGTGCCGTCATAATAACCTGTCCAAATCGCCCCTGATCCATTAACAAAACGACCCTTTCCCTTCTTCCGTCATCAAGTTCTGCAAAAGCGTCATCCAAAAGTAAAATGGGCTGCACACCTCTAGAGTCTCTTATTGTGTCACCTTCGATCAATCTTAGTGCTAAGGCCGCGGTCCTGCGCTGGCCTCCAGAGCCTAATTCTCTGAGCTCTCCAAGAGTTTTGTCACCTTCTAAGCTCATCCATAATTCATCCAAATGCGGCCCCCGGGTAGTACTTTTTCGTAAATAATCCCTATCCTTGCTCTCTTGTAATGTAATTAGACACTGTGCGTAAATTCCTTCTTGGCTCCAGTCTTCAATATTCATTTTCGAAACATAAGTCATTGAAGCTGAGTCTTCCGCACTGACCTCCTCATAGTATCTGCTGAAATCTGTTTGTCGCTCTGCAACCCATCCAGCTCTTTCCATCATAATTTTAGAAGCACTCTTCGCCAGAGAATCATCCCATACCTGGACCACCGACATATCAGCACCCGATCGCAAAGCAGAATTTCTTTGTGCTAGAACATGCTTGTAGGTCTGTAAGGATTCCAAATAACCTTCCCGATTCAGTGATAGAATTACATCCATATAGCGTCGACGAACGCTCGGACCACCCTCAATGATACGGACATCTGCTGGTGAAAACACCACTGCTCCTAGATGTCCGATAGCATCACCCACGCGCTTGGGCTCTCTTGCATTTATAGTAATTTTACGTCTGCGACCTGAAGTTTCATAGGCCGCCGCTATATTCATAGCCAGCTGCTCCCCTTCCTTTGATTCTATAAAACCTTCTATTCGAAAAAAGTCCTCCCCAAAAGCAACCAAATTCTGCAGTTTCGATCCTCGAAAGGATCTGAAAATTTCTAGATAATAGATTGCTTCCAGAAGGTTGGACTTCCCCTGTGCATTTGGGCCGACAATAGCTACTCCCTCTTCTGGAAAAGAAAGCTCCTGAACTCCAAGATTTCTAAATAGCCGGAGCTTGAGCTCACTCAGATGCAAAAGAGGAGAGGCTCAGGGAACGTCGACATAAGAATAAAAAATAACTCTGCTATAGCTATCGTGCTACTCTTTAACACCTTAGTTAGTCTCCCTTGAACATCGGCTTTCTCTTTTCAAGAAAAGCACTTATACCTTCTTTCATATCCCCACTTCCTGACAGCTGACCAAACAGATCATTCTCCATATTCAGCGCCTCTACTGTCCTGGAATCGTAGGCAAAATAGAGAGACTGAATTGCTTTCTGAACCGCCAAGGGCGAGTGTCTGGTGATCCTGCCCAAAAAGTTCTTTGACTCGGTCAAAAGATCTTCTAATTCGACCACCGCACTGACCAAGCCAAAATGCTCTGCTCTGTCGGCGCTGATCATGTCACCTGTTAGCACCATTTCAACCGCTCTACCTAACCCGATCAGTCGGGAAAGCCTTACCGTTCCTCCGAATCCGGGTATGATTCCCAAACTTACCTCGGGAAATCCAAACTTCGCATTTGTGCTAGCGATCCTCAGATGACATGCCAAAGCCAATTCACATCCTCCCCCTAATGCATATCCATTGATAGCCGCCAGAACGGGTTTAGGAAATTCTTCAATCAAGCTAAACACCCTTTGGCCTTGTTCACTTCCCCTCCTTCCAGTCTGCATATCTAGATCAACCAATTCCTTTATATCCGCCCCAGCCACAAAAGCTTTATCCCCCTGGCCGGTAAGAATTACACCTTGTAATTGATCATCTTCCGATAACACGGCAAAAACCTGCTCTAGTTCCTTCAATAGTAGATCATTAAGCGCATTGAGCTTTTTTTGCCGATCGATAGTCACGATAGCAATTTGTTCATGCTTCGTTGTACTCAGATATTCAAAGTCTGTCATACTTCACCTAGGAGATTTCAAGGTCTCTTCATCAAGGAATTCGCTGATGAAAATATCTAACTACAGTGCAAGACGCCAGCCAACCATGGCGCCCAATCCAAGCCTTCAGTACCTTGGTCCAAGTGCAGGCTACAAAGATTCATTTTCCATATAATTCATCCAAGGAGCAGTACGAAATGAGCCGTTCGTTGAACAAGATTATGCTCATCGGAAATGTAGGAGATGACCCTGAGATCCGATCTACACCAAATGGTAATACCATGGCAAAGTTCTCCCTGGCAACCAGTCGAACCTGGAAAAGCAGTGATGGACAACAGCAGGAAAAGACAGAGTGGCATAGATGTACTGCTTGGGGAAAACTAGGTGAAATTATAGGGATGTACGTAAAAAAAGGTAAGCAACTATACGTGGAAGGTCGTGTAGAATATTCTCAGACAGAAAGTGACGGACAAATTCGGTACTGGACTGACATTAACGTCCAAGAAATGCAGATGTTGGGATCCAGGGGTGATGAGGGAAACTGGTCAGCTACTCCTAACCCCGAGCCAACCTCTACACCTCCCCAGCCGACCTCTGAACCAGACGACGATCTTCCCTTCTAAATTGAGTCAGCTCGATACATTACTTCGGTGACATAACTGAAAAGCATTCATGTCGAGCACCATTATTTCCAGAGTGCAAGAAATCCATCTTGGAATTTTCCACTGTTTTCTTTGTAATCTCCTACCCATTCTTCAAAGGTAGGTAGAGCTAATCGCTTGGAAATTCCGCCCTGAGCCAGCTTAACTAAATCTTCATATGAAGGCTCACCTGTCATACCTTCCGCCTGGTGGGCCTCTCTGGCCAAAAGATAGATTTCATCAGGGGATAATAGTAGAAGATGCTCTGCCATTTGAGCCGAGCAGTAGTCTAAATATTTATCCTTTAGACCTTCGTCTCCTATAGTATTTTCTTCTTCGTCAGAAGAAGTCGACTGGCAGTCATTCAACTTGAAGCCTCCAAAGCTCTGATCAAATGCTGAGTCGAAAAAGTCTTGCTAAGATCCACCACCCAGCATGTCTGTAACCTACTAGGTTTATTGAGGCACCTTAAGAACGTCAAGCCCTCAGGAGGGAGCCCGTGCGGCTGTATGATCACCGTCAGCTAATTCGTTGTTGCTACGCAAATGCTGATAGAGTGTCCTGCGAGTTAGTCCATAGAGTATTATTTTACTCATAAATTCAGGATCGGTTTTCTGAATGGTCTCAACCCTTTCTGCTAGTTCGGTAGGCAATTCTACCTGGATATTTACTGGACAAGTATCCCACATTTTGGACGCAATTCTCCCAATGCACAAGGCTCAAAAAAATGAACAAAGCCAGCGTGACAGCTGGCCAACCTGGATCGTGTTACTCTACCTTGACGAGGTTCACTTAACTCTCAAGGTGTGACCACATTACACTTCATTTTTAGATAAAGCAAGTTTATCCTAAAAATTGTTGTACGAACAACGATTATTGGTAACTCATTGTGCTGCAACACCTTACGATATGACATATCTGGATGTAACCAACAGGAAGAAGTGGAATGTGCTCAACTGTCGACAACTCGCTTCTGCATATTCGCTAATATTAATTACTAATCAGTCCAACGAACTCCATGGATGTGAGGCCACGTGATAACGAGCTATAAAAGGCCGGCTTTAGTGGGGCTCCATACCCAAGCGCACAAGAGACCACAACAAGTGATGGTTAGAGCCTGGCAACGGTGCAAAAACTCAGCTACAATTTCTGCTCACTAGTTAAAATCAAGATCCTAGTGAACAGTGTCGGCCGAACGTGCGTGCGTGCCTCCTTCTAAGTCATAGGACAAATCGATGGCCTCTGGGGCTGGCTCATCTAAAGAGATCCTAGAAAGAGTGTCCCTTGAACCAAAAATCGCCAAATGCTGGCTCAGCACCTCATACCGCTCTGGTTCAAACACCCTCAGCAATTGCATCAATCCCCCTCTGATGACTGAGCACTTCGACCGCAGACTCTCCAGGCCGGGAGGTACTGAGAACAGTACTTCATACTGAATCGCACCAGGAATATATCGCTGTTCCATACATACAATTTCATTTTGAGGAAAAGCTGCAACCAATTCCTTTTCTTTTTCTCTACACCTTTCAGGTCCAGGAACCGTAAAAATCAGAGATCCACTAGAATAGTCGAGATGCGCGCGAACGAATGCACCACTTGAATTTATAGCAATCCTGACCACGGTACCCTCGTGCAAGTCTAAATCCTGACTGATATCCCTGAAGCCTATCCTAAAAAGTATGGATCTTGTGAGTGGCCCATACCCCGCTCTACCTAAAAGTTCGATAGCCAACCGAAAAGAGTACGTACCAAGGTCCTCTCCCTTTCTCGCAATCAGCTTATTTATATGCTCCAAAGTTGGTTGGTGGATCCAGTCGAGAATTACCAACTCAGAACTCAAGTCAAGAATTTTTAATTTGCCACTTCCGAGATCCAGAACTTCTGAAGCCCCTGCAAAGCGACCATCCACTACTAAGCCCAGTCCTATGTCTTGGGCTGAGCCTTGAGCCTTACCAGATTCCGTATACTGAATTACAGCACGTGTCAGAGACAACTCACATATTCCTGGAACATCTGCCATGCCCTCGAGCCTAGATCCCGAATTTTTGGGAATCACACTTGTCTCCATGGTATCCTCCATCCTTGGCCCCCCTTCCTTCAAAACCGGTCTTTTCTATAAAAACTGCAACGTCCACACTGGTCTAGCTTGTAAATTTTGGACCATGACGTTAACAAATCATTGACCCTTAAGGCAAGAGAAGGAATCAAGAAGGAAATTGCCATCGCTTTAACAAATATGCTTGCACGTGACCTAGCCTTCATACATCTTTCCCTTTTAGCAATCAGCCCGTGAACGACAATTCATGCCAAGCCCAACCAACCATAAATTATTTGACCATCGACGCGAACGCTCTCTTGGGTTCCTAGAGTGGGAAGATGAGTCATGGTCCTGTTTCCTAGTAAGTTTCATAGGAAATGATCAGAACTGGCATGGGAGAATCAAATTTCGACTAAGCAGAAACACGAGTTCCAGACAACTTACTTCGGTGGAAACCGCAAATATTTTCATCGAAGACTCAGAATCTGATATAGATACAAAAGCTAGGGGGCTTGGGAGGCCCTTGCTACGATCTTTACTTTCCTCTGCAATCCACAAAAAGCAGGCTGCGCAAGAAAGAACCACTGGACTAAAACGCTGGTTTGAGCGCAATCTAAATAAAGAATCTGAAAATATAAGCAACACCGCTGGTGAATATCTTAAGAACGCTGCCGACCCAGACTCATTTCAACTCCAATCCCTATACTCTTCATACAAAGTAGATCAACTCAGCCATTTTATATCGCTAATGGATCCCAAAGCGTTCGAAAAGACTGTAGATCATATCTTAAAGGGACAAAAAATAGATTTTAAATCCGACGATCAATTCCAGCTTTCACTAATAGTCCTAGAGTACATAGAGACCAGGATCCCAATTCCTCCCTATTCTATTTGGAAGGAAGATTTTCTTTCTAACCGTGAAGAGTATATCCGATACTCACGTGCACGCTGACACTTCCCTGATTAACCTTTCACTACTAACTTTCTCATTCCTATTTTCAAATAGTTTTGCAAGGAGCGATATAGTTTTGCAAGTAAAGGTGCAAGATAACGAGAGCCTCGAGCGAGCGCTCCGAAGGTTTAAACGTAAGATTCAAAGATCGGGACTCTACTCGGAGTTGCGTAAGCGACGCTTTTATGAAAAGCCAAGCGCTCAGAGGAAAAGGAAACGCGAGGCAGCGATCCGTCGTGAGCGGCGGCGACAACGGAGAACACCAGTACAACTTTAGATCGAAAAATCAAATAGGGTTTGCAGTGCCCCCTGAGTTTCTCCCTAGCGAATTATGATCTTTCCAAAGACTGGTTGTCCATGGCTTCTGCTTAGAAAAACGTAGTCACCCGCAGGAGCATCCTGAAAATGCAGGTTCAGACAGCTACCTTGAATTAAGAGCGGCGCTAAGATCAACTGACCAGTCTCTGAAAGAAAATTTTCCATTTCAGAAGAAAGTGAATCTTTTACAAAAGAAACACTATGCACCCTGTGGTCTAGGGAAACAATTCGAACAGATTCCTCCTTATATAGTTCAACCTGACCTGGGAGTATGTGTTCTTTGTCCCTAGCCCCACTCAGCCAGATTACTTTTACTGGCTCAGTTTCAATTACTACACCCCCATCCTGACATACTGTAGTGTCAGGACTTTGAGATAGATTTCCCTGTCCACATGCGACCAATGATAAAACGATCACAACCATGATCAGCATCGAGCATTTCTTCAGGATAGTATCTGCCATTTCCCCATTCCATGGACCTGACTCACTGAATCGGACCAGAGCCTTATTTGGATATAGCGTATACCACTCCACATTTTCGGCAGACATACTTATCTCCTACTCTATGCAAAGATTGGAGAGAGTGCCTGGGACACCATAGCTGCTCACCCTTTTTTAATCTTGTCTGAATGTCTTTTTTTTCCGCTCTCTTAGCCTTAGGGATTTTCAGTAAATACCGCAAAGACGACGATCCACATTCCAACAGCATTATACCCGATCCATCATCTTCTGACTTTACCCTCAAAATTTGGAAGATGCCCCCCGCTGGAGAAGGCAGACTGACGTCTTCGTAGTAAAGCCCTAGTAGACGCCTAGCTTGGGACGGAGAAAGATGTAGGATTTCTTCTCCAGTCACTGCATCATTTTCAAATTTATTAACCATAGCAAATTCTCGCTCGATCATGAGTGGCCGACTCCAAAGAAAACATCGGTTCTTTTGTCTAATTTATGCAGTCACTTCAAGATTCGTTCCAATGTCGCTAAGCCTTAAGGGCCGACAACATACTGAATGGATTGAGTACACGCCAGCGGCGAGCAAGCAAAGACATGTGCCATCATCTTTCACAATGGCAACAAAGCAAATTAAAACTGGGTCGTCACTTGGTCCGTAGACTCTAAGAGCTCGAATGGATATTTTGGATGGCTGACTAGATATGCGTAACTGATTACACCATTATCGACCCTGCCAAGCTAACCTATAGACCGAGTATCAACAGGAGTCTTGATGATAGACCAGAATAGCACGGAAGCTCTATCTATAGAAATTTTTCGCCAATTGTTTACTGCACTTACTGAAGAAATGGGCAGCTCTCTTAGGAGAGCCGCGTTTTCTCCTAACATCAAGGAACGTAGGGATTACTCGTGTGCCCTTTTCAACCCTTTAGGAATAGCAGTAGCCTTGGGAGACCACATGCCAGTTCATTTGGGAGCAATGCCACTCAGTGTCAAAACTGCACTTGATGAACTGGGACCTCTCGAAAAAGGCGACGTCGCATGTCTTAATGATCCCTACAGAGGTGGTACCCATCTTCCAGACATCACAATGATATCTCCAGTCATTGCAAATGATAGCAGTACCAATCTGGGCTATGTCGCATCCCGAGCGCATCACTCCGACGTAGGTGGTATGACTCCAGGGTCTATGCCACTTGCTCGTGAGATCTATCAGGAAGGTCTGATCATTCCTCCCATTAAACTCTATCGAAAAGGAGAGATCAATGAAGAACTCTATTCGTTAATATTGGCTAATGTGAGAACGCCAGTTGAAAGGAGAGGTGACCTTGAGGCTCAACTTGCTGCATTACACACTGGAGCTAAACGGTTGTTAGAAATCGCTTCCAAACATGGATCGAGCATTACTCTTCACTTCATGGATCGACTTATAGACTATGCCGACCGACTTGTTCTGTTGGGTTTAAAAAAAATTCCAAACGGCACTTATGTCGGCAAAGATTTTATGGATGATGATGGGTTTGGAAACGTTGACATACCAGTTTGTGTCAAAATAATAAAACACTCGAAAGGATTAGATATCGATTTCAGTGGAAGTAGCCGACAGGTGACTGGAGGTATTAACGCAGTAGAAGCAATCACTTCCTCAGCTACTAGATACGTCATTCGTTGCGTGATAGAACATCTTTTAGGGGAATCTCTTCCTGCAGGTGGAGGCTCTATGTCCGCCGTGAATATGATTCTACCCAATGGTTCTATTGTTAGTGCCAACCCCCCAGCCAGCGTAGCGGCTGGGAACGTAGAAACCAGTCAGAGGATCACTGATGTCTTACTACTAGCTTTTGCAGAAGCTTTGCCTGACCTAATACCAGCTTTATCACAAGGAACAATGAACAATCTCACCATTGGCGGATCAGATCCCAGGGTTGATGAGCCATTCACTTACTACGAGACTGCAGGTGGAGGTATGGGTGCTGGCCCTAACAGGCATGGCCTGTCTGGAGTTCACACCCATATGTCAAATTCGTTAAATACTCCCGTAGAAGCACTAGAACATGCCTACCCCTTCCAAGTAGAGCATTATTCGATCATCAGAGAAAGTGGAGGAAAAGGATTGTTTTGTGGAGGAGATGGACTTCGTAGAGAAATAAAGCTATTGGCGGATTCCGAAGTAACACTACTCACTGAAAGGCGCAGGCGAGGACCTCTTGGAATGCATGGAGGAGAAGACGGTAGCCCCGGAAAAAACATTCTCACTCGAGACGGAAAGAGAAAAATACTACCAGCAAAAATAAGTTTCCAGGGCCGCCAGGGTGATATAGTCGGTGTTCACACCCCTGGTGCAGGCGGGTGGAGTAAAACCAAGCCGGAAGGAGAATAAAGACATGCACCTTCAATTATCGGTTGTATGTGATGAAGCCAAGGAAGTGGAATACGGCAAACTAAATATTAGTGGTATTTTTAATGATCTTTCAGCCCCCGGTTTTCCAGCTAAACACGATATGGTTCTGGTCATTGTAATTCAATGGGGCTACAAAGATGCTGGTCGCTACGATTTCCAGGTTGATTTAATTGGACCAGGAGAGAGGCCTTCCATGACAGTCCAAGGACATTCCGATGTCGACAATAGGGACGAGAACCGACCCCCACCTCGGACTCAACTTATTCTGCCCCTTAAGGAAGTGATCTTCCCGGAAAAAGGAGTTTACAAATTTTATCTCCAAGTGAAAGGCCGAACTCTTGAAGGGCCCTCGCTTTACCTCATCGATTCTACGAAGCAAGGATAAAAGCTCTACACATGACCCTAGCATGTGAGAAATTTGATAAAGAGGAGCCCGAAGACCAGCACACTTGCCAATAAAGCCTCCCATTCTCTGTTGGCCAAATAGCGATAAAAGCTGAAGCCACCATTGGACCCACCATCTGGTAATAACTCATTTCGGTATGCTTTATACCTAGGGAACATAAGAGGTACACACTTAGCATAACTGCGATACTGATCTCCGAATCTCGACTCTAATTCTTTAGCTTCTTGAAGGATTTTTGGCACATAGACCGAGCAAAAAAACGTTAGACACACTAGAACCAGTAGTGGTTCATTTGATGCCAAGGAAAATCCCAGACCTATGGTGAGAGTCCCTAGATAAAGGGGGTTACGAGTATGAGCGTAAGGTCCATTTGTGGCAAGATCATTCAATTTATTTATGAATCCAGCCGCCCAAATCCGAATCCCCAAACCGATCAACGACAACATGACACCATATAGAAGGGATGATGATGATGGCTTGGCAAAAACCAGTAATATGGGCAAAAACACCCAAACCAACTTTAGTCGAACGGTATCTAAAGAAATGCCTTTCACCACTAGTCCTGCAAGTTAAACTAATTCTTCGTTAAGGCCCTATAACACCCGTATGAATTGGACTGCCCTCAGAAATACTCTCTAAATGCAAAGTCACAGAACCCACAATTGGAATCTTCGAACGTAAATATACAAGGTGTTTATTATCGTCGTCTGTCAAATACAGTTCTGCCTCACCCCCCTCACTGAATAACCCACGAGTCTTGATTATAGGACGGACGACGATGGTGTTAAACGTTCCGGCAGGAACCTCTACCACCTTTTTTCCCTCTACTTTTATTACGACTGGATTACCCTCTTTTTTAAAGTATCGGGGTAAGGTGTACGTTTGGCCTATTTCAAGAGGAAGAGTCCTCACAAAGTAGAGGAAAGAAATATCATCTAAGGGCAAAGCTGTTGCTAATCTTCCCATATCTCCACTTTCAGTTTCTTCCCAAGACATCTCTTCAGGACGAAACTCGAAGTTACGATAGCGACTATATGTAAGCTGATTTACATCACTAATATAGCGATGGCTCGATACCGACCTGGTCCCTAGCCATGACTGATAATGATCGTTTACTTGGACAGCACCGAACAGGAGCCTGCCTTTAAGAGACATTTCAAGATGATAGCTGGGCTCTTCCCTTATGGAATCGATACCCAGCACTTCCATGTGGGCGCTACCAGAATTGATAATCCCTATCTTGACATTATATGTAAGTCTTTCCCCTGGACCAAAGGGTACCACTGCTGCCAGGGGGTCCAAATTGTACCTCCCAGACAATTGACTTACTGCTGCCTCTTCCTGGATCAGACTATCGCTGACCCCTTGAGCCTCCAGGCCTGAGACAGCAAAAACTCTTATAGTCAGAAGACACACAAAAACTCGCACACCTTCTCCCGGTCAATTTTCCCAAACTACCTCTTGTCTTATCCTTCTAATATTGCTCAAAGTTCCAACTGCACTAGATCTAGAAGAATAAAAACCAGATTGGCAGCTAGAATCAATCGCCATTTCCGACACCCTGCGAGCATGGGGAGCTAAAACACTAAGCAACTCAAGGTTGGCCAGCCAACCTCTTGAAGCTACTAGTGGCCTCTTACTTGAAGCATTAAATGCTTTCTTGAGAACTATTAATCTATAGGCCCTAAGTCCACATAAAGGATCGGATACTGGGGCACTATAAAACACTTTCCCTAGAAGCACTTCCATTAAAAAACGTGCAATACTCACTGAAAAAGAAGAGTTTACTTTTTCTGTCTTCATTGTTCCAGCAACTATATCTGAACCTCCCTCAAGAGCACGAACCAACGGGACAATAGCATCTGGACTGTCACTGAAGTCTGATCTCAGGGTCACTGCTGAATCTCTCTTAGGATATTTAGTAGAAATGACGGCTTCTCTCAGAAGCGATTCAAGACCTGCTGATTCCCCCACAGATTCATCATTCCTAAGTATCCTCAAAGGCAATCTGGATCTATAACCCTCTAAAACTTCACGGGTGCAATCAGTCGACGCGTCATCCAATACCAAAATCTCATAATCACGACCAAATTCAGCCATTACAACCCTGATCTTCCAGAGTAGCAGGCCTATAGTGTCTTCAGCGTTTTGTAGCGGTATGCATATATAGATCAATTGCTTAACCTAGTTCCTTCTGATTTAGTAGCTATTTTGTAATCAAACCTAACAGGAATAACCTTCCTTACGAAGCCACTCAACTCCATTCTTCCACCTTCTATGATGCCAAAGATACTGATCTGGATTACTTCGAATTGCTGCCTCTAAGACCCTGGTAGATTCCTCGGTTAATTGCTCAGTAATTTTTGTCCTACTCTGTCTTCTCGGAATTGCAATTTTCTTAAGCTCAACCTTATACTTTTTCGGCACACCAGGAACTACTAATGATGAAGCAAAAAAATAAGCAGCCCCAGCTCTCAGGGTCAGGATTGCAGATTCTTTAGCAACCCTTGAAGGTACACCTAAAAAATCTAACATCGTTGAGTTTCCAACAGGATTTTGATCTCCAAGCCAAGCGACTACCCTTCCACTCCTCAAGCTTTCTAACACAGAATATGCACCCTGACTGGTGTGTATTACGCCTACGCCCGCATCACTTCGCAACTTCGCCAGGTAGCTATCGACAAGCGGATTTCTTTGGTCCTGCATCACCACATCAATGGGTATGCCTTTGGCCGCCAATGAAATAGCTCCTACTTCCCAGTTTCCCAAATGACCAGAAATCAGCATTACTCCTGATCCTTTCCGTAACGATTCTCCCAATACTTCAAGCCCACTTATTTCTACATCTTTCTGAAAGCCATATTTGGCGGCACCTGAGCACCGCAAGAAAACCAGGCCTTCTCTACCGAAATGCCGATAGCTCTCAAGAGATACTCTTTCCCTCCATTCAAAGCCTCGGTCGGGAAACGCCAGTGCCAAATGTTTTTCCACCTCCGGTCTCCTAAACTGGAAGACGGAAGAGCACATATACCCTATCGTGTCACCCAGTACCATTACAAAGCCTATCGGAAGTTTACTTGCAAGGAAGCCAAAAATCCTCAAAACAATGAACTCTATTATAGTCTTCGTATGACCTTTCAATTCATAAATGAGAAACATTCGTAGGGGAGATTCCGTCCATTTAGATTAAGGGTAATGATCCCATTTCAGAGGAATAGAGCCCAACCTAACATCGAAGTTTGGGCAAAGACGTTCAAATCATCCCCCTTTGATTGGTAAATCCTTCCTGGATTTCAAACCCACAACTGGAACAATCATTTCTTCTGGAGATATGCCTCCGTGCAGAAACGAATTTCGATAACGTCGCTGGTATTCTCTAAGACGATTTTGATAAACGAAGTAATGGTCGTCTAGGGCAAGCGCATAAGAAGTGCCCATAGGAGCGGATGGAAATCTCATATCTTCACTCGACTTAGTTAAAAATGAACTTGCTGGATCATCAAGTCGTAAATCTCTACCAATCTTATAGCGCAAACTACTAGTCACATCCTTATTTGCATATATAGTAGTGGGACTTTTACACAAAATAGATCCATGATCACTAGTTAGTAGGATTTGGTGACCTGCTTCTGCTGCATCCTTTATAATTGAAAAGGCTGTAGACCTTTCAAACCAAGATCGAGTCACATTTCGAAGAGCTGCTTCATCCCTAGCAACCTCCATTAGTATGGCTGAATCACTTCTGCCATGGGTCATCATGTCCACGAAGTTAAATACTGCTGCCACTACAGAACCTTGCTGTTTGAGTGCAGAACGCACCCTGGCCCGAACCCGACTTCCTTCCACATCGGAGGTAATCTTCTCATAGTGAACGGGAATAGCACCACCACACAAATCTTGCAGATGAGTTCTCAAGAGCTCATCCTCAAAATCATTTGGGCTAGCTCCCTCCACAAGATTATCTATTCTGTATCCATAATCTTTATAGAGACTGTCAGGGAAGCTGCCGCTGAAAATAGCATTCCTACAGTAGGGAGTAGCTGTTGGTAAAATAGAGTAGTGGTAAGATTCATCGATTTCAAAATAAGGCACTAGTATTGGCGCTATCACCTTCCACTGATCCATCCTAAGACAGTCCAACAGAACAAACATCACCGAAGAACCGTCCAACATGGGAACTAGATGTCGTTTTATCACATCCACTGAAAGGATAGGCTTGTCACTGCCACTACCTCGCATCCATTTTGGATACTCTGATTTGATCCACAATCCAAAATCTTTTCTGAGATTAGCCAACAAAGCCTGGACGCTATCTAGTAAACCTTTCTCATCGGAGTATTCCAAGCGCACGTGCCAATCAGTTAATTCCATATATAATTTTGCGAAGTCACTTTCGGTCCTAGCCGTATCTAGGTTCTGTGAAAGAACTGGAAACTGCTCTGCAAAATCTCTAACGATATGTTCTTGCCGGATTGACGACCCTTCTAGAACTCTTGTGACCGCAGATAACACCTGCAAAGGACTAACTGGTTTCAGCAAATAGTCATCAGCTCTTCGCCCAATCGCCTCTTTCATTGTGATATCTTCTTCAGATTTGGTCACCATGACCACTCTAGATCTCAGATTGTTCTTACGCACCAAATCAAGTATTTCCAGACCGCTACGTCCAGGCATTTGTTCGTCAAGCAAAAGAAGGTCGTAGTTGTTCCTTTCTATGAGTATCAAGGCATCGTCACCATTGGTGATCGCATCCACACGATATCCCTTGTCCTCCAGGACCAATAAGTGCGGTTTGAGTAGATCGATTTCATCGTCAACCCAAAGTATATGTCTCATTGGCGCACCCGTATAATCCACGTCCAAAAACTCAAAACTCTAACATCATATCACCTGAAAGTTCGATCTACGCTTTATCGAAAAACAAACCAGGGATCAATATATATATATATCCCAATTCTGAGGTTTTTCACATGGTTGATTTTGACTGCCACCCTAGCCCTCTCCCAGAATACCTCGGACATTTAGAATCAAATCGCAACGGTACTCGAGTTCAGTAGTCGCCAAGAAGTGGTGCTCTGGCCAACCTATTTTAGCTACTCTACTCCATCCTATCCGTTGTTCATTGCATGAGCTTTTAATTGACCACATGCCGCGTCAATATCTCTCCCGCGCGTCTCCCTGACGGCTACGGAGACCCCTCTGCTCTTCAGCCTATTTGCAAACTCCAGAATCCTTTCTGGCTCAGTAGCTTTCCATTCATTCTGAGGGATCGGGTTGAAAGGAATCAAATTAACGAAGGCATTAAATCGAAGAGCTATGTCCCCCAAAGAATGTACAAGATCCAAATCATCGTTTATCCCTCGGATCATAGTATATTCCAACGTAACCCTCCTGCCTTTGTCTCGTTTAAAGTCATCTATAGCCTGCAAAACGTCTGCTAACGGAAACTGCTTTTCGAGAGGTATGAGCTCCTCCCTTAGCTTGGAAACTGGAGAATGCAGTGATAGGGCAAGCCCGAATTGTTCTGGACGCTTTGCTAAAGAAATTATCCCTGGAACAAACCCAACTGTTGACACAGTAATCCGACGAGCTCCTATTCTGTAGCCCTGGTTTAAAATCGTCAAAGAATTTGGAAGAGAGCGCTGGTTAGCCAGTGGTTCTCCCATGCCCATAAACACAATATTGGTTATAGGGCCACAACCATCTTTATTTGCCCAACGTTGTGAAGCCCTGTACTGACCTACAATTTCTCCTGCTGTCAGTTGTCTTTTGAAACCGCCCCAACCCGTTGCACAAAATGTACAGGCCATTGCACAGCCTGCCTGGGAAGATATGCATAAAGTAAGACGACGGTCCGTCGGTATGAGGACTGACTCTATTAATTCTCCATCCTTCAGAGTCCATAGGTGCTTAACAGTACTATCTTGACTCACTTGCACCATCTTAGGTGTAGGCTGATCTATCTCAAAAGCACTTTCTAGGGCCTTTCTTTCTTCTAACGGGAGGTTTGTCATTTCACTAAAATGATTGACTAGCCCCTGGTACAACCAAGACTTAACCTGACCTGCACGGTAATCGGGCTGGCCACGATCCGAAAAGTGTCTGCTTAATGCCAAGTGGAGGTCATCAGGAGTCATAGACAACAAATCCGTCTTGGCTTTCAAGGGTATTTTACTCATAAATATACTTCTCGATAGCATGTTAACTGACGGGAGACTCCTAAGGATTAAATTAAACTACATCCTAATAGTATAGGAGAACCAGCTACTGACTGGCTTGTCTGATATTCTGGCTGGATCAAACACCCATTCAGAGGCTTTATCAAACAACTGGCTTTGGACACTGTTACTTGTATTAGGAGAAAATACCCGAGTCGAGTCAGAAACTACTTTGCCACTTTCGTCTACGAAAACCTCTATTTGTATCTCCCCGAGACCCTGGCCAGCTATGATTTGAGGAATCACTATGCTTCTCGGCAGAGGAGGTACTTTGATTTCCGTTCCCCCACCAGAGTAACTGTCTCCAATAGACAAATTAGCATTAATCAGACCCTTGGCCCAATCGGCTGAAATATCCCCTATAAGTGATGACACCTCATTGTTATCTGTAATTTCGAATTGAATCGCAGGTACTAACTCTAATTCAACTATCGGAACTACTGGTCTAACCCTAGTATTTTCACTGACAGATTGCACCCTGACTACCTGAATCCTGCTGAAGGGACTGCCACCCCCTCCTTCAACGCTCCCAGATGTTTGTGAAACAGCGTCAGATGCCTCCTCGCCCCACCAAAGAAAGAAAAAGGATACATGCAGGATAACTGACAGAGAATAACTGATCAGCCACACGTTTTTATTCGAGCAAAATACCCCTGGATTTTTCATGTCAATTTTCCATCCAAAAAAACTTTCTCCATATTTTGCCTCCCTACTAGTGTCATCATCACAAATGACTTAACAGTCCCAGAAGGTCAACAGGCCTTGCCACACTATTTTCTGTTATACAAGTTCCACTCCTCCCATAGTGATTGACAAGTACACATTAACGAGCCAAAAATAACCATGAGTGAATCAGAGCAGAACATCCCTAAAGGCGTCAGAACCAATTATCCCAAACGTCCAGCTATTGACGAAGACGCTTGGTCAAAAATCCGAGCCTCACAAGAGAGGATGAAAGATAGAGAGTTCGTTCGTTTTTCGATATTCAAGATCGATCCCAATTGGAGGCAGCTCTCTTCCAGCGAACGTAACAGCCACAAAGACGAGTTTGAGAAGTTGATAGCCACTAAGGTAAGAGAAATGATGATATATTCTTATGCCTTGGTGGGAACACGTGGAGATGCTGATTTCATCCTTTGGCAAGCAAGCAAAGACATAGATCAGCTGCATGATCTGGCTACTGAAATAAACCACACTAAGCTAGGTGGATATCTAACCTTACCACATTCTTATTTTGCTATGACCAAGCGCTCAATTTATTTGAACCGCTACGAGGAAGAATACATTGCAAAGTATGGAGGAGAAGAAACACTAGATTCAGCCCGCATTGCCATAAACCCTCAGGGGTCGAAATACCTGTACATTTATCCTATGGTTAAAACAAGAGATTGGTACAAGCTCTCCCACGAAGACCGGCAACGTATGATGGACGAGCATATCCGAGTAGGTCATAAATGGCCCGACGTGAAATTGAACACAACATACTCCTACGGGCTAGATGATCAGGAATTCGTTGTTGCCTTCGAAGGTGATTATCCTGGAAGATTCTTGGACCTCTTGATGGCTCTGCGTTTAACGGAAGCCTCTGCCTATACCCTATTCGACGTTCCAGCGTTTACCGGATTAGCTCGATCTTTAAGGGAAACTTTGGATTCCATAGGATGAACGCATTCTAGTGACGATGAAAGAACATACGATATCCAACGAAAAAGATATAAAGCCCAATTCCAAGATGGTAAGTCTCTACAAGTTAACTAAGCCTGGCATCACACTTTACGTCATGCTAACTGCTGGCGTCAGCCATTATGTCGCCTCACAAGGAAATGTGACCTACCCAAACCTATTCCAACTTTTGCTTGGAATAGCATTGGGATCGGCAGGAGCTTTGTCGCTTAATCAATACTTGGAAAGAGACCTGGACGCATTGATGGTCCGTACTAAATCCAGACCATTACCGTCGGGGAAACTGAAGCCCCACGAGGCATTTTGGTTTGGAACAACCCTATTGTTTGCCGGCATGACTTATTTAATCCTGACCGTAGGAGAGTTACCTGCAATTCTGATGGCTCTCTCCGCTGGCATATACCTCTTCGGCTACACACCTCTGAAGTCAAGATCTTACTTGGCTACATTGGTAGGAGCCGTACCTGGTGCTCTCCCAGTATTGATTGGATGGAGCTCCGTTAATGGAAATATCGAATTTGGAGCTATATTGATTTTCTGTATCGCATTTCTTTGGCAATTGCCACACGTACTCGCTCTGAGCTGGTTATTTAGAGAAGATTATAGTCGAGTAGGATTCCTTCTGATGCCCCCAACTGACCCCCTGGGGAAGCAAATCGGCAGGCACATGGTTTACCACTCGGCCGCACTCTTGTTTATAAGTGTCTTTCCAACTTTCATTGGTTTGACTGGATCACTGTACCTCCTTGGAGCCACAGCTCTAGGATTGGTGACACTTTTTCTCTCTATTATTGCGGCAAAAAACATGACCGAAGTATCCGCCAGAAAAATATTCATGTGGTCGCTAATGTACCAACCTTTAATTCTTGGTTTGCTCGTAATCGATATAGTACGGTAATGATTTAGCTAGAAGGACCTCTAAAATGAACAGACTGTTATTCGCAATTTACTTGGTCTCTTTGGTATGGTCACAACAAAGCCTGTTAGGCCAGCAAGACCAGCGTCCTAGAGCGAGAGACCTGGGAATCCAAGTAGGAATTTTCCCGCACGGACCCTTAAATGCAATTACTGATGTGGTGGGCGTTAAGGTCGGTCAGGTTACTGTGGCAGATGGATCACGTCTTAATACGGGTGTCACTGCTATCTATCCTCACAATGGAAGCATATATCACGACCGTGTTCCTGCTGCTCTCCATGTAGGAAACGGTTATGGAAAACTTCTTGGAGTGACTCAAATAAGAGAACTTGGAGAGCTAGAAACTCCAATATTACTGACCTGTACACTATGTGTTTGGCAGGTAGCAGACGCCACGGTCGCCTGGCTATTAGAACAACCTGGAATGGAAAATGTGCGGTCTCTAAATGCGGTAGTAGGTGAAACTAACGATGGAGGGCTGAACGACATCAGAAGTCGCCCAATTGAACCTGACCATGTCAGAGAAGCACTCACGACTGCAAAATCTGGACCAGTAGAAGAAGGATCAGTGGGTGCTGGGCGAGGAACCAGAGCTTTCGGTTGGAAAGGTGGTATTGGAACAAGTAGTCGAGTTTTACCTGAAAGTTTGGGGGGGTTTACAATAGGAGCACTTGTGCAATCTAATTTTGGTGGAATACTGACTATCGATGGTGCCCCTGTTGGCCAAGAACTCGAGCGGTATTCATTCAGAGAAACCCTCGATCCTGAAAGTGATCCTCAAACAGAGTTGGGTGGATGGGAAAGCAGCGATGAAGGTCAAGGATCAATCATGATTGTGATAGCCACCGATGCACCTCTCTCTCCTCTCAAACTTGAAAGACTCGCTAGAAGAGCAATAATGGGACTTTCCAGGACTGGCTCCTTTGCTGGCAATGGAAGTGGGGACTATGTGATTGCATTCTCAACATCCAAGGAGGTAAGACGACCACTAAATCAGACCAGATTGCAGTTGGATGAAATCTCCAACGATCAAATGTCAGCTCTATTCCAAAGTGTTGTAGAGGCTACTGAAGAGGCTATTTATAACTCAATCTTAAAAGCCACCACGGTGTCAGGAATGGGAAGGACTGCAGATGCTATTGACTTAACTGCGCTCAAAAAGGTTCTTCAGAAATTCAATGTCATTCCCCAATAAGTTATCAATCAGATAAAACGAATCTTCTTAGTCACGAAGCAGATCTAATCAAATCCATAATCTCACTGACCGTAGTTCTTCCCTTGTCCTTGGCATAATAGCGACGAGTATATTTCGAACGTTCAGGAGAAGTCATATTAATACCCTTTTCCATGAACCACTTTTGTATAGGACCTGGCCTGGGGCCCCACCAGCCTTTTTCAACAAAATCTTCATCTAATAAGATTACTACTGGAATCGATCGACTTCTACCATTAGTTAGATGGGTGTCCATAATATCCAAATTTTCATCTCTCGCCAGAACACGAAGGTCCAAGTTATGCGCATCCCTCGCTAAGCAGGCTACTACTGGCACTAGATTAACCGCATCACTGCACCAATCCTCCGAAAGAACCAATAAGTACCATTTGCCTTGACAGCCCTGTAACTCCTGCAGGACCTCATCTGCTATCTCAACTCTTTCGTATATCTGTTTCCATAATTCAGTATTTTGTTCGACAGTTTCCATATATTCTAGGAATGTCAGTGCTTTCATATAACGTTCGCGCATCACTGAGCCGCCTTTGTTTTGGCCATTTTCTTCCTGACTACTGGGTCGAGGTGTCTCTTCCGCAAACGGATTGCACCTGGGACTACTTCTATCAATTCATCCTCGGCTATAAACTCCAAAGCCAACTCTAATGTCAACTGCAATGGTGGTTCCAACTTGATGTTTTCGTCTGATGACGTAGTCCTCATATTGGTTAGCTTTTTCTCTTTACACACATTGACGTCCATGTCTCCTGGACGCGCATTTTCACCTACAACCATTCCACAATAGACTGAATCCCCCGGCCTTACTAACATCTTTGCCCTCTCCTGCAAATTAAAAAGAGCAAACCCTACAGATACTCCTTGTCTGTCGGCCACTAAGACGCCTCTTTTTCTCCCTACCAATTCTCCCACATGACTTCCATACTCTAAAAATCTGTGGTGCAAAGTCCCTTCACCTCTCGTATCGGTCAGAAACTCTGATCTGTATCCAAAAAGTCCTCTTGTTGGAACTTTAAACCGTAGATGAACAGTGCCGGAATCTGTATTCTTCATCTCTATCACTTCACCTTTACGAGGGCCCATTTTTTCCATAACTGCACCGACGTATGCCTCGGGAATCTCCACGGCAACTTCTTCAAAAGGCTCGAGGATTCCATTTGAGCTGTTCTTCTTGATGACACGGGGCCTAGAGACCTGAAATTCATACCCTTCTCTTCTCATCGTTTCCATTAGAATCGTCAGATGTAGCTCACCTCTCCCCGACACAGTGAAGGTGTCTGGAGATCCATCTTCTTGGACTTTCAGGGCTACATTTCTCTCTAGCTCCTTGAAAAGTCTTTCTCTGATTTGTCTGGTTGTTACAAATTTTCCAGATTTTCCTGCAAAAGGAGAATTATTCACCATAAAATCGACAGAGAGAGTAGGCTCCTCAACTGCAATCCCTTTTAATCTTTCTGCGATTTCAACATCCGCTATAGTTTTTCCTATTTCGACGCCATCGAGACCAGCGATACCCACTATATCTCCAGCAGTCGCATTTTCGATCTCTGTCCTTTCTAGCCCCTCAAAACCATACAGTCTGGTAACCCTAGCTCTTGTGCCTTCTTCCACCGCGACCGTCCCCGGATCACCAAGAGGCAACAGTAGAACAGGATCTCCCACCGAGACGGAACCACGCTCAATTCTGCCAATCCCAATTCGACCCACATAGTTCGAATGATCCAATGTAGATATGAGCATCTGAAACGGACCCGCCGGATCTACTGTAGGATGTGGTATTTGGTCTATAATAGTGTCGAAAAGCAGACCAAGATCATCCCCTCTTAGTGCTGGGTCAGAAGTTACCCAACCATCACGCCCTACAGCGTATAAGAATGGAGAGTCCAGCTGATTTTCAGAAGCATCAAGGTCTAGGAGTAGTTCTAAAACTTCGTCGTGGACTTCAGATGATCGTGCGTCGGATCTGTCCATTTTGTTAATGAGAACTATAGGCTGTAAACCCAATTCTACAGCCTTCCTGGTAACAAATCTGGTTTGAGGCATTGGACCTTCAGCCGCATCCACAAGCAATAAGACCCCATCTACCATTCTGAGAATCCGTTCTACTTCCCCTCCAAAATCAGCGTGACCTGGAGTGTCAACAATGTTGATCTTATTGCCTTTCCAACTGATAGAAGTATTCTTGGCAAGAATAGTGATTCCTCTCTCTTTTTCGAGAGGATTGGAGTCTAAAATCCTTTCCTGGATCTTTTCGTTTTCCCTGAAAACTCCCGTCTGTCTTAGCATCTGATCCACGAGAGTTGTCTTACCATGATCCACATGAGCTATGATTGCAATATTGGTAATGTTCATATTGTTGCCAAATGTTTTTTCCAAAAAGAAGACCCTTTCATGACTCGGATGTAAACACTTTCTTAAGTCTAGATGAAAACTCGTAAGATTGAAGGAAGTACGAAAGACGGGAGGGGGCTATTAATCGTTCAGGACATAACCAAAGATTAACGGTGCCACTACTGATGCATCGCTATTTATTGAAAAGCTGGGCGTGGTTTTAGTGATTTTCCCCCAAGAAATCTTTTCTTCGGGAATGGCTCCAGAATAACCACCATATGAAGGAGCAGCATCTGTGATCTGCGCAAAATACTCCCAGGCCGGCACTTCCCTCTTGAGGTCCTGGACAATGCAGGGCACTGCACAAATAGCAAAATCCCCTGCTATCCCTCCACCGATTTGAAATAAACCTAGCGAACACTGATCTTGTTGGTTGGTTGTGCATTCAATGTACCATTCTAACAAATGCTGGAACTGCTCAGTTCCTGATTTTACACACGAATGACTGTCTACTTTTCCTCTAATGATGTTAGCCGCAAAAATATTACCCATGGTTGAATCTTCCCAACCCGGGGCGTAAACAGGAATATCTGCTTCCATGGCAGCCAGAACCCAGGAGTCCTCGGTATCTATTTGAAACTGACCAGCTATCCCTGGATTATCCAAAATCTGGAAAAGAAATTCTGAAGGAAATTTCCTTACTCCTGACTGACATGCTTTTTGCCAAACTTCCACAAGAAGATCCTCAAGGTTTCTCATCACATTCTCGGGTATGCAAGTATCCGTGACCCTATTCATTCCTCTATCGTACATACGTTCCTCTTCTTCCTTGCTCAACTCCCTCCAATTATCAATGATCTCATACTCTCCATGGGCCATCAGATTGAACACATCCTCTTCCAAATTGGCACCCGTGCAGGAAATGGCGTGGACTTTCCCTTCCCTTATCATACGTGCAAGACTGATCCCAAGCTCCGCTGTAGACATCGCTCCTGCCAGGGTTACTAACATCTTTCCACCGTTATCGAGATGTTCACAATACGCTTTCGCAGTCGCAAGTGTTTCTTTCGCATTAAAATGTCGATAATTGCGCTCCATGAATTGGCGAATATGTCCCATTGAAAAACCCTTGTTTACTGTTAGCTACATTTTGGTCAAATTTCTAGCTTAGGAAAGCTGATACCCTATATATTATAAGTGTTTCCTAGACCTTTCTTCCTTAATTCCTAGTTATGATTTTTCCTGCTTTCGTACCAGTAAACTGACCATTTGTTATCGCAGTTTCCCCATCCACGAACACTTCCACCATTCCTTCTGCTAGTTGGTGAGGATCCGTAAAGGTTCCCGGATCATTGATACGAGACAAATCAAACACCAGTAGGTCTGCATGTGATCCAACACGTAGCAGACCTCTGTCTTTAATACGAAAAACCTGCGCTGGCAGGCCAGTCATACTTCTGACCGCTTCGGCAAGACCGACTAATTGGTCCTCTAGAACATACTTACGAATCTTCCTTGGGAAGGCCCCGTAGGATCTCGGGTGAGGTACACCTTCCATCCAAGGAACCAAACCACCATCAGAGGATGTCATAGTCCAAGGTTGGATCATTAGGGTTTCGAGGTCATCCCTGAACATGTTGAATGAGATTATACTTGCACCACCCCTACTGATCAGCTCAATAGCTACATCCAATGCCTCTTGTTCTCTCTCGTCAGCAACATCTGAAAGCAATTTGCCCTCAATTGTTTCATCATAGTACACCCTCCTAAACTGGATACGGTCTGCTCCTCCTCTACGCGCCAAATTATCAGCCATAGCAGCCCGAATATCTTCTCTTGATCCTGGTCGGTTCAGCCGATTGAACAGTGAGTCAGCTCCACCCGATTGTGCCCAGCGAGGTAGCAAGGCAGCGGAAAGACCTGTTGAAGACCCTAGGTAAGGATATTGATCGGCATAGATTTCCAACCCCTCTTCCCTCGCAGCATCAATTTTCCTAACAACTGCACTACCAAAACCCCAGACTGGAGGTCCCAGGGCCTTAACATGGGTAATAACCGAAGTAATTTTAGCATTTCTAGCGACGTTTATAACCTCTTCCACCGACTCAATCAAACCAATCGTGTAATTAGATTCATCCCGGATATGACTGGTATATACCCCTTTGTATTTCGCCACCACCTTGGCCATTTCTTCTATTTCAGAAGCCTCCGCATAACTCCCAGGTACATAAAAAGTTCCCGAAGACATTCCAAACGCCCCTTCCCTCATGCCGTCCTGAGCAAGATCAAGCATCTGTGCCATCTCCGAGTCAGTTGGAGCCCTGTCTTCCGATCCCATGATAGACCTCCTTATGGAACCATGAGGAACTAGTTGGATCACATTGACTCCGATGCCATGGCGCATTAGTCGTTCCTTCTGATCCTTTAGATCAACCATCCCTCCACCATCAGGATTAATAAGGACAGTGGTAATCCCCTGTGCTAAGAGCGGTCGGCCTTCACTCAAGTCTTCGCTGGTCAATCCTGGTCCAGCATGAGAGTGAGTGTCTATAAAACCAGGAGTCACATAAAGACCCGAAGCGTCAACCTCCCGCTTTGCTATTGCATCTCCCAAGTCTCCAATACCTGCAATTGTTTTGCCATGAATCCCCACATCGCCTCTAAACCAGGGATTTCCTGACCCGTCGATAATCCTACCATTTCGGATTATCACATCATATGATTGGGCCACTAAGGATCCAGGATCCACGAAAAGAAAAAGGATGAATGCCAAGTGCCCACATTTCAATTTGTACACAGTTTTTTCTCCTTACCAGACCGAATTATTCCTTTAAATACAGCAAGAACTTGCTACCATGGAAATAAAACTTCTATTTGCCAATTTAGCACTCAGCGAATGCTACAACCCCAGGTGATCCCAACTCGCTATCCTATATCCTCTTCTTAAGTCCTTCGGTATTGCTGGAATAGTATAGCTTCACCATCATAAAATGCTAACGTTTAAAAAAACTCTGCTATCAATGATTACACCAATCACTTTTGACACAGGAATCGGCCCCTTGGATAGTGGGTTGGAGCAATCTAGAGATATTCTTCTAGATTGCTCAGATTTCCAGGAACTAACAACCGAAATATTTGAAGACTTAGAAATCCTAAGCCTCACTCTAGGATGGTTAGGTGTGGGAAATTATCCCATGGCTTACTCAGGCTTGAAGGCCCTTGCTGACACGCCGGCTTTTGGTTGGGCTTGCGGCACTTATGTCGCATGGACTGGAGACGACTACATACTAAATGAGATGGACGGACCGATCAACAAATGGAAGGGCCATCTGGACAGCGACCCATCCGTTTCAAGTATTTATAGAAATCTAGGGGCTGGTGCATTAGCCGCTGCGTACCATAGTCGCCGAGACGCCAGCTCTGCTCAAAGCTTCGAAAAATACATCAGCAATGAAAAAAAAGATCTCTCTCGTAATAATGCCAGAATCCAAGAGCCAGACTATTTAACCCCCACATCCACACTCCCTGAAACTCCCGAACAACTTGCAACCATACTTGGAACTAGGCATCAAGGAGTAGCGATCCTTGCCTCCGACCAGCTCTATTGGGCTTGTAAGAAGCTTAATCGAGTGCTCACCGATTCATTGAACTTAGAAATTAAGAATCCCACCGATCATCTATTCCTAGCTTCACTCTCCATCACCTGCTTCCTCTGTGGCTTGGTGGGCATACTGCCCGATGTCCCATCTGGACGTGTCACAATAGGCCCTAACATTCCTGAAGAATCGAATGGTTTCAAGATTCAAGGCCTGCGTTTGGGGCCAGACACTATCGACTTTTCCTACATGAGAAAGGAAAGTGAATATACTTTTGTGTTTGAGCAAAAAAAGGGGCGAGTTCCTCTAAACCTTGTATTTCAGCCCAACCTTTGCGGAAGCAAAATCGATCACATCTATGTTGATGGAGGACTGGCAGACTTAGAGTGGCAAGCTGATCTGCAGACCAGTCGAGTCGACACCCAAGTACAACTGTACCTCGACAAGCAAAGGCAAGTGACTATACTCTCAACTTGAAAGTGCCATGAATGTTAATTTATGGGTTCCAGATGTTCATGCATCTTCTTCAATCCCGTAGCCACCTTGAGTAAGTAGCTCTCTGAGTAATTTCTCCCTCTTCGGCAGATCCGTTTTTGCTATCTCTCTAGCCAAAGCTATTCGGTCTTCGTCAGGAACTTCATCTAAAATATTGATAGGGGCGCCATAGCGTAAAAGAATTCGCTTGGCGTCAACTGCGACGGAATCAGACACTATACCTCCCAATGCAAGTGGGAATAATGCTACCCGGATGTTAGGACACAGAAAGATAACTGGATCTCTGAAAACACCAAGAGTCAAGCTGTGTTAAGTGTGTTCTTGTCCTAGAAATAATCCCTAATCGACCTAGGTATAGGTATCAGTTCAAGGAGCCAGAAATGCTCGCACTGTCACCACCCCAAGGGGCCCGCAGATCAAAGCGAGGGACAGTTACTTTGAATTCCCTGCCATCGGAATCGACAAAGGTATAATAACCTTCCATGAAACCGATTGGTGAACTCAAAACACAAAAGCTTTGGTAATGATGTGAATAACCTGGATCTAATGTAGGCTGCTCACCCACAACCCCCTCACCGTCAACCTCAGAATCCTCCCCATCAGAATCATGGATCAGCCAATGCCGGAACAAAAGCTGGACGCTCTCCTCACCCTGATTCTCCATTTGGACCGAATAGGTGAACACGAACCTGCTTTGCCCAGGATCCGAATGTAACACCGAAAAATCTGGTCGAACCGAGATTCGAATCCCCTCTGTAGTTTTTTCGTAAGACATGCTGAGATGATATTGTTAAAAAGAATTTTGTCAACTTCAGTCATCAAGGTCATAGCGATTACGAGAAAGCCCTTTCCAGGGAGCTCTCCTGATTCCATCTTTAGGAATGAATGACACTGCAAAACATCTCCTGTCCCATTCAGTAGAAGATTATCTCAAGGCCATCTACACACTCACGGAAAGAGGTGACCCAGCATCAACCAGTGCCCTTGCCAAAACGCTCAATGTGAAGCCTGCATCTATCACTGGCATGATCAAACGTCTTGCAAGTTTGGGATACCTTGAACACTTGCCATACAAGGGTGTGCAATTGACTGAGCAAGGCTCTGAGGAAGCCTTGAGAATAATTCGTAGACATCGCATCCTGGAAACCTATTTGCAGAAAACCCTGGGATATACATGGGCTGAAGTACACGAAGAAGCAGAATTATTGGAACACTCCGTATCAGATAAACTCATCGATCGAATGGCGAAGGTCTTGGACGATCCCACCCATGACCCTCATGGTTCTCCCATTCCCACAGCTGCTGGAGAAATTCCCAAAGCACACTCCGTGACACTCCTGGATATTGAACCGAACAAGTCTGTGGTAATTGAAAGCGTCCAGGATGAAGACCCAGAAAAACTGCAATATTTGGGTGAACTGGGAATAACACCTGGCACTCAAGTACAGGTAGTAGGAAGAAATTCTTTCGATCAATTGACGACCGTCACAATCTTCGGTAGTCGGGCAGAGCAAGTCCTCAGTCGGGAATTAGCAGGAGACATCTTCGTGCGCATGAAAGGGGACTGAAGCCTAAAAGAGGTTAAGGTTCTATTATTGCCTTAGTGACCGTTAATTTCTCCACATCCTTCAGGGCTTCTCCAGCGGTTAATAGAGAGTAACTGGCGCCTATCACACTTGCAAAGGGCAACCGTTCTCGGTGTTTTTTCAGAACTGCGAGTGCTCCCACCAAGTGCTGAAACTCCGTTCCCCATTGGCCCTTTACGACTACGTGCTTCTTATTGATGTCTAAGTGAGGGTTGACCTGGATATCTCCAGCATCAGTATAGTGACCAGCTACTACATACGTGCCTCCATCTCTTATCATTTCAAGGCCCTGGGAGACAGCTAGCGGATTCCCTGAAGCTTCAATGACAACGTCTGCGCCACGTCCTGCAGTCAAAGATTTTACTTCTTCCAAAAGTGTCCCCTGGCTCATTGAAGCTAGATCTAAGACCACATCCGCACCTAATTGTTTACCTAAAGCCAACCTGGCTTCTGGCTCTCCGATTAAAATAACTTTCCCTGCACCTCTTAGATTAGCAAAGGCTGACGCAGATAAACCTACTGGGCCACACCCTTGTACCACCACCGTGTCACCCATTTTAAATTCCGACCTACTAACAGCTGCAAAACCAGTGAACAAGCCACAACCTCCCCCAATCACGTCTTCTGCTGAAAGACCATCTGGGAGTTTCAGGATATGCACACCTGGCTGCAAATATATTTGTTCTGCCCAACCCCCAAACAATCCATCTTCAGCTCCATAGGTGATGCCATAAACCTTTCTGCTGGGACACCGATTGGGCTGATTCTTGAGAAGGCAGTGGTAGCAGGAACCGCACACCTCATGAACGTCTAAGAAAGTGACCAGATCACCCTTGTTTAGAGATCGGCCTATAGCATCTTTTTTGACACCTCGAGATTCTATGATCCTACCAACACTCACATGCCCTGGTATTATCGGATAGGGCACCCCAGCCAATTTCCCTTTATGTAGATGAACGTCTGTACCACAAACTTCACTAGCTACAGTCTCCAACAATACACCACCCTGATGAATTTCGGGGTCTGGCAAGGACCAGATCTCTATAGGTTCACCTGGTTTTACCATAACAGCAGCTTTAACAGACATCTCCGTGACACGCTCCTATATCCAACATCAAAATATAAATTAGTTACTTAACCGTGCTAACGAACCCACCCTATCCAGCACCAAATACAACCAACCGGAGAGATGGATATACTGAGCAGTAGAAATACAGCTTTTGTTCATCATTGACCAGAATTCTCTTTTCAATCGTCTTGGTTTTAGGGCTTTGCAAATCGTAATTCTCATCAATCAGCAACACTTCTTCACTGGCAAGTTGATCCTCAAGGACCCTGACATTCTCAGCCAATTTCAGTAACAACTCCCGCTCCACCTCACTGTGAACGAATCCTTCAGTTTGAGCTGTCAAAGAATGGTCGGCAAAGGCGGTAAATTTCTTGTGGAAATCATCGAGCGGACTTTCCCAATCATCTGTTCTTAAGAAACTGATCTCCCTAAAAGCATTAGCACTGAAATTCATACTCACACTACATATCCTAGATCCGTATTGCTTCACAAGCACAGCAACTTAACCCCCAAGTAAAGCTCTTAGTTCTTCATCCGTCAGTTCATCAGCGTTCTTAGAACCCATTCCTCCTGCCGACCTGCTACTTTTGGATTTATTTTCGCCAGTGAGCTGAGAGCTACCAACGTAATCGAATTCGGGAAGACTCACTTTACCTAGATCCCTACCCAGATGGTAAATTAGGCTCTTGAAGGCACCGAGGTCATTCGAAGCGAGAAAAGTTACCGCTGTTCCTATCGTACCTGCCCTAGCAGTTCGTCCTATTCGGTGAGTATAATCTTCGGGATCACTGGGTACGTCATAATTGACTACATGGGAAATACCATCCACATCTAAACCTCTTTGTGCGATATCAGTCGCCACTAAAACCCTGACTGACTTTTCGGTGAACCTCTCCAAAGCCCTCGTCCGTTGTCTCATGTTAAGATCCGAGTGCAAAGCTCCCGTTAAGATACCCTGTCTAGACAGAGCTTTCTGCAAAATACCAGCTCCAGATTTTGTTCGAGTAAAGACTAAAACCTGTGTCCAGTCTTCATTCTCTAGTAAGTGAAGCAATAGTGGTGTCTTCATATCAGGTTTTACAGAATAAACGAATTCGGTAATCCCGTCTGCCTTAGTCCCAGATTTAGCAATCTCAATCCATATGGGATTTTTAGTGATTCTGGAAGCAAGATCATGCACCCCATTAGGCATAGTAGCAGAGAAAAGCATGGTTTGTCGTTTTCCGCGAATCTTTTTTAAGATTTCTTCAATCTGCGGTCGAAACCCCATATCTAGCATACGATCAGCTTCGTCAAATATCAGGGTGCCCAAGTTCTTAAAATCGACCATTCCTTTTCCCATAAGGTCCAGAAATCTTCCTGGTGTAGCCGTAATTATTTCGAACCCATTTTGAAGCGCTTTAACCTGGAGATCATAACCCACCCCACCATAAATAGACGCCACCCGTCCAGCGGCCTTCTTCCCGGGTCTTGCCAGCAAAGCAGTGGCATCATCGCAGACTTGTTGTGCTAGCTCCCTTGTTGGACACAGAACCAGCACTTGCAGGCCGCGACCTTCTCCTAACCGATCTATACAGGGAATTAGAAACGCTCCTGTCTTTCCAGTTCCTGTCTGTGCGACCCCAACTAAGTCCACACCAGTTAATCCAGCTGGTATCGCCTCTGTCTGGATGGGGCTTGGAGAGCTCCATTCCAGCTTTCTGATAGCATCACAGACCTCAGATGATACACCAAGATCGAGAAAGGTCACTTCTTTGTTTGAATCCGTCATCACGTCAGCCAGTCTAAAACCTCTGGTTCCTTATCTTCATTTACAATAACCTTTGTTCACATACACAAAAGGTAGAAATAACAACCTGGATAAATCTATGACATATGCTTGAGAATCAAAAATCCGGGTACAACAAAATAGTCTGGAGGCCTACTATGACCACCCATAATACCTTATCTGTCCTGTTCGTTTGCCTGGGTAATATTTGTCGCTCCCCTTTGGCAGAGGGTATTTTCCGCCAGCGATTGTCTGAAAAAGACCTGGATAACAAAATACAAGTTGACTCGGCTGGTACTGGAGATTGGCATATAGGTTTTCCAGCCGATCCCAGGTCTATTTCAGTCGCTGAAGAAAACGAAATTTTGCTAGATGGAAAAGCAAGGCTGGTGAGGCAGGAAGATTTTCACTGTTTCGATTACATCTTCGCTATGGATCGACATAATCTGAATGACCTCGAAGATTTGCAGAGACAACACGGAGGCAAGGCCAAGATAAGATTGTTCCGAGAGTTTGACACATCTACAGAATCAACCCTAGATGTGCCAGATCCATATTACGGCGGAATAGAAGATTTTCGGGAGGCTTTTGACCTGCTGGATAAAACTTGTCGGGAAATCATCGACCATTTGGTCGAGAAGCTTGCCCTATGATCTGCAAACCTACTTCCAGTATTTACCCTTCATGGAGGAGAGAGGATAATCTTTCTATAGCCTCTTCTAGAAGGTCGTCAGAAGTGGCAAAACTAATCCTTGCGAATCGATCGTCCCCGAAAGCAGAACCTGGCACCATTGCTACCCCAGCTTCCTGAAGAATCCATGAGCAAACATCTACTGATCCTGTCCTGTCATCATTAAACAATGAATCAATCTTTAAAAAGAAGTAAAATGCCCCCTCTGGCTCGACAAAACTAAATTGTCCCAATCGTTCCCGTAGTAAATTGGCCACTAAATCTTTTCTCCGAACGAAAGCTTTATTCATCATACCTACTTCTTCCATAGCTCGTTCAAGATTTGAAAAAGCACTGAGAGCAGCCATCTGGGAAGGGCTCGCTGGATTGGAAGTGCTATGACTCTGTATAGATGCAAACTTCTTCGCCAATTCGTTTTCTGAATAGGAAAAGCCAATTCGCCACCCTGTCATTGCGAAACTCTTTGAAGCACCGTCAATCAAAACGCAATTTCCGCGCTTTTCTCTAGGCAACTCCAAAACACTGGGGGCATGAGATCCACTGGCCCCAAAATAAATCTCTCTATAAATCTCATCCGCTATTAAGACCAACTCCCTTTCCTTCGCCCAACAGGCAAGTTCTTCGAGTTGCTCCAAACTGTATACACCGCCCGTAGGATTACAAGGCGAACATAAGATCAAGCCTTTCGTTTTCTCGGTGTAAGCGTCATCTAGATCTTTAGGTGTGACAAGAAAATTATCGTTCTCATTTCCAGAGACGAAAACTGACTCTGCACGACTAAGCGAAATTATTTCTGGATAGCTAACCCAATAGGGAGTAGTTACTAGCACTTCATCTCCAGGGCCAAAACAAGCAAAGGCAGTATTGAACAAAGCATGTTTAGCCCCTGAAGATATTACCACCCCCTCCCAATCCACCTCATCCCCAGAAACAGAGCTGAGATAGTTAGCTACCGCTTTTCTCAATTCAGGGATACCTGCTACTGGAGTATAGCGCGTCTTACCAGACTCGATCCCAGAAACTGCCGCTTCCGAGATCCAGGCCGGTGTATCAAAATCTGGCTCGCCCGCACTCAAATCAATTATGTCACGACCTTCTGATCGTAATTGTTTCGCCAATGTACTAACAGCAATTGTTGCGGACGGCTGTAAACTGGCAATATTAGAGCTAAATTCCATATGCCGAATATTCACAAACTCTGACTGAGGTCAAGGGATAAGCAATTCAAACGGTCAGCCAATATCCTAAAATCTTTCGACCAAAGGACGATTTTTCTACTGTGGGCAAAGAAAAACTAACTTTTTATTTCGATTATGTTGATCCTGGTTCATATCTCTTGGATCGCCTATTGGATAAAGTCTCAGTTGACAGAGATCATCTCGCTCTTCATCCATTGGAGGTTTGTCCACCCCCAAAACCCCCTATCGATCCCACTAACCCCGAGTGGATTAGTTACAATACAAACATTCATCAGCTAGCAAGAGAGTCTGGACTAGACTGGCACCTCCCAACTTCGTATCCATGGACCCGTAAAGCACACGAACTTAGTCTGCACGCCAGAGATAAGGGCTTAGAAGAGTTTGTGCATAAAGAAATTTTTAAGGCTCATTTCCAGCAACATCTCGACATTGGAAGAATTGACGTACTGGTTTCCATAGCTAGTAAATCAGGGTTGGACCCTAGTGAAACCAAGGCCACTTTGGATGTCGACAAGTATTCAAAAAAAATACACTTGCTTGGTCTTGAAGCTATTCATAAAGGATTCAAGCGCGCTCCTTTACTTTGGGCTGAGGCTAATAGTCTTGAAGGACCAGCCAATATCTGCGAACTTCGGAAGTTCCTTAAAAGTTCGGGTATCGATGTATCGAATGACCCCACCAGCCACCCTAAATCATAGAGAACATGGCCGATTATCAAAGAAAGACCATCTTGTCTCCTGTGGACATTGAAAAAAAAGCAGAAGAACTTTTACCCCAAACTATTGGCCTGGAAAAATCCGATGAGTCGGGACACGACATTTGTTTCATAGGTGAGGAGGGTACCGTCACCCTAAGTCTTCACAGACACGGACCTTACACCAACGTCATTGCTACCACAGATAAACTCAGAACCTCAAGAATAGATTACGAGATTCAAAAATTTCTGACAGAACTACCCTATGAACCAGGAGATAAACCGGGCAGAGGATCTGGAGATCCTACTCAATGAAAACTTTCGAAGATTTAGGATTATCTTCAAAACTATGTAAAGTATTGAAGAAAAATGCACTAAATATCCCGTTTGAACTGCAGCGTGACATCATTCCTCTAATATCAAGAAATAATAACCTTCTTATAGAATCGGGCCCAGGCGCAGGGACATTCATTACATACGCTCTACCTCTGCTTGACAAAATTTTACCTGGACTGGAAAACCCCAAAGCAATAGTCATCACTCCGACTCAAGATACTTCGTCGCAATTGGCTAGAGTTATGGGTCAGCTAGCCATCGCAACTGGTCATACGATCAGTGCCATGGGAAGCAATTGGGTTTCACCAGAAACTGCAAATATCATTTTCGGAACACCAACCGATTTACTAACTGCAATCGACGAGTCGCAACTGTCAACGCAAAATATTAGTACTCTAGTTGTAGACAGAGCAAACAGTATTGAAGTGACTTCTGACTTCGATGCCCTGAAAGAATTACTTGGATATATTGGCAACAAACCACAGAAGGTGGTCTTTAGTCTCCCTATAACAGATTCGATAAGAAAGATAGTCAGCCAGCACGTTCCTAAATGCATAGAAATGTCCACCACCTCTAAAAAGGGGACTGCGGGGGGGGACCATCAGAGCCAGAAAATGCATTACTTGATTGGAAGCGAAGAAAAAGAAGAGGCACTCCTTTGGCTACTGAAAAAACATTTCACCGATCGATCCCGAAAATTGATGATTTTCGTTCACACTGCTGCTGGAGCTAACGAACTCATCGCCTTTCTTAGGTTGTACGGATTTCTAGCAGGAAATCCTGGCGACTCAGCATCTTATATCTGGGTGGGAACTAAAGATCAGAAATCACAAGCTCAAGAAGCTACTGACGAGAAGAGGTTCTTAGTAACCATTAGCTTTGACTGTCCAGAAGATACTGTCGTAATGGAAGAGTGTCATGACGAATCCAAAGAAGCCGTTGTGATGCTCTTGGCTAGAGAAATTCCTCACTTTCGACAACTCACCTCCACGCTTTCCTACGAAACTCAGGCATTACACATAAAGCCCGCTACTCGCATTGATCCACTAAGCAAGATACGAGATGACTTGACCAACCAACTATCGTCTCAGGACTTGGCACCTTATTACGCCATTCTAGAACCTATGCTAGAAACTTATGACCCTCTGGAACTGAGCGCAGCGAGCCTCAGCCTAGCCTCCTTACCTCAATCCGATAAAGAAATTGGTCCCAAAGGGCAGCCTGTCACGGCCCCACATGACAACCATGATTGGACGCGACTATTTGTCAGCTTGGGAACAATTGAAGGGATTACACCCAGCACCCTCCTAGGCGCTTTAGCTGGAGAGTCTGGTGTGGATGGAAGTGCTTTTGGCAAAATCGACATAAGAGAAACTTTTTCTTTGGTCGAGGTGCGGGCTAGCGAGGCTAACAAAGTCATAAAGACGGTAAATGGAGTGACCATCCGGGGGCGCAGCACTAGAGTGGATTATGATCGAGCCCGAAAAACAAACGAACAAACGAGAAGACGTGGGTGAATAGTCTGCCTTGCTACTCCACTCCCAAAAACTCAAATGGAGCCGGAACCAGTTTTTCTAAACTAGCTCCAGCCCCACTGAACCAAAACACAATATGGCCTTTCTAATTACACAAAGCCACGTCAATTTTTGATTACTGGATGGCGTCTTTTAAGCCTTTCCCAGCCTTAAAACCAGGAGTCTTCGACGCAGGAATCTGAATAGTGTCTCCAGTACGGGGATTACGTCCCGTCCGAGCCTTTCTATGCTTTGCCTCAAATGCTCCAAAACCAGTAATCTGAACACGTGTACCAGCTTTCAGAGCACTCGCAATAATACCACCTGATCCAAACATAGCTTCTAGGGCACGAGCAGCATCTGCCTTAGTCATACCTGCTTGGTTGGCAAGAGCGTCTACTAGATCAGACTTGTTCATTCGATTATTCCTCCAATGGATTCACTCGTTATAAATTCCGCGCCCACCCATCGTACCGAACACCCGGCTAACAACTCGATTTCTAAAAGATTTCAGAGTCACGGATCGGTAGAACGCTAACTGAGTCAAGGGTAAGGTGCTTGAGGCGAGGCGTCAAGGGACTAGTCAAGCAAAAACCTTTACAAAGCCTAGGTTCACGACCGATTGCAAAACGGAAAACTCTGTCGAATTCAGCTCGACATACTACCTGTTGCAAAATTCCAACTCGAAGGAATCCAGATGTTCTAGCAGGATTTATTTGTAACGGTAAGTAATGCGACCTTTTGTCAGATCATACGGAGACATTTCTACCTTTACCCGATCGCCTTCCAGCACTCGAATGTAGTGTTGCCTCATCTTTCCTGACAGGTAAGTGAGCACCTCGTGACCATTCTCCAATTCCACCCTAAACCGCGCATTCGAAAGAACTTCGCTAACCATTCCTTCGATTTCAATAGCTCCTTTTCCCACGCTCTCCCTTGGCAAATTTTAAACACATTCAGTCTTGGACCATAGCACTGGATACACTACCCAGCAACGACTGATAATAAGTTGAGCTCCTATCTGGTGGAAGAGCCCCCGTGTTAAATTCTAATCAACTGGTTAAACTATGTTAGGCAATTCAACTATTTTCACGACAACGTCTTTGATAAGATTAACTAGAACCTATGAACCACTTTAGCGCTGACGAGATTGACAAACTCAAATCGAGCCTACTTAATACTTCACAAATCAACTGCCCTAGGTGCTACAAATTGCTTGATCATACTCCAATTCCACCTCGAAAAGACCTTCCTTATGTTCGCAACAGATTCTGGATTCAATGCACATCCTGCGATATAGATCTGGTGTTGGATCATCCAAAATCCGGAGGCTTATCTTGACGAGACTAGCAAAACTGATATTTCTTCTGATTATCCTGACGATATGCCACACCGACGCCAAGGCGCAAGGCCAGGGACCTGTTATCCTCACGTTACCTGCAAATACGCGTGCCATGGCAATGGGGAATTCATTTCAGTTGGCCGACCCTACAGGTGACATCCTTTTCTACAATCCATCACTCTTGGCTGGCTCTACATCGTTCACAATGTCGCGACATAGTTTTGGAAAAGAAGCTTCCCTGCTACAAATGTCTGCCAAGACAGAGTGGTGGAAAGGTGCCGTTGCTGTAGGAATTCAATCCTTAGGTTATTCTAAAAACATCAATAACATCCAACCAGTCCCAGTTAGCCAAACTGAAAGGGAACTCTCCAAAAAAGGCTTGAATAGGATTTCTGAGTCTGTCGCAATCGTTGGTTATGGCTGGGAACTAGCTGGGCTAGACTGGGGAATCAGTGGTAAAATTATAGGGCAGGGTGTGGGTGGATCAAAAGGACAGGCTTATGCGCTAGACTTCGGAGGATCAAAAACGATGGGCCCATTTACCATAGGCCTGGCACATCAGAATATAGGGAATAGCCTTAAGATTAGAACCTCTGAAATAGACTTAGAAAATCAGACAACCCTCGGAGCTGGATTCCACAATCTACCGTTAGGTCCTTTCGACGTAGGAGCGTCTGCTGCTGTGTCGAAAAAGCCTAACAGGCCAACAACCAAACACATAGGTGGAGAAATATCTTGGTGGCCAGTGTCAGGACGCACCTTCACTGGTAGGATCGGAATGCGGAGTGAAAAAGAGGTATTTCAATCTGTTATCTTAAGCTTTGGACTGGGGTTCAAAGGCGACGCTTTTGGTATTGACTATGCATTCAGTGATATCGATGAGGCAGGAAACGCGCACAGAATATCGGTTAGCTGGCAGTGACTTTATAAGTATAAAGTCGGCTGATCATCTTCTCAATTCAGTGACATACTTTTCGCTGTGAATGCCTCACGCAGAAAAGAAATGCCAATGTCATCAATTATCACAGACCCCTCTGCTGTCGAGTCAAAAAGGAAGCGAATGCTAGACAATCTGCCTAGATCTAATTGGGGATTCAAATCGGTAAAATCGGCCAATGGAATAGAGAAGGTCTGCAGAACAATCTCATAGTTCTGAGCATACTCCTGCTTTTCAATATCTTTTCTCCTTAAAATATCGATCTGTAATGGACGCCTAATTGCCCCATAATCACTTAGCATCAGACTAGCCGTTTCTCCCATCGCATCTGCAATCTCAATGGAAACATCGATGGGCTTATCTTCTTTACTCTCACCCCCAGCTTCATCTTCCGACTTCTCGTCACCGGACCCGGAATCCTTCCTAGTCGCTGTCAAAGCCATCTGTAATTGCCCCTCACTCGACAACTCCCACGAATTCGCAAGAGTATCAGGAACTGTTATAGAAAAGCTGGCTGGAAGCACAGACATATCTGGCTCGCTGTCATTCCAACCTAAACGAACAGATTGATTGACCTGGGATGCAGAGGTAGTTGGCCTGTTCCTTGAGCGAAGTGGCATTATTTCCTCTTTCCATACTGCCAAGCCCTCTCCTCTAAGTCTGACGCCCACAGCAGTCCCTGTAGTCACGTCTATATCCTCTTCGAAGTTAGCTAATGGCTTGAAAGTGTGGTCTTGGAATCGAGTGATGTACATCGTCTTAGGCAACCAGTCACCGGCTACCCTGTGGTCTCTGAATAGCGGCAGGAATTTATCGTTTTTCTTCAGAGCATACTCAAGGAATGAAGATATGTATATCCTCGCAAATTCCATTTGTTCTTCTTGATTCAAAAGCCCTCTCAAATCTAGGATTCTGTCGCTTCTGGGACCTCTGTCTTTAGCTCCCCAGGAAGAATTCCACTGACCGTGATTAGCTCGATACACATATACTGCGGTTTTGAAGTACTCCTCACCATCCGTAAATTTTAATCGATGGTATAAACGAAGCCCTTGGAAGGCTGTGACATCTCCATCATGCGACCCGTGAAAGACCATATAATTGATGTTTTCCAGCGGTACAAATCGACCTGTTGGCAAGTACTGCCCTCCGACCGGTGCGATAGCTACTATAGCTCTGATGTTAAAACCGAATTCAAAGTTCAGGGTAGCATCATCTGGATAATGTTTAAGTTCGTTGAAGGCAGCAGCGTGAGCTACTGCTTCCCCTCCCCTGGAGTGACCTATGAGAGCAATATTATCCATATCAACTGAATTAAAGAACACATTATCAGGATCCTGATTGATTTGGTCCCAGACTTGAAGATGCTTCAGCAGAAGCCATCCTCGCGCATCATTCTCCTGACGAATACCTCCATTAACAAAATTCATGTCTATTGAAGCTAAAATATATCCGCGACTGGCTAGCAATTCTCCCAAGTAGTCATAACCTGGATCCGAAAAATCCTTCGGATCATGATTACCATGCACTATCAGGACTAAGGGGAACGGACCTCTGCCCTCTGGATACCAAACTCTTCCATTTAGTGGAAACGTCTCAGGATCGAAGCCCCAGTACCCATTCCTTGAATCGGCCTGATCGCCAAGATCAATTAGCTTAGATGCATCCACAACTTCGGTCCTGAATGCGACCTCCTCTCTATATTCGACCCTATTCTTATCGTCTCCGTGTCCGTAAGTCAGAGTCTTCACAGCGTAAGGGCCTCTAACAGAAGGACTAGGACCATTGATGGCCTGTGAGGCCAGCACGACTGGGTGATCACTCTCCTCCAATCTCAAAACACCTCTGCAACCGGAAGTTAGCAACAGTATAAAAAGTAGAATGTTTAAATAATGAGAACGCATAGATGTTCCTGATGTTTTTCTGAAAGCCAAAAGAGATTCTCGGTTAGATTATAAACTAGGGACGAATTTACTCCACTTGAGCCTTTCCCAGCAATTGCGCACTCTAATCTTCATGGAAGTAACTCCAATTGTCTACTCCACCTCAGTCTGTTGCATTATCTTTACCATAACTATGAACCTATTTATAACCACCTAACGATCCCAGGAAAGGCCAGTGAATTCGACATCCAGAATCGGAGTTTTAATTCTTAATTTTGGAGAACCACAGACCTACGAGCACGAAGAGGTAGTGGGGTTCTTAGAAAGAATTTTCGACAGAAATTCGTCCCTTGAATCAAAAGGAGAAAATCCCAGTTCTCGAAGCAAAGAACTAGCTAGGCGCAGAGCTCCCAGCCTCATCGAAGAATACAAATCTATGGGTGGTTCGCCACTCAATCTACAGGCAGCACAGCAGGCGAAAACAGTTGAGAGAGAGCTGCGGAGACGAAAACTGAACATACGTTGCTATTCCGGCACTCAATTCACCAAACCCTTCATTAGAGATGCGGTGGAGCAAGTGGCTGATGATAAGATTGAACAGCTTGTTGCTCTGCCGATATACCCGCTTTGTGGTAAATCCACGACATTAGCAGCCCTGGAAGACGTGCGAACAGCAATGGATCTCTTGGGGCTCGATGTACCCATCAGGGAAGTTACTGGATGGCACAAACACCCAGATTATCTGCCAATGAGAGCAGACAATATCTCTGCATATGCAAACCTTCGAGAAATAAACCTACACAGTGACGATACGGCTCTTGTTTTCTCTGCCCATGGAACTCCAATAAAGTACCTTGAAACTGGTCCTCGCTATACCCAGTATGTAGAAGAAACCTGTAGCGGCATATCACGGTTACTTGGAGTTTCCGACTATAGCCTAGGCTATCAAAATCATACCAACAGGAATATCGAATGGACATCTCCGGGAATCGAAGATGTCGTCAATGCCACAGAACAGACAAACATGATACTTGAGGCCGTAAGCTTCATGCATGAACAATCTGAAACCAAGGGAGATTTAGATATTGAACTGAAGGAAATTGCTGAAGACAATGGTATCAATTTTTTTCGAGTACCTATTCCTCATGATGACTTTCGTTTCACTAACATTTTGTCTGACCTGGTCGAAAATCTATTGAGAACAGAACCAGTGATGGGAAAGTTAGGACTTCGTCGATGCTTGTGTCGAAAAACGCCTGAGACCTTCTGTCTTAACGCAACCTCAGGAGATAATCCCTAAGCTTTTTGCTCAGGAACTGAGCTTCTTGAATTCTCCCTTGGATCCCTGGTCGACCAGAGAAATTAGAGCAAACAAAAATACCCTTTGGAAGCTGGACATCTGTATACCCCTTCCAGCTAAAATCCCACGCTGGAATCCTTGTTCTAGAAATGTCTATTGAAGTAGCTTCATGCCCAGTAACCTGGTGAAATTCAGAAGTTGCGATAGATGCAATCACTTCATCAGGCATTCCCAACAAATCAGGATTCTTCATTCCGCCCAAAAATGCAGTATACAGCCCTTCCCTTCTAAAAAGACTATGGTTAAATGTTACACCGCGAGTCTCCAGCCTTTCACCAAAACCAACCTGGTAGCCAAGGCCCTCCAGATTTGCATCAGATTTCATGTGGCAAATTGCAAGCTCATTATAATTCATTTGTTGCCACAACTGAGCTGTTTGTGGACACTCTTCTCGTATCAAACTTGCAGCCTGTTCAGCAGGACAAGCTAACACAAGCGCATCCACCTGTACCTCAGTGCCCCCCTCTACTACCACTCTCCATCCCAATTCTGACCGATACACAGACTCTGCAGCACTTTCAAGGCGAACATGTTCTTCCAATCTCCTACCCAAGGCGTTTGGTAAACGCCCTAAGCCTCGGTCAAAAGAGCAAGGAGCTGCTTCTCGCCCTTTTCCCGCAAGTCTCCAAAGACCCCAAACGAGGCTTCTCCCTATCCCAACTTCATTCATTCTTTGTGCTAAAGATGACTTGACCAGCATCCTATCGGGATCAGATCCATACAGACCTCCGTACAATGGTCCCAAAAAGTTACTGTAGGCGGCCGATCCAAATTTTCTGCGAAGAAATCCCCCCACTGTTTCATCTCTTCTTACACCTGCAGTTAGGATTTCTCCCAGAAATCTCAGCTTAGAACTAAACGGTAAAAGGTCAGTCATGAAAAATTGTTTGGGATTTAAAGGTGCTTTCCTGAGCCTCCCCCGAGAATAAACAAACAGGTCTAAGTGGCCAGAAGCCGTCACCACCCACTGTTGGAGTCCTAATTCCTCAATCAATCTTTTAACCTGAGGTGTCATGCGCATACGCTGTGGACCTTTTTCCAGAACCAATCCCGAATGATAGTCTGACAAGACCACACCACCCAATCTGTCCGTCGCCTCCCATATAACCACATCTATCCCTCTACGCACTAACTCGTGCCCAAGAAATAGGCCTGATATACCACCACCAACTATTCCAATCAATGCATTTTCCTTCCTTAAGGACCAAATTGTCAGCGCAATTATCAGTACTAATCTTGGCTGATGCTCGGATTAATCGGAAGGGGGAAATCAAAAACACATTGACCACACAAAATTATACCCTATTTTTGTCCACACTAATTTTTATATTTGGACAACCTTAAATAATGATTTGACCGCATGAAAAAGCCCAAAGAAAACAAAGACGATTCTGGTCTTCCTGCTGAGCAAAAGGAGGTCTCTGTATCTAGAAGGAGACTGATCAAATCCAGCGTAGCAGGTGCCGTTGGTCTAGCCACCAGTGCAGGTGCGATAAATCGTCGCGAAAAAAAGATGAAACCTGTCCTAGACATGGGCAAGACGGACGTTGACACCTCCAAGTTTGATCCAACTACATATCTAACATCCTTTGATTACGGAACTACTTCTACTCTACCAAATGGACAGACACAGCGAGAATACAGTATCACTGCTACAGACCAGGAAATTGAAGTAGCTCCAGGAGTTTATTTCAATGCCTGGACTTACAATGGAACTGTCCCTGGACCAACTATTAGGTGCACCGAAGGAGACAAACTAAAGGTAAATTTCTTTAATGCTGGTAGCCATCCGCATACTATTCACTTCCACGGAATTCATGCAGCTGACATGGACGGAGTTTTCGAGCCTGTTCAACCTGGAGAAAGCTTCATTTATGAATTCGACGCTGCGCCAATGGGATTCCATCTGTATCACTGCCACACGAGACCGTTGAAACGACATCTGCACAAGGGTCTCTATGGTGCTTTTATTATTGATCCTGCAGAAGGTCGTCCCGAAGCGAAGGAATTGGTGATGCTAATGAATGGTTTCGATACCAATTTCGACGGAGAAAATGAGATTTATGCAGTAAACAGTGTTGCCTTTCACTACGAAAAACATCCCATCGATATTCAGCAGGACGAGCTTGTTCGAATATACTGTGGGAATCTAACAGAATTTGATCTACTGAACTCATTTCACTTGCACGGAAATATGTTCAAACTCTACAGGACTGGAACTAACTTGAATCACTACGAGTTGACAGATACCGTAATGCTCTGTCAGGGAGAGCGAGCAGTCATAGAATTCACCTACGAACATCTGGGCAAGTTCATGTTCCACGCTCATCAAAGTGAGTTCGCTGAACTAGGATGGATGGGTGTTTTCAATGTCAAAGAATCTACACTGGCTTGACTGGAATGACGGGAAACGTTTCCAAGACCAACCGATCATCGAGGACTAGCGACAAACCTAAAATGATTGCCAAGGGTCTTTTACCAGTATTCTTGGTCGTGCTCACCCTGTTTACCTTCATCCAGACAGGTGCAACCGACTTTTTCAAGTCTAACTTCCCGCCCGTTGAAGAGCTCACCTATCAACGAGTTGCTTTCCCCACAGCCGGACAGATACTCGTGCATCTAGTCAATGGGGGCCCGGAGTCGGTCACTATAGCTCAAGTCATAATAGACGATGCTTTCTGGGAATACCAAGCCACACCAACGGTTGAGCTAGAAAGGCTGGACAAAACCATATTAGACATACCCTATCCTTGGGTTGAAGGAGATCCTTTGGCGATCTCAGTAGTTAGTTCTACTGGGTTAACCTTTGACTATGAAGTTGAAGTAGCGACCCAATCACCTCAAATAAACTCCACCTATCTCGGGATTTTTACAGTGTTGGGCATTTTCGTGGGAGTAATACCAATTTTCCTAGGATTCTTATGGCTACCCTTCCTAGCTGGGATCACTAGAGACTGGCAAGATTGCTTCCTGAGCTTCACAATCGGATTGCTAATATTCTTGGGTATCGATGCAACCCAAGAAACAATATCTCTAACTGCCCAGGTAGCTTCTGCTTTCCAAGGCATCGCAATAATGACGCTTGGAATTTCAGGAATGTACCTACTACTGAACACCATCAATCACCTGGCATCAACTAGAGGCACCAATACATCAGAGCCCATGAAGATGTCTCTACTCATTGCCCTGGCTATCGGCCTGCACAATTTAGGCGAAGGATTGATTATAGGCTCAGCTTATGCCGTGGGGCAGGTTACTCTCGGCACGTCTTTAGTTTTTGGTTTTCTGCTGCACAATACAACTGAGGGAATCGGAATAGTCGTCCCAGTAGCTGGCTCTCAAATAAAAATAAGATCACTGATCTGGTTAGGCTGCTTAGCAGGATTACCTACAATAGCAGGAATGTGGATTGGAGGGTTTAGCTACTCTACGACTTCAACAGTTTTCTTTCTGTCAGTGGGTATCGGTGCAGTTTTACAAGTCGTCTCCCTGATAAGTGAAGATATCACCTCTCGATCTGACTCTGGCCTACTGAAGCCCCTAAACTCTGTCGGACTCCTGGGTGGATTGGTGTTCATGTATCTGACAGGACTGCTGTTACCAGCCTAGCTAGGCAATGGGGGCTTCCAACTAAAACGAGCGCTATTCCAAAGATTTCTTAGCTACCAGGATAGTAGTTGGGTCACTCACGATAATCATCTTAAAACCTTGCTCCAACCTTTCAGTTACATCTTCCGCTCCCGCAGTAATGCCACAAGGAACGCCGGAATCTTTACATGCAGCCAGAACTCTTTGGATAGCAGCTTCAATAGCTTGATCATCACCATCGTAAGCTCGCCTCAAATCCCCAGGACCAGGAATCACCACACTGACTCCAGGAGTAGCAACTATCTGTTCGGCAGACTCAACACCCACGCGATCTTCAATCAATAGCACACTCACTAGGTCTCCATTGAGATTCATAGGCCAAGATCTGTCGCCCAACGAACGAACGGCCAGTTCAGCTTCTTTAGCTGATTCTACATGAGGAAACACTATCCCTCCAACCCCCTCCACTAAACCCTCTGATATATACTTATCTAGGGCTCCTGGGTCTTCTCTAATCGGAGGAATTCTCAAAGTGATAGGATGCTCAGAACCGTCACCAGAGCCATCCATTGCCCGCCTAAAGTTTTCCAGACCAGGTATGTCCCACGGCCCAGATTCAAGAGAGTAGAATACGAAATCGGCATCTCTATTTTTACCAGCAATAGAGCCCCCTTCTGCAGTTTGTGGGCGAGCGAAGATTCCAAATACTGGATCACCGTTTTGCAATTTACCAATCAGGTTAGTATCAGATATGACAGTCTCGCTATCCATGTTTTCGATTGACTGAAGTTCTATCTCACTGTTTTGACAAGCTGTCAAAACAGTGGCAAGGGCAGCCGAAATCACCCAATGGATATTCATTACCGATCAGCGACCTTCTTCCGTCACAGAACGCATCAACCTCTGCAATCTCTGCTTGTGTTCCTCGAGTTCGATTTTTAGCACATTAAGACGATCGTACATATCTGCAGCTGGTTTTTGGTCAACACTGATCGAATTTCCGTATAGATATTGAAATTGATCTCTAAGCATAGGTTGAGGGTAGCTTGTGATAGTCCTGTCAGTAACAAGTGCTTCTTCAATTTCCTTGAGTTGCTTTTCGAGATCCCCTCCTTCGCTGACCCGTTCCATAGCTCCATTCAGACGATCTATAGTGGCGTCTGCATCTTCAATCGCTGCTAACACTTCCATGCCCAGATCATACTGTGCCTGAATATCCTCTAACGTTATACCGTCCATTTTAGACCTCGGATCCATCACGACATTAAACGATTCTATGTGAGTAGCCCCGTCTACTGTCAAATGAGCCTCATACACTCCAGGGACTACCATTGGGCCGCCTCTTGCCGATCCATTAGGACCTAATGCCCGCAAATCCCAAACGAATCTATTTACACCACTTCTTCGTCCTAGTCCAGGAGACCCCACCATCCTCTGAAATGGAGCACGCATCGCTTGTCCTGTCTGTAGCTGAGCGCCCCTATCATCGCTACTGAAAGTACGTAATACGGCACCTTCCGAATCAAGGATCTCCAAGCTTACTTCCTGAGCTGTCGCATGCAACAAATAATCCAACACTGCTCCTTGTTGTGACCACTGAGGTTCATGGGGTCCTGGAACTCCTCGACCACCCTGACCTCTAGTGCGGACTGCTTCTGAAGGTTTGAAGAAGTGTGGCCCTGAAGTTGCAAGTGCTTCACCCATTTGTCTCACTGGAGAAATATCATCCATGACCCAAAAACCTCTACCCATCGTCGAAATCACCAAATCGTCTTTGTGGATTTTCATATCCGTTATGGGTGTAGCGGGTAAATTCATCTGGAAGGAACTCCAGGAAGATCCGTCGTTCATAGAGTAAAACATCCCAAACTCTGTCCCAGCAAACAAAAGACCTTCTACGACGGGATCCTCCCTGATCACTCTGGTCGGATGATCTCCTGGGATACCATTATCTCCAGGTGTTAACAAAGTCCAGGTATCTCCATAGTCATCAGTTCGGTAAATGAAGGGAGTAAAGTCGCCCAAAAGAGTTCTGTATGCGGCAAAATAGGCCTTACCTCCATGGTGCGGTGATGGATCGATGGTTTGTATTCTGCCTTCTAAGGTCATGTCTGGAGGAGTAACATCCTTCCACGATTCCCCTCCATCCCGAGTTACCTGAACCAATCCATCATTGGACCCAGCCCAGATGACTCCCGGTTCCACCGGGGATTCTTCAACTGCATATAACACCGAATAGTGTTCTTCTCCCGTTATATCACGTGATATTGGCTCTCCTGAAACAACCTGCCTCTCTGGCCGAAAAGCTGTGAGATCTGGGCTGATTTGTTCCCACGTGACTCCTTCATCGGTTGTCTTATGTACAAACTGAGATCCATGATAAATCACATTCGCATCATGTGGAGAAATCTCGATTGGGGCCACCCTCTGAAAACGGTAAGGCAAATCCCTAGGATTAGCACCATAGAGATTCCCAAAACCGACATAGTACTGCTTTTCTTGGCCAGTGATCTGACTGAACCTACCGAATCTACCCTTACAGTTCGAATAGACTATGTCTGAATTTCCTGGTTTTGGAACAGCTGGACCAGTTTCACAACCCCCCACAGCTCTCCAAAATCCAGTGTGGCCGGAAGCTGAATTATCTTCAGGGGCGTCACTAGGAACCTTAATCGTAGAATTATCTTGCTGTCCTGCATACAGCCAATATGGGAACCTGTCGTCTATATCTACTTGGTATAACTCAGCAGTTGGCTGATTGTTCTGTGTAGACCAGGTAACCCCTCTATCCAAACTCACATTGGCACCCCCATCGTTGGATTGAATCCAGATATTAGGATTTTCCGGATTAATCCAAAGATCGTGATTATCCCCATGGGGGGTTGGCATACGCTCAAATGTTCTTCCCCCATCAGATGAACCGTAGAAGCCCTCGTTATTGACATAAACTCTGTCAGCATCTGTCGGATCAGCTGTGACACCAGTGTAGTAAAATGGTCGATTCATTAAACCAGCTTGATTCGACATCAACTCCCAGGTCTCACCATAATCGTCAGAATGGTAAAGCCCCTCTAGCGGATCTGTCGTTTCAACTAAAGCATATACTCTGTTGGGGGATGCAGCTGAAACAGAAAGGTCGATCTTGCCAATCAATCCGGTTGGCAAACCCTCTGTAACGAGTCTCCATGTATCACCGCCATCACTCGACTTCCAAATACCATTTTCTCCACCAGAAGCTTCCATACCTGAAATGATGGTCCATGGTTGGCGCTGGCCTCTCCACATAGCAGCGTAAATTTCTTTGGGGTTGCTAGGATTGATTTCTAGATCTATAGCACCAACGGAGTCAGAAGTGAACAATACCTGTTCCCAGTCTCCACCCCCATTGGTAGATCTGTAGACACCTCTTTCAGAGCTCTTTGCCCAAGGATTACCTAGAGCGGCAACATATACAAGAGATGGGTCACTCGGGTCAACTTCTACCGCACCCAGTTGTCCCATATCCCTCAGACCCACCATCTCCCAGGTCTCACCAGCATCTGATGACCGATAAATGCCTCTACCCACAATTACGTTAGACCGGATTCCATCAGAACCAGTACCCACATACACAATTTTTGAATCAGAAGGAGCTACCCTGATAGATCCAATTGAACCAGTGCTAAAATAAGCATCAGAGATAGGTCTCCACGAATTTCCATAATCTTCCGTCTTCCATACTCCACCTCCAGTTGCACCCATATAGAAGGTGAATGCATGGTCTGGATGGCCAGCAACAGCTGTAACTCTTCCACCTCTGGAAGGACCGACGCTCCTATAGTTCAAACCACGAAAAACCCTTCTAACCTGATCTTGCTGGCCTGCCTGAGCCTGGCTTTTTTCAGGAGATGTCACTGTCGCGACTACAGTCAAAATCAGGAACAATACTTTTCTGGACCAACTAATTTGTGTGAACCACTCAAAATACATAACCACTACTCCGGGAAAGGACGTTCAACTAGAGAAATGACAATGCCCCATATCAGTCAAATGGTCAACCGCTCAGGGATAATTCAGAAGTTGATATACTACAGCAACTTCCTTTATGTTAGTCGTCCGTAGAGCAATATATGAATTCTAAAGACAGCGAAAATGATCGCCATTCAGAGGACCTTGAGAGAAAATTAGGAAAGACTTTTTGAATTGATAGAACTCTATATTATGACAGACCAAAGGGATAGTCATATTTGATCGGTCATCTTAGCGTCTAATGGAAATTATCAAAAGGAGCAATTCTTGAAAAAGACAAACGGTGTGACCACAAACGGAACACAGCCAGGCACCCCCCATCCTGACGGAGACTATGGCGAAGCATTTCCTCAGTCGAGAAAAGTATTTTTGAAAGGTGGACCTGGCGTAAATGTGCCCATGAGAGAAATCACACTGTCAGATGGTGAGTTGCCTATCCAGGTGATGGACACTAGTGGTCCACGGGAAATAGACCCCAGACTAGGGCTACCAAAACTGAGAAGGGACTGGATACTAAGCAGAGATGGAATCGAAGAGACTCCTGTTTCTTATAAAGATCCTCACCCTAATGTTTCTCTCGAGGTTCCCGAATCTTTAGAGAATAGCCCTGTTCGATCTCTTAAGGGAGCAGTAACACAACTCCACTACGCAAAAAAAGGTGAGATCACTGAAGAAATGGAGTTTGTAGCCCTCAGAGAAAATATGAGCTCTGAGTTTGTTAGGAATGAAGTAGCAAAAGGCCGAGCTATAATCCCAGCAAACATAAATCACCCTGAACTAGAACCTACCATTATAGGCAGAGCGTTTCAGGTAAAGATAAACGCAAACATAGGAAACTCTGCTGTAAGATCTTCCATAGAGGATGAGGTCGAAAAACTCAAGTGGGCTACACTATGGGGTGCGGATACGGTAATGGATCTATCGACTGGCAAACATATTCACCAGACCCGTCAATGGATAATGCGTAATTCTGCTGTTCCTATTGGAACTGTTCCAATTTACCAGGCCCTTGAAAAAGTAGACGGTGTTCCAGAGGAACTAACCTGGGAAATTTACCGTGATACCTTAATTGAACAGGCGGAACAGGGTGTCGACTACTTTACTGTACATGCTGGAGTACTTCTTCGTTTCGTACCCATGACCGCTGATAGAGTCACGGGCATAGTGTCCAGGGGAGGCTCTATTATGGCAAAATGGTGTCTCGCACACCATAAAGAGAGTTTTCTGTATACAAATTTTCCAGAGATCTGTGAGATCATGGCTTCCTATGACGTCTCATTTTCATTAGGCGATGGGTTGAGGCCAGGCTCACTAGCAGACGCAAATGATGAGGCACAATTTGCAGAACTATATACTCAAGGAGAACTCACCAAGACGGCATGGGAACATGACGTCCAGGTCATGTGCGAGGGGCCAGGTCACGTCCCCATGCATATGATCAAAGAGAATATGGAAAAACAATTGGAATGGTGTCACGAGGCCCCTTTCTATACACTTGGACCATTAACCACTGACATCGCTCCCGGATACGATCACATAACTAGCGCGATAGGTGCAGCACAAATTGGATGGTATGGCACAGCCATGTTGTGCTACGTCACCCCAAAGGAACATCTGGGTCTACCTAATAGAGAAGATGTAAAAGCAGGTGTCATAGCTTACAAAATAGCCGCTCATGCAGCGGATTTAGCAAAAGGCCATCCCAGGGCCAGAGAATGGGACGACGCTATCTCCAAAGCCCGGTTCGAATTCAGATGGGAGGACCAGTTCAACCTATCACTAGATCCTGTCACAGCGAGAGCCTTTCACGACGAGACCTTGCCGGCCCAAGGAGCGAAAATAGCCCATTTCTGTTCTATGTGTGGACCGAAATTCTGCTCGATGAAGATCACCCAAGACATAAGAGATTATGCTGACAAACAAAGGGAGATGTCCACACCCGAAGTTGAGCAAGGTCTGCAGGAAAAGGCCACGGAGTTTCGAGATAGTGGATCTAATTTGTATGTAAACGTAGCCGAAGATTAGTCCAGAATGGTGACTGCTAGCCCTTAGTTTATTCTAGGTCCCAACTAACAGGGTCACCCAGTTTAACTACAGCATCATTTAAAACACAACCGTAAACGCCACCCTTCCATTCATCAACAAGGGCCTCCCTAAGCCCCTGAAACCCATCGTCCATAATCTTACAGGGTTTGGTCTCTCCGAAAATCTCAACTCTGAGATCTCCAATTGAGAGAATACGACCTACAGTCTCTTTCAATTCGATTCCACTTACCATAAAATTTGCACGCCGCATTTCTGGGTTCACCGATCCGCTGAAACGATCTCCAATTACAGAAAAGACTTCCTTTTCTATTAAGGTGACCTGCCTTTTACTGCGTCCAAAGCTAACATCCCGCACCAAACCTTTATTTTTCTCTGTATTAGCTTCAGACACTGGCTGCATAGCTCCACCGTGAGCGGTCTTGATCCAAATAGCTTCTAGTTGGCCCATCGTTTTCCCTTTCTTCAATTTTCACAAATCTCTTCAACGCCAATGTTGCTGAAGTTCCTGTAGGACGTCGTTACCGGGACAAACTTCTTCGAATTCTAAATCCACCAAAGCCTTCTCCACAGTATTCTCAAAGGAATGTATGTCTGTACTCCCTTCTTCTATATACAACAGTCCAGTAGCCACTTCCCCTTGGGCCCGTCGGCTAGCTATATGTGAATAGGCCTTGTCACGGTCCGTAGGGTCGTATCCTTCGGCCACGGGTCTGAATTTTATGACGCTCCCGTCATGCATGGCCACAGAGGTCACATCCCCAGATGCCTGTGAAGCCTTTATCTCATGCAATACAGGCACGAAATCAGCCTCCACAACTTCTTGCACGCTGTCACGAGTATGTTGATAACTTTTGGTCGATCCTTGATGGTCATTGAATGTCACACAAGGGGAAATTACATCTAGCAACGCAAACCCTTTGTGACTCAACCCTGCTTTTACCAAGGGAACAAGTTGCCCCTTATCACCCGAAAAACTCCTGCCTACGAATGAGGCCCCTAAGCTCATGGCTAGCGCCACTGGATCAATTGGGCCCATCCTGTTCTCCTCACCCTTCTTAGCTTTGGTCCCTACATCGGCTGATGCCGAGAATTGGCCCTTGGTCAAGCCATATACTCCGTTATTCTCAATTATATAGAGCATGTCAACGTTACGTCTGATTGCGTGACACAGCTGTCCAAGACCGATGGACAGAGAATCGCCGTCTCCAGAAACACCGATGTACGACATCGCCCTATTTGCAGCATTGGCTCCTGTAGCGATCGAGGGCATCCTTCCGTGTACCGAGTTAAATCCATGGGCTTCCTGAAGGAAGTAAGCGGGAGTCTTAGAAGAACACCCAATCCCACTAAGCTTTGCAACCTTATGAGGCTCTATTGCCAATTCATAAAATGCCTGAACCAGTGCCGCTGTTATCGAATCATGGCCACATCCAGCGCACAAGGTTGACATTGAACCTTCATAGTCCCTCTGTGTCAAACCCAGTTTATTAACCTTCAGACTCGGATGACGAACCGATGGTTTTGCAGTTTGAGACATGATTTAACTCCCGTCTACGGTTGCCATAGATTGGCTAACTAGTTCCTGCTGCACCCCATCTATTACAGTTTGAGCACTTAGTGGGGAACCTTTGTTGTCTAAAACGGACCTGAGTTTCTTTTTATCTATACCTGTTTCCATTGTCAGCAATTTCATAAGCTGAGCATCTCTATTCTGTTCGATCACAATATTAAGTTGGTGTGAGGACAAAAATTCCTCTACCTCTGGACCGAATGGGAAACTCTTAATCCTCAAATAATTCACATGAAGACCATCTGCTTCCAGTTTTTCCACAGCCTCTAAGACAGCTTTTCTGCACCCCCCCAAGGTAACCAGGCCAATTTGTACTCCTTCATTGTGTATAATTTCCGCTTCAGGAACAGAGTTTGCCGCACTATCCACTTTTTCTTTTAGCCTGTCTACTACTTCCTGATACAGAGATCCATCCTCTGTATATCTACCGTATTTGTCGTGGCCAGATCCTCTAGTGAAATATGATCCTTTTGGATGTACACCTGGAAGTGACCGATAAGGAATCGCATCCCCATCAACGTCTAGATATCTATAAAATTGATCCATACTCTCTAGCTGTTCCGCCGATAGAACCTTACCTCTATCTGGAACAAAATCGTCATCCCACTCTAGATTGTCACAGACCCAATCATTCATCCCTATGTCTAAATCAGAGACCACAAAGACTGGAGTTTGAAATCTATCAGCCAAGTCAAAAGCTGTTACAGCAAGATAGAAGCACTCACTTGGATCTGCTGGAAATAATACAATGTGCTTCGTGTCTCCATGGGATGCATATGCTGTGGTAAGTATATCTCCCTGCTGTGTTCGTGTGGGCATTCCAGTGGATGGGCCAGTACGCTGAATATCAAAAAGAACTGCAGGAATTTCAGCATAATAGGCTAGTCCTATAAATTCACTCATAAGAGAAATCCCCGGACCACTTGTAGGTGTAAAAGCTCTGGCGCCCATCCAGCTGGCTCCCAACACCATGCCTATGGCGGCCAATTCGTCCTCTGCTTGGATGATACAAAAACGATTTTTTTTACTTTCTGGATCCTGCCTAAGTTTTTCGCAGAAACCCTTAAAGGCATCCATGAGTGAGGTAGAAGGAGTGATCGGATACCATGCCCCCACAGTAGCTCCTGCGTAAACACAACCGAGCCCTGCGGCCATATTGCCAGTCATGATTACAGAATCCTTATTTCCATCCATTACTTCAAGGTAAGATTGAAATGGACACTCAAAATTCTCTATGGCAAAATCATAACCCAGCCTTACGGCAGTATTATTGAGCTCCACAAGTTTTGGCTTCTTACCAAATTTGTCTTCAAAGATGCCACTTAATATGTCCAAATCAATGTTTACCAAAGCCGCCAGAACGCCAACATAACAGACGTTTTTCATTAGAATTTGTTGTCGTGCACCTTTGAAATTCTCCACACACATCTGGGATAAAGGAACCCCGTAAAATTCGACGTCATCTCTCATCAACTCTTCCGCAAGGGGCCAGCTGGAATCATACAGAACTGCCCCTCCACTTTTTACTTCCTTTATGTCTTGGACATAGGTCTTAGGATTCATAGCCACCATAAGATCTACCCTTTCACTGCGTGCTGTATGTCCATCCTTATTAGCTCTTATCTCGTACCAGGTGGGCAACCCCTGAATGTTAGATGGAAATACATTCTTGCCGGATACTGGAATACCCATACGAAAAATAGCCTGCATGAGAAAGCCATTCGCGCTGGCTGAGCCAGTGCCATTTACTGTAGCGATCTTTACGACTAAGTCGTTGGCACAGTTTCTACTTGTTCGGTCCAAGTTGATTTTCCAGCGTAAGGGATGAGTAAATCAAATTTTGCCATATCCCAGGCAGCGGTCGGACACCTTTCTGCACACAGTCCACAGTGTACACAAAGATCCTCGTCTTTCACCATTATCCTGGCTGTCTGAGGTAACTCCTCAGACACATACAGATCTTGATCAGTATTTTCAGCGGGAGCAGTCAGCCGATTCCGGAGGTCTTCTTCGGAACCGTTATCGGTAATCGTCAGGCAATAAACAGGACAAACATCGATACAGGCATCGCATTCGATACACAGCGGAGCAGAAAAATGGGTTTGAATATCACAATTTAAGCATCTTTCTACCTCCACTGCGGTTTGTTCAGCATCGAAACCTAGCTCTACCTCTACTTCCAAGGCCTTAAAACGTTCGACTAGGTCCACATGATTCATTTTAGCCCGTTGCGAAGGGTCATACTCACTGCCATAACTCCAAGAATGCAAACCCATTTTCTGTGAAACCAGATTCATTCCGTATTCTGGTCTTTCCAATAGAGATTGTCCTTGACAGAAACTGTGGATAGAAATGGCAGCCTGATGGCCATGCTCCACAGCCCAGATAATATTCTCTGGACCCCAGGCTGCATCTCCACCTACAAAGACACCGTCTCTAGTAGTTTGGAATGTAGTTTTATCCACTACTGGCATTTCCCAGTCATTAAAATCGATACCAATATCTCTCTCAATCCATGGAAAAGCATTGTCCTGACCAATGGCTAAAATTACATCGTCACAAGGTACTATAGTAGAATCCAAAACCTTGCTTACCAATCGACCGTCGTCGTTCTCCTCCCACTCCACCAGTTCAAATTCCATACCGATCAGTCGACCGTTCTCTAACACGAACCTGCTGGGAGAATGATTTTCCATAATTTCGACCAATTCCTCTTCAGCGTCTTCGAGTTCCCAAGCAGATGCCTTAAAGTAGGGGCGTCCTTTCCTGGCTACCACTTTAACATCTACTCCTCCAATTCTCTTGGAGGTCCTGCAACAGTCCATAGCTGTATTACCCACCCCAATAATTAAGACTTTTTCACCTATCTCTTCTACGTGACCAAAATGAACCGACTCCAACCACTCGATCCCAATGTGAATATTCGCATCAGCCTCTTCCCGCCCTGGGATATTAAGTTCTTTGCCCTTGGGAGCTCCAGTGCCAACAAATACCGCATCAAACCTATCCTCATCCAGCAAGGATTTCAGACTATTTATAGGATGATCGTAATGGATTTCTACACCCATATCCAAAATCATATTAATCTCTTCATCAAGCACTTCAGCGGGCAGACGGAAAGCTGGAATATTCGTCCTCATTAAGCCCCCAGGCCGACTTAATTGTTCAAAAATCTCGCACTCATAGCCTAAAGGCATTAAATCATTAGCCACCGTCAATGAGGCTGGCCCAGAACCTATCAAAGCTATTTTTTTACCGTTCTTTTCCTTAGGGGCGGTTGGCAACAAATGTTCTATATCACCGCGCAGATCGGCAGCAACCCTTTTTAGCCTGCAGATTGCAACTGGCTCGTCTTCCACCCTGACCCTTCTACAAGCTGGCTCACAAGGCCTATCACATGTTCTACCTAAAATTCCCGGAAAAACATTCGAACCTCTATTCAACATATAGGATTCGGTGAACCGGCCCTGACCGATCAATCGGATATATTCAGGCACGGGAGTATGAGCTGGGCAACCCCACTGACAGTCCACCACCTTATGATAATACTCCGGACGATTCACGTCCGTAGGTTTCATACTCACAACTTCTCCTGTTCATCTAGCGGGATCATTTGGGGATCATGAATGCAACCATGATCCAGTTTCCGCAAGTGATAATAATATAACCAGTTTTGGCTCTCGATTAAGAGGGGGGGACACATCTCATAAATTGGCGCACCACACCCTATAAATATCACTGTCTGCTAGAACCTCTACAGTCTCGAAATGGGCGGAAAGTAAACCCTCCATTTTCAGACGGCGCTGTGCAACGAATATTAACTTCCCTCCCAAATTAAGGTGTTGAGTACTGCCTTCGATCATGATCTTAATCACATCTTCAGACCAATCCTTTCCCTTGTGATAGGGAGGATTGCTGACGATTAGATCATACCTTCGATCTCCCAGTGCACGGTATCCGTCTGAAGCAATGATCGCCGCTTCTGGTATATTTTTTTTCACTGCTTCTAACGCCAGCACATCTATGTCTAAAAAATCAATTAAAACCAACTTGTCTTGCAGCCCTATCTCGCCTCCTACCAGTCCTGAGCCACAACCAAAATCCAGCACCTTTGTACTTGTGGGTATCGATGGCAAAGAATTGATGAGAACTTGAGTGCCCTTGTCCACACACCCTTGGGCAAAAACCCCTGGATATGAAACCCAGTCTCTTTTTTTTCCTGCCAAATGTATGGAAGTCAGAGTTTCCCAATCAGCCAATTCACCTCTATAGTTGAATTCCTGCAATGCTTTTGCCTCCAAAACTCTGCATTTACTTCCATACGCAACTGTAGTAACCGAGTCTGCCAGTGGTCTCAAAATGTTCTCCGCTGATTTTATCCCCTCATCGTTAGCACCATATATCCAAAGAGGACCGCCAGCATTTAAACGTGAAAAAGCCAGATGGCTAAACATCTCAAGTTCCTTCTTGGACTTAGGAAGACGGAGTGTCACCACGTCATATTGATTCTTCTCAGGCCAGTGCCGCACTTCTTGGTTCGATCTTGTAGCCCTACTCCACCTATCGACTTTCTTAGGAGATCCATAGGGGAAGCTGTCACTAGACTCTGGCGAAGTCAGTAGCTCTAGTATCGTGTGACCCTCCATGTTGCTTTCTTCTAGAAATTTTTCTAATAGAGTAGCAGATGCTTGATCACGCCAATACCTGCGATCACTTCTCAATTGATATCTTGCCCAATTCTCATACCTGACAAGCCAGGAATGCTAGCCAGCACTTTCGATCATTGCAGCCAGTGTCTCTACACCCATCGACAAGCTGGTTGTAGATGGTGCGAAAGAAAAACGTACCCAATTCTTCAGTCCCTTAGATGCCGACGTCTTATTTGCTGGATTGAGATCGAAATGCTTTCCTGGAATTACAATTAATTTCTCTTCCAATGCACGTCGAAAGAACTTGTCAGCATTGTTCAAGCCCTTTGGAAGTCCACGTATATCAGCCCACACATAGAATGTGCCACAAGGTTCTTCGACACACTTCATGCCAAGCTCTTGAAATTTCTCGGTCAACATTGATCGTTTTTCAGTAAAGACCTGCAGTCCTCTTGTTCTCTCCTGCTGAGAACGACCTTCTTCTAGTGCCTTAATGGCGAGTCTCTGTGCTGGCACACTTGCACCACCGTCAAAATAGTGAGCCACGTTATTGACTGCTTCGATCAGTTTAGGTGGACCTATAATCCAACTCAAACGCCATCCAGGATAACGCCATCCTTTACCCAGACCATCTACAATCAAAATAGGATCTCTATCTACATTTCTGACAAAAGGTGCTACAGAAAGAGGCCTGTCCCCCTCCTCTCCTTCTAAGCCAAAAACATAGTGTGAATAGACTTCGTCCATTATCATCACACATTTATGTTTACGACCAATCGTCACTAATTTCTTCAACTCTGTTCCAGACATGATCTGCCCAGTTGGATTACATGGATTGCTCATGAGAAAAGAGCTAAGCTTCTTTCCAGATACGTGTTTTTCTATCTGTGCTAAATCCACACGAAATTCTTTATCTGGACTAGCCTGTAAAGGAACCTGTTTCAATCGATACTCATGATTCTGCAAGAGGTGCGGATAGGAGGGACAGTCAGGATTGCGATAACCAATCTTCCCATCCCCAAGAGCATTTAGGATTCTGGAAAGGGCTACTCTCCCACCTGGTGCTACAGAAACATTCTCTTTCTTATATTTCGAATCTAAGTCTTCTCGATACAGCTGATTATAGTATTGAGCTATTGAGTCCCGCAGCTCATCACTTCCTCCCACTGGACTGGATTCATGATCGTGGGTCTCTAGTGTTATCCAACTCAAACGACTTGGCGCATCCTGAAACTGACTAACTTCAGGCTCCCCCTGGGCAAAGTTACACCATTGTGTCCTACGTGTATTGAAGCCGCTCTTGATTGCCTCTGTTATGCACAACGTTTCACCCGTATGAGGCACGTTGCGAAAGATCCCTGGTTTTTTGGCCATTTTATCCCACCTTTAATTTTGTAGCGAACCTATAATCTAGAACCCTCGTCAAGATCCTGAGAAATCCTGACAATTTGCTTGTTAAATGCCAATGGACAAAGAATTTTCAAGACGGCGACAAAAAAACCAAAACATAGGACTCCAGTAGCCGCAAACATTATAGCGTTGCTAGAGTCAAGCCACGCTGGAGCGATATAAACCTCTTCTGGAGCAAATCTTAAGCGAAATAACCCAGTCATAAAACCAGAGAAATGCAACCATCCAACCAATAGAGCCACAGAAACATTAAGGCCTACCATAGACCAATAGAGGTACTTGCTCCTTAACTGCTTCAGCTCCTTTGTTCCACCCACTGCTCCAAACGCTTCTGCTAACATCCAGATTAGTGCACCAAACAAAATCATCGTATCAATACCAATCATAGCCCCCATAGCATGACCCGACACAACATACGTTCCATGTATGATGGAATTAAGAGGAGGTATTGATATCAAAATTGCAGAACCGACTATAGCAGCAGTCCAAAATTTCGCTGCACCGAAGCTGACTTTTGTGGCCTCAAATTCACCATTCTTTTGTTGAACGAGGATCCATAAGTCCGATACTACCCTAAGAAAAATGATTATCTCCAACATGCTTACCACAAAAGCAATCCATTTCACCAAAGAGCTCTGTGGTAAATGATAACTATGGTGTGCAAAATTAGTGAAAGAGTTCAGAAGACCAACACCAAAAAGAGCGTAAGCTGTTTTGGAATGACCGTACCTGGAATCCCCTGATATCCTTTCCCCTATATAGATGACTGACCCATAGACAAAGAGATTGAAGGAACCGACCAAAGTGCCTGTAGCTTTCCACTGTATCCTCATATCCAATATTGGATCAGACCAAATGGCTGGAATCAAATACGCGTGTTGCTCGAGAAACGTGTACACAAAGAATACTGTTCCTACTCCCCACATCGTGACATATACGGGACGACTCCAAAAACCCGAAGATACTACTCTGAAAAAATTCCAGGCATAACAGAACCAACCGATTAAAATCAAAGCAGAAAAAGAAGGGTGAAACCCCAGATATTCCCGTCCGGATCCAACTCGAAACATTAATGTCAGTAAGATCCCTAACCCTGCCAAAAGCCAACACCAGACCTGCACTCGCAATCTCAGGCGGTCTCCCTTTGTTATAGCTCCTGCACAATCCATCAGATACCTATGAACGACTGCCTGACCCCCTAAGAACATCCACGCTGAAGCAAAAGTCGTGTGGATAGGCCGCAATTGCCTCAGATCAATTCCCAAGCTCTGAAAAAAAGGAGCCAAAACTGGTATAGAATAGAACGCAGCTAGAAGCCCAGCTATTAGAGTAATCCCCACCGATACCAGACCGCCCCTCATGAATGTCAAAACAGCAAATTTTCTTATGTGATCGCCACTCTCAAAGGAAAGATGTTTATTCTCTATACTGTTCATCGGAATTCCCACCAAGGAATGCTCTTCCAGTCGATTGGTTCTCGGTAACGAGAACCAATCGAAAGCTGACTCTCAAGTTCGGTTCGATTTTCAGAAAACCACTCCAAGAAAGAAACTAAGCTCTCTAGTTCTCTATCCTCCATTTGAGGAAATGGAGCGGGCATTCCTAGGGCTGGACGTCCAGCCACTAAAACCTCCTTAATTTCATCGACTGTCAATTCGTCTGCTGTTATTGAAAGATCTGGAGCTCCCACCAGAGACACATCGAGAGGAATATGGCATGCACCACAGGACCGTTTGGCGAGTACTTCATACCCACTCAGGATAATCGGATCAGACTCACCCAGCGCCCTTACTATAATTGCATCGAATGCTCCCCAAGGACCACTCCCCTCTATAGTTTCTCCCATACGCAACTGTCCTCGCCCTAAGTCAGGCCTGTCCAGAGCTTCTAGGTATGAAGCCATCTGGGAGACTTCCTGCGAGGAGAATCCGTAAGGTGGCATTTGCCCACTTCCCATCGTCAGCAAGGACTCCAATCTTGGCCTATCGATATTGCTTGCTACATTCGTGAGATCTGGTCCAAGGAATCCCCCTTGGCCATAGATTTGATGGCATACCTGGCAACCATTGCGATGCCACAACAGACGGCCAGCGAGCGCATCTTCTGAGAGGGGTTCTTGCCGATCATCAGAGTACACAAGAACAGACTGAACGATGAAAGACAATGTCAAAACTGCTATCAATATTTTTCTATGGGAGGCTGAAAACATCAGGATCTCAATATTCCCTTGGAAAAGCTTTTAGAGCACGATTTGGAACGGCAACCTTGACCATCGATGAACAAGCCTCCTACTACCAAAGGCATTACTGATTGGATCATCGTCCCTTCCCGCAGAGGGTTAGTTTTTGTAAGCTCAACAACAATTGCAAACCAATGTACATCGACTAATGAAGATACACGATACTATCGCAATAATTGATTTCGGAGGGCAGTACGCTCATCTGATAGCTACCAAAGTGAGGCGCCAGGGTGTTTTTGCAGAAATTCTTCAGCCCGAAGATCCCATAGAGGCTTTCCGTGGGTATAAAGGTATCATCATCTCTGGAAGCCCAAGCCTAGCTTCTCACGGTGAAGATGCTGATTACAACAAGGACATCTATGACTTAGATATCCCTATTTTGGGATTTTGCTTTGGACATCAGGAAATAGCCCAACACTACGGAGGGAAAGTCATCCATGGTGGAAGAGAATGGGGTTATTCAGAGCTACAAACCCAACAAGGCCACCCTTTATTTTCTGGTTTATCCTCCCGTGAAACCGTTTGGATGAGTCACTTCGATTCTGTTGCAGAAATAGGTCCTGACTTTCAGGAAATAGGTGTGACTCTTACCCCAGATGGCGAGGCTGAACACCGATATGCTGCCATAGCATCTGATACTTTGCAGCGATATGGCTTCCAATTCCATCCGGAAGTGGATAGCACAGAAAATGGTCATAAAATGATAGCCAATTTTCTTTATGAAATATGTGGCTGCACTTCCTCTTGGTCGATGGATGGTTTCATAGAACAAAAGGAAGCTGACATTCGTAAACAAGTCGCAGAAAAGTCCGTATTCTTACTTGCCTCAGGCGGGGTGGACTCGACTGTAGCGGCAGTTTTGATCGGAAGGGCTATTGGCCCTGATCGACTTCATCTCCTTCACGTCGATAATGGTTTAATGCGAAAACAGGAAAGTAGCAACGTACTTAAACTTTTTGAAAAATTGGGCCTGGGAACCAATCTTCATTTTGTCGATGCCAGTGAGAGATTCCTTTCAGCATTGAGCGGTATCGTTGACCCTGAGGCCAAGCGTCGCATCATAGGCGATACTTTCATCGAGGTGTTCGAAGATCAAGCAGAAAAAATCGGTATTGAAGAACATTTACTCGGGCAGGGAACAATATACCCTGACACTATAGAAAGTGGGGGTACAAAACGAGCTGACACTATAAAAACACATCACAATCGAGTCCCTGCCATAGAGAAAATGATAGGGCGAGGAAAAGTGATTGAGCCACTGGTGGAACTATACAAAACCGAAGTCAGAGAGCTAGGAGAACTTCTTGGGATTCCCAGAGAAGCACTCGATCGCCACCCCTTCCCTGGGCCCGGCCTTGGAGTCCGACTACTCTGTAGTAGTGGTGACGCCTCTACCATTGATCTTCCTAGTATTCAAACATCTGTTTCAGAAATCTCTACGCAACTCGGCGTATCTGGGATGGTACTTCCCATTAAATCAGTTGGGGTCAAAGCAGACTTAAGAGCTTACGAATACCCTGTGTTGGTCTCTGGACACCTACCATGGGACAGCCTGATCAAAGTGGTTTCCTCTCTAACAGCGGAAGTCGAAAACATTAATCGCTGTATCTGGAATTTGTCTGATGAAATCCCCGAAGTTGCCCGACCTCTATCAACCACCGCAACCCGCAAACGTCTAGATATCCTAAGAGAGGCTGATTTTATAGTGATGGAAACCCTCAGATCACACGACTTATATCATGAAATCTGGCAGTGTCCAACGGTCCTGTTACCGATAGAACTGGACGGACAGACAGGGGAAATGGTTGTAGTGCGTCCCATAATGTCTGCGCGTGGAATGACGGCCGTACCCGTGAACCTTTCCAAAGATGTGCTTGTGGAACTAAGGGCCCGTATACTTGCAATTAGTGGGGTTTCGAGTCTGGCTTTAGATATCACATCCAAGCCACCTGCTACTATTGAGTGGGAATAGTCCTGAGTTTATTGGGACATTTCAATCCATGCACAAGCTACGAAATTGCCATCGTGAGACAAAGAAAGGTCAATATCTAGGGCCTGGCCCTTCTTCAACGCTCTAGGAATCCTGTCTTCGGTCACAATCTCCACTTCCTGCCAAGAGACTCCTAACCAGACGCTTAGGGTTTTGCGCGTGAAGGTTCGCACCTCAGCACTCTGATCGACCTCCACTTCACTTGACTGCAGTTCGAACACTCTGGAATGCATCCTATTCCCCGATATGGAGGACTTGAAACTGGTAGTAGTCACTGCGTGCACCCACTGGGGCGCTCTGTACACTAATGTTTCCAATACAAAGCTATTGTGATGAACTCTCATTCGATCCAAGGAATCTATACTCACTTCGAACTCCTGAGGATGAAAGGCGATTTTTGTATCAATCTTCTTTAACACCTTAAAAGCACTTTCTTTTGCTGCCCACAACATCCATCGCAACCTGTGTGCGCTTGAGGCGGATTCCACCAAGCGATGCTCATGATCGGTTAGAATTCTTTGATCAAATCGCGGGTGAATAGATTGAGGATCGGCTTGAGGATCACTCAAATCCACAAGGTCATTTCCGATTAGCAAAATACTCCGATTCCATATCTGCAATATGACTGACTATTTGTCGCGCTATGTCTCTAGATCGTCGCATACCAGAAAACTCCGATTCTGGCCTAAACATATGGAAATCCAAATAAATTGAATCTCCTCGTTTTGGCACAGTGGACCAAGTATCCTGTTTATCTCCTCTCATATAGACACACAAGGCCTGACACTCTGGAACCGCAGTCATCACTCTTCCTACAGCCTGCGCATGAGAATCAACTCTTACCCTTCCAGTCCTACTGCGACCAGCTTCTGCAAAAATAAGAGCAGTTTCTCCTTTTCGCAGCAGATAATCAATTTTGTTTATAACCTTCGATATTTCTTTCCTGTCACCACCTCTAATTACTGGAATGCACTTTGTTATCCAGGCTCCTATACCCACAAACCAAAGAAAAGAAAAATTCTTGTACTCTGGGATGTTCCACGGCAGGCGAGAATACCTAAATAAGTACCACCAACTTCCCCCGAGAGCCCAAGCTATAACAGCTGAGTCTGCCATAGTCAGGTGATTTGGACAAATGAGTATAGGGTTCTGATTTTCAGTCACCAGTTCCCTATAACGCCTCCGCACTTCCTTCAGGTCCTTTATACTGTATCTCATCACGAATCGCATAAACCATGCGATAGGAATGATCCATATGATGCCCAGAACTCGACCCACTTCCCTCTGTAGCGTTAGCCTAAATCGAACACCAAGCGGGAGGGCTTTCAAGCAGGAAGTTTCTCCATAATCAAAGAAACTGCATCACCAATCGTATTTACTGAATCCGCATCCTCATCTTCGACTTCAATATCAAATTCATCTTCAAAATCAAGGATAATATCGACCAAACGAGCCGAATTGACCTTGAGGTCCTGAAGTATGTTAGTGCTTTCATTCGCCTGTTGAAAAACATCCTCATTCTTTACAAATGGCTTAATTATATCCATGACTTTCTGAAAAACGTCCTCTCTGGTCATAAGTACCCCTACTCCCTTATTAAAATGACAACCCGAAACCAAAATCTAAGTTAGTTATTCAACCATTTCCTAAAAACTGCACAAACGTTTACATCACCGAAACCGAAACCAGCTTTGATAATAGTACTAAGTTGCGGTAATTCTTCAACCGTGTGTGGTATGGATCCAGCAAATTCTTCAACCTTAGGGTGTACATCCTCGCAGTTGATCGATGGATGCACAAAATTACCGTCTAGCATTAACATAGAAGCTACTACTTCAAGTGCCCCAGCTGCACCGAGTGCGTGTCCGATCATCGATTTAGTCGAAGTTATTAGTGGAAAATTTTCTGGACCTAGACCCAAGGCCTTGGACCAAGAAACAACCTCGCTACTGTCTGCACCAGTCGCTGTCAAATGACCATTGATTGCATCAATTTCTTCAGGTTCGATCCCGGAGTCTTCAACTGCCGCCCTAATGCATCTCTGCACTCCCTCTGGGTTAGGGGCCGTCATACTGCCACCACTCCTATGTCCTCCGCAGTTGATATCCCCACCTAACACTTCACCGTAAATACGAGCACCTCTTGATTCTGCATCTTCCAGGTTTTCCAGGAGCAAAACACCCGCACCGCTACTGGGTACAAACCCTGCAGCTGATGCACTCAGGGGCCTCGAAGCCCTTCCAGGCTCATCATTATACTTACGAGACAGTACCCTCATAGAATCGAATCCAGCCCATATGTAGTGGCTCGAGCCCTCCGTTCCTCCACATAACATTCTCCTGGAAGCACCTGTTCTAATTCGATTATACCCTTCAATAATGGCTTCAGTGCCAGTGCTACAGGCACTAGAATTTGCTGTAACTTGGTTTCCAAGAGCCAATAATCCTGCGACTCTAGCTGAGACACCGCTACCCATTATCTGCTCAACCATTGTACTCCCTAGTCTTCGGACACGACCACCATCAACAAACGGGATTAGTCGGTCACCTGCGGTGTCTAGGCCTCCAATACCACTTCCTATGACCGCACCTGCATCCCAATGTACTTCCTGGTCCTCTGAGGAGGGACGTTCAAAGCCAGCATCCGTCCATGCGTCTACTGCAGCAATGCATCCATATCGATGACTCGTATTCATAGCCATCAATTCTTCAGCGGTGAAATAATCCTCTGCAATTGCATCAACACCCTGTGGTATCCCTCCCACCGTACATCCAAATTTCAATTCTTCCATTATCGGTACGTGTCTTATACCTGATTCCCCTGCCCTGAGCGCTCTACTGTAATCAGATAGCCCCACTCCATTAGGAGCCACAACTCCCATCCCCGTGACCACTACTCTATGGTTCACTGCTGAACCCTCAGGCCAGAGATCGTACCACTACAAACCAAGCTACCGTCTTCAGTAGTCATCATTGCTTCAGTCCGAAGCTTATTTCGACGGAAAAAAACCTTTTTCCCAGAGATAATCACCTTCTCTCCCGGTAAAACTATTCCACTGAATTCCACATCAGCATCTACAAAAAGAGCTATCTTGTCTGTCACTCCTCTTAACCCCTCCTCTAACGCAAAAAGATATATACCTAGGGCAACCACTCCCACCTGTGCTAGTGACTCGAGAAGAATCACTCCTGGTGTAACCGGGTTCCCTGGAAAATGACCCTTGTAAAAATCTGCTTCGGGTCTAAAACGATAGTTAGCAATTATGTGATCTTCATCTACCTCTAAAATATTATCTACGAAACGAAACGGCTCCTGTTGCGGTAGAAGTGTCAAGATCTCCTTGCCACTCAACATGACACTTTCAGAGCTTACTTCACTCACTTTCCATCCTCCCACCCTTTCCTCTTGCTGTAGGCCATGGATAATCTGGATAGTCTATATCGCGAAACACGCCCACCTTTGCTCTCTTGATCTCGTAAATAGGTTCGTCGTCAATCAAAACTGTAGCATCGCCAATAACAACCGAAGATCCCGAGTTGACTAAGTCCTGGTAGCGCACAATCCTAAGTTCGTACCTCATAACGCCGTCGTGAGGTCTTATCTGCCCGAAGAACTCCACTTCAGAACAACCAAGGGCCCGGCCACTTCCTAGAGCACCCTTCCAGGCGCAATAAAGGCCTAACAATTGCCATACACCGTCCAATCCCAAGCACCCGGGTTGTACTGGATCGCCCAAAAAATGGCACTGAAAAAACCAATCGTTAATGTTTACGTCACGCTCAGCGACTATTTTTCCCTTGTTCCCTTTGCTTGAAATATGATCAATACGATCAATCATCAACATAGGTGGCAAAGGCAACCTAGTGTTGTATTCTTTGGGGGCGTCATTAAAGAGGTTTCCGTATGCCAAAGCCAACACTTCTTCCTGAGAGAAATGTGAGCACTTCTTGAAATCTTCGTATGTCATTGGACTGCTCCAAATTGAAGAACATAGCTCGACCAGGAAAGTCCAGAGCCAACACCTACCATGGCAATTTCATCTCCCGCGGACCACAGATCCCAATTCATAGATAACACTGAAGGTGCTCCCGCTGCGCCTGTATTTCCATAGTTCTCCACATTGGCATGGTGTCTTTCTTTTCGAATCTCACAAGTATCGCACACTGTTTCCAACATACGCAAATTGGCCTGATGGCCAATAAAATGTAACCGGTACCCGGGCGAAGGAAAAACCTTCTGTATAGAACGCAAACAGCGAACTGTCTTTTTGATTGCAAACATCTGAACTGTTCTCCCTTCTTGATTGAAATGTCCAAATAGTGGCACTACCACTTTCTCAAATCCAGCTGGACTAGATTCAAAGGTGTTGTTCAGAATTTTAATTTCGGAAGGGATTTTAGTTGAAAGCACTGCGGCCGTCGTACAATCCCCCCAAAGTACAGACGCAGACCTGTCTGAATAGTCAACAGAAGTAGTCAGGGTCTCGGGGGTCACTAACAAAATATACTCTGGTAATTTTTCTGGCTGCATCATCGAAAGCATATACAATGCGGCCCACATGCTGGTGCAAGCTGAATTAACATCAATAGAAGGAACTTCCATATTCAATTCCTTAGCTATGGTGCATGCATCCGCAGGAGATGAAAAGCTTGGCCTACTTGATCCAGCTATCACCATCCCTATGCTTTCTCTGCTCAGTCCAGAACGAGCAAGAGCCATCTCTGCAGCCATCTTGCCAGTTTCTGCATGAGTATACATGCTCGCTTCTCCAGCCTGCCTATAATCTATGTTCTTTGTTTCCTTGATATAGTCAAGTGACAACACCGTTCTCCTACTATGTATGCCTACTCGTTCTAAAATCCATTGTTCATCAGTACCAATATCTAGGTCTTCTAGAAACTGATTGGTGATGACATTCTTGGGGTGAAAATGACCTAAGCCATGCAAGAAAAAACTCACCTTGAAGCTCCTGAAATGCTCTCTCCTCCGTCCACCCTTATTATTGCTCCGTTGATCCAAGAAGATTCAGGAAGCGATAACAAATAGACCACATTTGCCACATCTTCTGGAGTGGTGAGTCTATTGAAAGGATTGCGGATTCGAGCCTGCGCCTTTAGGTGAGAGTTTCCTGGAATCATACGAAGAGCGGGAGTATCTGTGACCCCAGCTTGGATGATATTCGATCTGACACCTAAAGAGGCCATCTCCACAGCAATCGATCGAGAAACAGACTCTAGGGCAACCTTAGCAGCTCCAACTGCAGCATAGCCTTTCCAGGCTACCTTATTGCCCTCACTAGTTAATCCCAAAACTCGAGCATCATCAGAGAAGAGGCCTCTTTCCACCATACCTTGCGTCCATGCCAAAAGGTTAGTCCCCATTGATTCAATGGTTCGAGCCATATCCTCTTCATCGAGGAGATTTTCGGATGAGTATTCTGGAGGAGAAGTCAAACCCTGCAGGCCATCATGGCCTTCAACGAAAAGCCTATCGATAACAGAAGTCAGCTCTGCGTCTTTTATACCGAGCTCATCTGCCAGACGCTTCCTCGATTCTTCACCCTGTCGTCCCTCTGGAGCAATCAGCTTTAGGTTGCCAAAAGCTATTGAATGAAGGAGGACTCTAACAGCACCGTCACAGCCTCCTTTATTCCTTAGATCATCTAAGATGTCCTCTCTCACGTCTGGATTGAGAGCATCCTTATTGTGAGTTATTAACGATACACCTTCTCCACGAATCTTATCGAATTCAGGTTCAATACGGCTCATCGCACCCCTTCGATCTCTGTGCACAATGCAGATATTTAAACCCTGGCTGGCTAGCTTGCGAGCACTGGCTAGCCCAAAACCGCTAGAGCCACCCAATATGACAGCCCATTCGCCAGAGGAAAATTTTCTAGAAGACATTTTAAGCCATTCCTCCTTCTTTAAGAGCCAAGAACATTCAATTATTTTCCAGTCTAAAGAGTTTCATGGGTAGCCACAGAAGATAATCACTTCTGGCATCCAATTCACCACATTTCCAAAATTACTTGTACGGCCATTCTAGCAACTCGGTGACCACAGAGGCCATTATCAAAAATTTCTTGATACAGATGTCTATTCTCCAGGACAAGAGGCGTACTGGACTTGATCTTCTTGCTCCACCCAGGATCCACACTTTTCTCCCATATGGAACATCCCTTTTGATTTTAGTGCGCCAGACTGCTCGTATTCTTCGTAAGGTCCATGTCGGTGACCATCCTTCCACGTCACTTTTTCACGTACCTGACCATTGTCATAATATTCTATCCACAAACCATTTCTTTGCCCTCCCTGGTAAAAACCCCTCTGTTGCAATTGGCCATTGTCATAATTCTCTCGATATTCGCCAATCATAAATTCATTCTCTGCACTTTCATCAAACTGTTGGATTTTCCACACTGAGCCATTCTCATGAAAGCGAGTCCATATACCGATTCTCTTTCCAGATGCATACTCTCCCAAAACAGCCACTTCTCCATTCTCAAAATATTCTTTGTACTTACCGTCTCGCTGTCCCCGAAAGTGCCCTCCTTCTCTTAGCAAAGGACGGTCCTCATAGTAGTCTTTAAACCAACCCTTTCCTCTCGGGGCGCCACAACTTGGACACACAGACGCCTTATCTGAAATTTCTTGAGAACACTCGTAACATGGAACTAAAGACATCTGACACATCCTTTTTCTCTACTAATGACTTCAACCGATCCAGAAAACATATCAGCCCTCATTTGTAGATTGAATTTTATCCAAGGCCCAGCTAGCATGCTCACGCACTAGAGGCTCAGGGTCACCCATTGCTCTTTTGAGCAATGGTATGCACTCTCTTGAGCCCCAATTACCCATGGCCACACACACATTTCTCAATAATCCTTTGCGTTTGGCCCTACTTATGGGTGACTTTTTATAGCTGACTCGGAAATCCGCATCGTCCATCTTAACGAGTTGTTCCGCCAAATCGAGTAAGGTAGGACCATCCAAACCTTTGCGAGTCATAAATGCGGGATCTGAACCCGAAACTGAAAATTTAATGTTCCAAGGGCAAACTTCCTGGCAAATATCACATCCATAGACTCTATTTCCCATCTTCTCTCTGAGCTCTACAGGTATGCTTCCCTTATGCTCAATGGTTAAATAAGATATGCACTTTCGAGCATCCATAATGGGTGCCCCATCTTGATCCCGTCCTAAAAGCGCATTGGTTGGACAACTATCCAGGCAGCTCGTGCAAGACCCACAATGATCTTCAGAAAAAGCCTTACTTGGAGTGATATCGAGATCCATTAGCAAAACTCCCAGAAAAAAATAGGACCCCTGCTTAGGATTAATGAGCATGGTATTTTTGCCAAACCAACCAATACCCGCCTTCTGAGCCAACTCCCTTTCTAAAATAGGTCCCGTATCAACATAAGCCACCCCTTGGACCTCCTTTTCCAGGCTCTGATTTATCCAGCTATGTAGCGTTCTTAATTTTCCTCTGATAACATCATGGTAGTCTTCACCTCTAGCATACCTTGCGATGATAGCTCGAGATTCATCACCCTCATGATCCACTGAATCGTCCTGAAAATAATTCTGGGCAACTACCAATGCTGTTCTAGCAGATGGCAATGTTTTCTTTAAGTCAAAACGCCTATCGACAGCATCCCTCCTTTCCAAATAGTGCATTTCTCCATGTGCCCCCCTAGCCAACCAATCCAAATAAAAGTCGACATGTGAACTAGGATCAACACTAGAAATACCATAGAAATCAAATCCTAGCGATTTAATTTTTTTCTCTAGGCTCCTGGTCAAATTCATATTTCCCCTCATAACACCTTTCATCAATTACACACAAACCTTAGAGTTACAGTTCAATCATGAAACATCGGACAAAAACCACAGGTTAAACAGGCCCGGAAACTCTCTGGACTATCAGTACATTTAACGACTCAAGAGCCTGACCATGGAACTCAACCAGATTCGCTCAGAATTCCCTATTCTCAAAAATAAAACCTACCTAAATTCTTGCTCACTTGGTGCTCTATCCCAACGCTCAATGACACGCCTAAGGGAGTTCCAAGATATTTGGAACTCCCACGGAGCTTCAGCCTGGTATAGTACATGGACCAATGTCATAGAGGAACTGCGTAGCCGAGTCTCTTTTTTTCTCGGTGCGGAAACAAGAGAATTGGCTTTACTGCCATCTACATCCACAGCACTTTCGGTAATCGCGGAATGCCTTGATTACAAAAAAAGGAACAAGGTTGTCTGCACTGAACTAGATTTTCCAACTCTGGCATTTCAATGGGCAGTAAAGCCAGACATTGAGTTAGTGGTTCTTCCCACCACCGATGGGGTCAAAATAGACCCTCAACAATTTGCTGATGCTGTGGACGACAAAACAGCATTAATTGCTACCAGTCATATCTTTTACACGACTAGCTATATCCAAGACATTGAGACGCTATCAGATATAGCCCATCAATCAGGGGCCTTCTTGCTCGTTGATGGCTATCAAGCACCTGGACAAATACCAGTAGACCTCGCAAAAAGCTCAGTTGATTTTTATACCACCGGATCTCTCAAATGGCTCTGCGGGGGGCCAGGCCTATCTTATCTCTACGTTCGCCACGAACTCATCGAGACGATGTACCCCAGAATCACAAGCTGGTTTGCAGCAAGAGATCAATTTGATTTTCAACTTGACAATTTTGAACCACACCAGGATTCTCGTCGTTTTGAAATGGGAACTCCGGCACTCCCAACCATCTACACGGCATTAGGGGGCCAAGAATGTATAGACGAGATAGGAATTGAAAAGATACACGAGAGGAACACATGGCTCAGGGAACATCTCATTGCTCAACTCCTAGCGAAGGGACTCGATTTAACTGTCCCAGAAAACCCTTCAGACCGTTCGGCCATCGTTATGATCCAATCGACTCAACCTGACAAGATTGTCGAAGAGCTAGCGCAAAAAGATATCATTGTTGATAGTCGGCCAGGACATGTGAGAGCAAGTCCACACTTCTACAATTCCATAGATGATATCGACCATTTTATCAATTGCTGGCCAAGATAAAGACCTGCACCATCACATTTGAATATGAGCACTTAACTTCTTTAGGATGTCTTTTTTAACGTCCACCGATCACTATCTCGATCGCGATATTTTTTCAGGACACCCTCAAATGCTTCTTCCAGATCAATACCTTGCTCATTAGCGATACAAATAATGACGAACAAAACATCTGCTAGTTCTTCCGAAAGCCTTTGGTCCCGCTCTTCAGATTTCTTTGGTTTATTACCAAAGCTGTGATTCATTATGCGTGAGAGCTCTCCTACCTCTTCCATCAATCGTGCCAAATTGGTTAGTGGAGGCCAGTATCCTTCTTCAAATCGCGAGATCCAGTCATCCACCTGTTTTTGTAGTTTCTTCATGGTACCAGCACGAGCTTACCAAAAACTTCGCCCATTTCAAGTAAATCATGAGCCTCTCTAATTTTTTCTAGGGGCAGGACACTATGTATTTCTGGTTTCAACGTCCCATCAAAAACTAGCTGCATGACCCTTTCAAATTCTCCCTGGGTTCCCATAGTACAGCCTATAATCGATAACTGTTTCCAAAAGATGGATCGCAAATCACTCGTTACTACCGAACCACCCGTACTTCCAAAAACCAATAGTCGGCCACTCTGTCCCAATGAGCGAAAACATCCTTCCCACATTGGCTCTCCAACAGAATCTAGCACCACATTCACACCTCGTTTTTCTGTGTCCTCCCATAATTTTTGGGAAAAATCTCCGAGTCCGCGATCGTATACATGATCCACTCCCATGGCCTTAATGCGGGCCATTTTTTCAGGACCCCTAGTTACAGCATAGACTTTTGCTCCTATCAGTTTTGCTATTTGTATGGCGGCGGTTGAGACTCCACCTGAAGCACCGGTTATCAATATTTTTTCTCCTGGACGAAGTTTTCCCCTACTTACCAGGGCATGCCAGGCCGTTACGTACGCCACCGGGGCGGCGGCGGCAACTTCAAATGATACATCTTCAGGAATCTGGAGGAGATTTTCATAGGGAGCTATAGCATATTCAGCCATACCACCTTGAGTGTGTTCACCTAGTATTTGAAAGGGTTTTTTTCCTAAACCAATGCCTGGATTTCGTGATTCATACCATTCATAGTTTAAGGAGGGGTTGACCACCACCTTCGATCCTATGACGCTCTCATCTACATTTGAGCCCACAAGATCAACGATTCCAGCAAGGTCGGACCCTCCTATATGAGGCATAGGAATCTCGAAAGGAAGGCCTCGACGCGCCCAGAGATCAAGGTGATTCATGGCTGTAGCACGTACCTCTATTCTCACTTCTTGGGGTCCTGGGACCGGTGCTTCTAAGTCCTGAATTTCAATAACTTCGGAACTACCGTGTGTTGAAAAAATTGCTGCTCGCATTTGCTTTCCTGGAAAAATCACCACTTCAATGTTGAGGCCATAGTAAGTCCCACAAAAGCATACCACAAACTGCAACCTGCATTTTGCGATTATTTGTTCTATCCTATAAATACACTTGATAGCATAACCTAAACACTGATCTGCATGAAAAAAGAAAATAAAGCTGACGGGCTTGATGAAGCGACACTCGGAGGCTATACCGAAGTCCACGAGAGGCCACCTGCTTTTGAGGGTTCAGATGGATTTCCCTATACCGTATCGGTGGAAATTGAAACTAGTAAAGACCTGGAAGCTCCTTATATCGTCTATCTAGTATTTCCAAGATGGGCGAGCACTGGGCTAGGGATCACCGGTCATCTCCAAACACCCATACTGTATAGAGAAAAGACCCGTGAACAGGCCGAAATAGCCATTTCTATGCTCAAACTGTCAGACATAAAATTGCTCTTGGAGGAAGGGATCGCTTCCGACCATGATGATTAGATAATCATTAGTCAAGCAAATTCATTTG
>CEUY01014563.1_pt1 | contig 173354 bp, 154 predicted proteins | sample 361481 | NCBI WGS metagenome assembly CEUY01 (sample SAMEA2622737, study PRJEB7988) | marine metagenome | isolation source: saline water (ENVO:00002010), including | reverse complement strand
ACCCCCAGTCGAACCAACATGTTGCCCTGGTTTCTGAACTGAATGTGTACCATCAAAATATACTGGGCACGCCAATTCATCTTTAATTCTCTGGAAATTTCGCATGTCCACAACTAAATCACCGTAGCCGAAAAAAGTGCCCCTCTCTGTAAAGATAACTTGTGGGTTATTAGTACCTCTGACTTTACCTAGGGCTCCTTTTAGCTCTTGAACAGACATCCATTGAGATTTCTTAATATTTACTGGCTTTCCCGTTTCCCCGGCTGCCAGGAGCAAATCTGTTTGTCTCACTAGAAAAGCTGGTATCTGTATGATATCAACGACCTCTGCCACTTCTCTAGCCTGATAAGGTTCGTGAATATCTGTGAGAATAGACAAACCTGTCTCTCTCTTAACTTCAGACAACAAAGAAAGTCCTTCCTTTAAACCAGGACCTCTAGAAGAGTCCAATTTAGACCGATTTGCTTTGTCAAAGGATGCCTTGAAAACTACAGGCATTTCCAAATCTTCTGAGATTTTTGCTAGTTCGATGCCTACCTTGAGGTTCAACTCACTTGATTCTAGCTGACAGGGCCCAGCTATTACACTGAATTCCTGTAGCAAAGGTAGATTAGAAATATTCGTGCTACTCGGACTTTGATCTATTAGAGCTCTTCAAAGCTGCCTCGATAAAAGATGCAAAAAGTGGATGGGGGCGAGTAGGTCGACTTTTCAATTCAGGGTGGAACTGGCAAGCTACGAACCAAGGATGATCCTTCAGTTCTATCATCTCTACTAGTTCACCATTGGGAGAAGTCCCTGACATACTTAGGCCAGCTTCTTCTAAATAAGTTCTGAAGTCATTGTTTACTTCATATCTGTGACGGTGTCGTTCCTTAATTTCCGAATTACAATAAATACTCGCTACCTTGGAATCTTTGGCCAATATAGCTGGATAAGACCCGAGCCTCATTGTGCCACCCTTTCGTGTAACATTCCGCTGGGAATCCATCAGGCAAATTACTGGCTGATCCGTGTCATCCGAAAATTCCATCGAATCTGCATTTGCTAATTTACAAATATTACGAGAGTACTCTATTATTGCGACCTGTAGTCCAAGACAGATCCCAAAGAAAGGTAATTTGTTTTCCCTAGCCCACTCTACAGCCATTAGCATCCCCGGAACCCCTCTCTCTCCGAAACCACCAGGTATCAATAATGCATCATAATCCTTCAAGCCCTCTAGTGATGAACCATTTTCGTAGTCTTCAGCTGAAATCCAGGACATCTTAACACCGACATCATTAGAAATCCCACCGTGGATTAGAGCCTGATGGATCGACTTATAAGCATCCACTAATTCGGTATATTTGCCAACAATCGCTATCTTAACTTGTCCCAAATTCGGCTGGATTATCCTTTTGACCATACTTTCCCACTCCAGCAACTCCGCTGGTCCTCTGGTTAAGCCCAACCTTTGGAGTACCACATCATCAAGATTCTGATCCCTTAACTCCAAGGGCACCTGGTAAATTGTAGAAACGTCTCTGGCTTCGATAACGGCTTGAGGTGGTACATTCGTAAAAAGAGCTATCTTTTCTCTTAGGGATTCGTTTAGTGGATGCTCTGATCTGGCAACTAGCACATCCGGTTGAATACCAATTGTCATAAGCTCTCTCACAGAATGTTGAGTAGGTTTCGTTTTTAATTCACCTACTGCCGTCAGATACGGAACGAGGGTTAGGTGAATAAATATCACATTCTCTCTGCCTTCATCCTGTCGGAACTGCCTTATAGCTTCTAGAAAGGGTAGACTCTCAATATCACCTACTGTTCCGCCAATCTCCGTAATTATAACATCATAATCTGGAGCCAAATGTTTTAATCGGTGTTTAATTTCATCAGTGACATGTGGGATCACTTGGACAGTAGATCCCAAATAGTCACCTTTTCTTTCTTTCTTGATCACATCTTGGTAGATACGGCCAGTGGTCACATTGTTCGCTTGAGACAAGGATTCGTCAATAAATCTTTCATAATGTCCCAAATCCAGATCTGTTTCTGCGCCGTCATCAGTCACGAATACTTCGCCGTGTTGAAAAGGAGACATTGTACCAGGATCAACATTGATATAGGGATCAAACTTTTGCAGAGTTGTCCTCAAGCCTCTTTCCTTAAGGATCCTGCCTAACGAGGCAGCGATAATGCCCTTGCCAAGACCCGACACTACGCCGCCTGTTACAAAAATATACTTTGTTGTTGTCTCGTTATTTTTCATATGGTGTTTTAAAGTTTTGCCAGCTTCTCTTCGATCCGGCTGACATCTCCAAAAGTATCTACTGCACCCGCATCGCTGGGCACTATAACTGCTCCCATGGTCAATCCTAGGTTCATCGCCCTTAATTGCTCGAGCCCTTCCTCTTGTTCCTTCGCTCCCCTAGGAGCTACTGCCCATTCTATTAGGGCTTCCCTCACGCAACCGTAGGCGCCTATGTGTCTGTATTGCGCCTCTCCATCCAAACTAGGAGTTTTTTGTTTTTTGCCGAAAACATCCTTCCTAGAAAAGCCCAGCACCGATCCAGAAGAACCCACATTCATTTTAACTTTCGAGAGATCTCTCCATTCTGACTCACTCTTAAATTTAGTCCCACAAGTAACTATATCGAACGATTTATCTCTCAATTCATTTAGCATGCCTTCCAAGCAGTTTTCTCCCAATAAAGGTAGATCTCCTTGGATATTTATAACTAACCCGTATTTTTTATAGTCCTTTTTCTCTGCTACTTCGGCAACCCTCTCAGTACCACAAGAGTGCTCAGAACCAGTCAATTCCACACAAGCTCCGAATCGACTACAAATCTCTGCAACCTCCTCACTGTCAGTAGCGATAGATAACTTATCAAAAACCTTCATCCTAACCGCGTTTTTCCATACCCAGTATATCAACGGCTTCCCGGCCAGGGGCAAAAGGGGTTTTCGCGGTAAACGAGAGGAGTTCAGTCTCGCCGGAATAACTCCCAAAACTTGTTCTATCAATGCCCTAGGCCTGGAATGTCTAACTGGACTTAACGGTCGGTCTGAAAGGTACAGATGCCAAGAAAGAGTGGCAACGTTTTCACAAATCAAGAAAGTTTTGAATTAATTTCTTGCCATGTTCTGAAAAGAGAGATTCAGGATGAAATTGCACACCCCACAGTGGTCTATCGATATGATGCATGGCTTGTATTTCGCCTCTCTGTGTAGGATCCGGATCAGCGGACCAAGCCACCGGAATAAGGTCTTCTGGAAGGTCGGTAGAAGAAGTGACTAAGGAATGATACCTCGCAGCAGCAAAAGGATTTGGAATGCCCTCAAATATGCCCTTACCAGCATGCTGAATCATCCCGATTTTTCCATGCATCAATTTGTCTGCTTTGATAGTCTTGCCTCCAAAAGCTTCTCCTAAAGCTTGGTGACCTAAACAAACCCCGAGAATCGGAATACTGGGGTTGAGAAAACGAAAAAGATCTGTACTTACGCCTGCTTCGCTAGGTGTACATGGACCAGGAGATATTACCACATGAGTGGGACGCAATTCTTCCGCTTCCGTAAATGTCAATGCATCATTTCGACAAACTTGAAGCTGACGGCCTGTTTCACCCAATAGCTGCACAAGATTGAATGTGAATGAGTCGTAATTATCAATGACTAATATCATATTGGTTTTATCTGTATTTCCATTTTAAGGAGAGTATCCCCATGGAGAGAGCTTATTAGTATCCAAAGCAAACTAGAAATCCTTGGGGCGCAAATAAAACTCACCAATGGCGGTAGAGGACATCATTGCTACCGTTGGCAGTTCTCTCTTCCAATGTGTTTGAGAAAGACGCTTCCAAACTAAATCGACATTTGTGTCAGAGAATCCGTTGCGCTTCAATTCCCCTGGACTGTAACCCTCTAGTAACCAATACAAGATTGGATCCGCCTGCTCGTAACTAATTCCCAATTCATCCTCATCATTTACACCTGTGACCAAATCGGCGGATGCAGGTTTGTCCACAATGACACTGGGGACCCCCAAATGGCGCGCAAGCTCCCAAACTTGAGTTTTGTAAAGATCCCCAATGGGATTGATCGGTGGAGAATCGTCTGCATGCCAGGTATAATATCCCAATAATCTTTCTGATTTATTCCCTGTTCCCAGTGGCAATGCATTTTCCTTAGCAGATTGATCGAAGAGCACCAGTGAACGAAATCGGGCTGCAAGGTTGCCTCTTCTCAAGGGACTCAGATCCTTTTCGTACTGTTGGATATAAGAATCTATGGGATGGGACACATCAACCAATTTTTCTTGAGCCATGGTGGCTTTTAGTACTAAATCCGCATGTTCTATACTTTCAGTGCTTGAAGTAGCGTAGGGCATTTTAATACCAATAACATTTTCTGGTCCCAAAGCAGAAACAGCCAGGTAGAGAGCTACACTGGAATCGACACCACCAGACAATCCGATAACAGCTTTATCAAACCCTCTATTGCGATTGAACTCATCCCTAACAAATTCAACTAGCACTTTCTCTACTAACTCCAAATCCAAGTCAAAAATATGTTCAGTACCAGGAACGACAGAGGTCTCATGTTGCCGCTTGGTCGCTGATAATCTCGGCGAGCTCCTATGATGATCCTCCATCCACGATTCGTCTTGGGAATCGGGTTCAATCACCTCCATAAGAGCCTTACAAAGGATTGGCAGCGTTCCCTGAAGGTCCGAGAGCAGAGGAGTCTTGGCTCTTACTCTATAAATGTCTTCAGTGTCAATCGTGACGCTCGTTACACCTTCTTCCATTAAAGGTGATCGGCCTATAATCGAACCATCGGGAGAGCTAACAATTGAACCACCAGGAAATATTTTTCCCGCCTCAGATCCAACTAGTTGGCTTACCACAACAAAGACGCCATGTTCTATTGCGATAGAGGGAGTCAATGTATCCCATCTCTTTAGATTACCTGGCAAACCTCGTCCATCCTTCTTGAAGTCTCTCGCTGGGCTAGCGCTGACCCCGATGATTAGTTCGGCACCCTGCAGAGCTAGGATCGTGGAGGGTAGAGAGTGCCACATATCTTCACAGACTAATAAACCCATCATTCCATGCTTTGTGGGGAACGAACTCAGTTCCTTTCCTGGCCGGACAAACCGTGCCTCATCAAACACTCCGTAAGTAGGCAGGAACAGCTTTCTGTGGACATGCTTTAAATTAAAGTGTTCGAGGCCTGGTTCGAAATATGCCACACTATTGAAGGGTCCATCTAAATGATCTTCGTAGAATCCCAACACTATGTCAGGACAATTCTCTGGAGGACGCCCCAGCGACGCTATTAAAGTATCCACTGTCAAAGCAACCTCTGAAACACCACCCTCAAGGAAATATCCACTCAAGTTAGTTTCAGAAAACACCATTAGATCAATGTCGTCAACAGATTCAGCTATCATCATTTTGATTCTAGCTATGTTTGTAGATAGGTTCGCCTTGATCGGTTTGACTTGAGCCAATCCTACCTTCATCTGTTTACGCTCTTTCGGTCCTGTCATGAACAAAGTATCCTGGAAGGGCGAATGGAACTTCGGACTAGATAAATTTACACTGTTCCTTAGAAAATCCTATTCCTTACTTTTGTAATACAATCTAACCAGCGACCATAAACCAACTCTATGATATTGCGAATTCTTCTTTGTCTTCTTACAACAGTACTTATAGTTCAGCCTGCTGCAAGTCAATCTTCAAATAACTACAGGGGCGGATTAAATAACGGTGTGTCGCCAGGGGCACAAATGTTCCTAAGTGCCTTTGAAACCATCCGCAACTACGGGCTAGAACAGATACCTGATTCCATTCTTTGGGAAAAGGCAGTGAAAGGGCTACTGCAAGAATTGAATGACCCATACGCCCAGGCCTACAATCCCGTGGAGTTTGATCAGTTCCAAGAGAGTAATACTGGAAATTATGCTGGTATTGGAGTACAAATAACCCAGTTGAATGAATCCATCACAATTACCGCTGTCTTCAGGTCGACTCCAGCCGAGCGATCTGGCTTAATTGTTGGGGATAGGATAATTGGTGTTAACGAAATCAGCACCGAAGGATGGACTACAGGTAACGTATCCGATTCAATTAGAGGTAAAGTAGGTACAACTGTAAACGTCACCATTGCCAGACAGGGACTCGGAGCACCTGTCACTTCAACGATCACACGAGACAGCGTTCATGTGAGCGCAGTTATCTCAGATGTTATTGGCAATAACCAGGGCTATATAGCTTTAGATAGGGTTGCGAGGGGTTCAGCTGATGAAATTGAAGAGGCTTTGACCAAATTAAGTGGAGCCCGTGGAATCATCCTTGACTTGAGGGGAAACCCTGGTGGCTATTTAGATGAATCCCTAAAAATAGCCGACCTCTTTCTAGACAGAGGTAAACGCTTAGCTAGCGCTGAAAGTAGGACTCCTGGCCGATCAGGAAGAAATGTTGATGAGTCTTGGGATGCACGTGGAATGGACATGGTCCCCAACAAGCCCGTCGTAGTACTTGTAGACAGATTCTCTGCTTCCGCATCCGAAATAATAGCGGGAGCACTTCAAGACCACGACAGAGCATTAATTGTGGGCGAAAGAACATTTGGCAAAGGAGTTTTTCAAAATGTTTTTCGTTTAAGTGAAGACCGACATTTGAGACTCACTACAGGTGAGTGGTTCACCCCCTTGGGAAGATCACTGCACAGACCTCGTAACACCCAGGGAAGGACACTTCCAGAGAATCCTGATACATTTCCTACCGTCCTGACTCCCGAAGGAAGAACACTTAATGCTGGTGGTGGAGTCTTTCCCGACGTGACAATTCTCAATGATACGCTAACATCGTTAGAGAGGGATTTCCTCTCGCAAATGGCCCAGAAACAAATTCCATTTGACCTCAGGATCGAAGAGTTTGCTTTTGAACAATCTGAGAAACATAAACAGACAGAAACCTCTCGACCTTCTTTGTCATCTATGGATTTTGAATTATTCATAGAATCACTTGAGGAGGAATCTGAACTAAGTGAGCTACTTGCCACCGATGAGATACAGAGCTACCTACGTTGGAGATTACTTCCCCGAATTGCTCAAAGAATGGAACAACCAGGACGATCTATCGAATTGCGCCTAGAGAGAGATCCAGTTCTTACCGAAGCTTTGAAATTATTGGAATCTGCCGAGAGACCTGCAGAACTATTCTCCGAATTGAAAACGACTAGGCCATCCAGGTAGAACGAGGAAGACTCACTTCATTTTAATAAGCACAAATTCATCCTCCTCTTGGATGATGATCCCGATGTATTTTTTGCAGCTGCTTGCGATCGAGATGGGTGTAGATCTGAGTAGTGCTGATATCAGAGTGTCCAAGAAGTTCTTTGACGGCTATAAGATCGGCACCCCCCTCTAGGAGATGACTTGCAAAACTATGCCTTAGGGTATGAGGGCTCACTTTTTTCTTTAAACCAGCATTTTTCCCAGCTTTTTGGACTATCTGATGAATTGATCTAGTCGTCAGTCCTTTTCCACTGCGACCCAAAAAAACAATGTCAGTCATTCTATCACTTATCAAGTTTGGTCTCAGGTCCGTCAAGTATCTACGCAGAGCAACACAACATTCGGCACCTAGAGGCACCAATCTTTCCTTGGACCCCTTACCCATCACCAAGCAAAGCCCTCTCTCCAGATCAAGATTGACCAATGTGATCGATGTCACCTCAGAGACTCTAGCGCCGGTAGCATATAGAAATTCAAGGATAGCCTGGTTTCTCCAATAGAATGTAGAGTGGACAGGATTGCCTTCCAGAAGCTTCAGCACCTCTTGCTGAGTCAAATATTGTGGAATCTTTCGACTGGTCTTGGGACTCCTGATATCAAGGGACGGGTTCGCCGAAATTAATTTTTCTTGTTCTAAGAAACCAAAATAGGTCCTTAGTGCCGACTGGGCACGTTTAACAGAAGTTGGAGAAAGGCCCAACTTTGCCAGGTGATGCATGTAACTCCGCAATACGTCTGTTGTGATTCCCCGAGGATCTAAGATTCCTTGCCCCGATAGAAAACCCATCATCCTTGCAATCTCTCTTCGATACGCCAATAAGGTGGCAGATGACATGCCTCTTTCAAAACCGAGATATTCCATAAATTGATCTTCGTAGCACTTGGATAAATCAACGGCTTGACTCGCCATCATTCGTTATTCCCCCTACTGCCTACCCACCACCATGTAACGTATGCACTGAGTAGTATCGCTATGAATCCTAACGCCAGGTTTAATTTGTCCTGAAATCCAGTGATAGCCGCCATGTTTTCACCGATGACCATACCAGCATAGAGTAGAATGATGTACCAAATTGCTGAGGCGAATCCAATAGCACCTATTACCTTCACGGGACTTAGCCGAGCAATACCCGCAAATACTGGAACCGCTACTCTAAAACCTGGTATGAATCGTGCCAAGAACAACGCCACCAATCCATTTCTATGATAGAATACTTCCAATTCTTCTATTTGTTTCTTGTTAAATATTTTACCCCCTCTTTTTCCTTGGAAGTATGGGTACCCGTAACTGTAACCTAGACCATAGACAATTACAGCACCTATAAGGTTTGTGGACCATACTGTAAGGAATAGCAAATTGAGTTTAAGTACCCCACTTGAAGTTGCTAGAGCTCCTGCTAATAGTACAAATGTATCCGCCGGTATCGGTGGAAACAGGTTTTCAACAAAAGCCCCTAATCCAAGGAAGCAATACATGAGAGCGACAGGTATTTCTTTCAGATCTGCAATCAATTGCCACATCTTGACTCGCTCATATTAGTAGCGTCTGTAACTGTTACATTGTCTCTAAAAGGGTGACTGCATACACAGCCATGCCTACCCCAGAACCAATCCAGCCCATCTGATCGTTCGATTTACTTTTTATAGACAACCTCTTCTGTTCTATTCTCATGGTCCTAGAAAGGCTTTGTATGATAACCTCTCTGTGGAGACTTATTCTTGGCTTTTCACAAACTATCGTGACATCTACGTTGCCTATCTTCAAACCAGCGTCTCCTATGATACCGACTATTTCTTTCAGTATTAAAAGGGAATCACAATCTTTCCATTTCGGGTCTTCTGAAGGAAAATAACTTCCAAGGTCCCCTGCCCCTGCCGCACCAAGGATAGCATCAGCGATTGCGTGAGATAAAGCATCTCCATCAGAATGACCTTGAAGTCCTGGGTTTTCCGGAATTACCACACCACCTAATATTAGGGGCCGGCTCTCCGTGAATCTGTGGGAGTCATAACCAAATCCGACTTTCATTCCCATTTGTACCTGGAAAAAAGGTAGGATGGAAATATTGTTTTACTCATCATTCCAAGCTCGTAGGGCTACGCAAGCGTTGTGTCCGCCGAACCCGAAAGAATTGGAAAGTGCTACAGAAATCTCGCTCTCTATCAAATGGTTAGGCACATAGTTAAGATCACAATCGGGGTCAGGATCCGTGTAGTTGATTGTGGGAGGGACTAGGTTCTCAGAGCAAACCAATGCGCTAATGATTGTCTCTACACCTCCAGCCGCACCCAAAAGATGCCCTGTCATTGATTTTGTTGAACTAACCAATAGTTCATCAGCATAATCCCCAAAAACAGTCCTTATCGCTATCGTTTCGTTTCTATCATTTGCCATAGTGGACGTTCCGTGTGCATTGATATAGTCAACGTCCCTTGGTCGGAGATTCGCTGACTCCAGTGCTCTCCGCATTGCATGCTGTGCCCCCTCTCCCTCCGGAGCGGGAAGCGTAATATGATGGGCATCAGCGGAAACACCATATCCGACGATTTCTGCTATAATTTTTACCCCTCTTTTTTGCGCCATTTCTAGAGACTCCAGCAAAACGGCTCCCGCGCCTTCCCCAATCACAAAACCATCCCTTCCAGAATCGAATGGCCTAGAGGCTCCCTCAGGGTTTTCATTACGTCGTGACAGCGCCTTCATATTAGCAAATCCCATTACGGCCAAGGGTGTCAAAGTCGATTCAGACCCCCCCGCGACCATGACATCGGCTTCTCCTGACGCAATATACCTGTAGGCATCACAGATAGCGTGAGCGCTTGAAGCACAAGCGGATACTGTTGCATAATTAGGACCCTTAGCACCTGCCCTGATGGAAATGAGCCCCGCTGCTATATCTGGAATGAACATGGGAATGAAAAAAGGGCTGACAAATCGAGGACCCTTTTCTCTTAGGACATCGTGTTGATCCTCCAGAGTAGTTATCCCGCCTATCCCACTTCCGAAAATCACACCGAAACGCTCTGGTTCGAGAAAATCAGAGCCATCCTCTAAGCCAGAATGAGCAATAGCTTCGTTTGATGCTTTCAATGCATATTGAGTGAACCTATCAAAACGACGCGCTTCTTTTTTCTCAAGAAAAGTGAGTGGGTCAAAATCTTTTACTTCACAGGCAATCCTACTCGGAAATTCTTCGTTATGATCGAATCTTGTAATAACCCCAGCTCCGCTTTCCCCATTCTTAAGACGCCGCCAAGTGCTAGCAACTTCATTGCCGAGTGGTGTAACTGCGCCCAAACCCGTGATCACAACTCGTGAAGACTTTTTCATTGGACCGAATGATACCTAACAATAGAGTGTGTACATGAATGTTTATGAATTAGTAGCAGCGCTGACATAGCTAACAACATCCGCTACTGTCCGCATTTTTTCGGCATCTTCGTCAGGTATCTCAAGATCAAATTCTTCTTCAAATGCCATCACTAGCTCCACCGTATCCAGGGAATCGGCACCCAGATCGTCGATAAAAGAAGCTTGATCCGTTATCTTTTCTGCATCTACCCCAAGTTCCTCAATAATGATCTCTTTTACTTTACTGGCAATTTCCTCTGCCATTATTCCTCCAGAGTTGTGATGTTTATTTCATTTACAATATTGATCCGTCATATGTTCAATGCATGGCCAGCCCACCGTCAACTGAAATAACTTGACCTGTAATGTAGCGAGCATATGGTCCAGACAAGAAGCGCGCTAGTCCTGCTACATCACTTGGTGCTCCAAAATAACCAAGAGGAATCTTTGAACTCAAGTCATTAGTGACTGACTCGGGTAGCACATCGGTCATATCACTCTCAATAAAACCTGGGGTGATTGCATTACATCTAACGTTCCTCGAAGCTAGTTCCTTGGCTAAACTTTTAGTTAATCCGACCAGCCCTGCCTTGGATGCTGAATAGTTGGCCTGACCAGCATTCCCAGTTAAGCCAACTACTGAACTGATATTCAGTATGCTCGCATCCTTAGTTTTCAGCATCTTCCGGGCGAAAGCTTTAGTAACATTGAAAACTCCAGTAAGATTTATGTCCAGCACCTCATCCCATTGTTCTTTAGTCATTCGGATGAAGATGTTATCTCTTGCTATTCCAGCATTATTGACCAGTATCTGCACCACCCCTAGGTGTTCGGTGACAGTTTTAGTTAGCCCATCTACATCACTCTTAGAGCTCACATCGCAGCCAAAACCTTCATGGCCAGTGCCATGCAACTGGGTAGCGGCTTTGACTGCACCCTCCTGATGTCTTGCCACCACGGCAACTCTAGCTCCGGCCAGAGCCAATTCCTTGGCAATTGCTAGTCCAATCCCCCTCGAACCTCCGGTTACTAAGGCGACTTTGTCTTGAAGTTCATTTGTCATGGTTTATTCCTACTCTGCGGATATCTCCAAGAAATCAACCAGTTGATCAAGATCTTGTGGTTTCCCTACTGACTTACAATCTATATCTCTTGTAATTCTCCGATTCAACCCTCTAAGTACAGCTCCTGGACCTATCTCTATACACCTAGAGATTCCTCGGTGGACCATATATCTAATGGAAGATGTCCACAATACCGGGCTCGTCAATTGCTTGACAAGTAATTCTCCAACACCCGAAGGCGGACCGCTTTCAGATCCAGTGACATTAGAAATGACCGGGAATTGCGATGGTTTAAAATCTATAGATCTCATACAATCAGAAAACGGTTTGTTGGCTGACTTCATCAAATACGAATGAAATGCACCGGCCACATTTAGCTGCACAGCTCTCTTTGCGCCTTTCTGCAGGGCTATTTCCATGACCGATTTAACAGCTCTAAGGTCCCCACTGATTACAATTTGCACGGGAGAATTGAAATTAGCTGGTGAACATCGATTGTTCGGTTCTGCTACAGAGTCACAAACTGACTGTAGTTCTGAATCTCCTAGCCCAATGATGGCGGCCATAGTTCCTTCCTGTTGCGAACACGCTGTATGCATTAGATCTGCTCGCAATTGAACCGCTTTCAGGGCTTCCGCAAAGCTTAGAGATCCAGCTGATACATGGGCGGAGAATTCTCCAAGCGAATGTCCAGCAGCCATACCGACCTTTTTCAATGAGTCGCCGTACCGTTCATTCAGGACCGCCAATGAGCCAATGGAATGGGTCAGAATGGCTGGCTGTGCGTATTTCGTCTCCTGGAGATCTGATTCTGATCCTTCCCACATCAACCTAGATAGATTAAAACCCAAAATTTCGTTCGCTTCTTCAAATATTCGTGCAGCAGAGTCATATGAATCAGCTAACTCTCGACCCATGCCAACGTATTGAGAGCCTTGACCGGGAAACAATAGACCTAAAGACATTTTAAACTATAGAACTCCCTTTAATCTCATTTACCACTTTATTGCCAAAGCGCCCCAAGCAAAACCTGCCCCGAATGCAACTGTTAGAACATTCATTCCTTCCTCTAACACTCCCTGCTCTATTGCCTCATCCATAGCCACTGGAATTGTAGCTGAACTCATATTGCCATATCGATCCACATTCACAAACACCTTATCCATTGGTATCCCAGAATAACGGGCCGTAGACTCTATAATCCGCACGTTAGCTTGATGAGGGATCAGTAAATCAATTTCTTCTGCTTTCATTCCAGCATCTTCCAATGCTCGCTCTGATGCTAGAGCCATTGAACGAACGGCATTTCTATAAACCTCCTGTCCGGACATTTTAACAAGGCCTCCGGGGGGCCTATGTAACAATTCTGCTAAATTACCATCTGAGCCATGGTAGGTTCCAATGATACCACGGCTCCCTGCAGAGCGCTGAACGATACATGCCCCAGCCCCATCACCAAAAAGGACACAAGTAGAGCGGTCGTTCCAGTCCAGTATAGAGCTCATTTTTTCAGCTGCGATAACCAATACATTTGTGGCATGACCAGTGGCTATATGTCCCTCAGCCACAGTTAATCCATACAGGAAACCAGAGCAAGCACCTCCAACATCAAAGGCCACTGCGTTAACAGCTCCGATCAGTGCCTGAACATCGCATGCCATTGAAGGAAGAAGTCGATCAGGGGTGGCTGTAGACACTATAATCAAATCAATATCCGAAGCGTTTAAGTCGGATTTATCGAGAGCATCTACCCCAGCCTTAGCTCCCATTTGAGCGGCACTGATTTCATTTCCAGCCAAACGCCTTTCTTTGATCCCTGTTCTCGTGGTAATCCATTCGTTAGAAGTATCAACAATAGATTCCAAATCTGCATTGGTTGTTACGGAAGGAGGCAGGAATCGACCGGTCGAGACGATCTCTACAAAAGGTATAGTTTTCTTCAAAGAAACATTCCCTTTTCGCTAAAAGAATCTATTTCCTCTACAAAATGTGAAACCATTTTAGATTTTACAGCCTTTTCAGCAACACCGATTGCATTGCGGATTGCCTTCGGGGGAGACCCTCCATGGCAAATAACAACCACCCCGTTAACCCCCAATAAGGGGGCACCACCCGTTTCCGTATAGTCTAGAACTCTAAATATCTCCTTCAGATCTGTTGATCTTGATTCTTCGCCAAGCTTTTCCTTGAATAGATTACTTATGAAATTGGCAACAGATTCATAGAATTTTAAAACCACATTACCGACAAAGCCATCGCACACTAGAACATCACAAGACCCGTCTAGTATAGATCCACCTTCGATATTTCCTACGAAATTCAAGTGGCTAGCCTTCAAAGCCTGAAAAGTTGCTAGGGAAACCTCATTTCCTTTTTCTGGCTCCTCGCCGATGTTCAGTAATCCAATTTTTGGATTTTCGATTCCCATCAAATCCTGAGCGTATACTTTTCCTAATCCAGCAAACTGCGTCATTTGGTGGGGCTTACAATCAACATTGGCTCCCGCATCCAAGAGTAAGAGGGGACCCTTAGCAGTAGGGACAACAGTACCTATGCAAGGACGGTCAACACCTTTCAGTGGGCGTAATGTCAACAACGCCCCGGCCATCACGGCACCAGTAGACCCAGCGCTAATGAATGCGTCCAATTCACCAATTTTGAGAGTCTTTAAACCTACTACTATAGAAGACTTTGGTTTCCTTCTTAGAACTTTGGCAGGCGAGTCTTCCACTAAAACCTTCTCTGGAGCATGGCTAATGCTAAGGCGCTCGACTGGCCAGGTTTTCTCGTATTTTTCGAGCTCTTCCTCGATTGTCCCTTTATCTCCAAATAGCATAATACGAAGATCCGAGTCCGAGCTATTCAGTGCGTCAATTGCCCCTTCTACTTCAGTACGGGGAGAATTGTTAGTTCCCATAGCATCTAAACCAATCAGCACTCTTTATATCTCCCGTTTTTTGAGCCAGAGTTGCAGTATGCCTTGCTAAGGTTCAAACGAGGCTTTTTTCCACAATCTGTTCGTCTCTATAATATCCACAACTCGAGCAAACCCTATGGGGCTGTTTTGGGTCACCGCATTGAGAGCAAGTCACGATATTCACGGGAGATGCTTTGTAATGAGTCCTTCTCTTCCGTTGACGCTGCTTTGAGGTTCTTTTCTTTGGAACTGCCATAGTCTTATTTCACTTATTAGAGTTTTTTAGAAGGACATTCCACCGAGGGTCAGTGGCCCCTTCTGGACAATCACACTTTAGTTTATTGAGATTTACTCCACAGCCTGCACAAATACCTCTACAAGATTGGTCGCATTCAACGAACGTTGGAGCGTTTAGGACAATCTCTTGAAATAGATATCCCATTAAATCCAGTTCACCCTGGCTCCAGTCGAATTGTAATTCCTCCTCTATTTTTTCTGAGGTTTGTAGGGCCTGTTTAGATGTGAAGTGAAGATCCAACTTTGTCATCATTTTGGTCTCCACGGGTTTGAGACATCTGCGGCATTCCTGTTCGACAAGTGTCTCCAGTGATCCCTTGACTGTCAGTTCTTCATTGTTAGCGTGATGAGCCTTTAGATTCACGCTTATTGGAGAACTTAAACAAAAGCCAAATTGTGAGACATCGAACTCCTCTGGCTCGACACCCACTTCTCTTACTATTGTTTTATCTCTTTTTAGTTGCTTCAGATCGATTTCTAACATCCCAAAAAATATCTTATGGTCCGAACTCAGTCAACGAGTCCAATATTTCGGGATTGTCAGGTACTGCCAAAAAAACCTGGAAAGAAAAACTCTATTTCGATCCTGGCATTTTCATCAGAATCTGAGCCATGTATAGTATTTCTTTCTTTAGATTCTCCGTAAAGCTTTCGCACGGTGCCTTCTTCTGCTTGATTTGGGTCTGTGTCTCCTATCACTTGCCTAAATTTCTGCACAGCATTTTCACCCTGTAGGACCATAGGCACCACAGACCCTGAAGTCATAAAATTGACTAGAGACTGATAAAATGGTCTTTCTCTATGCACCGCATAGAAGTTCTCCGCATCTGCCCGGCTTAGCTGCACTAGCCGTATGGCTTCGAGTGAGAATCCAGATTCTTCTAAAAGACTAAGTATTTTCCCAGTATGACCCGAAGCTACGGAATTTGGCTTAATAATCCCTAATGTATGATCCATACGTTTAACACCGTTAAAGTTTGAGTCGTTTGATTTTCAATTTCAATCGTCAGCTTCGAATTAATCTAGTGCTTCTCTGACTAACTCGACTATGTCAATGGGCCTGGCTGCTACTCGCACTCCATTCTTTTCAAAGCAACGCATTTTTTCTTCCGCAGTTCCAGAGGATCCGCTTATAATGGCTCCGGCATGGCCCATCTGCCTCCCAGGAGGAGCAGTTTGTCCAGCAATGAAACCAACAACTGGTATATCCAGATTGTCAGAAATCCATTCTGCCGCATCCTGTTCATCGGTCCCACCAATTTCCCCAATCATAACAATGGCTTCTGTTTCTTCATCGCCCTTGAACTTCGTAAGGCAATCAATGAATGAAGTCCCAATCAGAGGGTCACCGCCTATTCCAACACAGGTGGTCTGACCTATTCCTTCTTTTGTAAGATTAATGACCGCCTCATATGTCAGAGTACCTGATCTTGATATGACTCCAATTGGCCCTGGCATTACAATTTGTTCTGGAATAATACCAACCTTGGCTTTGCCAGGAGATATCACTCCCGGACAGTTGGGTCCAAGTATCCTGACTCCTCTGTCTTGAGCGAAAGCATGTATTTTTGTCATGGCCTGGACAGGGACCCCCTCAGTTATTGCGACAACAAGTGCCACCCCTGAATCAACAGCTTCTTCCATGGCTCCAGCTGCAAATGCTGGTGGTACATAGATCACGGATGTATTAGCTCCAGTATCAGCTACAGCTTCCTCGACTGTGTTATAAATTGGAATCTTCTGATCATCTGGACCCTTGAAGGACATCCCTCCCTTCCCTGGGGTTACCCCTCCCACCACATTTGTGCCGTAACGGATCATTTCAGTCGTATGAAACGACCCATCTCTACCAGTAATACCCTGGACCAATAACCTGGTTTTACTATCTACAAAAATTGACATAATATTTTTTTACCACCTATCAGTTTGTCTCAATTCGACGTTTCTGAAACCGCTTTTTCGACGACCTCATCCATGGATGTAAACGCTGACATACCCTCTGCGGAAAGTATCTTCAAACCTTCTTCCTCATTCGTCCCGGTCAGCCTAATAATGATCGGGGCCTCTATTTCCAGTTGACCTAAAGCTTCGATGATCCCCTTGGCCACATCATCACATCTCGTAATACCCCCAAAGATATTAAAGAGGATTACTTCTACGTTTGGATCGGAGGTGATTATCTGAAGAGCAGTTACTACTTTCTGGGGATTAGAAGAACCGCCGATATCCAAAAAATTCGCTGGTTCACCACCATAATATTTCACCAGATCCATTGTAGCCATAGCCAATCCAGCACCATTGACGCAACAGCCAACGTTACCGTCCAACTTGACATAACTCAGTCCAGCTTCTCGAGCCATAGTTTCAGCCCAAGGTTCTGATGCCACATCACGGTAAGCTTCTATTGAGGGATATTTGAACAACTCACTGTTGTCTACGCTCATTTTAGCGTCTATCGCTTTAACCTCACCCGTCGGAGTGCTAATCAGTGGATTAATCTCTATCATGGAAGCACCACTGGTAACAAAAGCTTGATACAACTGTTTTATTATGACAGTAGCCTGCTTGACTAGTGAAGGATCATTGTAGAGGGCCCCGGCCAAACCATAAGCCTGATGGTGTAACAATCCCTGCCTAGGATCTACTATGAGTTTTTTTATGGATTCAGGACTTTTTTCAGCGACCTCTTCAATATCAACTCCACCTTCGGAACAAACCATGACGACAGGACTTTGCGACTCCCTGTCAATCAGGATTCCCAAGTATGCTTCGCTATCGATATCTTCTGCTGGAGTAATCAGGACTTCCTTGACCGTGTGTCCTGATATCGTCAATCCTAAGATCTGGTCTGCAGCAGCAAAAACTTCATCTGAAGTCCCAGCCAATTTAACGCCTCCCGCCTTCCCTCTTCCACCTGAGTGAACCTGTGCTTTGACAACAACAGTATCACCATAGTCTTTGGCAATATTGACTGCATCGTTGGGGTCTTTAGTTACTCTACCTGGTGGTACAGGAATACCATTATCTCTTAGTATCTCTTTCGCCTGATATTCGTGGATATCCATTCGTTATCCTAATAAAAGTGTTTGACAACCTCTTCCTAATGCTGGCTAAATATCAATTCCAAGACCTGCTTTCTGCCCTATTTGCAGACTAAACTAACAGCCCTCGAATGGTTCCTACAGACCCCCTTCTACCGAAAGATTCTGTAAGAGGTCTCTCAACTGTCGCAGTGACTCGCCGAACGCTGCAAAATCCAGATTTTGAGCTGCCCTTTCTGCTTGCTCAAGGAGATCTAGAGCTTCTGCTGGCCAATCCCTTGTTACTTCTCTGAGTTCTTCGATATCCCCTATATCCGAAAGAGATTCAGCAGTCATCTCAAAAATATCTGTTTCCAGTCCTCCGATCGCTCCCGCTAGAGTAGGCTCCATAGAGACCCTATAACCATCACTTACAACAAATCTGCGAAGCTCAGGTATGGCGTCTTCCTCTGCTGCCAGGAATACTGGCTCCATATAGACCAAGGTCTCTCCGACTGGCACCAAATGAATATGACCGGTCCAGACCTGACTACCTCCAGTCCTCCAAAGAGAAAACTGCTGCGATATTACAGGATCCTGCTCAATCAGCGCCTCTACCTGCCTTGGTCCAGGAACTTGATCTTCTACTGGAATTTCAAACAAGACCAAACGCCCATAATCCTGTGGATCGTTGTGGGCTACCAAAATTGCAGTCAGATTTTGACGCCCTCGTGGCACAAAAGCTGTTGTTAGGAGAAAAGCTTCCTCACTCTCTCCAGGTAATGTGTAAATGCCATATTCAGATCTATACGGCACAGTACTACTGTTTTGGGAGAGCTCTTGTGGTAGTGTCCAGACGTCCTGTTGACCGTGGAAAAGACTGGCAGTTTCCTGATGATACTGGTTTAGGACATTAGCCTGTAAGTCCAACATTGAAGTGGAGTACCTCAAGTGAGCTTGCAGTTCACTCGGCATGCTGGTCAATTCCAAGAACATGCCTGGGAAGCTCTTCCTGTACAGATCCAACAGAGGATCATTGGCATCCACTACATAAAACACCACTTCACCCGTCTCAGCATCGACTGTCACTTTGACCGAATTCCTCACATACCTCATACCTCTCGTGCCAGGAAATTCCGTTAATTTACTTAAGGGATAGTCCGAACTCATCGTAAAGCCATCTAGAACCCAGACTATTGCACCTTCGTGAACCACAGGATATGGCTGTTCTGGAAAATGTAAAATAGACCCAGCTATCGACCGCACCCTATCCAGGGCATCCCGCTTGAATAACAACTCACTCGCTGTATCCAAGTCATCGGAAAAAAGTAAGTTTGTATCTTGGAAATACCAGGCTGAAGCAATAGTTCTTGTCAAAGAATTTATGGGTATACCTCTAGAATTGAACTGAGATCGTATCGTCTTCCTGTCTTCAGAGAATTTTTCATTTACCACCGCATAATTCTGAGGGTTTGACCCCACAAATACAGTTGGGTTGTCAACGAGTAGTTTGCTGGGAGTTTCAGCATTACTAGTCACATCTGGAGGAATTCCAGAAATGAGCATCGGCGGTCTTCCTTCAGATGTTCGATTACTGGCGTAACTGGCTACGATTCCGTTTCCCTGTATATACTCAGTGCGGATATGTACATTTTGCCAATTTCTATCTTGTATTCCTGATGGTAAAATTTCCCTTACTGATAATGCTACTGGAACAACCCCCTCATCAGTCGGATACCTATCTATCGTAGCACCAAAAAAGTCGTAGTAAGGAAACCGGGCCTCTAATTCGCGGTAAGTAGTCAGCAGTGCTTGAGCATTCCAAACAGGAAGGCCGTTGAATTGCTCCATAGCTTCCAGCCAGTCGACTCCTTCTTCTGGTCTCTTGTACTCAAATTCTTTACGTTCTAATTCACTGAGCCCAAAACCCATGCGAGTGAAACGCATATTTTCTTCTATAAAACTTCCTTCTAGGCTGAGCTCATTCGGCTCTACTCTAAAACGTTGAACAAAAGAGGGATACATCTGCCCAGCACCTAATCCCAATACAGTAAACGCAAAAATGACCATGGGTACCCTAATTGCTAACCTCTTGAATCCAACAGCAAGGGTGCTTATAGCCAATGACAAGGTCAGTCCAGTGAGTAAATTGAGAACTGGAAGTCGCGCATAGTAATCGGTATATCCAAAAATATTCTGCACCGCAGAGTTTCCATTCGTCAGCAGTCCATATCTGGACAGCCAGATCATACCCGCCAGGATAGTGAGTAAACTACACACTAGGACTGCCAGGTGTTTTCTAGGCCGACCTTTTGTTCCCAAGTTTGAAGGGGTCCATTGCAGTTTGTTTGAAATTCCAATCACTCCTGATAATACGTAGATAATGATCACAATCAGCAAGCTAACTGCGACGATACCTGCAACTAACCCAACCAATGTTTCAAGAAATGGGAGACTGACCACGTAAAAGCTTAGGTCTCTTTCAAATATTGGATCCTTCTCACCCCAGCTTGCACCATTCAGGGTGAAAAGAAACTGTAAACCCAACCTCGAGGAAACTACTAAACCAAACCATAAACCAAAAAACGCAGCGACAATAAGCCCAATTCGATTGACATAACCTGTCGACACTTCTTCAGAAAACACGAGATCACCCATTTGACGTCTGATGCGAAATTTACCCAGGGATTTCGAGGCGATTTTCAGATTAGCATAAATGAACAAGGCCGCTGAAATCCCCGTAAAAACCCGAGCACCCCACTGCCAAATCAATTGCTTCCAGAAAACTGCAGAATAACCCGCAGCTTCAAACCACAGTTTATCAATATAAAATCTCGCGAATAGATCAGCGAAAACTACCGCAATAAAAAAGGCGGAAACCAAGCTGACCACACGCCTATCACTTCTGAAAAGACTTCGGATCATTCTACTGACACCCCTTGGTTAAAAAGCCATCCTTCGATTTCCTGTCGTATCTTATTCAGTTGGTCTGAGCTCTCTGCTTCGAACCTAGCTACCAGTACCGGCTGGGTGTTTGAAGCGCGCAGCAAGCCCCACCCACCTTCGAAAAGGATCCTGACACCATCTATATCCACAACTTTATAGAGGCCTCCGAAGTGCTCTGCAGCTGCATCCATTATTTCTTTTTTTCTGGTTTCGGGGATTTCAATTCTTATCTCTGGTGTACTCTGGTAGACCTTATATTGATTAGCAATTTGGGCAAAACTTTTGTCTGTTCGAGCCACCACATCAAGCAAGCGTGCTGCCGAGTATAGCGCGTCATCAAATCCTAAATAACCATCTGCGAAAAAAATATGCCCAGACATTTCGCCAGCTAAATCAGCATTTTCTTCAGCCATCTTATTTTTGATGAGTGAATGGCCTGTCTTCCACATGATAGCTTCCCCGCCCTTTTTGGTGAATTCGTCTTTTACGATCTGGGAGCATTTAACGTCAAAAATCATTTTGCCATGCCCTTTTTGGCTTAACATGTCTAAGCCCATCAACAGTAATAACAAGTCACCCCTAACTATATTACCTTCGCCATCTACAGCACCAATTCTGTCAGCGTCACCGTCAAATCCAATCCCCAAATCTGCTTCTTCGCTCTTCACTGTATCAATTAAATCCTCCAGGTTCTCATCGACGGTAGGATCGGGATGGTGATTGGGAAATGTTCCATCCGACACACAGTGTATAGGAACCACTTCAGCACCGATTGTCTCCAAGATCTGCACGCCCACCAAAGAGCCCACTCCATTACCACAGTCCAAAACAACCTTTAAAGGCTTCTCGAGGCTGAAACGTCCACTTACATCTCTGATATAATCATCTATAACATCTACAGCTAGCCGTTGACCAACCCTCCCTTCCCCTCTCTTCTCTTCGAGGATCTTCCATAGATTCTGTATATCTTTTCCGTAGAATGGCTTTCCAAGTGAGCTCATTTTCACACCGTTCCACTCAGATGGATTGTGCGAACCCGTTACTTGAATGCCAGCATCAGCCTCCATGGTCTTTTCAGCCCAATAAACCACGGGAGTTGGAACAGTCCCCAGATCTAAGACTCGTGCACCCGCATCAATCAATCCGGCAATCAAGCCTTCAGTCAAATAGTCAGAAGAAGGCCTGTTATCTCTACCTATGACGATCTGTGGAACCTGGCGAGGATGTAAGCGACCAAAAGCAAACCCTATTTTTTCCATAAGCTCACTCGAGAGTTCCGTGCCCACGATACCTCGAATGTCATACTTTCTGAAAATATGTTCTATGTTGGTCATCTTTGAATTTCCAAAAGTACTTGTCGACTAATTTGTTCTGGTTGTGTCTAAATCAACCTTTCAATAATGAGGTCTCTATGAAACCGATTAACTGAGAAGGGAAAATTCCAGCGTAAACAATCAAAACTAAAGAGACGGCCAAAACGAGTTTTAACGCAAGAGGAATCTCGATCTCTGGGGCCTTTTCGGTATTAGGTGTCGCAGCCTGTTCCTTCATCCACATAAACCAAGCAAGCCTCAAATAATACCAGTATGAAATCAGAGTGCTTATTACAAGCGCAATAGCAAGCAAGAGATAGTTATCTTCCAGGGCACCACGTAAGATCAGGATTTTCCCGATGAATCCCCCAGTGGCTGGAAACCCGCCCAAAGAGAGCAGAAAAACAGTTAAAGCCATTGCTATGAAAGGTTGCTTGCTTCCCAGTCCCGCATAGTCGCTCACTTCAACTCGGTGTTCAGCGTGGTTCGCCACCAACACAAAACCTGCGAATAAACCCATATTTGCTACAGTGTAAACGGCCAGATAATATAGTAGGCCAGATTCCGAAGTTGTGTTATTAGCCAGAACGGTAATGAGTAGATATCCACTGTGCGCTATTCCGGAGTAAGCCAACAATCTCTTGATATTGTTCTGGACTAGTGCGACTAAATTTGCACCAATCATGGTCACCAGAGCCAGCCACCAGAAGACTGTACCCCATGAAAATTGGATATTATCCAGATATATGCCAAAAATTCTATAAAAGGTGAAAAATGCACCGGCCTTAATAGCCACAGACATATACCCAGTGATGGGCATAGGAGAGCCCTGGTATACATCTGGAGTCCACATGTGAAATGGTACAACACCTACCTTAAAACAGAAACCGACGGCTAACATGATAACTCCTGTTATCAGCATAACTCCGGTATCATCAGCATCAACTGTTGCATTCAATATTTCGGTGAGATTGGCGGACCCAGTGGAACCATAAATTAATGCCACACCATAAAGAAAAATGCCTGTGGAAAAAGCTCCCAATAAAAAATACTTCAGGCCTGCTTCAGAACCCTTAGGACTGCGCTGATCAATGGTAGCCAATGCATAAACTGAGATTGAGGCAATCTCTAGGCCTATGAAGACGAGCATCAAGTCCAGTGAAGCTGTCATTAGCATTAACCCCACGGTAGCGAACAACAGCAGAGCGAAATATTCTGGAACCTGAATTCTTTGTTTTTCCACGTATGATATTGAGATTAGAATCGCCATGGCAGATCCCAACAGGAGCACCCAATTAGAAAACAGAGCATATCTGTCTACAGCCACAATTCCGTCAGACAATCTATCAGCGAAAGGATACAGTCCTGCATTCACAATTCCCGCTGCTATAACACCTGCTAGACTGATGCGTCCGAGCAACCAGCCCTGATGTTCATCTGAAGTATTATTCCTGCTCACACCAAATAAGAGGATGCCAATAGCGAAGGTGGTAAGGATTGCCTGGGGACCTAGAGCCAAAAAATAATTCCACTGGTTGAGGAAACTCATCAGTCAGACCCTCCAACTTCCGTGGGCTCTGTTTCCCAGGAGTCAACAACATGCCCCAAATCTTCACTCACTCTTCTTTCCGATGTACCTGGTGTGAAAAGAGTCACTCCTATGTCTTCTTGGTCTTCCACTCTCTCAATCACTTCATTTAATGACGGGCTCATCCTGTCCATGAAAGGTTTCGGATAAACACCCAGCCAAAAAATCCCAACAATAAGTGGAATTAACACTAATGATTCTCTCCGAGTGAGATCCTGTAATTCTGAGTTCTCTGGCTCGGTCTTTGTGTTGAAAAAGATGCTTTGAACCATTGGGAGCATATAGTACGCTGCGAAAACTACTCCAGTGGCTGCAAAAATCGCCATGGTTGGACTGACTTCAAAAGCCCCAATAAGGGCTAGAAACTCTCCAGTGAACCCACTTGTTCCTGGCACACCAATAGAAGCAAAAGCTGACACTACAAACATCGTCGTCAGCCAAGGCACGGACTTTGCCAATCCTCCAAACTCACTAATCTCCCTTGTTTTGGTTCGCTCATACAGCATACCCAACAGCAGAAACAAGGCTCCCGTTGAGAGTCCATGGGAGATCATTATGATCATCGCTCCCTGTAATCCAATTTCGTTGGTTGCAAAAATCCCCAGCACCACAAAGCCCATGTGGGCAACTGAAGTGTAGGCCACTAATTTTTTTGCATCGTGCTGTACAGCGGCTATCCAGGCACATAAGAGAATGCCCAGGACACCTAGACCCATGACTAGGCCAACTATAAACGAATTACTAACAACCAAAGGAAAGAAGGGTAGTAGGAAACGTACAAATCCATAGGTGCCCATTTTAAGTAATACCGACGCCAAGACTACAGATCCGGGAGTTGGAGCTTCGACATGAGCGTCTGGCAACCATGTATGAAATGGGAATAAGGGTATCTTTATTGCAAACGCTAATCCAAAAGCACCAAATAGCCACAACTGTTCAGTTAAACTCAGGGGTATCTGCAGGAAATGGTCGAACGCAAAAGATTCTGATCCTCCCCTAGAGTACATGTACAGGATCCCCACCAACATTAGTAGCGAGCCTAGCGAGGTAAAAAGAAAAAACTTAACTGCGGCATATATTCTTCTGCCGCCGCCCCAAATTCCTATGATAAAATACATCGGAATTAATGTGAGCTCGAAAAACACATAGAATAAGAACATATCTGTCGCTGAGAAGACCCCTAATACAGCGAATTCCAGCATCAGCATCAGGGAATAAAAAGCTTTTTCTTTTGTTTTTATGTATTCAAATGAACCTAAAATGGCTATCGGGGTGATAAGCGTGGTAAGGAGGAGCATGAAAAGGCTTATTCCATCCACGCCAAGGGCGTAATTCACTCCAAACTTCGCTATCCATTCGAAGGAACTGACAAGCTGATACCCAGATCCAGCATTGGGATTGTACAACCACCAAAGACTTGCACTCAGCAGGAACACTAAGGTGCTCCAAACTAACGCCAGAATTTTAGCTCTGGATTCTGATCCCAAGATGACGTGTGCCGCTCCGACAACTGGGAGCCACAGTATCGCTTGAAGAACCCAAGCGTCACCAGCAACTAATGAAATCATGTTCAAAACATCACCGTAATAAGGACTGCTAACAATCCGAGAGTGAGAAAAAATGCATAGGTGTTGACCTGCCCTGTGTGGAAAAGACTGCCGAACCAACCAATCCCTTTAGCTGATCTTCCTGATAGATTAACGGCCCTATCGATAAACCCTTGATCGAACTTTAACCAACAGAACTTAGACATTTGTCCTAAAGGTTTGACAATCCACTTATCGTAGAACTCATCAATGTACCATTTGTTATACAAAAATCTGGATATTGTCCCGCTGTCTTCTCCTAGAACACCATAACTTAAACTTTTAGACTTAAAGTAGGTCGTACCAATAACTAACACGGCTGCTGCACATGTTGAAAGCACTGCCCAAAACACTTCCCCACCCCCCACCGGAGAGACATGTCCTGTCTCACCGATATTTTCCAACTGTATGTGATGGCTTTCTGCAATCACTGGTTCAATCCAGTGGTGCAACCAATCAGTCATTGGAAGAGCCCCAAAACCTCCGATCACTGATTCCATTAAGTGAGGGGTTACATTCACCCAGCCACCAAAAAAGGATAGGAAACCTAAAATAATCAGTGGTATCAGCATGATTTTCGGTGTCTCATGAATTGCGGAACCTGCTCCATCTACTGTTCTATTTTTCCCGTGAAAAGTCATCACCATGAATCGAGTCATGTAGTAGGCCGTCATGAGAGCTGTGGCTACAGCCATTACCCAATAGATTTTATAAAGAGATGGAAATGGTGAAGATTCAGCCATTGCAAAGCTACCAGTCATCCAGATAATTTCGTCTTTGGAGAAAAATCCAGACAGCGGCCAGACTCCTGATATTGCCAAAGTCGCTATCCACATCAAAAAACAAGTGATGGGCATATACTGCCTTAATCCGCCCATATTGCGCATGTCCTGTGGATCATCTTCAGAGTGCACTTTATGAAGAGCATGATGCATGGAATGAATCACTGCACCAGCACCGAGGAACAATAAAGCTTTGAAAAATGCGTGAGTCACAAGGTGGAAAACACCAGCCGTGTATGCACCTACGCCCACACCCAAAAACATATAACCAAGTTGGGAAATGGTTGAGTATGCCAATACCTTCTTGATATCATACTGTTTACAGGCAATAGTAGCGGCAAAGAGTGCTGTACTGACCCCGATACCAGCCACCAACGCGGAAGTTACCGGAGCCATAGCAAAGAGAACAGAGGATCTTACAATCAGATAAACTCCCGCTGTCACCATTGTGGCAGCGTGTATTAAAGCCGAAACTGGCGTTGGTCCAGCCATGGCATCTGGCAACCACACGAATAGTGGTATTTGGGCGCTTTTTCCGACCCCTGCCAGCAGGAAAAATAACGTGATCAAAGTAACTAAGCCGCCACCATATACGAATACCCCAGAAGCATTTTCTGCGACACCCACATAGTCCACAGATCCTAAAGCACTGTGGAGTAGGAAGATGCCGAGGAGAAAGCCCAAATCACCTATCCTGTTGACAATGAAAGCTTTTTTCCCAGCTGAAGCCTTTTCCTCATCCTCGAACCAATAGCCGATTAATAAATAAGAGCAGAGCCCTACCCCCTCCCAGCCTACAAACATTATGGGATAGCTAGAACCCATTACCAGTATCAACATGAAAAACACAAAAAGATTTAAATACGCAAAGTACCTGGCATACCCTTTTTCCGATTCCATATAGCCGATACTGAAAAGGTGTATGAGGAAGCCAACACCCGTTATCACTGCCATCATGACTATACTGAGTGTATCTATCTGTATACCCACATTGACTTGGAAGTCTGAAGTCTGGAGCCATGTCCAATAGTTTGCATTGAAGGTTGTTGGGTGTCCTGCCAGTAACATCCTGAAACCGTTTAGGCCCACAACTATGAAGGAAGCTAAAATGCTTCCTGGGCCTACTACAGAGACAATCCGTTTAAGCCCATTACTAGATTCACCCTTAGAGTTAACGTTAGGCCGATTTAAGTACAATGAAATGGCCCCATTTATTATAAATCCAATCAGAGGAGCCAATATTATGATGGCGGGCATAATTGGCTTCCAGTTCATATTACCATCGACAAATAGGCCACTTTCTATGAACAGATTTAGATGCGGATTAATCAATTGGGCTACCACCTCAAAAAGCTAAAATCATCAGTGATGACTGACTCATAATGTCGGAATATAGAAATAATGATAGCAAGGCCCACTGCAGCTTCTGCAGCAGCTACAGTCATAACAAAAAACACGAACAACTGGCCCTCTATACCGACGTAACGAGAAAGGGCTACGAACGCCATATTCACAGCATTTAGTTGTAGCTCAATGCACAAAAACATTATGATCGCGTTGCGTCGTACAATCACTCCTAGCGTCCCTACGACGAAGATGACTGCGCTGAGAAAAAGTACTTGAGTTGGTAACATATCAATCCGACCTTTTCGCTAGGGCTAATGCCCCTACTATCGCAACAAAAAGAAGTACACCGGTAAATTCAAATGCCACTATGTATTCGTTGAATAATGGTTCGGCTATTACTCCTATTATACCCTTCTCCGCAATTTCTGTGTCAATTGAAACCCCTGTTGGATAGCTGTTCAACAAGAGAGTGCCCTCGGGCATGACTCTTGATGCCAGTAATCCGCCTATCCCCCCAGTCACACCGAATGCAAAAAGGATGGCTAGCCCTCCTCTAATATCCCTCTTGTAATCATGTCCAAGATTTAGGAGCATAATTACAAAGAGAAATAGCACCATAATAGCTCCGGCATATACAATAATCTGGATTGCTGCCAGAAAATGAGCCTCGAGCATCACGTAAATCCCAGCAGTACTTCCAAGACTGGCAATCATAAACAACAAGCTCGCAATCGGACTTCGTCCGAAAACAACGCCCAAGGCACCGCCAACAGTTACAGAAGCCAAAACAAAATAAATCAGGCTATCCAAGAGAAACGCCTCGCAGTGAAAGGTACTCTAAGAAACGGGATCATTGTTCTCCCCTCATTCGCTAAGCGGATCTGCAGGATCCCACAACAATGTCGTTGGGTGATCTTGATTCATCAGTCTATCAAGATCATAAACAAAACGCTCCCTAGTGTATTCGGCATTTTCAAAATCTTGGCCAACATGAATTGCCTCTACGGGGCATACCTCTTGACACATACCACAGAAAATGCACCGGAATTCGTCTATCTCATAAACTACTGGATATCGGTTACCTTGATCGTCTTCCCCACCAACAAGCCTGATACAGTTGGCTGGACATACAGTCGGACAAAGACCACAGGCTACGCATTTTGGCCTTCCATCTGCGTGCACCTCCATACGATGTGTACCTCTCCATCTCGGATGGAGTCGGGTTTCCACCTCTGGATATTGCTGTGTAACTTTCTTGGGGTTTAACATATGCTTAAGAGTAATTTTCATGCCCTTCAAGGCGGCTCGCAAATACGATGTTTCCACAGCCTCAGGTCGTTCCATTATTTTTGTGCTTATTGGCATAAACTAACCCCCACGTTGAACGCCTTTGCTCCACTAATTAGTCTTTTACACAACCTCGTCATAGGATTTCCTGTTCGAATGTGACCTTCTTACCAGATGCGGCGCCACCGATTGTACCACCTTTATCTAACAGAAAAACAAACCCCAACGTGCACAGTCCACTAACGACAGAAAGCACCAAGCCGAAAGTAAACCCGTATTCCACTCCTGCCTCATATAGTGTTAGCATAGTCGCGGCTAACACCATGGTATAACCCAAAGAGATGGGAATAATCACCTTCCATCCCAATTCCATTACTTGGTCATACCTAAATCTAGGCAGAGTCCATCGTATCCAAATGTATAGGAAAAGGAAAAAACCTGTCTTGAGAGCAAATCCAAGAAATGTAGCCAACGATTTCCAAACAGTTAGGGTGGCAGCAATTGGGGCACCATTTGCTCCAAACCCACTGATTAACTGACCCTGAAACATATACATATCGTCCCAAGTACCTGGAAGATCCCATCCCCCAAAGAACAATGTGGCCATCAAAGCGGAAGCAGTCAGCATATGAGCATACTCGGCAATAAAGAACATGGAGAATTTCATAGCAGAATACTCCGTATGAAATCCAGTTATAAGCTCTGACTCAGCCTCAGGCATATCAAAAGGTAAACGGTTAGTCTCCGCGAATGCGCAGATAAGGAACAAAATGAACCCTAGTGACAGAGGAAGGGCAAACCAAATTCCTAATTGTTGTTGTCTCGAAACTATTTCCGTCAAGGTCACATTGCCAGCTAACATCAACACGGCAATCAAGCTCAGTCCGAGGCCGACTTCGTAGCTGATCATTTGAGCTGATGCTCTGAGGCCTCCCAGAAAGGCATATTTATTGTTAGAAGCCCAACCAGCAATCACTACACCATAGACCCCCAGAGAACTGAGTGCCAATATGTAAAGAACTCCAATTGGGACATCAGCGATGACCATTGGCACTACCCCCCAGGGTGTTGGTAGAGGAGCAGCGAAGGGAATAACAGCGAATGTCACCAATGCTGGGATCATTGCTAGCATTGGTCCTAGAAGGAAATACAATCTTGACGCTGAAGCGGGTAATGTTTCTTCCTTTAGCAAGTTTTTCAAGCCGTCCGCTATCGGCTGAAGCAAACCCATTGGCCCTACCCTGTTAGGGCCGAGTCTATCCTGAATGAAAGCCGACACACGCCTCTCAGCCAGTGTGGTATAAGCCACAGTTATCATCACTACTCCAAACATGACCGCAATTTTGGCCGAAGTGACTAGGAAGTAAGCTGTGCCATCCTCGATACCTATTATGTGCGAGCTTCCCATGTCAATCCTTTTTGGCTACCGCATCAAGTTGAACGCCTTCCGGACCAATGTCCTCATAACTCAAGCCAGTGAACGCGTCCGAAATCCTCGACAATTTTTGAAAAGCTTCTTCTACATTATCTCCGTCACTTGACCCCGAAATAATGTTTGTGAGTTCGTTGAGGATAGACCAGGCTGGACGAGCGGCATGTGGCCCTTCAAGACCTTTGGAGAATCTTTGCACCCTGCCACCGCTACTAACAAAAGTCCCTTCCTGTTCTACGTAAGTCGTAATGGGCAGTATGTAGTCAGCCTGGCTTAACGCCTGAGAAGCATGTGAGCCAAGGTAGACGAGTAACCCTGCATTCTCTGCAAAACCATCTTTCTGGTCTTCCAACCGATCTCCCAATACGAGAACTGTACTATTAGATGCTCCAATATCTTCTAAGCCTCCGGCTCCGCTCCCATCACCAACATTCACTGCGCCGAGAATTTTCAACCCATCTACATTGGGAGCTAGTTGATTGGTCCTTCTCAACCCCTCCTTGCCTGGAAGTTTGACCTCTTCGGCCGAGGTTGGACATCGGTATAATATCTTTCCACCCCCAAGAGCTTTGAGCAGCCCAAGGACGGCGCCCAGGTCTTCGTTTGAAGACACAGGTGATGCAATCACATCCACTGACTCAGCGCTTTCTTTTAGCCTCGCACCCAATCCTCTGAGTAAATCTTCCCATCCGAAAGGTTCTTGAGTTCCATTCCCTGGTTCATTTGTATCCTTCATTGTCGGTTTTTCGATCCGGCCACCCTGGTTCAGCCATTCATAGCCACCTCTGCCGTAATCACAAATCCATGAACCATTAACTTCGATATTCTTTCTTGGCTTAAACCTCTGCACTAAATTATCCCTGGTATGGATCTCAATGTTGCATCCCATACTACAATTTGGACAAATAGAGGGGGTATGCTCCAGATCCCAAGCTCGCGCTTTGTACAAAAAATCCTTCGATACAAGCGCCCCTACTGGACAAATGTCTACAACATTACCAGCCCATTCAGCCTCCTCCAAACCTTGTTCGAAAAATGTGTCGATCACAGCACGATTACCCCTCTCAACAACAGTGAGTATGGGTTTTTGTTCCATTTCTTCCATGAACCTCACACATCTGGTGCACATCACACATCTGTCACCATAGAAGAGAATGTCACCTCCGAAGTCGTCTCTTCCGATTACTCTTTTGGCGGCCTTACTCCTGCCGTGCTTCCTACCCTCCGAAAATACAAAATCCTGTAAGTCGCATTCTCCCGATTGATCACAAATCGGACAGTCCAAAGGATGGTTGACCAAATAAAACTCTAACACTCCTTGGCGCATTTTCGTTGCAGATTCACTATCCGTCTTGACCACTTGGCCTTCTGCAACCGTGGTCGTACAGGAAGGTACCAATTTGGGAGCCCCCTCAACTTCCACCAGGCAAAGTCGGCATTGTGCCGGTGAACTAAGTTCTGGATGATAGCAGTAATGAGGCACTTCGGTGCCCGCCTCTTTCGCTGCCTCTAAAAGAGTCGTTCCCTCTGGAACCGTTATTTCGACATCATTAACAAGTAGCTGAACAGAAGCTTTCTCTACTGGGGGCTGCCTTTTCTTAGCCATTGACCTCACCCCCTTTTATCAATTTTTGGTAATCTTCCCTGAAGTATTTAATAGAGGACTGTACTGGTGCAGCCACGGAATCAGACAAGACGCAGATTGTAGTTCCGGTCATTTGATCAGTTAGTTCCATAAGTGTAGTAAGATCTTCTTCGGTTCCTTTTCCTGCTAATAATTTTTTCAAAATATTAGTCACCCAAGCTGTACCTTCCCTACATGGAGTGCACTGACCACAAGATTCATGGGCATAAAATGAAGACATCCTCATCACCTGGTGAACGACATCTGTCGTTTCGTCCATTACAATAACTGAGGCACAGCCCAACATTGACCCGGCCTCCTGTACACCCTCATAGGACAATAGACAGTCTTCCACTTGATCAGCTGATAAGATAGGCACAGAACTACCTCCTGGTATTACAGCTTTGAGTGCATTTCCATCCACTACACCTCCGCATACCTCATTAATCAGTTCCTTCAAAGGGAAGCCTAAAGGAAGCTCATAGTTTCCAGGACGCCTTACATGACCACTCACGCAGAATAGTTTGGTCCCTGGGCTATCTTCAGTGCCCCATTTTCGATACCAATCTGATCCCTTTGCTACTATATGAGGAATTGCTGACAAGGTTTCCACATTATTTATCGTGGTTGGTAACCCGAACAGGCCTGCTGCTGCGGGAAACGGAGGCTTGATTCGAGGCTCTCCCCTTCTTCCCTCCAATGAATTCATCAATCCAGTTTCCTCGCCACAAATATATGCACCTGCGCCTGCGTGTACCGTTAATTCTATACGCTTCCCAGAACCGAAAACATCTTGGCCCAGGATACCAGCTTCATAGGCATCCTCCACTGCTTTTGCCAAAACTTGGTTTGCCTCAAAAAATTCACCCCTGCAATAGATATAGATCTGCTCCGCTCCAATTGCATAAGCTCCGATGGCACAGCCCTCGATTAATTGGTGTGGGGCCCACCTTAACAACTCTCTATCCTTAAAAGTTCCAGGCTCTGATTCATCTGCATTACATAGGAGATAATGAGGTTTTTTTGAATCTTTCGGCATGAAGCTCCACTTCAAACCAGTGGGAAATCCAGCACCGCCCCTACCTCTCAATCCAGAATCTTTGACTAACTCGATTACTTCCTCTGGACCCATTTGTAAAGCTTTTTGTAATCCTTCATATCCACCTCGCTTCTTCCATCCCTCCAGTGTTCTGGCATCTGGATCACCAAAGTGTTTCGAGATTATAGAAACCTCACTGGCATGACTGTATGGATAGCCCATTCTACTCTTTTAAACTTTTTTTTCGTGGGTCAGTGGACTGTTCATTTCTTAGCGTGGCAAGGATCTCGGGAACATCCTCAGCTATCACATTTTCGAAGTACTTAGAGTTGATCTGAACGCAAGTGGGAAAGCCACAACCAGCCAGGCATTCAGCTTCAACCACACTGAAACAACCATCGCCTGAAATCTCTCCCAATTCCGTTCCCGTCTCCTCAAGAAAAGTCCTAAGCACATCTTCTGCACCACAAAGATTACAACTGATATTTGTACAAACTTGAATCAAATATTTTCCTACTGGACTCTTGTTGTACATCGTGTAGAAGGTTGCCACTCCCCTAACGTAGGCGCTTGAGAGCTCCAAGAGTTCTGCCACCTCATCCATAGTCTGAGGTGATACGTAACCCCTTACCTCCTGGGCTAACGAGAGGGTTGGGAGTAAGGCGGCACGCATCTCTGGGTATCTCGTCACTATCTTCTCGAATCTTTCTAGATAGGCACCTTCAAACAATTTCGCCTTAGGATCTTTAGTCTCCAGCATATAGGGATAGGTTGCTGAGGCAGAGGGGTGACCGCCTTCTAGAGGCCTTTCCCCAACAAAATCCTCCCCCCTAATCTCTGCTTCAGTTAGTTCGTATTCTCCAATATTACCAGCCCAGCCGGGGTTAAATTTTGGAGCTTTCATCTGTCTATCTCACCCAGCACTATGTCTAAGCTCGCGTTTATCATTATTAAATCGGAGACCTGATGGCCTTCTGCTAGTTGAGGAAGTACGGATAGGTTAACAAACGAAGGAGGGCGAACCCTCCATCTAATAGGCTTTTCCCCACCATCGCTTACTACATACATACCCAACTCCCCCTTAGAGCCCTCCACAGCAAAGTAGCAGTCTCCTGGAGGAACCCTGATCCCTTCAGTGACAATTTTAAAATGATGGATCATTGATTCCATATCATTCATGCAATCGGTTTTACTCGGCAAGGAGACCCTTGGATCATCTACATTTATCCGGCCATCTGGAAGTCTTGCTAGAGCTTGGTCCAGTATCTTTAAACTCTGGCGCATTTCTTCCATTCTCACGAGGTAGCGATCGTAACAATCCCCTTTTGTCCCCACTGGCACATCAAATTCATAGGATTCATAATCGTAATAGGGACGATCCTTTCGTAGATCATAATCGACTCCCGATGCTCTCAAGTTGGGGCCTGTAAATCCAGCATTGATAGCTTCATCTGCTGGAATACATCCTATGCCCTGAGTTCGCCCGAGGTGAATACCGTTACGTGTAAGTAGATTCTCTATTTCGTCTAAGGTGTCGGGAAAAGTATAAACGAAATCTTTGAGTTGATCAGTCCAGCCCTCGGGAAGATCCGCCATCATGCCACCAACCCTTGTTGCTGAGGTGGTAATTCTCGCCCCAGTGAAGGCTTCGTGAAGCTTGTAGATTCTCTCTCTTTCTTGAAATGCATACAAAAAGGGTGTGAAAGCACCAACATCTATTGCTGTTGTCCCTAACCAGAGTAAATGGCTAAAAATTCTCTCCATTTCCATACATAACACCCTGACTATCTTGCATCGTTCGGTAACTTCCAAGCCCATCAATTTCTCCACGGCCATTACATAGACGCAGTTATACATCAAAGGGGCCAAATAATCCATCCGGTCGGTTAGTGGAATGATCTGATTCCAGGTCCGATATTCACCTAGTTTTTCAAAAGAAGAATGCAGATAGCCGATATCAGGATCTATCTTGATCACGGTCTCTCCATCGAGCTCACACAATAATCTCAACACACCATGTGTCGCGGGATGTTGGGGTCCAATGTTTACCAACATATTGCCCGACTCCATGTTCGGTTGAGGTAGCTCTATGGTTCGCTGAGTGGTCATCAGTCCTCCTTCTGTGGACCGAGTGAATCCCTCAACTGCTCTGGCCTATAGTAATCTTCGTAACTTTGGTCCAAGGCTATTTCGGTCTGTTTTTCCCTGCTAAATCTTCCCCTTAAGGGAAAATCTTTTCTTAATGGGTGGCCTTCAGAGTAATTTTTAGGCATCAGAATTCTTCGCAAATCGGGATGTCCACTGAAGTGAACTCCAAAAAGATCAAAAACCTCCCTCTCTAACCAATTGGCACAACCCCAAAGTTCCACGACGCTACTTATCTCTAGATCTGGCCCTGGAAATGGACATTTTACACGCAGTAACTGTTTGTAATTGACCGACCATAGTTGATAAACCACCTGCACGCCTTTTTTAGCGCCGTAGTCAACAGCCGTTACATCAATGAGGAGGTCATACTGATATACCTCACTGTCTTTCAACCAACTTAAAACTTCAAAACTTTGTTTCGGATCTATGACAATAACTCTCTGGTCTTCACACTGAATTTCAGAGCCGAGGATTGCTGAACCGAACTGGTCGACCAATTCTTCATGCAGCGCTTGAGTACTTTCAGTGATTGTTTTCATCTACTCTAACATGTCCTTGAAACGGCCAGGCCTAGAAGTTTGTGCTAAGGAGCTCAACTTCTCCTGTTGAGTAGAATTTCCAAATACGCCAGTTAATGCTTTGATTTCTTCGAGATCAGCTTCTGGTTTTCCCGCACCAGCAGGATCTTCCCTTCTCAGGTTTTCATGATCTGCCAAAGATTCATGTTTGATCTTCTCCTGTATCATCATCAACCCATAAATCAGACCTTCTGGCCTAGGTGGACACCCTGGAACGTAGACATCTACAGGAACTATCGTGTCTATGCCCTGCACCATAGAGTAGGTATCGAAAACTCCACCAGAACTTGCACAGGCACCCATAGAAATACACCACTTGGGCTGCATCATTTGGTCCCAAGTCCTCCTAAGTACTGGAGCTAATTTGTATGGTACTCGACCAGCACAAATTAAAACGTCAGCCTGACGTGGGCTAAATGACATTCTTTCCATTCCAAATCGTGCCAGGTCGAAATTAGACGCCGCCGAAGCCATCATTTCTATTGCACAACAAGCAGTTCCGAAAGGCATAGGCCAAAGAGAGTTTCTCCTGGCCCAATTGACTACGAAATCGACCTTAGTGGTTAGAAATGTGGGACTTGCGTTTCCAGCAACTGGCAGGCTACTAGGACTTTCTTCATTTACTCCCATTCGAGACCTCCTTTTCTCCATTCATATACCAATCCGAGAGCCAAAAGGAGAACGAAAAGAGAAACTGCACCAAAAACTCCCCAACCAAGACTTTGAAGGTTTACGGCCCATGGTATCAAGAAAACTGTCTCCAAATCAAACACAATAAAGCTAATGGCGACCACATAAAATTTCACAGAGAATCTTTGTCGCGTATCACCTAATGGAATCATGCCTGACTCATAGGGCATTTCCTTTACGGGCGTAGGTCTCCTGGGATTCAAAATATGCGAGGCTATACCCATACCAATCGCGTTTACGATTGACACGCCAAAGAGAACCAAAAGTGGAATATATGACCCCGACATAACCACCTGAGAGTTGCTTGTGAAATAGTTCACTTGCCGAACACTTTTAAACTATTCCAAGCGTCAAAGCAGTGTCAACCCAAGAACTCTAATCCGAAATGCCGTTTGCCGTAGGACTAGAATAGTCATATTCTCTGCTGTCAGCTAACCGTCACACTAGGGATTACATTAATCCACTTGCAATAAAGCAACTCTAAACTTATTTCCTTTTTTTAAAACTCAGCAACTAACCCTAAAGAGAAACGAAAGATGCCAATTAAGAGCGACCACTGGATCCGTCAAATGTCCGAAGACCACGCGATGATCGAACCCTTTGAGCCGAACCAAGTAAAGGAAGGTAATATTTCCTATGGTCTGTCTTCTTATGGCTATGATATAAGAGTGGCACCTGAGTTCAAAGTATTTACAAACGTCCACAATGTGATCGTAGACCCCAAGCAATTCGACGACCGTTCATTCGTGGATGTCAATACCAGTGAATGTATTATCCCTCCCAACTCTTTCGCTCTGGCCCGTACTGAAGAATTCTTTCGCATTCCGCGGGACGTCTTAGTGGTTTGTGTGGGTAAAAGCACCTACGCACGTTGTGGAATTATCGTTAACGTAACTCCCTTGGAACCGACATGGTGTGGCTACCTCACTCTTGAAATATCTAACACTACCCCACTGCCAGCTAAAATCTACGGCGGCGAAGGGATAGCACAACTTCTATTTTTCGAGGGTGACCAAGCACCCTCTGTGGCTTACGCTGACAGGAACGGTAAATACCAAAACCAAGAAGGAGTCACGCTACCCAAGCTGTGAGTGGATACGGGGAATAGATTGTAATGAGTGAACCAAAACCCCAAGGATTCCACTATCTCATAGTAAACCACAACCAAGAATCAATAACTATCCTCATAGGGCCCCCATTGGGACATGGTAAAACGCAAACACATAGCTCAAACCTGGCAAGCTAGACCCTTCTCCTGTTCTTCCTGGATTAGGGGTCCCCACTTCCAGACAATAGGCGGAAAATTTTGCCGGCCACGTTTACGTCAGATGCCCAATCCCGAAATTTTAACAACACCAGACAAAGATTTTTTAGTTCTAGACTGGATGCCTGAAACCACCCCAGATACACCATTAGTGATCGTACTGCATGGCTTGGAAGGGCATACAAGAAGACGCTATGTCACTCAAGCCTTCTCATCACTCCAGTCGGTCGGTCTACAGTCAGTTGGTCTTAATTTTAGGGGTTGTTCGGGTTCTCCAAATTTGTCCTCTAAAGCTTACCATTCTGGAGAAACAGAAGACTTGCTGTTTATCACCCGGGTATTAAGATCTAGATTCCCAGGAAGGCCTCTAATGGCTCTGGGCTTTTCTCTTGGAGGAAACGTCCTCTTAAAGTTTCTGGGAGAAACTGGCGACCAGTATTTAGATGCTGCTGCTGTGGTATCTGTTCCTTATGACTTGTCTGCTGGGGCAGACAGCCTCGAAAGTGATGTGATGGCTCGTATCTATACCATGTACTTCATGAGGTCACTAATAGAAAAAATGCGAGCAAAACAACAGATCCTGAATGCATCTATCGACTTCGAATCACTCTCTGAAAATCTCAGCATTCGTGACTTCGACGAAATGGTTACCTCCAAGCTTCATGGTTTTACTAGTGCAGCTGACTACTATGAGAAATCCAGTTCTAGCCAGTACATTTCATCGATAACAACCCCAAGTCTCCTAATCCATTCAGAAGACGATCCCTTTTTGCCTCCCAGCAAGGTTCCAAAACTCGAAATCAAAAGGAACCAGAATCTAAGGCTACTCCTCACTCAAAAAGGTGGACACGTGGGATTTATTGAAGGATCTCACCCAGGCAATTTTGTATTCTGGGCAGAAGAACAAGCATCTCGCTTCCTCAAGCACTGTTTCGATGAAGGAAGACGATAGAGTTATTTACGAAAAAATGTTTTGTGCCAACTATCCCTTGCACATTTCTCCCATTGTCCCTTTCGAAGTTCGGACAATCTGCTGATCCCAGTATCGAACACTGTAGACGTCTCAGTCACAATTCCATCCAGCACTAATTCGCGAAACTCCCCTCTACTCACTCTCTCTATTCCCTCTTTACTGCGATACCATACTGGAGAATTATCGATGATTTTCAGATCCAATCCCAGTTCCTGTTTTTTCAAAAAATGAACGAGACCGTCAATCGAACAACCCGATGGAGGCACAGAGGTTAGATCAACAGCCACAAACAAAAATCGTGAAGAGGTAACTTCTCTCCCACAAATCATCACTTCACCGTGAGCTGCCCACGTCTCCAAAAAATCATCTAAATTGTTTACAAAATTGCGCTCTTCTACTTCGGTAAGAGATCTCTCTATACCAAAAACCCAGAGTTGAGATTTATCGGGGAGCTGAGAGAAAGGTATTAAGGTCACAAGTTAGAACTCCAGGTTTGAGCAGCGACTAAAGCTTTAACACAGATTAGGATTTTGGCTCCTTAGTTTGTTGAATACCAGCATCTGGGGATTTATCTAGTAAAATAGCGACCCAACGCAGATCTTCGGTGTTCTCCAACATGATCTTGACCACCATAGTCAAAGGAACGGCTAAAAGAGCGCCTACTGGGCCCCAAATCCAAGCCCAGACGAGCAGAGACAGTACTACCACCAGCGTGGATAGTCCAAGCCTTCTTCCCAGCAGATTGGGTTCTACCACATTACCAAACACAACGTTAATGGCAAAATAAGACAAAACAACTAGTCCGAAATTAGTTAGTGTTCCGAATTGAACCAAACTCAACAATATGGCTGGAATCGCTGCCAAAATAGACCCTACTGTAGGAATGTAGTTCATGACAAACCCTATTAGACCAAGGAGCACAGGAAAATCGAGGTCTAACCTCCAGGTCGCGAGCCCTATGAGCAACCCCGTTGCAAGGCTTATCAGGGTTTTTATGGCCAAGTACTCCTGGACTTCGCCAGCAATCTTTGTCAGCCGACTTCGTTCTGGGCTCTCATTACCAATCTCTCCACTTCCGGACATTCCCTTCCTAATTTTTGAAATGGCCTGGAATTTAGGAGGAAAAATAGTGGCTTCAGCCAAGATGAAACCCATGATCAATAGTACTAGGAAAGTATTCGTAAGGAATCCAACGATATTAGCCGCTGTCCTTCCAAAGAAATCGACTGCAACTCCCGGGTCGAAGAAATCAACGGTGAGATATTCTTGGATGGGAAAACCGAATCTGATACTCAGACCTTCGATCCAAACCGTATAAAGGTTGCTGATACTATCTCTGTATCCGGGCAAGTATATTTGAAGATCAGAAACGGCTCTTACACCCAAAAGAATTAGCCCGCTAAAAATTGCACCAATCAGTGAGAGAGTTATTAATACGGCCAGAAAATCTGGTACTAATGCCTTGCTTCTTATCTTTGTCAATACGGGCATACTCAGGATGGACAAGAATAAAGCAATAGCAAAGGGCAGGAAGAGACCTGAAGCTTCACGAAGTCCAGCAACCACAATTACCAGACAAGCTCCGTTCAAAAGAAACCTAGCACCTGAACCCTTGACGCCCTGAAACATCATATTTTCTTCCCTTAGTTCTGATCCAAGAATGATAAGAGTTAAACTTACGGTATCCAACAACCATCATGATATTGCAAATCAGCCACACATACCAGACACCTCTTTCAAACATAGAATCAATACTATTCTTCTTTCATTGTAGCACGGTCCTTCCCAGGTAATACCTATTTGACAAACCTCCAATTAAGTCAGATTACCTTGAAAACTGAGTGTCGATATAGAAGATTGAATAAAAGCTATCTTTGACTTTGAACATTATACCGTCACGAAAACAGGCGATCTATGGCTAAAGTAGATTCAAAATACACACCTGGAACTATCAACAATGGTATCATTCCGTGGACCAGGAGTTTAGCAAGACTCCTCCTTTTCGTACCGATTCTCGCCTCAGCGTGTAAGAGTTCCCCAGTATCTAATAACGGGCCCAGGATTCTCCAGGCGGGAGCTCCTGGTCAAGCTTCCCGCTCATTAGCCCCACAGGAGATTCGTTCGATTGTCCAACCCACCTATCATCAAGCCGATGTAGATTTCATGAAAGGGATGATTCATCATCACAACCAAGCATTGGAAATGTCCTCCCTGATAAGTGACAGGACAGCAAGTAGTGAGCTCGATGACCTCGGAAGAAGGATAACGATTTCTCAGGAAGATGAAATTGCCTTTATGGAACGTTGGCTGGCCGACCGTGGCGAGGTGAATCCTGAAGAACACATGGGTCACGGATCAGAACACATGCCTGGGATGCAAATGCCTGGAATGTTGACCCCTGAGGAAATGTCCTCCCTGAGAAACTCTAACGATGAAATGTTCGACCGGCTATTTCTAGAAGGCATGATAAAACACCATCGTGGCGCTTTAATTATGGTAGCCACCCTATTCAATACCTCAGGAGCTGGACTAGAGCCAGATATTTTCCAATTTGCTTACCATGTCGACTCAGACCAATATATTGAAATAGAAAGGATGCTTTCGATGTTGGAAGCAAGAAGATGAACCCAATAACATTTGACTGTTAGATTAGTTATCTAATGCTCTGGTTGAACTGAAGGAAACTATCCTTCAAACTAAAGAGCCCAGGAACTTAAAGAGGTGTGCAATGACTCGATCTGGATATTATAAACAACTGATGAGATCCTCTCTATCTGCTATTCTATTTGCTGTTACAGCGATCACCCTGGCTTTTCCAGGAAATCTACAGGGACAACAAAATGACCCTAGAAGAACTATTGATGCTAGAGTCGGACTTGCCCCTGGACTACATGACGCTGAGGAAGCCATCTCTAACCTCGAGTTGATTTCCACCACTGCAAAGGGACCTGGATTTTCCCCGGACCTAGAAACTGAAACTCCGTACACCGGTGGTTACACCAATTCTGACCTCGCCTTTAAAGACAACTACTCTATTGTGGGCAACTATCAAGGCTTCCAAGTCTACAACGTTGAAGACCCTAACAATCCTACGCTGCAAGTATCGCTTGTTTGTCCCGGTGGTCAGGGAGACGTTTCCGTCTACGGTGATCTTCTTTTTATGTCGGTGCAAGAACGTAGAGCGCGACTGGATTGTGGAACACAAGGTGTAGCAGACTCAATAAGCTCCGAACGCTTTAGAGGAGTCCGTATTTTTGATATCAGTGACATAAGAAATCCCGAGCAAATCGCTGCTGTACAGACCTGCAGAGGATCTCACACCCACACCGTTGTGAATGACCCACAAGATGATCAAAACGTCTACGTATACGTTTCTGGAACCAGCTCAGTAAGACCTTCTGAAGAATTGGCGGGCTGTTCAGGGCTCTCCCCAGAGGAAGATCCCAATACTTCCTATTTCAGGATAGAAGTCATACAAGTCCCCTTGGCCAACCCTGAGACAGCCAGAGTCGTAAACGCTCCTAGACTCTTCATGGACCAGGAATCAGGTGACATCTCTGGTCTCCATCAAGGAGGGGACTTTGGCCCCGGAACCCAAAGCTCCAGACAAACCAACCAGTGCCATGACATCACTGTATATCCAGAACTGGGACTGGCAGCTGGAGCCTGCTCTGGGAATGGCATTCTTCTTGACATTACAGACGTGGTAAATCCTGTAAGAATTGACGAAGTCACAGATCCAGGGTTTGCTTACTGGCACTCGGCCACCTTCAGTAACGACGGTAGTAAAGTTATTTTTACTGACGAATGGGGAGGCGGCGGGGCACCTCGTTGCAGAGACACAGACCCATTAGAATGGGGAGCAGACGCGATTTTTGAAGTAGTTGGAAGAAAATTGCTGTTCGCTGGATACTACAAGTTAACCGCACCACAAACAGAACTTGAAAATTGTGTTGCTCACAATGGATCTATTATTCCTGTGCCTGGCAGAGATATTAAAGTACAAGCCTGGTACCAGGGAGGGCTTTCAGTCTTTGACTTTACTGATCCCGCTAACGCTGTTGAAATTGCCTATTTCGATAGAGGGCCAGTCTATTCAGAAGAAATGGTAAGTGGTGGATACTGGTCTACATACTGGTATAACGGTCACATTTACGGTGCCGAAATCGCAAGAGGCTTTGATGTTTTCAAGTTGGTACCTAGCGAGCATCTAACTCAGAACGAAATAGATGCTGCAGCCCTGATCAGAATGGATGAATTCAACGCTCAGCTACAACCCAAAATCGAGTGGCCAACAGATGTTGTAGTCGCTAGAGCTTATTTGGATCAACTCATGCGAAATAACTCTATCCGGGCGGATCGCGCAGTCGCAGTGTCCACTGCATTGGATAGAGTTGGAAATGCGACACAGAGTGCGGATATGACCACGGCCGCCACAGACCTAAGAGAAGTTGCAGGGGCACTTGAAGCTGATTCTAGAGAACCACTACCTAGTGGACAAGACTCAGATCGCTTGAGGATGCGCTCATTGGCAGAATCTATACGCAATTTAGCAAGTTCATTGCTGCAATAAAATCTTAGGGGGAATAAAGAGGACAGGGCGACCACTACTAACCGCCCTGTCCTCTTTCTCGTTTTTTTACTCTTCAACCGCTGGAACAGCATCCATCAAGATCTCGTAAGCTGAATTTAACGCCGCTCCACCCGCTCTACTTCCAGTGTATTTGCCCAGTCTGACTACCACTAAATCATGGCTAGGAATAATGGTAGCACTCTGACCGCCTGCACCTCTCATTGAATATGCAGTCTCGGGAACGGGCCAACCTCCATTGCCATTTACCCAGAAAAATGCTCCTCCATACTGAAGCCTGCCATCTGCAATCCAGGCCGGCGCAAGACTGGAAGCGTAGTCCACAAATCCTTCGGGCAGTATCCGCTCTCCATCCCACACTCCATCCTGCAGGTAAAGATTGGCCAACCTAGCCCAATCACGAGCTGGCATAAATGCAAGCCCATTACCAAGAAAATTTCCCTGAGGATCGGGCTCAATTATAGCATCTCGAATGCCGATTTTATCGAAAAGGTCTGTTTGTGGGAAGTCATGGTATACATCCCCTCGGCCTTCCACTCCTAATCTGATTAGGTAGCTGGTCAAAACTGGATCCGAATTTCTATAACGACCAACGGTATTGGGGGGCCATTGCTGAGGTCGTGTTGCAGCCCACTTGAATGAATCATCTGTAGCTGTATAAAGATAAAGATGGCCAGGATACCCGAGTGCGGGATCGAAATCTGGATCTCCTGCATTCCTTAGCCTGATGCCACTAGACATTCTCATGATATCTTTGATCCTAATTTCTTGCCTTGGATCCCCTTCTCCCTGCCACTCGGGTACCGGAGCAGACTGATCTAAATCATAGACTCCCTGCTGTATTAAAACACCCATTAGGGTGCCAGTAAGGCTTTTAGTCATTGACCAGCTTTCGAGTGGCGTATGAATGTCCACTTCAGGACTATACCTTTCCCCTAAGATTCGACCCTTATGAGTGACTACTAGAGCAAGTGTCCGAGCCTCTTCTGGACCAAATCCAACATCGAGTGCTTCTTCTATCAAGTCCATATCTACTCCTGCCGGCCATGGGGCATCGGAAATCACGTCACCCATCGGCCACGCTGTCGTCTCTGCTGGGGGTAAGTTACGAGCCACATCAGTAGGAGTGAAATACACAGAGTCTTCACCAATAGCATGAGAAACACATCCCTGGTTTTTATAACGCTTGGCAGTCCTCGTTATACCATCTGGAAGGGTAAGAGCCACGATCTCATTTTCGTAATCTACGATCGTGTCTACAACATGACCCCTTTGGTCAAAATGGGATATAAAACCACCTACGTTGGCTGCGGCATCTTCGGGATCCAGGCCAGTAATGAAAACGGCAGAACAAAGAATCTTTGCGAACCCAGCTGTTTCATGATGTAAAACATCACCTGGAGGAGGAATATACTCAGTATCCAATTCGAGAGATGCAGCTCTAGCGTTAAGAGCGACTCTTGGATCCTCCCCGACCTCCTCATCCGAAGGCAGGCACCCAATTGAAATCAAAACAACAGCAAAGCCTAATTTCTTAAATATCCCCATTTGTATCCCTCCGAGTTTGTACTGTATTCAATAAATAGATGTTGCATTTCTACTTGTGACCACTATTCATTCCATCAGACTAACGATTGACACCCACCTCGGTCAAAACTCAGTTTTCACAATTCTTGCAGAGCATTCCCAAGATCACTAATAAGGTCACTAACATCTTCGATCCCCACGGAATAACGAATCAGACCTTCAGGAATACCCATAGCCTCTCTTTCTTCTGGACTGCACTCAACGTGGCTTGTTGTCGCTGGTGGTCCAGCAACTGTCTCTACAGACCCTAAATTAGCCGCCAGATTAACATACCTTAATTGAGGAAGGAACTTCTTCACAGCCCCATACCCACCCTTGAGTTTGAAACTTAACATGCCACCAAATCCTTGCATCTGACTTACTGCAACATCGTGATTTCGATGGTTTGTTAGGCCCGGATAAAACACTTCATCTATTTTATCGTGGCCTTGTAAATACTGAGCGATTTGCATTGCACTGGCATTTTGCTGCGCTATCCTCAAGCCTAACGTTTTCATACCCCTGATCAAAAGATATGCCGATTCTGGATGAAGAGACGCACCCGTTATTTCCTTGAAACGAAAAATCTCATTTAGCAAATGCTTACTACCACTAACTACTCCCCCCAAAGCATCTGCGTGTCCTCCCAAAAACTTTGTGGCGCTATGCAATACTATGTCCGCTCCTAATTGCAAAGGTTTCTGGTTGATCGGTGTCGCAAAGGTATTGTCCACAACCACTACAGCTCCCACTTCATGAGCTATCGCACTTAATCTCTTGATGTCAACAATTTTAACTGTAGGATTTGTAGGAGTTTCCAAATAAAGAATGTCGCAGCCCTGCCCTACTTGGCTTTCAATAGCTTTATGATTATCGGTGTCACAGAGATGGACTTGGACTCCATATTTCGGAAGATAGTCGGTGAACAGGACATTTGTTCCTCCGTAAGAGTCCTTGATGGAAACTACACGTTTCCCTGGCTCTAAGAGAGAAAACAGGATGCCAGTGATCGCCGCCATACCGGTAGAGAAGGAAACGCTATTTTCTCCACCCTCTAGTAGATTAACTTTTTCTTCAAAAACCTCGACGGTGGGATTTGTATTCCTTCCGTATATGTGTCCGGCGCTTTTACCTGTTGCCACGTCAAGCCAAGTATCTAAATCTGGATAATCAAACGAAACACTATTGACCACAGGCATTTGGGTAGCACCTAATTTATCCACACCTTCTTCACCACCCCATACGGCCAGCGTCTTTGGGCTAGGTCTTTCTCTGTGTCTAGTATTCATCTATACCCTCATTAAAATGTCTTAGTAACTTTACGAACCTACTGCTTGAACCATCGGTGCCCAAAATACTACTCAAAATCCAACCTATCCAGGTCCTCGCTGCAGGATTGTGCCCATTCTTTCCTATTCCTACTTTGACCTGTTCCGTTTGAGTCCTCCTTTAAAAATAGAGTTCCTTTAATGATACAGCTTGTGGAAAGCGATGCCTGGGAAGCCATCTCCGTAGGAATACTGTTGCTAATCCTGGGTAGTTTTTTTCACTTTTGGATGACTAGATTCGGAAGAACAAAATGGATGAAGGCCGTCGGCGCCCTTTTGACCTTATGCCTTTACTGGATTTTATTCGGTCTTGCACACCCAACAATTCTAATAATTGTAGCAATTGGCATAGGTGCTAGAGTTTTTCTGACAGGAAGGTCTAAGCCCGACTGAAAGGGAAATCTTTATAGGAGTTAAAATGAAGACACACTTAATTACGCAAAATCTTATTCTTGTAGTGATGGTTCTGGTGATTGGTTCATGCCAAATTGTTCAGGATACTGAACCAAGAGACTCAGCAATCGACGCTATTTTTTCTGATATAAAATCTGATAATCCTGGAGCTGTTGTTGGAGTGATAAAGGACGGGGACATCGTACACCGTGCTGGCTACGGATCAGCTAACCTTGATTATGGAATTTCCGTAGATCCGGAGACAATCTTTGATGTCGCGTCAATCTCCAAACAATTCGCTGCTTTTAGTGCGCTGCTTTTAGTTCAAGACGGCAAGCTAGACCTTGACGAGGACGTTCGCACCTATGTACCTGAACTCCCTCAGTTCAGTGAGACTATAACCTCCAGGCACTTAATCCATCACACCAGCGGCATCAGAGACTGGGTTCAATCAATGGCCGTTGGCGGTGTCGAGTACGGCGATGTCATTAGCTTCGAGATGATACTAAGAATGCTAAAGAACCAAAACACCTTAAACTTTGAACCAGGAACTGATTACGCATATTCAAATACCGGCTACAACTTGCTGACGCTCGTCATAGAACGAGCAGCAGGACAAGGTTTCAGAGAATTCACCAATGAGCGCATATTTCAACCACTCGGTATGACCAATACACACTTTTCTGATAACCACAATGAAATTGTTCCAGACCGAGCTGAATCTTACGTATTGACGGGAACAAGAGGGTCTATTGCCAGATATGGGAACGATGCGATTTTCGAACGTCGCGCTAATCAACTTACGGCTATGGGATCAAGTTCACTGCATACAACCATTGATGACTTTATTAAGTGGATGAACAATTATCAGACAGGAGCCGTAGGTGGAGAAGAACTAAGGGATCAAATGTTGGAACGAGGCCTTTTGTCGAACGGAGACACACTAAGCTATGCATACGGCCTTACTATCTCTGATTACAACAATTCACCAACATTTGGACATAGTGGATCATGGGTTGGCTTCAGAAGCAACTTCATACATTTGGGAGAACCTGGCATATCAATCGCTGTGTTCTGCAACTTTTCCACCTGCGACCCCCAAAGCCGTGCCTTCAAGATAGCGGATCTACTAATGGCGGCAGAACCACAAGTAGATACACAGCAAGCTCGACCTGAGCCTACAGCAGAGCCTCACCGAATGGCAGAAGTGCTTGACCAATACACTGGGACATTTAGAAACTACGAGTTAGATACGACCTACCGACTTGTTGTTTCTGACGATCACCTCGTCGCATACCATTGGCGGGCCAGACCAACTCCACTCATTCCACAGGGAGATGACCGTTTTGGATTTGGAACGGGGTGGTTTGGTTCTGGCCAAGGACGAATCACTTTTGACAGAGATGGAAACGGAGAATTACAAGGATTTCAATTTAATGATGTGAGGGTGCGGAATCTTTACTTTGAAAAGACAGGAGCTTTAGAGTAGCCAATTTCCCCTAGGGTTAAACAATAGACTTATGCTGAGCAAAATTCCGACATATTTGTTTTTACTGGCCTCCTTGATCGTAGGAATGCTCATAGGTGGTTTTTTTTCAGACTCACTGCAGGGAGTGGCGACTTCGGTTAACGTGGCCATAAGTGTGATCATTTATTTTGTTCCAATCTTGATTTTTGTCGCTTTAAGCCCTGCTATTTCCTCGTTAGCTGATAGTGGGCGCGCCAACTCGCTAGCTGGGCACGTCATTCTATGGTACTTATTCACTTCTTTTCTAGCCGGGCTTTTAGGATTATCTGTTTCAACACTTCTTTTTGGGCTATCCCTCTCTACCTCTCTCGACAACCCCACCGGAACAATGATGACCTTATTGGCCCCCGGAGAAACTCTTAGTGCCTCCAGACCATTAATCGCCATACTATTGGCAGTCTGTTTTGGACTCTTGGGCACTAAGTGGACTTTTCTCCGACTATTCCTGGAACAAGTCCAATCTAAAGTTTTTTATTTCGGCAGTAAAATCAAGCTAGTGATTGTTCCATTTGTCTTGTTTCTAGGTATCTCCGTAGGCGTTCGGTTCGGAGCTCAATTGGGACTAACCAACTATGTTCTGATGACAATGTACACATTCTTGCTGTGCCTAACTTGGACGACATTCTACCTATTTATTCTGCTCAAATTAGCCAAACCACACGACGTTAAAGAGGTAGCCCGAGATTATTTACTACCAACGGCTGTTTTTGCAGCTGGCACATGTTCATCCCTCCTAACACTGCCTGTCAATTTGGCAAATGTTAAAAAACAAGGAGTTAGTGCAAGAATCGCCGATTTTGTACTACCAGTAGGATCCGTCATTAACTTAGACGCGAGCGCTCTTGCATATGTGGCATACGCTCCATTTGTACTCTCCTATCTCTTCGGGATACAAATCGACTTGGCAACTCTACTAATGGCTTGGCCTGCCATTGTTTTATTTACCATCGCAGCTCCTGGATTGCCAGCTGGAATGGGAACTGCTCTTTGGAGTGCGACCCTTTTCGCCTCCGTACTCAACCTTCCAGAGAATGTCGCTTCCGAGTTCGTGGCCACCTGGATAGCTATGTCCAGCGGCCTCCCTGATATGATGAGAACTGCTACGAACTGCACCAGTGACGGATTTGCTTCTATGATCATGGAAAAATTCCATGGCGACTCAGATTAGTTCTAGAAAAGTCTAGACTGTTCCCATTGTCAATTCAGTATTCCTAGTCCAATTATCTCGTCTATTTTCTGCCCGATTTCCCTGTTATAGCTACCACCTCCACCTGGCCTTTTGTTGAAAAGAGTCACGTAGTTGATCCCGTTATCTCTTTGTAGTGCCAATGCTTGAGTGCCAGGGAGACTTCCCGTGTGATAACGCCATCCCGTGCCGTAGCTGTTACTCCTCACCGTACCAATATTTTCTCCCCAAACCATATAATGATCCAAAAATTCAACGATGGCTCTTGAGGTAGCTACTAATCCCATATATGACAATGCTCCTTCATGGTTCCAACCTCCATCCGAAATAAAAACTTGTGGACCAGTTGGATCGAAAACGTTCACCCCCTTAAAACCCGAATTATACCAAGGCTCCCGAAAATCTCTGTCGGGCAAAAATGATCTCCCTTGGATGACATCATTCCTAGAAATTCCTATCGGACTTAGTACTTCTTTGTGAACATAATCCATATATTTCTGACCAGAGATCTTCTCTATAATCAAGCCTAAAACTAGATAGCCAACATTAGAATAAACGTATTTGGAATCAGGCGTGAATTGTAGGCTTCTTCCTAATAGAAACGAAACCATCTCTTCCTGGCCCGGAGGACTAGTTATGCCCAAGGCCCTTGCAATTTCAACTTCATGAAAAACCCAATCTTTATCTACTTCTCTATCCCACCCACTTCTATGCTGGAGGAGATGTTCTACCGTAATCTGTTTAAACAAAGTATCTCCCAACACAGGAGATGGGTCCAATTCAAGAACTCCAGGAACATCCTGACCCAAGTCAAAAGCTCGAGTAGTAAGATCTAGCTCCCCTGATTCTATGAGTTTCATGATGGCTGCCGCAGTTATTGGCTTACTTACACTCGCCAAACGCATCATTGCGCCTTGGGGAAGTATCTGAGTATGGGCACTATCCTTCCAGCCAAAAGATTTATCATAAACAACCCTGCCATTCTTCATGATACTCAGAGCACCTGCATCTATCTCATTTTCTGACATAAAAGTAGTCATTAAGGAATCGAATTTTTGAAGCTTGCTCTCTTCAGGAGCAGTGATCGTCGTGGAATCTTGACATCCAATGGTGAAAGCGGCCAAAACCAACCAATAGTAACTACCCTTCATCACCATAGACTCGACCCTTTGTATTGGAGTGAAACATTGATCTCTTCTTATCAATGAATCGTAAGCACTTTCTGGGGTAATATTTCATATGGCAGTAGGTACACCCAAACAACCGTCGAGAGCCCCTCTATCCCTCCAAAGAACTCTCGACGGCTAATTTGGGTAGAACACCGCACCTAACCACAATTTTGGCCTCGTTCATTTCATGGTTATTTACATCACCTCACCAACCTTAATAGCCTTACTCCTCCGGTGAAACAAGTAAATTCAAGCCACGCTCCGTCAACGCCTCGTTGAATTCAGAAAGCTCAGTCTCCAACAATGCATCTAGGTTTAATTTCGTGTCATTAACTATGTCTCTCAAAATTGCCTGCACTTCAATATGTTGATCTGTTGGCCTAAAATCGGCCGTAGTCACACCGCCTAACAAATAATTAAGTCTCTCCAATGCCTTGCCAGGATAACGCACTTGGTCCTGCCCCGTGCCAGTCACTTGCAATTGGAGCAGTTCGTCTTCGATTACTACCAAGGCAGCATCAATAGTGCCAGCAGTTTCGACTAAATCCTCGGACCCCCCCTGGTCATCCATTATATCTATCAAATCATAAAGTTGCCGTCTGACCCACTCAATTCGATTTACGGTTTCAGATGCAAGCATCTGATCAGCTCTAATTTTCTGAGCAAGGTCGAACTGTGCCATAATATCATTCATTGAACCCTCTGAATTGGGATCCTTTATGACATTAAGGGTCTGACTGAAATCCTGACTCCCTATTTCTAAGGTGATCGTATAAGTTCCTGGTGGATAGCGTAAAGCTGCAATGGACCCAGCAGATCGTTCTCTGTCAGACCCCAAATCATACCAATCAGCATATTTTGGTTTCGTCCTTAGGGTTGCTGCTTGACCACCGCCATCTCTAAAATCCCACTCTATTCTATTGATTCCAGTATTACTTGGCCCGTCCATCTCTCTTATCATTTTCCCGTCAGCATCCCATATTCTCACGGTCGCTTCAGATCCCGCCATTTCTTCTCCAACCCAATAATTAATAAGAGCAGCATTGGATGGACCTTCTCCATCAGATTGATCGTTCGTCATGACCGCTGGAGCGGTTCTGGGATTAAACCTGTATGCGTCTCTTGGTTCGAAGAGGTGTGCCGAGCTATTGAACACTTCCTGATCCAGTTGTTGCAATGGGCTCAGGTCATCCATTATCCAAAATCCTCTGCCGTAAGTGCCGATCACCAAGTCACCAAAATGTTCTTGTACAACAAGTCCATATTTCGGAGAAGCTGGCAAATTATTAGTCCACTCTATCCAATTATCACCATCATTAAGTGACACATACAGACGATTTTCAGTGCCAACGTAGAGAAGTCCTGGACGCACTGGATCCTCAACAATATCGCGTGTGAAGCTCAGTATATGGTCTGAGATACCATTGGTGATCTTGGTCCATGTTTCGCCATAATCTTCGGTCCGATAAATATAGGCTCCGAAATTACCTACTTGATGTGCTTCAACAACGAGATATGCTTTCGCGGCATCCCACTTGGAAGCATGTATACCACGCACTACGCCATCTTCAGGCCAACCTGGAAAATTCCCGGTTACATCATTCCAAGTGTCACCATTATCCCTGCTGACATGCACCATCCCGTCATTTGAGCCAGCATAAAATACACCTTGCTCCGCTCTCGACTCATCAAAACTATAGATAACACAACAGTATTCCACTCCAAGGTTGTCGGGAGTTAATCCTCCACTAATACCTTGGCGAGATTTATCGTTCGTAGTCAGATCGGGACTAATGACGTCCCAGCTCTGTCCTCCGTTTTGCGTCCTGTGAACATGCTGACTAGTAACATATACCGTGTTGTTGTCATGAGAAGATACTAGCAATGGGAATGTCCACTGAAACCTGTACTTCAAATCTTCAGCATGCCAGCCAACAGTTCCCTCCGGCCAAACTTCCACATTCCTAAACTGACGTGTCTTCTGATCGTGGCGAACAACAATGCCTCCTACCGCACCAGCGCCTGATGCGCTCGACCATACTATGTCTGAATCAGTAGGATCGGGCGTGGCGAACCCACTCTCCCCTCCACCAACTTGATGCCAGTCCCCTCGAGGGATCCTGCCATTATCATACAAAGGATTGCTTGGTCCCCTGTAGGAAGGACCATCCTGTCGGTTGCCCATGACATTGTATGGCACAGCATTATCTGCCGTAACGTGATACATCTGACCCACTGGCAACTCCACAGCTCTATAGGATTGTCCTCTGTTCTCTGAAATATGCACACCTTGGTCATTGCCGATCACCATTCGATCTCCGTTAGCCGGATCGAACCAAAGGTCATGGTAGTCTCCACCAGATCTCTGTCTTCCTGAGTGGTTTATATATGTCAGCCCTCCATCATACGATCTTGCAATACCAGCAGTTAGAAAGAATACCTCGTTTTCATCGTCCGGGGTTACGCGACAATTGTTGTAATAGGCCGTTCTCCCACCTAGATCGCGACTATGGTTAACCAGTTGCCATTCTTGTCCTCCATCATCTGACCGCCATAATTCCCCACTCTCTGTGATGGCTCCATTCCAAGGTACACCATCTCCGGTCTCTATAAGGCTATAAACCCTCTGCGAATTAGCTGCCGACATACATATGTCGATCTTACCTACGGGAAGAGTGGGTAATCCATGTCCACTTAGTCTGCTCCAGGTTTCTCCTCCGTCTTCACTTTTGTAGATTGCCGACCCTGGCCCGCCACTCTGTCTACCCCATGTATTGATCAGAATTTGCCACATTCCTGCGAAAAGAATTCGAGGATTGTTAGGGTCCATGATCACGCTTGATGCACCAGTATTCTCGTCTACAAAAAGCACATGATCCCAGGTCTCGCCGCCATCAGTAGTCTTGTAGATTCCCCTTTCCCGTTGGGCACTGTGCCCGTGCCCCAAGGCCGCTATAAAGACAACTGATGGATCTGTAGGATGGATCACAATTCGACTTATCCTTCCCGTCTCTTCAAGACCCATATGATGCCAAGTTTCACCTCCATCAGTCGATTTGTAGACTCCGTCACCTACGGTCACATTTGACCGAATATGCGGCTCTCCTGTGCCCGCCCAAACTACGTTATTGTCTGAGGAAGACACTGCCAACGCACCGATGGAGTGAGTATCTTGGTCGTCGAAAATCGGTCGCCAAAAGTTTCCCCCATCCTCTGTTTTCCACAGGCCCCCTGCTGCGGCCCCAGCGTAATAGACAAGGGGATTATTGGTGACCCCTGAAACTGAAGCTATCCTGTTACCCACCACCCCTATATGTCTAAATCCAAGAGCCCCCAAGTGTTGGCCAGAAACGCTCTGAGAGCTAGCATCTCCTGGTAGGCTAGCAGTGGCGACGAGTAACAGTATACTCATAAAGTTTTTAGCACTGAAAGACATCTTCCCACTCCTTAATTGGTTATTGACTTAATTTATCTTTACTTACTGTCCACTGAGAATCGACTTAGAATCATCCGCCCTAGCACAACAGCACAATTATAAACACATTGGTTTCATTCCCTGCAATCAGGGAATGTGTAGCATTTCATCATAATATCCATATCCTAAAGATGACAAGACAATCCTTCAACTTTTAAAAATGTGCCATGAATAATAGAAAAAGACACACATCTTTCCACCTAATACTGGCGACCTACGTTAGCCTGGCCTTTTCGCCCTCCCTAGTTCAAAGCCAATCGATAACTTCCTCGACTGATTTTGAAGAGAGCATTAATTCACTTTTTGCTTTCATATCACCTGGAGATCCAGGCTGTAGCTTAGGCATCATCGAACGTGGCAAACTCACATACTCGAAAAGCGCTGGATTGGCTAACCTTGATTGGGAGATACCTATTTCCACTAGTTCTATTTTTGACGTTGCTTCAGTGTCTAAGCAATTCACAGCTAGTGCCATTGCCCTTCTAGAGATAGACGGCCTCCTTAGTCTAGATGATGAAGTCAGGAAGTGGATTCCGGAATTCAAAGACTACGGTGCACCTATCACAATTAGACAACTTTTAAATCACACTTCAGGTATTAGAGATTACCTATCCCTAATGAATCTTGCCGGAACAGACTTCAATAATGTGTTTACCGAGTTCGACGCAGTTGAACTTATAGTAAGACAAGAAGGGTTGAATTTCCCATCTGGAGACCAATTTTTATATTCCAATTCTGGTTACTTGTTAGCTGCACACATAGTCAGAAGAATCACGGGGAAATCGTTACGCGCTTTCTTAGAAGAAAGAATTTTTGCACCACTGAACATGACCAAGACTCAGGTATGGGACGACAGCCAGGAAATTGTTAGTAAGCGGGCCACTGGATATAGCCTTGCGAATGACGACTGGCAGATTGATCACTTATTGAACTTCCAGATGGGAGGTGACGGCCAGATACTGACATCCATTGATGAACTAGTCAAATGGGACAATAATTTTTACCAACCAGTAGTGGGAGGAAACTCACTGCTTCAGAAGTTACATGATCGTGGTGTGTTAAATAACGGAGACGTTATCGATTATGCCCTCGGCCTGACGGTAGATGAATACAGGGGGCTAAAACGAGTAATGCACACTGGGTCTTGGGGAGGATTCAGAGCTAACATCACACGTTATCCAGATGAACACACTAGCTTCATCCTACTCTGCAATCGCTTTGATGGAACTCAAGAACTTCGAATCACAGATGTCGCCGATCTTGTTCTCGTCGACAAATTCACAGAGCAGAACGTAACAGGCGTGAACCTGCGTTCAGATGGATCCCCAGTGAACCAACCAGACCAGCAACTGGCTCCAGTTTCATCTGAAACACCTGACTCTCAGCTGGCTACACTAAAAAACTATACTGGTGAATACTGGAGTTCCGAACTTGGGGTATCCTTCCACATCAACCTAGAAGCAGAGCAACTAAAGATAATGAGGCCCAATGGTAGCGTCACCAATCTCGAGTATGTTAAGAACAAGCAATACACTGGCGATGGCTTGGTCGTCTACTTTGAAAGTTCTAGTCGAATGAAAATTGATACCGGTCGCGTTCTGGGAATCACATTCATTAAAGAAGGTGTTTAGTTTATGCGCCTATAAATGGCACGACTAACCCTTCTCTCACCGTCAGGGCCTGTACGGATGTATTCGTTGTCGATGACGTTACCATCATCTGAAAGGACGTTCATAATCACCTGGGTGACTTCCCCGTTACGCATATTGGAAATCTTATTAGTCTTATCATCGACTATCTCAACAGCAGTCTTACTGTTTTCTTGGCCCTCTACATCTCGGAATTCGCCATCAAAAAGAGTCACATATCCCCATTTTGATTCTCTCCCTTCCGAGTTAGTTGCCTCAACGGTTATCCTCATGCCACCATCACCATAGGGCTCATAGGTCATAATATTTATCGCTGGAGGCGGTGCGTCTGAGTCCATCTGCCATACTCCAAATCTTGGGTTCTGCATGTCCATTTCTGGCTCTCCAGATGAACAGCCCACTAGAATTAATAAGATACAAGACAGAGCTTTTAACGAGGTCGAACTATTCATTTGCGCACTCCTCTAATGTGATTCTCAATTTTTGACGAATTTTTTGGCCATTTCCTTGATTGAAAGTATGGTCGATTTCAAAGCCCGTACAGTAACCTCTGGAGATACGGAGACTAATCGCAATACTTTTTTTCCCTTTATAGTAGCAATGGAGATAGCTCTCTTGCCTTCCAGGTTGGTCCTTTTGTACACGTACTCTTGTAGGCTACACAAATCTTGTTTGTCAATTTCAACCGGCTGTACCCTAAAACAGATGACTCCAGTATCCGGCTCATTCATGATCTCTATCTCAGCGTCATCTATCAAAAACTCAGCTAGATCATTCACCGCATTGATACTGCTCCGTAATCTTTGTCTCAACCCATGAAGTCCTTGGGTCTTTATAGACGTGACCAATGGAAGGGCTGAAAATGGCCTCGTAGATGGAGGTGATTTGAGTCCTGGATTGGGCATTTCTTCTTCTTTTCTATTGAAATAATTGGAATAAACATTAACCCTCTCAAAATTTGTCCCATCATTCAAAAATAACAGAGATGATGGTATTGGAATTCCCAATTGTTTGTGTGGATCCCACACTATGGAATCGACCATCTCTAAGCCCCTAAAAAGATGTTCTTTTTCTGGAAGTAGACTATACGCTAGCCCATAGGCTCCATCAGCATGGAGCCACACTCCTTTCTCGGAACACATTTTAGATATTCCTGGCAGCCCATCCACCGATCCAGTTATCGTAGATCCCAATGTTACGACTACGCATACTATCTCATGTTCCGAAGCGTGGCCTTCCAGGACTTTCATCACCTCTGCTGGATTTATCCTCAAATTCTCGTCCAGGCCTATTTTCAATAACGCATTTTCTCCTAGCCCTAGAAATCGAGTGGCATGCAGGACCGAAAAATGAACATCCTCAGCTACTACTATTTTCAGGTTTTGGGGGTTTACAAATCCAGACATCCCCTCCTTAGAATAGTCGAATCCCATTTTTTCAGCGTGTCTATGTAGTGCGAGATATAAAGCTTGCTGATTTCCATATGTCCCAGAATACATAAATGTAGCTTCTGATTTTTCACTGAGTTCGAAAAGTTCGCATAGCTTTTCGCAGCAAAGCTCTTCTAGTACTGCCCCTCCTGGAGAAACTTGCCAATTTGTAACGCCCTGATTGACATGAAGAGCTAGCTCTGCCCCTATCAAAGCACCTTCTTCTGGAAATGCATTAAACATGGACTGAAACTCTGGACTACCGTAATTGAGTAAATGCGGGACTAGTGTAGTTTTTAGCTGGCTTGATAGATCTGTCGAATCCATTCCCTCGTACTCAAATTCCACGAGGCCTTTCAAATCTGATCGAACCTGAGCCAAAGAGGCGCCCGAGTAGATTGCTCTAGACATGACCACCATATCTTCTGACTTTGCTAATAAATAAGGCCTGATTAATGAATCCCAAAAGGGTGCTCAACCCAGAAGCAATCCCATCTACTACCGGTAACCCCAGTCGCCCCTGAAGCTCGAAACTGGTCCCCACCAAGTCTGCACATCCAAGCACTATGACTTCCGCTCCATCCTCATCGATCGCATCCCTGGATACTCGCTCACATAAATCCAATTTATCTACCACTCCAGTCACCGAATCTAGAGGGCGCACGGAAGTGAGTTGTTTTCCGAGGTTATACTTTCTGGCCAAGGCTTCCTTATTGGGAATAGAGCCAGTTGTAGCGGATATCACAGTGAATCTATCGCCCAGAAGACAGGCGGAGTGCATAGAGGATTCGCCAATCCCAACTACTGGTTTGTGGCTAACCTCTTTCATGAGATCTAGATTAGGATCAGAATGACAAGCTACCAAAAAACCGTCATAATGTTTCTGATTTTTCTGGATTAAACGGGTCATCCCTGGCGCAGCTTGCGCCTCATCCTGATATGTTTCTATAAACTTAGGGGCATCTTCAATCTTTGTAGTTACTACTTTGGCTTCATTCTCAGCATATAACGTTGCAAAATCCTGTATGTCCCTAGTCATCTCTTCAGAACTATTCGGGTTTATAATTAATATTCTTTTCATTGAATTCCTAGTATTCCAGAACTTCTGGTAATTTGCGGTGGAGGTACCTGCCACGACCAGGTTGGGCTAAGCAAACGTCACCATCAATTATCAGATCTCCTCTCGAATACACTCTCTTTATCTTGCCTATTGTCTCGTGCTCATCAAACACAGACCAATCCGTAGCCATGTGCAGAGTATCTACACTCATTTTCCACGATTCTAGGGGATCCAACAGAACGACATCTGCATCGGCTCCAGGCATCAAATTGCCCTTTCTTGGCCAAAGACCGAATATTTTTGCTGGAGTAGCAGAAACAGCTTTGACAAAAGTTTCTAGTGTTATTTTTTCTTTTACAACCCCTTCGGAATATAAACTTATGAATCTCGATTCAACGCCTGGGATTCCATTTGGACAGAGATCAAATCGGTCATTTCCATACTGTTTTGCTTCCCAAGAATATGCGGCATCGTCAGAAGTAACCATTGGAATTCTTCCTTCTGACAATCCCGTCCAGAGCAATTCTTGATTTTCCATGCTCCTGAGCGGAGGAGAGCAAATCCATTTAATACCGTCGTCCCTTTTCAGGTGCTCGTCAGTGAAGAGGAGATAATGTGTACATGTCTCGGTATGTATATCAATCCCCTTACCCTTTGCTTCAGTAATCAAGTCCAACCCATTTGCAGAGGTGAGATGAACAATGAAAGTTCTTCCCTGGGTCCTCTCGGTAAAACCAATTGCAGTCTTTATGGCTGCATCTTCAACTTCAGGGGGCTTACTAAGAGCGTGATGATAAGCAGAGAAACCGCCTGCCTCCAACTCCCTTTTGATACCCGCCTCAGCCATATCATTATCTTCCTGGTGTAACAGAAGCATTCCTCCTGCCGAACAAAGAGCTTCTGATATCAGCTCTAAATCCTGGTCTTCGATGAGTAGGCCTTCATCTCTATAGGTCATATAACATTTTATGGTGGGTGCGCCCATTTTAACTACCGTTGCAATTTCATTAAGAGTCTCAGGATTAGGGTCAGTTATTACTGGATGCACCCCCCAATCAATTACTGCCTTCCCTTTTGCTTCTGCTTCCTTATCGGTGATTGTTTCGATTAGACTGTCACCATGGCGTTGATTAGAAAAATCAATAACGCTTGTAACACCACCAAAAGCGGCTGCCAAGGTGCCCGTATAGTAGCCATGAACACTCACAGTATTCATAAAAACATCGTTGAGATGGATATGGGTATCTACCCCACCAGGAAGCACTAAAAGACCCGACGCATCCACCACCTCATCGATGTCATCTGAAGCAACAGACTCAGCCTCCGTGATCAGCCCATCCTTGATATATAGATCATCGAAAAAAACACCGTCTTCTGAGACGATCCTTCCTCCTTTTATCAGAATACTACGTGGCGTTTTATGAGCCATGGCTCGACCTCCTTAGCTACGAAAAAGATGCCTCCTGATTCCACCCAACAGGCATTTGCCCGGTCAGGTATTCATGTTAACATTCAACAGATTAACGCCTAAGCTAGAACTATTTCAAGGAAGACATGATTCGGCACTTCAAGTGGTCTGTAGTTTTCTGGTTCAGTTTCTTAGGCTGTTCAGATGACACCTCTAGTTCTAGTTCGCCTACAGGTCCTAGTCCCCAGCCAGATCCACCAAAGATCGCACAACTGACTCTATCTCAGTCAGAGTATACTTTTGTGAGCTTGGGAAGTAGCGCCCAACTGAGGATCACTGCATCTGATCAATATGGTACATATATGCCCAATCCTCAGATAACCTGGACAACATCTGACACGCTAAAGGCAACGGTAAACCAGCGAGGATTAGTTACCGCAATCTCTCAAGGTTCGGCTGTAGTCACTGCACAATCTGGAACGATCAAAGCTTCCGTTGCGATAACCGTAGATCAAGAAGTAAAAACCATAGATTTCGAAACCGAATTACTTCGTTTTGAGTCCATCCTAGACACAATTAGTGTTCAACCCATTGTCAAAGATGCCAGAGGAAATCTAGTGACTCCTGTAATAGCAAACTGGTCCTCGGCAGACGAAACAATAGTCAGTATCTCACAGGAAGGATTGGTTACTTCGCAAGGAAATGGAAGAACTCAAATAACAGTGACTTCGGAAGCAATATCAGAATCTTTAGCGGTCATAGTAAATACGGATGGACTCATAATAATATCTTCTATCACACCTGCAATTCTAACAGAAGGATCGGAAGGCACTATAGTAGGTGCTGGCCTGTGGGGGACATCTGGAAACGAATTGACAATCGGGGGCTACCTAGCTCAAGTGACAACGGCAACCTCATATCAAATAGATTTCGTACTTCCTTCCTTTAACTGCCTACCGCCACGAAAAACACAGTTAACATTAAAAAACGATAGTGATAGTGTCGCTACGGAAGTGTCTGTATCACCACAGAATCTTCAATCTTTAAGCCCAGGTGAAAGTATTATTGCTACCGACGGTTGCCTGCAATTAGCGAAAGGAGATCCTGAAGGCAAATATCTCATTGGAGCCCTGAACATAACAGAGGACCCTGGTTCGTTAATTGATGTAGCCATAGAAGTGAAAGCTGGGCTGGACACAAACCTCGAACTTTTTGCTAGTCGAACAGCCGGACCAAATCCACTCACGAGAACACCGATTGCAAGCCTGATAACGACAACACCTAACAAACTTACAGTTCCTAGGGAATCAACATCTAATCCACTCATGGATTTAAACATGGAAAGACACAACCATGGAGAACAACTGATAAGAAACAACGAACGTCTGCTGATTGAGGAAATCGGAGTTGATCGTATCAGGCAGGAAATCAACAACTCAAAACAAACGTTCCATCTACACGATAACTTCTACGGTGAACCAATCCTTGGAGATACTGTTCCATTCAATATGGGGCTCTCCTGTGCTTCTGGTGACACTCTACAAATACAGGCGAAACTTGCTTATGTCGGCAACGAAACACTGTGGTATGAAGATCTCGGAAATCCCTTGGAGGAATCATTTAGCCAATCAGAATACACAAACTTTGACACTAAATATTCCGAAAAAACTCTACCCGCCCTACAAGATTACTTTGGGAATTACGGAGACATAGACTCCAACGGCAAATTGTCTGTATTAGTGACAAAAGAGGTGAACAGGCGAAAAAATGTTTTAGGGTTTGTATGGGGGGGGGACTTGGTGCCGGACAACCTCTGTCCGGGAGCCAACCAAGCAGAAATATTTTATGGGCTGGCTCCAGACCCAGACGGCCTGATCGAAGACATCATTCCAAAATCCTGGCTTACTGAAATCTACGATCCTTTGATAGCTCATGAAACAACTCACGTAATCCAAATCACTCGAGCTTTCTATGAAAACGCCACATACAAGTCAACCTGGGAAATGGAAGGTGGTGCAACACTAGCAGAGCAAATAGTTGGTTATAGGATCTATGGCCATGACTCAGGGATGAATTTGGGACTTTCCGAATACAATGCTGGATTCAAATGGTATAAAGACTGGGCTAGTGACTTGACTCGTTACTTTGGCGCCTCAGGCTCAGGCAAGGTTAATGGTGCTCCCGAACAATGTTCGTGGTTGGGCAAGGAATCTCAAAATAATGATGGTCCCTGTATAAATCGGAGAGCTGTTTACGGAGTGCCTTCTATTTTCATTAGAATGATTCTAGATATGTTTGGTCCGACTTATCCGGGAGGTGAAAAGGCCCTCAGCAGAGACTTGGTCGGAGCAACTGATTATGGTGGATTGGCGAATTTCGAAGAACGAACAGGTGGTGGACGTGGAGATCTGCTTGCTAAGTTTGCCATGACACTTTGGGGGGACGGAAGAGTCTCTGATTATCTTACCTCATGGAACATCCACGATGTAATGCAGAGGTGGACTGAAAATGGCCGGCTACAGCCCTATGAGAATATCTTGACAGAAGAGTCCTTGCATGTGTCAGTTAGAGGTGGCTCAAACGCCTATCTAGAATGGCATCCACCAAGCCAACACGCTCCATCAAGCGTGCATATTCGAAACCCGCTCGGATCGATTACACCCAATAACATGCTGCTCTGGATACAAAGAATTGAGTGATCACCATGACTAGCTAAAAGTCAGTAGATCCAGTGGAAAAAAAAACGAGAAATGATAGTATTGTAGTATCACTCCAATTGACAGAACTTTTGAGAAATGCAATGGTAGACCAAATCAAAACTGGATCCCTGGGCGAACGTGAACTTCAGGTAAAGTACGGAACCCAAGAAAGAGCAGACAGATTCTATAAAAAACAGATGTTCGATCATCTCAATCCAAGAATGTTGGAATACCTACTTCGCCAAGAAATGATGTTTGTTGCCAGTTCAGATTCCAAGGGAGAGTGTGATTGTTCGCTTCGTTCTGGACCACCAGGATTCGTATACACACTAGATCCAAAAACTCTTATCTATCCTGAGTACCGTGGTAATGGAGTAATGGCAACTCTGGGTAACATCCGAGAAAATGGCAACGTAGGTATTTTCTTCCCTGACTTTTATGAAAGCACAGTAGGCCTTCATGTAAATGGACGAGCCGAGATCATCGAGAATGCTGAACTAAGAACCTGGAAAAACCTGACGAAGGAAGTGCGAAAGGCCACCCTAATTACAATAGGAAAAAAGCCTGAAAGGTGGGTTTTAGTCCATGTCGAAGAAGCTTACATACACTGTTCTAAACATATTCCCCATTTGAAACCCACTGGGAAAAGACTTTTTTGGGGAAGTGACGACAAATTAGAGAAAGGTGGAGACTACTTCCACGAGTCTGACACCCTTGAATGATCAATTTAGAACCTCTGGAAGAGAAAGTTTAACTTTATTTCTATAAAGCCAGTTCACATCGACGATAAAAGAGTACAACAGAAGTCCCAAACTTATTGTCGCTGTCATCAACGCAGCTCCGACAGAAGACACTGGCGCAAGACAAACAAGTAAAGACAGCCCCTGGATCACACAAATAATTTTCCTCCTCCAACTAGGTGGTAGTTCTTCTTCCAAACATGGGTATAGTTTCCCAGCGACTACAAACCCGTAACGCAGCAGGCCAATTCCCAACACCCAAAAACCTAGTTTTCCACCTGTAAAAAGTAGTATCGATAAAGTGAGTAGTAAAAACGCATCAATTTCCATATCCAATCTCGCACCGAAAGACGATTCGGATTCTGTGACCCTTGCAATCCAGCCGTCTAGGCCATCCGTGGAAAGAGCAACCACGCTGACTCCAACAATCCACCAATAAGATTCAACCATCACATTTTGAAGGTGAAGCGTGATAGCAAGTAATGAAATACTTAGAATAGCCCTTGTAATCGTCATTCTGTTTGCCCATCCTAATCCGAGTGCCTTCACATCGGCAGGTCTAAATTTGAGCAAGAGGTACCCAAACATTGTGTACAAAATTGCGGCATGAAAAAAATAACTGGCCTTAAGGGATAACACGGACCATGTTGCGATAGAGCTAATGGCCAGCGGGATGATCCCTATCAGCAACTCGAACAATACGACGCGTTTTGGAACCTTAGTGGACATAGTTTAAACCTAATTTGAAATTCAGGGCTGATCCGAAAGACATTTTGAAACCAGAAGGATCCCAATAATGACTACTACACCTACTCACTCTGAGCAATTCTGGGTCACCGAACCAGGCAAGGGCGAGCTAATCCGGAAACCCCTCCCTTCTATCTCCGATGAAGACATTGTTATTAAAACTCTCTATACTGGAATCAGTCGGGGCACCGAAACCCTGGTTTTTCATGGCCGAGTGCCAGTTTCTCAATATAACTTGATGCGAGCGCCATTTCAGGAAGGCGACTTTCCCTCTCCAGTCAAATATGGCTACTCCAACGTAGGGACCTGTATTTACGCTCCAGATAGTTTCAGGACAACTTTCTTGAATAAAACATTTTTTTCCCTTTTTCCCCATCAAGACGTTTTTGTCATACCGTCCACATCGGTCATAGAGTTGCCCTCATTGCTACCACCTGAACGTGCCATTTTAGCCCCCAGCATGGAAACTGCTATTAATGCTACCTGGGATGGAAAGCCCAAAGTCGGTGACAACATTATGGTCATAGGAGGAGGAGTTATTGGTCTGCTAGTAGCATACTTATCAAATAGAATCGAAGGGGCAAAAGTCCTGCTGGTCGATCCAGAATCTAATCGTAAGAGAATTGCTGACGCACTCAATATCGATTTTTCAACAGAACCCACAAGAAGTTTCTCTCCCAACCTCATTTTCCACGCCAGCGGCAATCCTAATGGCTTGAGGACTGCACTTTCTCTTGCACCTCTTGACTCCACTATTGTGGAATTGAGCTGGTATGGTAACAAGGAGATTTCATTGCCCCTCGGAGAAAATTTTCATTCCCATCGGTTAACACTACAATCTAGCCAGGTTTCTAACATTCCTCCCAGCCACTCCCCGCAATGGGACCATAAAAAACGCTTAGAACTGGCCTTGAAGCTGCTAATGGACAATGCACTGGATATCCTGATAGCTGGAGAAAGCCCATTTGAGGAAATGCCTAAATTGTTTTCAAATGATCCAGGAACTCCAGCTATCAACCTATGTCATCGAATCACCTACTTAGACTGAGGATAGAATTATGTACACTTTGACAGTCCGCGATCATTTTATGATAGCCCATAGTTTTCAAGGATCCATTTTCGGGCCTGCGCAAAATTTGCACGGTGCTACCTATGTCGTGGACGTCACTTTTAAAAGAAGCACTCTGGACAGAGACGGCTTAGTTGTAGACATAGGCATAGCTTCTGGAAAGGTGAAGAACCTTTTAGATGATCTGAATTATCGCAATCTCGATGATCAGAAAGAATTTGAAGGCAAAAACACTACTACTGAATTTCTCGCAAAAGAGCTATTCGATCGACTGGCCGAAGAGGTCCACAAAGGGACTTTGGGCGAGTACGCTTCAGGGCTTTCATCTATAGAGGTAACCCTAAAGGAATCGCACATCGCTTGGGCGAGCTACGAAGGCAAAGTGTGATACCCACCACCTTACATTTCGTTATAAAGGGGGAGCTAGACCAAAAAACCGGAGGCTATATTTACGATGCCAGAATTATCAGAGAAATGCGTTTATTAGGCTGGCATATTAATGTCTATTCGACAGCAAACTCGAAACCGGGGGAAGAAGGTGGAGTTGAAGAAGACTTAGGATCAATACTAAGTGGCCTAGAAGACAATGAAATCGTAATACTTGATGGCCTAGTGATGGGAAGGCATCCACTTGTATTAAGTCAACATGCTCACAGACTGAGAATGATAAGTCTCTTGCATCATCCTTTGTCAAAAGAGTCGGGACTAACAGAATTGGAAAAGGACCATTTGTTGCACTCTGAAAAAGCAGCCCTAGCTTCTTGTATCGGAGTTGTTACAACGAGTGATTTTACCTCCCAACAACTTAGTCACATGGGAGTTTCAGGAAGCATTATCAAAACTGTAATACCAGGCACCGATCCCTCTCCTGTTTCAATAGGCCCACACAAACATTTTAGTCCCAGATTTCTGTGCGTCGCATCTGTAATACCAAGAAAAGGGTTAGATACTCTAGTCGACGCTCTATCTCAAATTCTGCATTTAGACTGGGAATGCATTTGTGCTGGGAGCCTAGATCGAAAACCTGGTTACGCATCGGACATACTCAAGAAGGTAAGAGATAAGAAACTTAGCAGTAGGATTCTATTCACAGGAGAGTGTTCCCAGTCCACTATCGATAAATTCTATCATCTAAGTTCTATTTTTGTTCTTCCATCAATGTATGAAGGATATGGCATGGTGCTACCTGAGGCTGCAACACGAGGGCTTCCTATCATAAGCACGACTGCAGGGGCAATACCCAATACCCTCAAGAGCATTAATGCAGTTCTTGTACCACCTGGAGATACACAGAGCCTGGCTAAAGCCATGGAACAAGCTTTGGTAGGTGAATCTCGAAACTCAGAAGGATTCACGATAAGAGCTAACCAAGCCCAAAAACACTTCCCTGACTGGAAATCCACGACAAAAACTTTTGAAGAAGCTATAAAAACTTTGGCTTATAATAATCCAAGGGGGCTGGCCGATGGATAATTCCACTTTCTCACGCAATTGGCTGCAACTGAGAGAATCTGCTGATCATCGCTCAAGGTCCCACGCACTCGCCTCTGCCCTTATGGATTTTTGGGATAGTAAGCAGAGAGTTAACATTTTGGACTTGGGCAGTGGTACAGGATCAAATCTTCGTTATCTATCGAAATACTTAGGTGACTTAAACCAACGCTGGACTCTCTTGGACAAAGACGAATCGTTATTAGATAATATAAAAAAACCCTCTATGAAATCTGTAAACTTTGTCCCTGTCGTAGGAGATATCCTTGATGAAGGATTACAGCTAGTTCAAGGGAGCGATCTCGTTACCGGATCGGCGCTATTAGATTTAACATCTGAAAAATGGTTACATAAACTTGCCCAATCGGTAGCTCACCAAGGTTGTCCAGCATATTTCGCACTATCCTATACGGGAAATATTTCCTGGCTCTCTAATGACAACCTAAAGAGCAACCACTCCAACCCTAAAAACCATGAGTTTATTTGTGATCTCGTCAACCAACATCAACGAAGAGACAAAGGGACTGGCCCAGCATTGGGACCTTTGGCGGTAATTCGTCTTGATGAACTGCTGAGAGGCAGAGGATACATTACCAAGTGCCACCCTAGCCATTGGATTTTAGGCCACGAAGACAGCTCACTCAAGAAGGCACTTATAGAGAACTGGTCCCACTCTGCAATAGAAGAGTGTCCCGACGAAAAAAAGAAAATCTTATCATGGCGTCATTCTTGTTTAAGCTTAGCCGATTCCACCGATGGGATACTGGAAGTTAGTCATTTAGATATACTGGCACTCCCAAAGCTCAGATCCGTCAATTCCTAATTTTTAGATCCAAATCAAAAAGTACGTCATCACCTAATTCAAATCGCCTACAAGCAGGCCTGACAGCCTCGGCAAGAGAATCTATGGCTGGTAAGTGGAAAGAAGGCCTCCCGGGTCCAATAATCATCGGCGCTACAGTGACATGAATACGATCAAAAAGTTCAGCCTGGAAAAACCGTGACACAGTCATTCCACCCCCCTCTACCAAGATCCTTCTAAGTCCACGTTCTCTAAGGACCCCAACTAGATTCTTCAAGTCAAAACCACCAACTTCGCAACAGTCCAAGCCTACAGATTCATAATTTGTACTGGCTTCCTGTGAATCACTATTTTTGTCATGTATTACAATAGTCCTAGCAGACTGGTCATTTAGCACACGTTTGTCACATTTAATGCGTCTTTGAGGGTCTAAGATAACCCGGGCCGGATTAGAGCCAGAAATTCTTCGAACTGTCAATCTAGGATCGTCTAGCAGAACAGTATCTGCACCCACTATCACTGCATCAGCAATGGCTCTCACCCTGTGTAAACGCAAGAGGTCTTCCTTTCCCGTAACGTAGTATGAATCACCTCTTTCGGTGGCTATCTTGCCATCCAAACTTTGGCCGATCTGACCTATGATCCACTCATCCTTTAGGGCTAATGGTCCGTACAACTGGAGTATGTGTAAACCATTTGAACTAATTGGGATTGAACCGGTCCACTCACTTCCAGAATTCTTGAACTCAACTGATATTTCTTCAGTGTCACAGAACCTAAAGGATCCCTGAGTTGACCCTAGGAGTTTTTTCGGGATCCCTGTAATAATGGACCAGGACGACTTCGCATCAATCTCAGAAATACCCCTCACCTGCCACTATCATCCATGTCCAATTCCGTCATATCCAGCATCACCTGAGAAAGGCACTTCCCGTAGTGCTCGAGTAATTGTTGTCCGATTATATCTGAGCTCAGCGTTGCGTCTCCTACAGTCCCAGATTCGTGGATATCATCAGCCATCCAATACAATGAAACTGCGCGATCCCTTCCTATCATACGCATCCGCTGACTCATCTCTTCGATTTTGGAAGAGTTACTGCAGAAGTTTTCTGGTTTTACTAGATCAGGTCTAAGGTGCATCATCATGGAAGTTTCCGTTGCGCCACCATGAAAACCGTGAGTCCACTCATTCTCTGGAAATTCTATTCCTTTCGGCCTGGGAAATCTGAAGTAATCTACCTTTGCCACTGATAATCCTCCCTCTGCATGAAGCTTCATACCAGCTATATCCAGAGCAGCGCTATTTCCTCCATGGCTGTTAACAATTAATAGACGTCGAATCCCTGCTCGTACTATCTGTCTCCCCAATTCAACAACCATTGGAATGAGTACCTCGGTTGAATAACTAATCGTGCCTGGAAATTCGGTGTGTTCTAGACTGACACCGATCGATAGGTCGGGTAGCCTTACTACTGAATTCTCATCAGGAATATGCCTGAAACTCCTTTCAAGAATACCATTGCCGATTATAGAATCTGTGGCCAGTGGAAGGTGTGAGCCATGTTGCTCGGTTGATCCAGCCAATAAAATTGCTAATGGATCCCTCCTCGCTAGGTCAGAGATTTCGTGAAACGTGAGGAATTCCCAGTCCTTAATCATGCCTTTTTATCACAGTCTAAACCATTAACGAGTCTCGCATACAAATCTCCCGAACTAGATTCTTCAGACACCAACATTTGTATTATCTCTCTTTGGTATATCCATCTTTCCAATTTGAACTTTTTCTCTTCTCCTATCACGATATTATACTCATATGAACCCAATCCCTCCAAGTATTCGATACAGGATATTGCAGCCTCTATATCGCCATAGACGAACTCAAAAGATATTAAATCTATCCTATAACTAAGACCCTTGAGAACATCTAATTCATATCCCTCCACATCAATTTTGCAATAATGAGGAACGCCATGTGTAGCGATCAACTCATCCAAAGTAGTTACTTTCACTTCTACTGTGTGATCCCATCGTACCCAACTAAAACTTGGGTTAGCAGTTACTATCCGATCTTTCCATGAATCTGCTACTGTAGACACAGTCGGCGTCAGTTGGCTAATCGCAAGTTGGCTAGTACCAACCATACCACCTAAGGCCTCATCTCTTATCGTGATTTTACGATTCCTTCCGACCAATCTCCTTAACCACTTATTTATTTCGGGCTGTGGTTCTATCGACACAACTTTTGCTCCCAACCAAGCGAAAGCAGACGACCTATCTCCAAGATGAGCACCAACATCGAAGACTAAGTCATTTGCCGACACCAATTTTCTATAAAACTTGCGCAAGGTATTTTGCCGACCTGGCCTCCAATAGATAATGAGGGATCTTATCAGGCCCATCCAGCTGGCTATCTTAGACATAGCTATTAATTCGAAGCCCTATTTGATTCTCTCGAACTGCTGAATACATCTAAAAACATCCTTCTAAAAGTATCCATCCCTTGAATGTCATCTAAGGAATCAGGTGGTATAGAGCCTGGAACAAAACCATAATCTAGCAATGGAGCTAGTAAAGATTGATCCTTGCTGATCACATGTATGGGAACAGCCTTGCTAGCGTCTTCTCCAGTGATCAAGGGCGCTGCCTGATGGTCCCCTAAAACGATCAACATATCTCTCCCTTTTAGGTAATGTTCAACAAATCCCACCATTGCATTGATGGCATACTCTAAGGACAAACCATAGTATTCCTTGACATTTTCGTGGTTGGACCAGAGTTCTCTTGGGGTCGGACCAGTCTTCTCCCACTCGTTAAACATTTCACCATCACCTATAGCACCCCAATCATCGTATACTGGAATAATGGGGGTCCAGGGAGCATGGCTACTTATTAAACTTAATTCTACAAAAAGTGGCCTCTCAACCCCGTGGATTGTTCTTATAGTATTCTGCAAAAAGGACCATGTGAATTGGTCTGGCATGGTGACCCAATTCAAGGGTGGCCCAGCATAATCTATGTTCTCGAAACTGTAAATCTGATCATAACCAAATCTTTGACCCTCTGGCCACGCTCTTGTAATAGCAGGCATCAATGCTACTGTCTCGTAGCCTGCTTCTCTAAAGTCGTCCACTAGTGTATTGGGCTTCTCCGCTAAAAGTAGATCGTAACGCAACTGATTATCTATCCATAACCCACTGAGAAGTGAGGCGTGCCCGTACCATGACTGGCCTCCCTGGCTGGGCGCTAAAAGGGTCCCGCTTACAACCTTCAACCCCGCTGTTTCCATTCTTATTCCGAAGTCCACTAACCGAGGCATAACGACTGATCTATAAGGCTCATCAAAGACCGCCGAAACGCCGTATGATTCAATAAATCCTAGGAAAACATCACCACCTCTGATCTTATCCAAATCAGTATTCTGATTTCCAGAATTACCCACATTAGCCTCAATTTCATCTATGAACTTTTCTTTTTCATTAAGCATTCTCATAAAATGCTGAGTTTGTTGAACTGTCACGCGGACTAGCGGAGTATCGATCCTGTCGGCAGAGACAGGCAAAGAAACCCCATAAATCCCCATCCCACCCACGATTAACAAGACTAAATGGAATCCTGTAACCAACATCCCCTTTTTTCGAGTTCTGTTTGGATTAAATAGTCTTCCGAGCACAATGACCAACAAAAAGGTTGTGATGACTAGTGATGCTAAAATAACAAGCGTACTTAACAGTCCCACATTTGTTATTAGTAATTCGTAAATCGAACGAAGTAGGAAAACGTCCAAATACAGATTCAAGAGCCTGCCCAAAGCCAGTTGACAAATAGCATCACCCAAAACCACTAAAACCAGAAGTACAAACAAAAACGAAATGAAATAGGATATTTGGCGAGATAAAAGACCTCTAGGGAGTAAGCCAACAAATCCTACAATGGACATTGCTTCAAGTGAAATTATGAAAGAAATTTCAAGGCCAGACGATATCCAACTAGGAAAGGTTGATAAAGCATTGACAAGAAAGAAAACAAACATCAACCTCAGCAATGTTTTCCACCTCCTTCTGACTGTCCCTTTATGAATAACTTTTTAACTGTCAAGCTAAAGATGGGCCCCAATCTTTGGCGTCCGAAAACTTTTGGTCGGGCTTGCCTGATCAGCCTGTCTGTCTTCTCGTTTTCATTTTGCAACCAAGCTGATCACAGGTTCAATGTCGATCCTTCAGCCGATGTTACTAGCCTTAATGAGTCTGTTGACCATAGGCAGATTTCCCAGGACCCTTGGGAAAGTATGCAAAACCTTGCCGAATCTCTCTCTAAAGGACCTTACAGACAAGGCTATGAACCCATTCCTCAGATTTTATCGGGATTAGACTACGAACAATACAGATCTATTCGGTATCGACCAGAAAAGTCGCTTTGGCGAGGTCAAAGTCCTTTTGAGATTCAGTTATTCCATCTGGGATTTTTATACAAAACACCAGTCAAGCTTTTCATATTTGACAGCAATACTAAGATGCTTGAGCCATTCAAATTCGATAGCAATTTGTTTAGATACGATAAACCAGCGCCAACAGAACTCAACGAGATGGTATCCGCACCGGGCTACGCAGGGTTTCGCATTCATTATCCTCTCAATCGACCAGGCATAGCAGATGAAATTGCTGTATTCTTGGGCGCCTCATATTTTAGACTGCTTGGGCCAGGCCATGCGCATGGCCTATCCTCTAGAGGCCTTGCAATCAATACAGCTACTGACATGCCCGAAGAATTCCCCGTTTTCACTGAATTTTGGTTACGCAAACCAGTCGGCGATGAAAAAATGCTGGAATTCTATGCTCTACTGCAAAGCCCTTCTGTCACCGGAGCTTATAAATTCCAATTAGGTGTGGATGAAAACACTGTACTTGAAGTCACAAAGCACCTTTATGTCAGGGAGAATATTAGTAAAGTTGGTATTGCTCCATTGACAAGTATGTTCCTATATGGTCCAGATCAGGCCCCACAGTTTGACGATTATCGTCCATCGGTACATGACTCCGAAGGATTGCTACTAGCTACCAATGATAACCATTGGGAATGGCGCCCCCTCAATAACGGGAAAAAACTTCGTTTAAATAGCTTCCCCACTGACCATCTCCGTGGATTTGGACTTGCTCAGAGAACAAGAGATTTTTCGCAATTTCTTGATGCGGAAGCCTTATATCACAGAAGGCCCAGTCAATGGGTGAAACCGAGATCTGGTGACTGGGGAACTGGCAAGGTAGAACTATTTGAGATCCCTTCACTTCAGGAGTTTGCCGACAATGTCGTCGCCTATTGGATTCCCGAAGAAAACATATTGAAGGGAGACCAAAAAACCTACTCATATCAATTGACCACCTTCGATAGCAGACATCCATCACAAACCCTGGGTCAAGTCAAACGCTCTGTCACTGGATCTATTGGCCTACCAAATCAATCACCGAACTCCATATCTCAAAACAGAAGATTTGTGATCGATTTCGAAAATGTTCCCACGATAACCGTTGAAAACGGAATCGACGTCTCCCCCGAACTGCATTTAACCTCTGGAACCTTTTCGGAACTAGTCCTAATAAAACTTCCTTTCGAAAATCAGTGGAGAGCAACATTTGAATTCTATCCTGATACCGAGGACCCCTCTATCCTCTCTCTATTCCTTTCCAGAGATAGCTCACCAGTTACTGAAACATGGAGCTATCTATGGGAACCGGAAACATTCTAACTAGCAGAGTTAATGAAAAAGCCCTCTGAGGAAACATCTTCGACAACTGGAACTCAGTCAAAGAATGGACGTGGAATCATCTTTTTCGGACTCGTTTTAATCACAACCCTAGCAGTTTCTTACCTAACCGGTAGTGTCTTATCCTCAGGCGGAATCACCCCCCTTGAGATTCTGATACTATTCCTTTTTTCACTAACTTTTTGTTGGATTACTATCTCATTCTGGAATGCCGTGATTGGATCTATTTTGATGCTATTCAAGATCGACGATACTGAACTGCACGACCTAAAAACACCTAAAAATGATCGTATATCATTGAATAGCAAGACAGCACTAATAATGCTAGCAAGAAATGAAAACCCGGAACAAACATTAGAATGTTTAGGATCTACACTTCAGTCCTTGATTCAAACAAAACAGTACTCATGTTTCGATGCATATCTTCTAAGTGATAGCGATGATAAAAAACTCTGTATCACTGAAGAAATACTCTGTGAAAAACTGAGCCAATCAATGCCAAAGGGCCTAAATCTTTATTATCGTAACCGAAAGGACAACAAAGGGCACAAGGCTGGAAACATCAGAGATTTTTGTCAGCGATGGGGTAAGAATTACGAATTCATGGTCATACTCGACTCTGACAGCATCATGGAAGGTGAAACACTGGTAGAGCTTTCGTCTCTCATGGAGTTGAATCCGACCACAGGGCTAATCCAAACGGTCCCTCAACCTATTAACCAAAAAACCCTATTCGGGCGCATCCTACAATTCAGTAGTGGTTTATACGGACCAATAGTATCTTGGGGACAGACTTTCTGGTATTCAAATAGTTCAAATTACTGGGGACATAACGCTATAGTCAGAACCTCTGCCTTCACTGCTTCATGCGGGCTACCAAACTTGCCAGGAGAACCGCCCTTTGGAGGTGAAATTCTTAGTCATGATTTCGTAGAAGCATCCTTATTGAAGAGGGCTGGCTGGGACCTGTTCATGCTTCCACACATCAAGGGTAGTTACGAGATGGTCCCTGAAGATATGTTTTCTTACGTGAAGAGAGAAAGACGATGGGCACAAGGTAGCCTGCAACATCTACGGCTGTTAGGGTCAAAGAATCTTCACCTCATGAATCGAATACATTTTCTAATGGGTGCGATGGGCTACCTATCTTCAGTGCTCTGGATTTCTTTGTTAATATCTAGCACTATCTACATCTTGGCACTCGAAAGTGGTACATCATTTTTCTTTCTAGAATCTTTTCTTCCCTTATTCGATTATTCCGAAAACTCTTCGAAGTACATGCTCTCCCCACTTTTAATAACTGGTTACGTTTTGTTTTCGCCTAAACTTCTCGCCTTTGTCGTTGCAGCCATCCAACACCACAAGGGTTTTAGGAAGGTCTCACTGATAGCTTTAAGCACAATAGCAGAGACTATTTTCGCGATTCTCTTAGCACCGATACTCATGTTCTATCACACTGCATTCATTTTGGGATTTCTCTCAGGTGGCAAAACCAACTGGAATCCCTCTTACCAGAAAGAAACGGAAGTGTCATGGAAAAGTGCGCTGTGCAATACTGCATTTATCACCATATTATGCATCGCATGGGCAGCACTAATCCTTCGATATAGTCCGTCATTTTTCTTGTGGATGCTACCTATCTTTTTAGGCCCGGCACTTGCAAATCCCATTGTATGTTTGACGACCAAACGGAGCCTTCTAAACTGGGTTGACAAATTAGATCTATTTTCAATAACTCCTGTCACTTTTTATACTGCTATGAAAGATGATCTTGAACAGATAAAGCCTGCACAGCCAACATCCAATGGAGCGTCCATACGGCCACCGTTAGAAAATCCATGCATAATGCCGACACAAAGCGTTATATGAATCACAAAACAAGTTGCTAGCGCTTGACTAAACGGCGAGATTACTCACACTGGAAAACACTCAGATGTAAAAGGACCGATTGAAATAATGTACCGAGCTGAAAGAGCCCTTTTCGAACTAAGGCAAGGTCGACCTATCTGGATCAAAGATCAGGTACACTCCCGGGCCACATTCTCTTCGATCGTAGCACCCGTAGAGACCCTCACGGATACTTATCTCAGTGCATTGACAAATTTGTCTGACACTAATTTAAAACTGATAATAACTGCTAGTAGGGCCAAAGCTCTGAAAATACTTGCAAATGAAGCTCCTGGCTTGTTGCCGGATGCTATATCATTGTCACTTGATTCCACATATGACCTGAACCAATTGTTACATTTGTCTAGTGGCCTTAGGCAGGAAAACAGCATGCCAAATGAACCGGCTTATCGACTTGAGACTGAAGCTCTCTCATTAATCAGGCTTTTGAGACTTATACCAGCTGCAATTAGCTGTCGTATCACCCCAGAATATTACAAGACGGCAGAGAGTTTTGCCAAAACCTTCGATATCCTCAGCACCACCGCAGAGGAGATCTCGGAGCTTACAGACACGGCCAACTCTAGTATCGCCCGAATAAGTGAGGCCAATGTTCCCCTGAGAAACGTTTCGGGGGCCAGATTTATATTGTTTAGAGAAAACAATACCCTTTTTGAACATCTCGCAGTGTTGGTCGGAGAACCACTCCAAACAGGAGACCCAGTGCCTATTCGATTGCACTCAGCTTGTCTCACAGGTGATTTGTTTGACAGCCTGAAATGCGATTGTGGAGAACAGCTTCACAAGAGCCTTGACTACTTCACTCAAAATAACGGTGGAGTTTTTCTTTATCTCAATCAAGAAGGGCGTGGTATTGGCCTCGGTAACAAATTGAGGGCATACCAACTGCAGGACGAACTCGGTTTGGACACTATCGATGCCGACTGCGCATTAGGATTTCGGTCAGATGAGCGGGACTACGGTGTAGGCATGAAAATGCTCAATAATCTTGGAGTGAACCGCATAAACATTTTGACCAATAATCCTGACAAGGTTAGTTGGGCAGAAAAAGCAGGCTTAGAAGTGGCAAATCGAGTGCCTCTTTTTGGAAAGCCTAACCCACATAACCTTCCCTATGTCAAAGCTAAAATAGAAAGAGCAGGACACTTTCTAGAGGCAATGTTGGAGGAAGGGCAGAAGGCGAACTCACGTTAGTCTTTGACCACTCGGTGTAATCACCCTACCACTGTGAGGATTAAGCATTGAAACTGCAAGGGAAAACGGCACTAGTCACCGGAGCCTCTCGTGGAATAGGAAGATCAATAGCATTGGGGCTAGCGAGTGAAGGTGCCGACATTGCCATCAATTACAAAAAAGAGGAGGCCGCAGCGGAGCGGGTAAAGAAACAAATCCAGTCTAAGTCTACTGGAAACAAGGTAATAACAGTCAGAGGATCCACTTCCACAAAAAAAGATGTACGACTCGTCGTCGATAGAACGATGAAGTGTTTCGGCAAAATCGATATTCTCATCAACAATGCTGGGATTCTGACCAGAACTCCCTTTCTGGAAATTCCAGAAACTGAATGGGATTCCATAATTGAAACCAATTTAAAAGGCTATTTCCTGATGAGTCAGGCAGTCGCGTTGACCATGGTTCAGAATGGAATCAATGGGTCCATTGTCAACATATCCTCTGTCTTGGAGAAAATTACCGCTCCAAACCTGACTCATTATTCAGTGACTAAAGCGGGTGTCTCCATGTTGACGAAACAGACCGCCCTTGAATTGGCTCCTCACGGTATCCGAGTGAATGCTCTCGCCCCTGGTTTTATATCTACTGATATGAACCGTCAAGAATTGGATAACAAAGAATTCAAAGAAGCGGCGCTAGGGGACATCCCTCTTGGAATAATTGGACGACCAGAAGACATAACCGGATCAGTTGTCTTTCTCTGCTCCGACAAGGAAACGAGGTTAATCACGGGAACCACCATTTTCATAGATGGTGGACGTAGCTTAAAATAACAATCGATCGTTCTGTCCCGACCCGGCCGACCCTTACATCTCCACAAAGCCTTTGTAATTCGAGAAAGGACCATTATCTTACACGGTCCAAACCACTTTTTAACCGGTTTCTCAAATAGATGATTCGCCTAAAGCTTCCAGTTTCAACGTTGTCACGGCCAATTGTGTGGAGCATCTGCAAATCCCAAATGATTTTAAATGCTAGGATCTGCTTTGATCGAGTCGTAACAACCACTGTTATTGCTATCTCGATTGCTTCTGCCCCATTGCTAGGTCAAACACCTGAACTTGTCCAAGAAAGTCAACTTCCAAGAATTTTCTTTGACTGCGAAGGACAGACCTGCAGACTAACCAATGAAGTACGGATCCAGATACCCTGGGTGACTTGGGTTAGAGATCAAAGTGATGCTGACCTCCACGTTATCACAACTTCAACTAGTACTGGATCTGGGGGAGTTGTAATGCAGGTGGACTATATAGGCCTAGGATCCTTTTCGGAGTATAGCGATCAAATGGAGTTTTTCGCTTCGCCAACGGATACGTCGAGAGAATGGACTGATTCAGGAACCCACACTATTGCACTCGGGTTGGCCAGATTCGCCGACATTGGTGGTTATAGAGGTATAGTGAGCTTGATCGGATCTGATTCAAACGAGAACTTAGCAACTGAGAGAGTAGTATCTCGGGAAGAAGTCGAAGATCCCTGGAATCTATGGGTCTTCAGACTAGATACAAACGGTAACTTTGATGGAGAATCCTCTCGTAAAACCTTGAGAACGAGTGGAAGCTTTAACGCTTCGAGAGTGACACCCACTTGGAAACATAACTTCCGAGTCAGTGCGAACTCGAACCGAATAGAGCAAAAACTTGCCCAAGGATCCTTTGAAGACACCAGGGTAGACTGGTCGGTGACACAATATTCGGCCTACGCCTTAACCAATCACTGGTCTGTAGGAACACGATTTGAAAGTCGAAGGATGCAGAAATACAACCAGAAAATTCGGTTCGAATTAACACCAGCTATTGAATACAGTGTCTTCCCTTACCCTGAAGCCACTAGACGAGCGTTTACCTTCTCCTACCTGATAGGACCAGCTTACCGTCAATACTTCGAAGAGAGTATATGGGGCTTCACAGAGGAAACGCGATGGGAACAAGCAGCGGAAATAGAATTTTCTCAAAGGCAAACCTGGGGGGACGCGTCCATAGAAGCCAAGGCCTCGCACTTTCTCCATGACATAGACCGTCACAACGTCTCATTGAGTGCCAATGCAGATATTCGAATAACCAGAGGTTTAAACCTCAATTTACGAGGCAACGTCTCCTGGGTTGACGATCAGATATGGTTGCCCGCACGAGGCATCTCTGACGAGGAAGCATTGCTCGATCTCCAAGCTCAGGCCACAGACTACAGGTATGGTTTTGATATCGGTTTGTCCTTTCAGTTTGGATCAATTTTCAATAATGTGGTCAATAATCGTTTCAGAGGTACAGAAGGGTTTGGTGGAAGAGGTAGATAAACACCTCATTAGATTCCTAAGCACGATTTAGTTGCTATTGTGGCCACAGTTGGATCATTATGGATCCAAGGCTTTGTCACATTTCTCAAATCAAAGGAATCTCCATGCAACGCATTTTGTTTCTCGTGATTATCGTGATTCTCACACCCTCAGGTTACTCAGCACAAGAACCCACTAGCTGGGGCGGAGAAGAGTTACTTTTTGAAACTTTTTCAATAGCCGGAGTAGACCCCATGACTGGGGAATCTGGGGTAGCAGTGACAACACGCCGGCCCTGCGTGGGGAATGGAGTTCCGTGGGTGAGGGCTGGTGTGGGAGCCGTAGCTACACAAGCCTCTACTAGGGTGGCTTACGGAGAACAACTGCTCACAATGATTGCAGAAGGTGAAGATCCGGCCGAAGCATTGAAGTCAGCTCTATCTGGTGATTCACTGGCCCACAGAAGACAAGTTGCATTAATAAGCATCAATGGGAAAAGTGCGCAACATACTGGATTCGCAACCAACCCTTGGACTGGTCATCGATCGGGGAACAATTATGTTGCTCAGGGAAATGGTCTGGTTGGCGCGGAAGTGTTAGCAGCCGTTTCTGCTTCTTTCGAATCGACAGCACGAAGTGGGCGTCACCTGGGGGATCGCCTCATCGAAGCCCTGTACGCAGGACAACTTGCTGGTGGTGACCAACGTAAGGGAAGGATCCAGTCAGCAGCACTGCGAGTGGCTGATCCAAGACCCGGATTTTCTAGGAGGCCTGATGGAGTCACAACATTCATTAGCATCTGTGAAGGTGATACGCCCGTATCTGAGTTGAGAAGGATCTATGATAATGTTTCTGAAACCTTAGGATATCGAATGCTACAAAAGTTTGACGGAGAGGACATCCGTCAACTGAAAATCCTTCTAGAAGCACTCGGATTCCTTGATTTAAAAACCAATGCTACTGAAGAAGAAAACCTTTTCTACGATGATACTATGGTTCAAGCAGTAGACAAGTTCAGACTATCCAGAGGTCTGGCTGTATATCCAAGATCACCAGCAGGTCTAGTTGACGAAGAAACCGTCGAAAACCTTTGGTTAGCCATAGATGAGATTGGAAAAGGCGAAGAAATTCGGTCCCTAGTGAGGGATATCGCAAGAGTAAGGCGCTAGGTTAACAAAAGAGATTTTACCGTCTCCGAGAATTCGATTATTTCTTCTCGTGTATTGTAACAATGCGGCGCAACTCTGATTCTGCCACGCCTCATAGATACAATGATGTTAGCCTTGGTTAATTGTTCTAGTAACCAATCGGTAGCAAGCGCATCGTGTCGGAAGGTGAGAATATGTCTTCTTACACCAGAATGCGGACCAACGTCACATCCTAAATCTGAAAGATTTTGACCTAGTACTTCCAATAAATTACTGATATGCTGCTCGATTTCTTTAACTCCGATTTCACTTAGCAAATTTAGACTTTCGCTAAAACCCGCAATTAAAGGATAGGGCAAACTCCCTTCCTCAAATTTGCCTGAATCCTTAACAAGATCAAATAAAGGAAGATCGAAATCCCATCTATTGGTCGTGCTTCTCCAACCCAATAGAGGAGGGTGCACATGGTCCACAATCTCTGAGTCAACATATAGGCAGCCGATTCCCATTATACCGAGCATCCATTTGTGGGAATCCGCAGACAAAAAATGAATTCCCATTTTCTTGACGTCAGTGGGAAGCACGCCTACTGTCTGTATCCCGTCAACACAGAAGAGAATCCCATAATCACGACAGAGGTCCCCTAGCTTCTGGAGATCAGCAACCTCACCTGTTGCGTAGTTAGCCGAACTCACTGCAAGAAGTCTAGTTTTATTAGTGATAGCTTTTTCTATGGCTTTAAAACTTAGGTACCCTTTGGGAGTATCTATTACGTCAAGATTAGCGACTCCACGTTCTTCCAAGTCAAGCCAAGGGTAAACATTCGACGGGTACTCAAGTGAGGTGGCCACCATCACCCTATCATCTTTACACCAATTCAGGCCATTAGCTACGATAGAGATGCCATGAGAAGTGTTTCTCACAAACGCTACTTCTTGTTGCCGACCTCCTATCAATTCTGCGAAACGGGTCCTACAAACATCAGCAACCAATTCCAAATCCTCAAAACTGTGAGACCCATTTGCATGCTCCTCGAGAAATTTTCCCACAGCCACAACACAGGACTGCGAAGGCGGACTCACCCCAGCATGATTCAGGCTAATATGACTCTCAGAAATGGGAAATTCTTCCCTTAGTCTTGTAATTTCCACAAGGTTTTCCATGTCTAACAGAAATACTCCTCCTGAAGCATTGAATACTAAGGTTTAGAAAATCTTTGGATCCTAACAACTTTTAGAGTGGATCGCGATAGATCCATTTGTTGATTGCCTTCGATCTATCATTTGTCATATCTGTTTGACTACTTCTCTGCGTCCCAGCTAGGAAGAAATAATGTATAGACAACAGGTATACCTAGGAGGATTACTATAGTCGATACAAGCATACTCACAGATGTGAGTGGGCCTCCTCTCTGAGCTAAATAATCAATGAGTAAGATGGGAGCCAACAACTGTAAGACCCACCATCCCGACCTCCCCACGTCATGCAGCCTTCTAACTGCCATTGATGTAAGCGTCAGCAGAAGCATACCAATCCAAGCCAGCAAAAACCACCACTCCTCAAGGCCAAGCAAATGACTAATAGATACTACAAGTACTGTCACTGCCAAACACAATCCAGTAGAAATACAGAAATCCCGCCGAGAAATCCTGCCATTAAGATCAGCAAACTTGACAAAGACCAGAAGTAGAACCCTATACATTCTTAGCTCTGTTTAATGATCGAAGATACTCTTGGGTATGAAGCCCGAAACTACTTGAGTCAGGTCTACTACCTCACTTATTCTTAAGTCCAAAGCAATACTGGATAAGGAAAGTGCAACATCAGGATCTATCCCCATCTCTTCAACCAGAAATGTGACTGCTTCGTTTGTAGCTTTGACCGCTGCTCTATCTAAATCTATGTCTATACCCATGACGATATAGTGTGTGTCGTTTTCAGCTCGAGGACCATTTATTGATTTGTCGGAGTGAAGTATGAACCTGAAAGTACCTGTCAAGGATTGCTCTATCGCTGTACCACTGACCTCTCCGTCACCCTGAGCCCCGTGAGGATCCCCGACATAAAACAACCCTCCTGGCTGAAATACGGGAAGATATAGAGTAGCCCCTTCCTTCAAGTCTTTGACATCAAGATTTCCCCCAAAATTGCCTGGCGGCCTGGATCCCTGAATACCAAGATCAGTCACTCCTGGATCTCCAATTTTTGGATCAGGGGCAACAGCCAAAATCCCCATAAATGGCTGCAGAGGCACTTGAATATTCTCTCCCAGTATCGCCACTTCTCCTTGGTCTGTGTTGACTGTCCTAATCAAATGCTGCACTTGTCCACTCATCCCTTCGGGATGTAACCCAGACTGGGCTCCTGGATAATTGTCGGAGAATATCCCTCCCGTTGGACTAGTACGGTTGATGCCCCAGGAAGCTCGATTTTTTATTTCTAAAATCTGGATTTCTAAAACATCCCCTGGCTCCGCACCCTCCACATAAATGGGCCCTGTGATCACGTGAGAACTCCTTCCTTCCCTTGGGCGCCCCTCTCTAGAATTCCAAAAATCTACCACGTCCTGGTGGATTTCCTCCTCGGGCAATCCCAAGGATCCAAGATAGCTGACGGGATGCTCGTCTTGACTCGATCCAGCCTGAGACAAGGCGTCGATCGTTACAACCTCACCAGATTGAATAGTCAAAACCGGTTCTTTATCCACTGGGAACCATCCCCAACTTACATTTTCTGGAGTTGATCCCACAAAATGGTCAACTGCGACCTCTCTCTCAGCCTCCTGATTCGGGGTCTGCTCTACGACACATCCGACAGTCAAGACTACGACCAGGCAAAAGCATCTGTCTAATTTGTTCATGATCAACTCCATTTAGTTCCCATTCTATCTAGAGCTTATAGACTAGCTCCAAACATGTCTCTGCAACAATCCCTAGACATTTAGCAAGAGAATCTCATAGTGCCGAAAAACCTACTCGAAGGCAGGAGAGACACCTTGGAGCCTCTTCACAACATCGCTATCTTTGATCGAACAATACTCACGATAACCTGAACAAATTAAATATTTAATCAATGTCATTTAGCAACAGTGAACTAGAAAAATTCGCAGTGAAACACGGTGTCACTCTCGATACTGTTGCCCCGCCCAACTCTGAAGAAAGACATAAAGCGCTCAAGCAGTTACTTCAAAACAATGATGTTCCCTTTCCAATTTCTCAGGAAAAGGCCGGTCCATACCTTGATAATTCCCATAAACCATTCGGAATTGGTACTCTCTCGGAAGAGAAAATCGATCTCGGAGAATACCAAAACCATCAAGATTATGACTCGCTGACTTTTGAGGAACACCTTAGTTGGGCTTGCTTGATTAAGGATCAAAAGGAGACGAAAGAACGCTACGCGTGCAAAGAGTATCTTCAAGGTGAGGACAGCTTTCCCATTAAGGGTACGACCATCCCAGATTATCATTTTTTGAATGCCAGACTCTACCAGCAGACTGGTTGGCAGCTGGCAACCGTCAGCACTATTATTCCGTCCTCACTGTTCTTTCACTGCCACCGCCACAGGTTTTTCCCAGTCACTACAATGATGAGATCTTTGGGGACCGACTATCTAGAAGAACCTGATATAGGACATGACCTAGCTGGCCATATCGCCACTTTCACAATACCACAAGTTGCACAAGTGATGAACAATCATGGAGTAGCCCATGAATGGATATCAGAACAGATGAGAAAAGAGCTGATATCAGCCAAAACCCAAGAAGAATCTGAGAGAGTGACCAGTGAGGCTGAGCAATTACTTCTATATGCTGGAAGAATATACTGGTTTACCGTGGAATTTGGCTTGGTCATGCAAGAGAATGAAATGGTAGCTTTTGGAGCTGGAATACTCTCGTCCCCTGGGGAGACACCCTACAGTATAGAATCTCCTAAGGCCACACGAATCCTGATCGATCCCACCTCAGACAGGGACCTCTTGCGCCTGGCCGCTACAGACTACCTAATAGACGAATATCAAAAGACTTATTTTGTGATGAAAGATTTCGAGAGCTTGTCGAGTATCACACCAGAACGCATCCTCAGTGTTATTGAAGAAGCTAAACATATTCCCCATCTAGGATGGAGAGACATTGTCGAGGGGGACAATGTGATCAATTCGGGAGCCGAAGCTATGACACCTGGCGAAAAATTTCAGAAGCTTTCGCAAGGTCGACCAATAGACGAAGCGAGTAAAAGGGTGGCACTGCGAAACTTAGAACTAGCAGAGTCACAACCTGATGAGGCCTTCGCATTAAGCCCATCTGGGAAGCTCTTGCTGGAGTCGATTCTGCACTGATCCAAGTATCTGTTGATCCAACACTGGTATTAATCCACTACTGTCCGCTCACGGAAGTTATTTGAGTAATGTCAATGGTATCTACATGCTGGATAGTTTACCGAAACAGTTTCCTCTAACCAGGAACCACATTGGTGACCATTTTCCATCATTCCCCTTGTCCTCAGTTCACCTGATTCCGAAAAGTCCTCAACCATCCCGTGCTGAACCCCATCAATAAAAATAACACTAACGTTCAACGAACCATCTTCGTAATATCTAAGCCAAGAGCCATCCTGCTTCCCGTCTATGTAACTTCCAGAATAATTTAGGGTTTCATTTACGTAGTATTTCCGAAATGGACCATCGTAAATGCCAGCGTTATAAAATCTCTCTTCAAACAAGTTACCATTTTCGTAATAGGTCTTTTCTAAACCGTCTGGTTGACCCCTGAAATGATTAGCTTCATATGCCAAATTTCCGTTACTATGATACATCCTAACCTCCCCCTGAGTCCTACCATCCGTCAGGTCAGCAACAACCCTCTCCCTACCAGTATCCCAGTATCGGACGACCGGCCCATTAAATGGTTCCATAAGTAACGGATCCAAAAAGACATCTGCCGCGCGTACTAAGCTTTCAAGATTAGTTGGTATTTGAGCTCTCAGGACACTTGAGCTCAACGTGAAGCTCAACGCGAGGCTTAAAAATATTTGTATTTTCATGGGAATCGTTACCTCTCCTGTATATGGTCCGATAAATATAGCACAATATCATTTTATGTCGGAATGACCTGTCTAAAATACTAGGTAAATATTTTTCCACAGTGTGTTTTTTAGTGTATACAGCTAGGATTTAGTATCATGTAAACTACTATATAATAACACTTTACAAACTATCCTGTTAAGAAGGTTGTCCACATAGTGAAAAACTGTACTGTAATGGCTCCTAAAAAGGGGTTTTTCTTTGACTTGTGGAGTTTTTCGCTATATTATGAATCTCTATAATAAATGTCATTTAGACTAAAACTTTATGTCCCAATTCGAGCAGCTCTACCTAGACACAGCTTTTCTAGAGCCCTCAGGAGCAAACTTTGAGGTAAACCTTGAGTTTGTAGTGTTTCAAGTGAGCAAGAGAGATCTAAAAGTTTTAACCCTTCCCGCTGGTCATTCGCCATTTGAAGGAGATCTCTCACTTCCAATGCGTAGGTTGGGTATGGAAGGCCTTAATTCGACTGGTCATACGTATATTTCGCAAGAATTAGGCATTGATTCATTGGTTCACCTGGAACAGATAACTGCGTATACTGGCTCTAAAAAGAACTCACCCGTGAGGCAACTAAACATGCTCCTCTTAGGCCTTGCGGGTCGGATCCCTAAGGCCACACGACGTCAACGTGGCTCATTCACTCCCCTGACGGAGATATCTTCGGGACTTGGTTCCATGTCCACCCACGATCAACACATGATACTTTTAGCTAGAGAATTTCTTTCCTCTCTAATACAAAATACAACGGTAGCGACCCTTTTGTGCCCAGAACAATTCACACTAGGTACCCTAAGAAGAGTCTACGAATGTGTATGGGACACTCCTTTAGATAACGCCAATTTTAGGAGAAAAATACTCGGGACAGACGGATTTGTAGAATTTGTCTCCAAGGCCAAGCAGCAAAACAAACAGGGTCGTCCATCACATTTATATAAATCTGGATCCCTAGACAAACTGAATCCCTCTTTCCAACGGCCACCATTCTCTACATAGTTTAGTAATGCTATATGGATGGCATAATCGAACCCCTTTCTGATACCAAAATACACAGAGGAAATATGCTTTCTAAGAGTTACAATACAGCTTATTTACCTGTTTTCCTTTCATTGATACTCATCGCCTCACTAGCAGGAAAAGCAATTGGGCAAGAGGCGTTCAATCCAAAGGGTCACTATCAATTGACTACCAATGTGTTAGGCTTTGAAGAACCTGTTCAATTCGATCTGGAAGTGACTCCAATTGAACACGGTTACGCCGCCAATGTTACTAGTGACATTGCGCCGGATATCTCTCGAACTGTACCCGTAGAAGTGACTGGAAGAGAGCTACACTATGAGACCGCTACTCCAAACGGAACACTCTCGATCGCTATTTCAGTCGAGCAAGATAATTCGGTTAAGGGGACTTGGAATTTGGGTCTTTTTCTTCGAGGAACTTTAGCTGGCAGAAAACTAGCGGAAGAATCTTCTGACTCTTAAGCTTCAAGTCAGTATCAATCACTTTTCTTAACCACAAAGGAATAGCCATGATCAGTGGCTCTAGCCTCAAATTCTCAGTCGCTTTCGTTGCGATATGTTTCATTCCAGGTCTGGGTTTATGGACGGTGCACACAGAGGAATCACATGAGGATATAGAAGTTCTCCTTTACGAAGGTACCAACATGGCTGCTAGCCTGTCCCCCGATGGAGAAAAGCTCGCTATTGACCTAATTGGAAGGATTTGGATTTTAAGCTCTAAGGGAGGCCAGGCCACACCGATAACAGACCCAGAAGGTGACGCTAGGCAACCCCAATGGTCTCCCGATGGAACCTGGATAGCTTTTCAGGCCTATTGGAATGGAGACTATGATATCTGGATTATTCGAGAGAATGGATCTGGCCTTCGCCAAGTCACGTCTGGACCTTTTGATGACAGGGAACCCCAATGGTCAAAAGATGGGACCAAAATATTCTTTTCTTCCGATCGCAATGGTAATTACGATATTTGGGAGGTTTTATTGGACAGAGGTGAGACGGTAGCACTCACTAATAGTCCAGAAAATGAATTCTACCCAGCCAGTTCACCGAATGGTGATTTTCTGGCTTACGTGTCGGACGGTAGCACCCCCGGCATTTGGCTGAAAGAAGCCGATAAGAATCCCTTTATCTTTTTGCAAAGTGATTTGGAAACATCATTTCATGCTCCAAATTGGTTTCAGAATGGAGATGAACTGTTTCTATCATACAGTTCGCAAAGTCATGGATCCACTGAACTACTGATCAGACCCGTGAACCGAGAGACCAATAGCTCCCAAATAATCAGCTCACCTGGAGAAGACGTGTTCCCCTTTCGGACAAGCACTCTCGATTCTCGGTTGGCATACACATCTGACGGAAGGATCCGCCTATATGATCTTCAAGAGCAATCGGTGGAAGAAATTCCATTTTCCGCTAGTGTCTCTATAATGCGGCCCTCTTACCAAAGGGTACTTCGAAACCTCACTGGTTCAGGATTAAATACTACTAGAGGAATTATCTCCCCAGCAATTTCCCCAGATGGGAATAGAGTGCTTTTTGTGGCTCTTGGAGACATCTGGATTATGGATTTTGATAATATTCCTAAACGTCTCACGGATGATGCATCTGTGGAAAGAGATCCTAGCTGGTCGCCTGATGGTAATTCTATTGCCTACACTTCCGACCGAGGTGGAACTTTTCAGATATGGATTCAAGATTTATCTAATGGAAACACGACACAATTGACCACTGAGGGCGGATCATTCGCTAGCTGGTCGCCTGATGGTAATTCTATTGCCTACATTGATTCAGAAAGATTCGATAGCTCTGTTAAAATAGTTTCCCTTTCGTCGGGTTTGTTTGAGACACTCCGTACTGGTTTGAATGATCCAGGTCGACCAACATGGGCACCCAGTGGACGCTCCATCGTGCTGTCTGCCAAGTGGCAATATTCTACCCGTTTCAGAGAAGGCATAAATAGACCCTTACAAATCTCAGTCGATGGGCCAATAGCAAGCAGACGAAACATTCCCAACCAACCAACAGAAATTACTGGAGGGCCTTCGGAGGAAATAGGCTACGATCTTTTTCCTCAAAAACTGATCACTGAGAATGAGCGTTGGTTAGAATTTATTTCTCACGGATCTGTGGGAAGCCGAAATACAGACGGTCCAATATGGTCTCCCGATGGGCTAATGATGGCCTACATAGCGGAAGGAGTCCTGTGGATCATTCCAGTAAATCAAGCAGGTGATCCAATAGGGCCCAGTCGGAGACTTACCACAAAGCTCGCAGACGATCCCTCCTGGGCCGGTGATTCCAAATCTATACTATACCTAACCCCTTCAGGCTTGGAACGCGTTTGGATACAAGATGGCGCAGTTGACTCGATTCCATTGCTATTAAACTGGCAGAACAAAACTTCTACTGAAGACTACGTAATCCATTCAGCAACTATTTTTGACGGGCAATCCCAGGCTCTGCAAAGAGAAAAAGATATAGTAATAAGCGGTGACAGGATCATCAGCATTACCGATCACGACGAGTCTTTACATACTGGAACTGTCATCGATGCAAGCCAAGGATACATTGCCCCTGGCTTAATTGAAACTCATACACACGAAGGCCTGGAGGGAGGCGAAGTGTCTGGAAGGGTATACCTGGCCTACGGAGTCACATCTATCCGCAATCCTACAGGAGACCCTTATGAAATGATGGAACTAAGGGAATCAATTGGGTCAGGAAGAAGAATGGGCCCTAGGATTTTTGGCACAGGTAATTCTGTTGATGGGAGTCGGATCTACTATGCTGGCGTACCAACTCTTGGTAGTCCCACCGAAATACCCCTCGAGATAAACAGGGCAGAACTGCTAGAATACGATCTTATCAAAACTTATGTGCGACTCTCAGACGGCGTGCAGAAGGAAGTCATCAAATCCGCACATTCTATTGGGATTCCAGTAACTTCTCATGAACTTTATCCAGCTGTGGCTAATGGGGCAGATGGCGTAGAACATGTAAGAGGTACAAGTCGCAGAGGTTATTCGACTAAGGTTTCGGAACTGAATAGGAGTTATCAAGACGTAATAGACCTCCTTGCTGTCTCAGGGATGACTTTAACACCAACGATAGGCATTTATGGAGCTTACGAGCTCGTCGCCGTTGATGACCCTACAATTTTTGACGACCCAAGAGTGACCTCATTTTTCCCAGAAGCTGCCCTCGGTCATTACATACCACCTGAGTTGCTACCAGCTAGCCGAAAACTCGTTGAGAACATGGCTTCCCTGCCTAAAAGGGTAGTCGAAAACGGGGGCGTGATTATTATGGGAACAGACACGCCCATAAATCCAAGAGGGTTGAGTCTTATTTCAGAAATGCAAGCCCTGGTAGACTATGGTGGAATGACGCCACTTGATGTCATGAGAGCTAGCACGTCCATAGCAGCAGAAGCTATGGGATATGGAGCAGAAATTGGTAGTGTAAAAGAAGGAATGATAGCTGACCTAATATTGCTAGATGAAAACCCTCTCGAGGACATCCGAGCGGTACGCAGCCTAAGATGGGTTATGAAGGGAGGTGAATTGTTGTCCGTAAAGGAACTCTTGCACTAGGAGTCAGGTTTAGTCTTGCTCCCCCACTAGGCAAATCCTTGTACAAGGATTCATCCATCATTCCGGAAAGTCACAAGGTTCAATTGGCTGTGACTTGTATCTCCACTTTTGCCCTGCCCATCAAAGGAGCACCAATTACAGTAGGTTGCGGCATATCCGCGCCAAGTAACTCCTGGACCACCTCCATCACGACTGCATAGTCTCTGATGTCGGTCAAATAAATCCACATATTCTCTATGTCATCAAAATCTCTTGATCCAGCTGCTAGAATGGACTCTATTCGAGCCATGACCGCATGTGTTTCATCAACCGCATTCTCTGCCCCAACAACAATTCCAGCCACATACAATTTTTCTCCCGATTCAATGGATGGGGAAAAAGGCCTCCTTCGAGTTGGGGCTGTGGGACTTACCATCCTTCTTCGCACTGATTTGTCAGCTATGCACTGTATTTCCGAAGAAAACACTTTGTTGACTAAACCAGCCCTTACTGTCGCACGGGCTGGAGGATCCTCGACAGGCATAAACTCGATGTACGCTGCATTCATAGCTTGGAAATCTCTGGGATCATCCAAAAACACTTTGCAACTTACCAAATTTGAAAATTCCATCCCAGCTTCATCCAATACCAATCCAATATTTCCAAGAATCCGCTTGGTTTGTATTCCCACATCACCAGGAACTGGCTGAAATGTTTCTGGGCTGCGACTGGTCGCACCAGAGATGAATAATGTATTATCGACCATTATCCCCCACGAATAGGGTAATTCAGGAGACTTTAGGCCTGCTGGGGTGATTATTTCTTTAGGCCCATTCGTGGCTACGGCAGAAACTTGGATTAGTGCTTTAGGATCAAGTAAATCGACTTCTACAGTTGCCCGGGTGGGAGCATCTTCATCGAAGTAAGTTCGGTAGATAGTATTCATGGCTTGAAAGTCTCTAGTATCCTTCAGAAAAACGTTGGAAACTACAACATCGGCATAGCCAAGCTGTCTCTCTTTAAGGTCATCACCTAGCCTCTCCAGCACAGCTATGGTCTGTTCTTCAATGGTTCGTAATTCTCTTCCTTGGTCTTCCGTAACAGTAATTTCTGGGAAATAGGAAATCTGAGAGTCTTGTGCTAGCCCATGTGCTGGTATGACAAGAGCCAAAATTACTAGCTGACTCAGTATGATTGTTTCGCTGGACCTGTAAAACATACACTGGCTCCTATTGTGGGTTCTTCTAGTTATGATCCGCCTATGCAACAAAGTCTGCTACACTAAAAACTCTATCACCTTCAAATGATCTAGAACACCCTTAAAATCCGAGATGATTTAACTTTTGATTAAATTGACTTCAACGACTAGCTTCTTTCAAACGATAATTGAATGAATAATGCTGGAGCACCCAAACAATCGGAGTTTTCAATGCCACGAGCTTTATTAAAGCTAATAGTCCTCAGTTTTCTTCTAATCGGGATTCCTGGAAACTTAAGTTCTCAGACCTACTGGCCTGGAAGTCATCCGAACTGGGATAGAAGAGATCCAGCTGAACTGGGATTAAATCCAGCAAAAATCCAAGAAGCCGTCGAAGCTGCTGTTGCTGGAGAATCCAATTCCCCCAGAGACTTATCATTCAACCATCGCATGACTTTTGGGCGTGAGCCTTTTGGCGAACCGATTGGGCCTTTTACTACGAGAGCCCCTCAGACAGGCCTGATCGTCTACAAGGGGTATATTGTGGCTGAATGGGGAGACCCCATGAAAGTCGATAACACATTTAGTGTTTCTAAGAGTTTTCTTTCAACAACAGTTGGCTTGGCGTACGACAAGGGCATCATCTCAAGTGTTCACGACCTAGTCCGTCCCTATGTCGCACCAATCGTTTTGGACCATGGAGACGGCGAGCCCGGAGATCAAGATGGTAGAAGGGCTAAGTTGTTATTTGAATCTGAGCATAATCGCAAAATCACTTGGGACCATCTATTACGCCAAACGAGTGATTGGGAAGGGACTCTTTGGGGTAAACCTGAATGGGCAGACAGACCTAGCGATGAACCTCTTTCATGGAAAAACCGTCCACGATTTGATCCGGGAACGGCTTATGAATACAACGATACACGTGTAAACCTTCTAGCTTTGGCCACCACTAGCGTATGGAGACGTCCTCTTCCGGAAGTTCTACGCGAACACGTGATGGACCCAATCGGTGCATCCCCCACATGGAGATGGCACGGTTATGATAATTCATGGATCACCTTGGATGGTCGTTCGGTACAAGCTGTAAGTGGCGGAGGCCACTGGGGTGGCGGCATGCTCTTGAGTGCATTTGATCAGGCTAGATTTGGCCTTCTAACCATGCACAAAGGCATGTGGAACGGTAAAAGTTTGATCTCTGAAGAGTGGATAGGAATGGCCAGTACACCTGGTGGAGTAAACCAGGGTTATGGATTTATGAATTTTTCACTCAACACTGATCGCGGTCGCTACAGTGAAGCCCCCGAATACACTTGGACTCATACAGGTGCGGGTTCTAATCTTATTTATGTTGATCCAGCAAATGAGTTGGTGATCGTAGCAAGATGGATCAGAGGCAGGGCCTTTACTGATGTAGTCCATGCAGTGCTAGACAGCATGGAAAATCCTGTCAGAAATTAAAGTCCGATTAAGGCTGCCAAAATATCTTCATTTTCAGGTCGGACACGATAGTCGATCTCAGTCATGTGCCACTGAATACGTCCAGACTTGTCAATGACATAGGTCGTTGGATGAGGCATAGGTCGACCACCTGGACCAACCTGACTGAGAAGTCCGTAGCGTTTGATTACACTCCCATCAGGATCTGAAAGCAGAGAGTAGTCTATAACCAAACCTTCTCTCTCTGTAGCTATATGATCCACCATGGCCTGGAGATCGTCGGGATCGTCGGAAGAGACTGCAATTATCGCTGTGTTTTCTTTCTCGACAGTGGCCAATAAATCTGACAGCTCACCAAGCTGTTCCGCACAGTAGATTCACCATTTGCCCCTATAGAAAACTAGAACAACATTTTTACTTCCTCGGAATTCAGACAAAGTTATTGGCGGTTGATTCAACGCACTCAAAGTAAAATCGGGTGCTAAATGACCTGCTTGCACACGTTCTAAATCCAAACCAGACAAATCAAAGCCGTCTACTGGCCCTAAAACCATCTCGTCATTTTCAGACACACACCCGACCATGAAGCTCACCAAGGAGATCAGAAATTTTGAACTTCTTATCATATGAAAAACCTCTATTTTTTACATTTGATTCGAAACCAATCAAGAAATTTGCTTCTCGATCTAGCTCAGGTAAATCCCCCTCAAATATTCCCTGAGATGAGCCATACGATCTTGGGCTCCTGGCCACTCTTCAACAACTTTTTGCACGTTAACGAGTAAGCTAGGTTGATTTATTTTTTCACGTAACTCATCAATCATAAACTCAACTTTACAATAGGTCGCAAGCATCTCTCCACTCACTGCAGTAAACATTTCTCTCTCTATTGCGCCAAAGACAACAAATGACGCTGCCATGTCCCAATACCCGAACACCATCCTCACATATGTATAATCCTCATCCTGCATAATAGACACGAAGTCTTCAACAGATCCCGGATTAAAGGAACGAACAACCCATGCCCTTGCATCTCTGAGTTTTTGTTCCCGACGTAGATCGTACAGTTGCATTAAGGATCGTGCACTTTCACTACGAGTATTGATTGTTCCAAGATTTCCCATGTCACTCCTCAGTAAGGCAAACATTAGCATTTTAATTGAATCGGGGCGCCCGGATTCGAACCGGGGACCCCCTGCTCCCAAAGCAGGTGCGCTACCGGACTGCGCCACGCCCCGTCCCATTCGTCCAACCGAATAGAAAACATCTCCAATTTAGCCAAGAAAATCTAGATGCTAATTTCCTTAGGTGGCATAAAATGGATAGGTCAAACTCTCTTGTCAGTGTTCCAAGTAATCGAATATCTTTATTCCGATCTAATCCTAGGGAGTCACAATTGAACAATGCCGAACAGTTGAGGGAATACGTTGGTCCTACACTCGCTTTTTTTACACTTGGAGTGCTAACCCTAAGCTCCCCAGTGCTGGCCACCTCTCAAACTCCCACATGTCCCCCTGCTCCAACCACATTCTCTAGTGTTCTTAATGCTCAAACAAGAGATCTTTCCACGGGGCTATTCTGCATAGATCTGATCCCCACCAACCGTGTTGGAGGGGCTAGTGGCAATATTCGCCTTGTCCGTCCTCAGTCACCTTTTGGAGTGGCAGTCACTGCTCAAGGACATCATAGAAACGAACTGCATTTTTCTATACAAGGACTTCCCGACCCAAGTTCACTAGGGGACTACAACACCTACATCGCCTGGATCTCTCCACTATCACTTTATCCAATAGAAAAATTGGGAACAATCACAAATGGACTGCATACGCTCGGAGAAGTATCCTTGAACAAGTACATAGTTCTGATCACGGCAGAGTCCTCAAACGCAGCCTCAGAGATGTCGGGGCCCATAGTACTTCGTGGCAGATCCCCTTCTAGCAAACTTGAAGCACACGACTTGCTGGCCATCGCGCCGGCAGCTGAAATCGGCGAGAGTATGGGAATGGAAAACATGGTGACAGACAACTGGTCTGCGCCCCCCATGTATCCAGGAATTCCGATGCTTCCTGGAGTTATGGGAGTGCGTCCGAGAACGACCCCTTACGAACTAACTCATGAAGGTGATTTTCCTAGGGTCGTCCCGCATAAGCTCGTGCAACTCCGTGACGGAGAGACCCTAGACCTTTTCGCTGGTATAGTGCGTAAAACGATTGATGGAAAAGACCTAACAATGCTAGCCTTCAATGGACAGCACCCCGGACCCCTTATCCAAGTAAATCAGGAAAGTACTATTTTCGTCAACTTCACGAATAATACACCCTTCCCTAGCGCAGTCCATTGGCATGGAGTCAGACTCGACAATCAATTCGATGGCGTTCCCGGCATAACCCAAGATCCTGTAGCACCAGGCGCAACTTTCCGTTATCAAATCTATTTTCAGGATGCTGGGATTTACTGGTATCACCCGCATCACCGGGAGGATATCCAACAGGAACTTGGACTGGCTGGGAATATCCTTGTCTCACCAGAGGCCCACAATTATTACAACCCCGTAGACCTAGAAGAAGTCTTGATGCTAGATGATTTTCTTCTTTCAGAAGACCAACCGGTTCCATTTGGTTTAGAAGTTTCGAACTATGCATTCATGGGACGCTTCGGGAACTTGTTGCTGGTAAATGGTGAGCCAACCTATGATTTGAAAGTGGACAAGAATCAGCTTGTAAGGTTCTTTTTCACAAATGCCGCCAATACTCGAACTTTTAATTTGTCTTTTGTTCAGAAAAACCGATCAGCCTCATCTTCCTCTAACCTGCCAGTAAAGGTGATCGCCTCGGATGTAAGTAAGTTCATGAAAGAAACAATGGTCACAAACATCACCCTCGCACCTGCTGAGCGGTATATCGTGGAAGTCCGATTCGATCAGCCCGGGGAGTACGCTCTTGTAAACCATGTACAAGGAATCAACCACAGAATGGGAGTTTTTGTAGAAGAAAACATAGAGATGGGAACGATATCCGTTTCTGAGTCTCCCACAGAAAGTGACCACCATCAGACATTTGACCGGCTTAAAACCAACGAGGATGTAGTAGCTGATATTGAACAATACCGACCTTTGTTTGACCAACCAGTCCAGCATAACCTGACATTGACCCTTCAAATAGACAGCCTCGCTCCAGCAGTAGAACAGTCAATGCTATTTGATCGTGCTTACTTCAACCCAGTAGAGTGGGCTGGAACAATGCCAAGAATGAACTGGGCCACTGACGCTAATCAAATAGAGTGGACTCTCCGGGATGAAGATGCGGAACTTAGAAACATGGACATCACCTGGAGTTTCAAACTAGGAGATGTCGTAAAGATACGAATTCTCAATGATGCCAACGCTTTTCACGCTATGCAACACCCACTCCACATACATGGCCAGCGTTTCTTAGTTTTAGAACAAGATGGTATTACAAATGAAAACCTAGCTTGGAAAGATACTGTCTTATTGCCAACCGGTTCCACTACCGACATACTTTTAGAATTATCTAACCCAGGATACTGGATGGTTCACTGCCATATCGCTGAACATCTAGAATCAGGTATGAAATTTGTCTTTTACGTTGAAGAGGAATGACATGAACCTAAGCACTAAGCTACTAATACTTATGATTATGGCAGCGATGTCAGCTAATCCAATTATTGGTCAAGATTTTGATGACTTCATAGCTGTTGATTCTGGATTAATTGCTTTGATGAACGCCAAGACCATCGACGGTACAGGAGATCAATCAAAATTAGGACAAACCATCCTTATAGAAGGGGACAAAATAATTGCTGTAGGGCCTGGGTCCGACATAACTGTGCCAGATAGAGCTGTTAAAATTGATCTTAGTGGCCACACCATCATTCCTGGATTAATTGGCCTTCACAATCACAGTTTCTATACTGGTGGTAGAGGGAGATCGGCCCAACTTTCTTTCTCTGGCTCCAGACTATATCTGGGTTCTGGTGTCACTACGATTAGAACAACTGGAGCAAGAGCGCCCTACGAAGAACTCAATTTAAAAGACCAAATCGAATCAGGCCAAGCTATAGGCCCTACTATGTATACAACTGGTCCGTACATTACTGGAGAGCAAGGATCGCAGACAATGGCCAGGCTGAGCGACGCTGGTCAAGCACGTAGGCTGGTTGACTATTGGTCAAACGAAGGAGTCAGCTGGTTTAAGGCCTACACCTGGATAAGTAGAGAAGAGCTGGGCGCAGTGATAGATGAAGCCCACAAAAACGGTAAAAAGGTCACAGCTCATTTGTGCTCTGTTGGATACCGTGAAGCCGTAGCGCTCGGCATTGATAACCTAGAACATGGTCTCTTCGCTAATAGTGAATATGCTCCGTCAAAAACTCCAGATCAGTGCCCTCCTGGATTTTCAGGCGCTTATGGTGATCTCGATATAAATTCTGAGGCTGTACAATCAACATTTAAAGACATGGTCGACAATGGGGTCTCAATGACTTCAACCTTAGTTGTATACGAAATATCTGTAGCTGGGCGACCACCTATACATGAACGCGTCTACGACATTCTAGCACCGGAAATAGCTAGTGAGGTTCGGGAAATTGCTGTAGCAAGGCGAGCTGGCCAAGGATCTATCGACCCTAGAGTGTTTGCTAAAGCCATGCAATATGAAAGAGCCTTTGTAGAAGCTGGAGGTCTACTAGCAGCTGGTGTTGACCCTACTGGATATGGTGCTGCACCTCCAGGATTCGGTGACCAAAGAAACTACGAGCTGTTGCTTGAAGCTGGCTTTTCACATCCAGAAGTAGTTCAGATTATGAGTGCAAATGGAGCCAAGGTTCTTGGTATTCTAGACGAAGTCGGAACAATCCAACCAGGAAAAACTGCTGATCTTGTAGTTTTAGAAGGAGATCTTGAGGAGATTGGAAACCTGCACACAACAAAATTCGTTTTTAAGCAAGGTGTGGGTTGGGACTCTCACAAGCTCATTGAGTCGGTAAGGGGAATTGTAGGAATTCGATAAATAATGGACATTGATCATCATTTTTGAGTTGGTCCCCCAAACTTCGTTGTTACAAAAACAAGAGGCATCTCTGGGTAAGAGATGCCTCTTGTTTGTAGATACAGTGGTAAAACTGAGTTAGATAGCCATTTGTTTTCAGATTACCCTGACTTCCTTAGGCATTCTCTGAAAAAGCAAAGGATGCCCCGGCCAGGCCCAAAGTAAACAGAGGAATCGGCATCATGGCTTCGAAATTTGGTAGATGTACGGTAAGAAAAATCGCCATAAGCAAGGCACCCAAAAGTTTATAAGCTAGTTCAGTGTGTTTCCCTGCCAGTACCCCCAAGGCCCCAGCCAGAAAGCAGAGCCCCGTACCATAAGTCCAAAAGGCTGGGATTGGTAAGTAGCTCGGAACAAAGTTCATAAAACTTGCTTGCGTGAAATGCATCACTCCGAAGAACCAAAACGGAAGTGTATATAGAAATTTACCCACTCTGCCTAAAGACATATTCGGACTCCATTGAGAAATGACACATTGAAACTCTGTAAATCCTTCCAGAGATCATCTTCAGTTCGAACTACAGATATCACAGGAACACATGCTTCGCAATAGATCGAAAGAATAGATACCTGTGTTATGGCCATCACTCCAACTGAATTGAATCGCATAATTACCTACATACTCTATGGACAACGGATAGATATTTTGGTGGACTTGCTCTTCAGAAAGGATTTTTTCTCCAGTAAACTCATCAACACACCCAGCACAAGGGCACGCAAGCCTCAGCTCTCTAGGAGAAAACACTGACTCGTGTTCCTTTGTCCATTGAATTCTTAATGATAGTCCATCTTCCGTAGGTCCAATTTCGATCGGAACATTTATTTCAAACCACATGACTAATCACTTGAAATAGAACTTTGAAGGCTCTTCCTCTATGACTTAAAAGATTTTTTTCATCTTCGGACATTTCCCCGAAAGTAAAATTTGAATCGTTCGCCAAAAAATAGGGATCGTAACCAAAACCTTCTGTTCCCCTTCCCGGTGTAATTATTTTGCCCTTCACCTCACCCCTGCTAACCGTCGGGTCTCTACTCTCGGAAACAAAGGTGGCAACACAAACATACCTAGCATTCCATTCTGTATCTGGGAAATTACTTAAACAATGTATCAGATGCTTGTTGTTTGCTTCGTCTCTTGAGTTACCATCGCCCGCTGAAAAAGGTGAAAATCGTTTTGATTTGACTCCGGGCGCCCCATTTAGACAGTCCACGACCAGCCCTGAATCGTCTGCAATTACTGGCATTCCAGAAAGCTCATGGAAGTATTTCGCTTTCGATAAAGCATTCTCTTCAAAAGTGTCATAAGGTTCGAGTTCCTCTTCTCGCTCTTCGTAGTTCAATCCGACATCCTCTAGGCCAACTAACTGCAACTTGGAAATCGGCTCGATCAGCGTCCGGATCTCATGGATCTTGTGCTGATTACGGGTGGCCAACAAAAGTTCCACAAACTACTCCGTAAATAATTGTCTCTGGAAAGCAGTCAATTCTTCGATGCCACTTAAGGCCATATCTAACATTTCATCAAAGTTATCTCTACTAAAAGGTTGACCTTCAGCCGTACCCTGCACTTCTACTAACTCACCTTTAGCAGTTGCTATGACATTTAAATCCACCTGTGCTGCGGAATCCTCTGAATAGTCGAGATCAAGGAGCATTTGACCCCTGACGATACCAACACTTACACCCGCTACTAGCGATGACATGGGGCTTCTATCTATCAAACCCTCTCTTACCAGATTATCAAAAGCACTCCCTAGTGCCACTGTCGCACCGGTAACGCAGGCCGTTCTGGTCCCTCCATCAGCCTGGATTACATCACAGTCAACTATTACAGTTTTCCCTGCAATTACTTCCATATCCACAACTGACCGTAGGGCACGTCCAATTAAGCGTTGGATTTCCTGGGTCCTGCCACTTACGCGACCACGTTCTCTTCTAGTTCTGGTATGTGTAGCTCTCGGTAGCATACTGTATTCCGCCGTGACCCAACCTTTCCCGGATTTTTCTCTCCAAGACGGAACTTCTTCTTGGACGGAGGCCGTACAAAGCACTCGCGTTTGTCCCGTAGATATCAAGCAAGATCCTTCCGCAAAGGGAGCAGCATCCATTTTGATATCCAATTTACGCAGTTGTCCTGCATTTCTTCCTTCAGATCTATCGACCAATCGTCATCTCCTTCACATTACATTCCTGGAAACACTATGTCCTTCGATAATTCCTCTAGGAGCATATCTGCCCCTCTTTCTAGTAAGTCTTCTGCTAATTTTTTGCCTAGGCTCTCCGGATCGGCTGATGAGCCCGTTACGTCTCCTTTTACTATTCTCAATCCATCAGCACTCACGACCATTCCCTTAAGGCGTAGCTGCTGAGCCTGATACACACATCCAGCTGCTATAGGAACCTCGCAGCCACCACCGAGGGCAGCTAAGACCGACCTTTCCGCAGCAACGGTAGCGTAAGATTTTGGACAATGAATATCCTGAAGATATTTATCGGTCTTGTAATCATCCTCTCTTATCACAATCCCTAGAGCACCTTGGCCTGGTGCATTTAGCCAGGAATCCCACTCAATCCATTCAGATACCCTTTCTATTAATCCAAGCCTCGTCAGGCCAGCACCGGCAAGGATCAAACCATCATACTCCCCTTCATCAAGTCTTCTTATCCTGCTGTCTACATTTCCCCTTATCGGTGTGGGTTTGAGTTGTGGCCATGTGGCTAGTAACATTGCCGCTCTCCTGATTGAGCTAGTGCCTATTTTACTTCCAGGGGGCAATGAAGCTAAGGTGACTGTTTGCCCTGCCTGGGCTACCAATACATCCCTTGGGTCAACTCTTTCTGGAGTGGCCGATAAACGCAGTCCTGCGGGTAATTCCGTAGGAAGATCCTTCAGAGAATGGACGGCTAGATCAATCCTATTGTCTAGCAACGCCTCGTCTAGTTCTTTGGTAAAAACCCCCTTCCCTGGAATCTCGTGAAAAAAAGAATTCAGTCTTTCATCACCTATAGTCTTAATGACTTCAATATCTATAGAATCGACAATGTCTGGAGTGAGGATTTCCTTAATCGAATGGCTCTGAGTTAGAGCCAATGGAGACCCGCGAGAACCCATTTTCAGGGTAGCCAAGCCTTATAACCCCCAGTTTAAAGGAAAAGGACCAGATAGACAGTTAAAAGTATAACAACCCACATGACCATACTACCAGCTGGTACCGCACGTGCCATTGGTCCTTTAGGGCCATGACCTCTTTCCGCTAGGCTCATAGAGCTGTTAACGACATTGAGTACGCTCGTTCTAATTTTTCTATCTATACTCCCTACCCTACTACCAATACTTCCTATTACACGTGGACCGAGCCAACGGTAAAACCATTCTACATCAATATTTATCGCTCTGATCTCAGGAGGATAGATACCCGACTTCATCATCCATACCACAGCCAAGGCACCGAAGAAAAGAAGCTGTAATTGGGTCACCACATGAGTGAGGTCGTAGGGATGATAATCAGCTTCAAAAGGAAGGATTGAATAAAGAAAATCGGGGAAAGTCCCTATCACTACGCATAAAGTAGCAGCTATTCCCATCGCCATTAACATATTTTTGGGTGGTTCTTTCACACGGATTCCTGAATCGTGTCCAAAAAATGCGAAATATGGGATCTTAATTCCTGCGTGTTCAAGGACTCCAGCAGAAGCAAACACCAAAAACGGCCATACCCAGTTATAGCCCTGCTCTAAGGCAGCAGCCATAACCATGGATTTGGTGATAAATGCGCTAAACAAAGGAAATGCTGAAATTGCCATTGCCCCGACGATACAAAGACCAGTTGTGATGGGCATCGTCTTATAAAGACCACCCAGGTCGGAGCCATTGATTCTTCCAGTCATTTGGAGGACTGACCCCATAGTCATAAACAATAATCCTTTAAAAATTACATCCGCAAAAGCATGAGCCACAGCTCCATTTAGTGCGAGTGCAGTTCCTATGCCAACACCAGTGACCATAAATCCCATCTGGTTTATCATGCTGTAACTGAGAACTCTTCGGAGATCATTCTCAATAACAGCAAAAAAGATTGGGAAAAAGGTCATTAAAACACCCACGTAAATGAGAGCTTCGGTTCCAGCGAAACTTCGGACAAGGGCAAAAATAGCAACCTTTGTGGTAAAAGAACTCAAAAAGACGGTTCCAGTTGGAGTCCCTTCGGGATAGGCATCCGTGAGCCAACTATGGAAGAATGGAAATGCAGCCTTTATTCCAAACGCCACGAGTATGATTATACCAGCAGCCGATCCGTCCAAGCCAATATGGTCAAAACCTATGGATCCAGTATTGTGCGCCCTAAGCAAAGCGCCAGAGAGTAGAAGAACACCCGACAAAACATGGATGACTAGGTATCTAAATCCTGCATTGAAAGAACTTTCCGTTCCTCTGGCAAAAATAAGAAATGCTGAGCTCAATGCCAGAATTTCCCAGAAGACAAAAAGAGAAATCAGATCTCCAGCATAGACTGCACCTATAGCACTGCCCGCATATATGAGGGCCGAGGTATGTTGCAATCCTGCGTGTTCCCTATCCTCCAAATGAAGAGCAAAAAGATTGCCTAGAAATGATGCTAGATGAAAAAGATACCCAAACAACATGCTCAGGCCCGTAACTTTGAACGGGACCAAGTCATAACCCATAAAGCTCAGGGTCAAACTTGCATCGGGATCCAGGCTCCGTAGGTTTAAAGCTCCAAGAATTGGAATCAATAGCATTAAACTACTACGCAATCGGCCACGTGTTATTGCGACCAGAACTGCCCCTGCGAAGAAAATAGCTGCGGGAGGGTAACTAGAGATCATAATAGTCCTCCCGACGCATTAAAAGCTTCCTCATTACCTTTGCTATCAGCACAAGCAAAACAATCCCACCGAAAGCGTAAACAGGATAGAAACCCAACAAACCTTCGAGTGAGTGGTATTCATGCCTATGCTCTTTAAAAACCAAGTTGGTCAATTGCATGTCTAGTTCTACGAGCAACAAAATTGCACATCCAAAATAAAAAACCTTAAAAAGTTGATTGGTTCGCTTCGGCTTCATATCGTCCTTTTCAACATTCCGATGCCCTAAATCGCTCATGATCCAAACACCATTTTCATCATTTCATAAAGGAAATCAGGGAATAAAAACAAACCAAGAGTGAGCCCGCTTGAGACTCCCATTGCTACCAAGCAAGGCCAAGGCGCTTCTTTCACTCCTGTCTCTTGCTCAACCCCACTGGGTGAACTAAAGAAGGCTCGGACTGGAACCTCTAATAGATAAACCAAACTTAATAAGGAACTCAACATAAGGACCGCCAACAATCCTTGTTCGTTTGCCTCAAGTGTGCCCAAACCTAGGAACCATTTGCTCCATGCCCCTCCAGCTGGAGGAACCCCAATGATACTCAGTGAACCTACGAAGAAAGCACCAAATGTTAGCGGCATCTTTCGGCCTAAGCCTCTCATGTCGCTGATGTCTGTCTTATGAGCGGCTACTAGTATGGCACCCGCTGCAAAAAACAAGGTTATTTTCCCAAAAGCATGCATAGCTATGTGCATGCCCCCACCTATAATAGCAAATTCATTTGCCAAGAGAGCCGCCAAAACGATATAAGAAAGCTGACTTATAGTAGAGTAGGCCAACCTGGCTTTTAGATTGTCTTTGGTGAAGGCCACTAGAGACCCTAGTATGATAGTCACAGCCGCAATCCACCTTAGCCATGGTGTACTTGCTAGCTCAGACAAGGTACTTAGCCCAAAGGTATAGATTGCCACTTTTAGAATTGTAAAAACACCGACTTTAACTACTGCCACAGCGTGTAGCAAAGCTGAAACTGGTGTAGGTGCAACCATCGCAGCTGGAAGCCACCTGTGGAATGGCATCACCGCAGCCTTCCCTACTCCAAAGACAAACAGTGCAATCAGTATGCTCAATACACTATTGGAAGCGGTCCCTCCTAAAATTCCTCCAGGTCTGAAATCTAAGGTGCCAGTTAAATTCCAAGTCCATATTATTGCTAACAGTTGTAAACCTACTGATGTCGACAGCAGGATCCCTAGATATACCCTTCCAGCCCTCTTTGCTTCTGGCGTGCCGTGATGAGTTACCAGAGGGAAAGTACACAATGTCAACAGTTCATAAAATGCGAATAGCGTGAAAAGATTAGCCGAAAAGGAAACCCCCATCGCTCCACCAATAGCAATGGCAAAACATGCAAAAAATCGGGTCTGGTTCTTCTCATGGTGTCCCCTCATATAACCTACGGCATAAAGTCCGGTCACTATCCAGAGGAAAGACGCTACAAGGGCGAATAACAAGCCCAAAGGTTCAACATTCAATGCCAAAGAAATTCCCGTCGTGACTTCTAGCAAGGTAACCTCATGGAGAGAACCTTGTCTGAGCGGTTCTATCAGTTGGTACACGCTTGCACAAAGTATAGTAGCGACGACAAAGCTTATACTGTCACGTAGGTTGGGGTACTTCCCCGTGAGCAATATTAAACCAGCACCCATGAAAGGAATGCTCACTATCATGCATAGCATGAGAGGGTAGCTCATGATCCAATCCCCATCAGGTTAGCTACAGCAGACGATGCGCCAAATGTCGTCAATGTAGCATCAATTCCAAAATAGACACACAAAATGGCTAAAGTCCAAGTCGGAATCAGAAGACCTATAGGAGCTTCAGAACAGTCGCTATTCACTGAACCAGGATCTTCAGAGAAATACACGGTTTCTACAACTTTCCAGATATATACCACAGCCATTAGGGAGGTTAGTAACACCAGCACTGCAACAGGCCAAAGCCCCTTCTCTAGGGCTCCTTGAATCAGGTACCATTTACTTATGAATCCTGCTGTAAAAGGAACTCCAATTAATCCAAATCCTCCAACAAGGAAGGCACCCATTGTAAGTGGCATTTTCTTTCCCAAGCCCATCATATCATCAAGCTCTACCGAGTTAAGCCGATACATCACGCATCCCAGAGCCATGAAGAGACAACCCTTGATAACAGCATGATTAAAAAGATGTAAAATACTCGCGGTCATTCCCGTGCTTGAGAAAAGGCTGATCCCTAAAATGATATAACCTATTTGGGCCAAGCTAGAGTACGCCAACATTCTTTTGACGTTAGCCTGGAAAATAGCAACCAAAGACATACTGAATATGGCTATCAAAGATAGTGGCAATAGATAAGTTCCCAGCTGCATTTCCAGAAAGGAATAATCAGATCCAAAAACAGTATAGAAAAGTCGCAAAAGAACATAGATTGCCACCTTGGTCGCTGTGGATGCTATAAAGGCTGTAACAGCCGAAGGTGCAAAGGTATATGCGTTAGGCAACCACATATGTAGGGGGAAAAGAGCTAACTTCAGACAGACTCCCACTGTTAGAAACGCAAAAGCGACTGGTATCGTTCTATTCGAGGAAAGCTCTGGCAAAAGGATAGCTAAATTTGCCATATTCAGACTGCCAGTCATCACATACAGCATGCCAATTCCAATGACTATAAAAGTGGCACCCACACTGCCCATAATTAAGTACTGATAGGAAGCTCTCAAGGCCCTCCTATCTTTTCCCAGGGCTATGAGCGCATAAGCAGACAACGACGAGATTTCGAGGAAGACAAATACGTTGAACATATCACCTGTTACGACAATGCCTAACAAACCAGCTAGACAAAGCAGAAAAGCAGCATAAAAAAGAGCTTGTTTAGATTTATCTACTTCTTTTCCGACACTCTCCAGTGCATACGGAGTGACGACTGCTCCTACGAGTGTGACTACCATTAGGACAAAAGTTCCTAATGTGTCGATTCTATATTCGATACCTCCCTCTGAGGCAGACCAACCACCCAGGCTATAAGATATAGCACCAGTAGAGTGCACGACCTGGAATATCTCCCAAGCTATCCAAAACGCCGCCCAACTACTTGCTACCGCAATACCCCAAGCCACCCGGCCATTTCTGACGAGGGCGCACAAGGGAGCTGCGAGCAAAGGCACCATTACCTGCATTACCGGTAAATGAGCCATCATAGTGATTCATCCATTTGGGCTATCTCGTCCTCTTCTATAGTCCCATAAGCCTCTTTTATACGAACCACCAGGCTAAGCCCCAAAGCACTGGTAGCAACACCAACAACAATAGCGGTGAGGATGAGAACATGTGGTAAAGGATTGGAATAAACGGACCATTGGGTATCCAATATCGGTGCAGTTCCACCAGTTATTTTACCCGCACTTATGTAGAGAATGAACACTGAAGTTTGAAAGATATTCAACCCAACAATTTTCTTTACTAGATTACCCTGGGCTATGAGTACATAAAAACCAACCATCATAAGTATTATAACGAACCAATAATTCAGAAAGCTCAGCGCACTCATTCCTCGACCCTCCCCCGACCAGCGAAGGAATAAAAGATGACAACCATAACCCCAAATACAGTAGTCAAGACACCGAGTTCAACCAACAAAATACCCAAATGTTGACCATGTTCGGCATCATGGGAATCCAAAAAGCCATACTCTAAGAAACCCCCTCCCAGGAACATGGTTGCAATTCCAACCCCTGCGTAGATCAAGACTCCTAGAGCTCCACATAAAGCTGCAACTCCCATAGGCAATACGAGACGAGCTGTTTCTATCCCATAAATCAGGGCGTAAAGAACAAAGGCCACCGCAAAGATTACTCCAGCCTGGAAACCACCACCTGGACCGTAATCCCCATGGAATTGAACGTAGAGAGCAAACATTAGTATGTAGGGCGTCATAATCTTAGTCGCTATTCGCAAAATTGGGTTACTCTCCATCGTCAGCCCCTCCAGTCCCATCCTTTTTACGTCCTGACATTAGTAGCAAGACTCCTACCATAGCAGTAAATATGACTGTGGTTTCGCCCATGGTGTCGTACCCTCTATAACTCGCTAAAACTGAAGTTACTACGTTGGGCATCCCAGTTTCGTGACTAGACTCCTCCAGATAATGTACGGTTGTCTCGTGAAGGTGTATCGGGTTATCTGCTTCACCAAAGGGAGGGATATCCAAAGTGCCATACATTAGAATCAACCCCGTAACGGTCACGATCAGCAACGGTACTATTTGAACCGTTCGCTGTTTCTTCTGCCGATGGCCAACCAACGACAAGGTTCCCAGCATCAACACAGTCGACACTCCAGCACCAACAGCAGCTTCAGTGAAAGCTACATCTACAGCATCTAGCAGAGTAAAAAAAGTGGCCGAAAGAAGGCTATAGATACCTGTCAGCATAGCCACTGCAAACAAATTTTGTGTGCGAACCACAATTAAAGCAGTAACCGCGAGCATGGTGAGTAGGAATACGTTAATTAGAATCTCTATGATCTACCTCCCCACTTTCTTCTTGCAAGGGTTGGACACCTCCATACAATGCAGCTCTAGCCAAAGCATGAGTACCTACCGGACTAGTAAAAAGCAAAAAGATCCAGATTAATATCAACCTTAACGAGATCAGAGTGAAACCTTCATTTAAAGACAATCCTATCAGTAGAAATCCAGCACCCATGGTGTCAGTCATTCCAGCCGCATGTAACCTGCTGTAAACGTCTGGCATTCTCAAAACTCCAATAGCTCCGACCACAGTGAAAAACAAACCGAAGCCGACTGCTACCCAAGCCAGGGCAAGGATAACCTGCTCCATCAGTCCACCCTCTCTTCAGAATCTTTCAAGGTTCGCCCTAGATCTCCAACCTCAAAATATTTCAAAACTGCCACCGTACCGATAAAGTTGATCAAAGCGTAAACCAGAGCCAAATCCAGGAATTCTGGGCGTCCCATTAGAAAACCTAAAACAGCTATTAGGAGGACTGTTTTAGTTCCGAAACTATTGAGCGCCAGGACCCTGTCATAAATAGTAGGACCTAACACTGCTCGAATCATTACCATAACCATGGCAATACCCAGACCTACGGATGCAGCAACAAACATCAAGATGAACCCTCCACCCTAGTGACACGGATGTTCATTTCATCTTCTTCACCCTGTGTGTCAGCCAGTGTGAGGCAATGCACCTGCAATCCTTCCTCACAGATATCGGTCACGATAGTCCCAGGTGTCAATGTTATCGAATTGGCATAAATGAATCGTCCGAGATCTGTACTTTGTCCAGATCTAAACATGGTCATGCGTGGATTAATTGGTAGCCCCGGATTCAGAATAATTTTTGCTACAGTAACATTACATTTTAGAGTTTCTTTTATAAGCCAGGGGAAATACCCAAGGAATCGACCCCCGAGGTTCAGCGGAAGCCCTTCACTGTCGATAAAATCCATACGCCTGGTGATATAGACCACCAGTACACATGATCCAATTGCGAATCTTTGTAGCAGACTATGCTCTATGGTCAATGATCCAGAAAGGACCATCCAAAAAGCCAACATAGCTAACCCCAGACCGACTGCTCTGCCCAATTAATACTCCTGTTTCATATTGAATATCAACCCAATTCGGGACCAACCTACCAGTTTGATTGCGCCCCGTCCACAATACGTTGAACTAAAAGCTCGATTGCCTCAGCCCTTCCAACTTCTTCACCTTCACTTTCTTCAGCATATTGGCCCTGTATTCCAAGGCTTGAATTATCCCAAAGAACCTGATTTTCTACAGTATCAATAAATTCTACTTGAACCTGAATTCCCACCTGCCTTTGAAGAACATCAATTTGATCAACACCAGCGCCAGGCCGGTAAAGCGGAGTCGTCAAATCATAACGGAGTATTCTTCCTCTTATTACTGATTGAGCAGCGTCTTCAGCAGCATTAGTAATACCCAAAGCTCTAGGCAACTCCTGCAATAATGCCTCATGTATTTCTTGAGTCAACTCGAAGCGGTTAGTCTCATTTTCAAAAGGAAGAATAGCGACTGTGCGAATATGGTCGGGGAAACTTCCTGACCTGAAGCTGTAATTACAGGAGAAGGAACTCGCCACAAAAATCAGGACTCCCAGTACCTTAATCGGAAGGATGCCAGATATTCTCTTCATATGACTCAACTCCAACAGTTGTTTCTAATTCGATCACCAATTCACGATACGAAATCAGATTGCGATATGTCGCTTTCAATGGCAACCTTTCCTTTGATTTTGTTTCCAGATCAACCACGTGAACAATCTGTCCATTTTCGATCAAACTCACTTTTTCTATAACTCCGTTTGACATATCGTAGCTTATTCTAGAACCCGACGGGAGAGAGTAAACCAATCGTACCCTGTCGATTCCTATATTTTGCGAGGTGACTAGCGCGACATTATCCCCGGGCCTAAATAACCCTAACGAAGCCCACAAGAGTGGAGGGGATGGAATCACTCCAAGATATCCTTGCTCTTGTCCAATTCGGATATCGTCCCCTACCAGTGCCGCTGCTAAAACAGATTCGCCATTTTCAAGAAACAGGTCTACCCTCGCTTTGTCTGGCACTCCGAGCCTTACAACACCCTGGCCCTCTACTCTCAAATCAGGTTCCCTAAGTTGCCACTTGAAACGCACGAAGCTATTAGCAACGAGGGATGTTTTATCACTCAAATTCTCCGCTAACCATTCGTCCGTCACATCTGGAGACAGGTTTGACACTTGATAAGTCGCACAGCCAGTTAGAAGACAAATTAATACCCAGGACAAGCGCGCTGATTCTAGAAACCCTAGATTTTTCTGGACCAATACATTGTAAAAATTCATTAGTCCCTTTGAAAAAGAAACAAACAAGTACTTCCTCACTCAATTATAGCTTCTTAGCTTCCTACAATCATGTATAACAAACCTATCTATTTGACCAGTGATGTTCACCTGGGTGCTCTCAATAATGATGACGAATCCTCTTTTCTCAACTGGATAAATTGGGCGAGCACCAACGCTGCTCAAATCATAATTAACGGCGACCTATTCGATTTTTGGTTTGAATTCCGCACTGGGATCCCTCCTGGCTACCAGAATTCACTCTCCGTTTTAAAAGCAGTAATACAAAATGGAGTTCCAGTCACTCTGCTGGGCGGCAATCACGATTGGTGGGCTGGGAGGTATCTGCAGGAAGAGGTGGGGATTTCCTTTGAACCAGATCCATTACTATTAAACCTGGCTGGCTACAAAGTCTTCATGGCCCACGGAGATGGCTTAGGACATGGGACAAAAGTCTATAAATTAGTCAGATATTTCTTGCGCTCCCGAGTTTTGACGAGTCTTTTTTCGCTACTTGACCCTAATTGGGGATCGTGGATTGGAGCCAAAGTATCACGAACTAAACAGAAAAGACTTCAACCTTCTTCACTGGAACATCACCAATCGGAAAATCTCAAAAAATGGGCACTCAACAAACTGAAGGAAGAACCCAATTACGACCTAATCGTTCTTGGGCACACCCACATTCCGTGGATAGAAAGAATAAAGAACAATCGCTACTACATTAACACTGGTGATTGGTTACACAACCGAACATTTGCAATCCTAAATCAGGGAGAGCAACCCTCTTTGTATTACTGGAAAAATGGCCGACCTTCGCCTTATCTACCTGAATAGATTCACAGGCAGACTTAAACCCAATCCAACACCTGACTCTGGACTAACCTCGAGATTGGCTTCAAGCGCTTCCGGAAAATCCTGTAAATGAGCTGTCACAAAAGCATCTGCAGCACCAAAGAGTAGAAAGAATATACTGACAGCCATCCAGTCTTCTCGCTGCTGTGATCGATTTTCAACCAAAGTAGAAGCCTCACTTACACCCTTATATTCCTTAACTGCTTGATCCAAAGCGGATCCCTGCAAACCTTGACTCATTGCGAGCTCTACTCTGGCACCGTCCTCCAATGTTTTTAGTTGGCTCCTAGCACTACTTAAATTCCTGGCAGTCTTCAATACCATCCATATACTTGCCCCTTCTACTCCAAAATAGAAAGCCCCCCGACCCGGCGAACCAGCTGCTGATTGACCCCAACCTGGAACTATGAGCGATCTAATAAAAGCACCGGTCGCCGACACTCTATCCGGCTGGGAATCTAAAGACTGCCCAGACATTATAGTCTCTGAGACTACTCCAGACCTTAAACTTTGACCTGACAAACTTGCTGGAATTATAGTCATATAAAGGCAAAAACAAATGATAAAATGGCGGGAACGTGTGGGAATCGAACCCACCAACCGAGGGTTTAGCTCGGCAAGCTGGTTTTGAAGACCAGTGGGGCCACCAGACCGCCATCCGCTCCCTTTCCTGTTTTGAGATATAGTCACCCTATGACAGCGATAGCATCAATCTCAATAGAAATTCCTTCTGGAAGGCCTACTTCAACCGTAGCCCTTGCTGGTCTGTGTCCTTCGAATGATTCGGCATACACTTTGTTCATTTCCTGAAACAAATTCAAGTCTGCGAGATAAACTGTTGTCTTGACCACCTTGTTCAAAGAACTACCAGAAGCTTCTAACACGCCCGAGACATTTTTTATCACCTGTGCAGTCTGACTTTCTATCCCACCGTCGACCATACTGCCAGTATTGGGATCAATTGGAATTTGACCCGACACGAAAATGAGATCTCCCATCTGTATTCCTTGGGAATATGGTCCTATTGCACCCGGAGCTTTCGATGTTTCTATCGATTTCAAAATTGCCATTATACCTGCACTCTCCCCTGTGTATACTTGTCATTTTTCATGGATCTACTTTAAACCTCAAATATTTTACGCCCTCTCGCTTCCATTTCCCATTCCTCGATATCGTCACCATCCATGACAATTAAGCTATCCTGGAGATTGGCCGAAACACAAACGTGGCTGGGTAAAACTCTCACCGTTTCTCCCACTCTGGGTTGCCACTTACTATCCGATAGGTCAATTACTCCGTGCTCTTCAGTAACTGCCTTTACTCTCACTTCAGGATGTTCTAGGATCACTCCAAAAGCACCATCTGAACCCCTACTCTCTTTTGACAGCGCCTTCGAACCAGCATCGATAACAGCTTGACCAGGTATAGAAGTGCTGACTACCGAACTGACTACCGAATAAGCTACCTCATTAGAGTGAGCAACACCTATGTGAAGATCCTCCACATCATAAAATATACAGGTGCCTGATCGTATTTCAGTCAAAGCACCCATTTTGTGGCTGTTCCATATAGTTGGAGTCGATCCACCGCTGATTATTTCTGGGTAAGACCCCGCAGTTGTTAGACCGTCAATGATTCTGGAAAGCCTGTTATTTACTTTTTTCAGTCCCTCTTCTTGACAATTCTGTTGCATCCTAATGTGTCCTGGATAAAACATGATACCCTTGTATTCCGCCGAAGAGTCCTGCTTAACTAGTTCAGCGAGGCCAACAATCTGTTCAGTGCTTTGTAATCCAACTCTTCCCATTCCAACATCAGCCTCCACCAAGATCCTGATTTTGCGACCGGCTCGTTTAGCTGCTTCTGTCGCGGCATTCAATGTTTGTGCCGAATCAATCGCCATCATTAACTGTACCGAGTGGGGAATATTCATAATCCTATCCAACTTTGATTGACCCCAAACAGGATAAGCAACCAGCAGATCATCGCATACCGTGGACATTACTTCAGCCTCGCGGGGTGTTGCCACTGTCAAACCAATCGCGCCGGCTTCCATTTGGATGGATGCAATTGTTCTGGATTTATGTGTTTTGACGTGTGGCCTCCAATGAATCCCATGCCCTTGGCAGTACTTGGTGGCCTTAGCAGCGTTAGCCTGGACCTTATGTCGATCCACAAGCGCAAAAGGTGTCTCAACCAGGCTAGAGTCAAACAAATTGCGACGCCTCAGTTTTACGGTTCATATAGCGCTTATTCCAATTCAAATGCTTGTTCCAGTGCACTTTCAAAATCTGGATCCTTCTCCGCTATTGGGCCTATCCTATTATAAAGTATAGTGCCGTCCCTTCCGATCAAAAAAGAAGCTGGTAAGCCAACTACGGAAAATACATCGGTGGAAGTCATGGATGGATCCAACCCAATGTCATAAGTCACTGAGTTTTCCTTCAAGAATGACTTGATCATATCCTCTGCCCCAGGGGAATCAACCGAAATCCCCAAAATTTTGAGGCCTTGATCTTGAAACCTTTCGTAAGTTTCTTGGAGAAAAGGTGTTTCCACCCTACAAGGAATGCACCAAGTTGCCCATATATTGACAAGTACTGTTTCTCCTTGGTAATCAGATAGTAGCACGGGCTCACCAGATTCAAGCATTTCTGCTTGAATCTCAGGAGCCATATCCCCAGTTCGGGGGACGCTCGGAAGCTCTACACCATCCACGCACGCTGATAGCAGTATTGAAATATTAAGGGCAAAGGCCATACTGTTTTTCCAAAACATGCTTGCTCCATTGTTTGTTATTAGTCCACGGGAGTGATCGAATTAAAGCCCAGCAACATCTCCCAGTTATCCCTGGTGGTCTCCAAGATAAACCAATAAAAAAACCCTAAAAAATAATCCGTCTTACTTCAATGATAAAAGAACTTATTTGGTTATGAGCCCCTGCACCAGGAATTTGACGCCTCCAGCACATCGTACATTATAATCATACCTTGACAGACAGTTTATTAGTTATACATTACTTTAACATTTCTTATACATATGTTAGTCAAAGACGGAGCTGCAATTGTTTGATCTAATGGGCCCTCACTGGGCACCTGGTATCACTTTTGCAGTAATTGGTTATATTGTCGCTACCAAAAACCTCTCGCCAGGAGCTTTAGCACATGCAGACTCGTGATTCACATTCCATGACAGGACCATCTGTGCTGTGCTCTCTTGTCATACTTTTTTCCTTACTGACCCCGGCCACTGGTCACGGGCAATATTTTGGACAAAACAAAGTCAACTACGAAGACTTTGATTTCAAAATTATTAAGACGCCTCACTTTGACGTGCATTTCTATCCCGAGGAAGGCGCTGCGGTAGAGGATGCAACAAGGATGGGCGAACGTTGGTATGAACGTCTCGCGCGGCTATTTGAGCACGAATTCGAGAAGCCCAAACCAATTATACTATACGCGGACCACCCCGACTTTCAGCAGACCAACACACTCTCAGGCCGCCTGAGTCAAGGCACAGGCGGCGTGACCGAGGGTCTCAAGAATAGAGTAATCATGCCCCTCACCGGATCATACTGGGACACAGACCACGTCCTTGGCCACGAATTGGTGCACGCTTTTCAATATAATATCGCCCAGAGCAGAAGCTCTGCAGGATTAAGAGGATTGATGACCCTGCCGCTATGGTTGATTGAAGGGATGGCTGAATATCTCTCGGTTGGAAGAGAGGATCCTCTAACTGCCATGTGGTTAAGAGATGCTATTCGGCGAGATGATCTTCCAACCATGACTCAGATGACTAATGAACGTCGCTTTTTCCCATATCGGTTTGGACAAGCCTTGTGGGCTTACATTGGTGGCACATACGGTGACGAAACTATTGTGGAGCTATTCAGGGCCGCCCTGAGAGTGGGTTGGGAACCCGCTATTGAAGAAGTGCTACTTATGTCATCCGACAGTCTTTCCGCTGATTGGAAACAAGCAGTCCAAAGCGAATACTTACCTCTGATGCAAGGTAAAAGAGACCCTGCTGAATCGGGAGCTCTCTTACTGGCCCCTTCAACTGGCGCAGGTAACCAAAACATTTCTCCTTCAGTGAGTCCAGATGGGACAAAAGTGGCTTTTCTGTCTGAAAAAGATCTTTTCAGTATAGATCTTTTCATTGCCGATGCCCGCACAGGGGAGATAGAAAAGAAGTTGATCAGTGCTAATTCAGACCCCCATTTCGATGCCCTTGGATTCATGGAGACTTCTGGTGATTGGTCCCCTGATGGAAGGCAATTCGTTTTCACCGTGACAGCACAAGGAGATAACGAACTCGCAATCATTGATGTCGAGAATGGGAATATCACAAAAAAAATCGATGTTGAAGGGATTGGTGCCATCAAGAGCCCTGCATGGTCCCCTGATGGCACCCTCATTGCTTTCTCTGGATTGAAGGGAGGCATCAGTGACATATACACCTGGAATATCGATACCGAAGAATTAGATCAGTTGACCGATGATAAGTACGCTGATCTGCAACCCACATGGTCACCTGATCAGTCTAGTATAGCATTTGTTTCAGATAGATATAACGGTTCAGACTTCGATCAATTAACCTATGGCAAATTTGGTTTAGCTTTTCTTGACTTGGAATCCGAACAGCTTTCCACCCTCGAACCCTTTGGAGAAGTTAAGCATACCAATCCCCAATATTCCCCTGACGGCCGAAGCATTTATTTCATCTCAGATCAAGACGGCTTTAGCGATATCTATCAATACACTTTCGACAGTGGAGACCTCCGAAGGATCACCAATATACAAACTGGTGTGAGCGGAATCACTGGAATGTCTCCAGCACTTTCTGTCGCGAGTGAGGCTGGCACTATTCTATTTTCAGTCTTCGATAATTTTGAATTTCACATATATTCACTACAACAAGGACAAGCAGCCGCTGGTGGCCAGCCCATCAACGCAGTTTCGAGCAACAACCCCGGGCGCTTGCTACCGCCAAACAGGCATGAAGGACTGCAAGGAACCAACCTGATTAAGAATTATTTGTCAGATCCTTTCACTGGACTAGTTCCAAAGGATACTTATCCTGTTGAAAGCGCTGTCGACTACAACTCGTCCCTCCAACTAGACTATGTGGGACAGCCTAGTATAGGAGTTGGAACTGACAGATACGGTAACTACGCCGCTGGTGGAGCATCTGTGTTTCTTAGTGACATGTTGGGGAATCGATCTTTAGGAGCGATGTTGATGGCGAATGGCAGGGTGAAAGATTTCGGCGGTCAGACCTTTTACTTAAATCAGGAAAACCGGCTTAACTGGGGCCTTTCAGTTGGACGAATACCTTACCTTTACGGCTACTCGTCTTACGGTAGTAGTGGAGGTGCTGTGAATATCCAACAGACCACACAACGCATTTACATGAGCCAAGCGAGCTATCTGCTAGCCTATCCATTCTCAACTACCAGGAGAATTGAGAGCAATATCGGTGTGCAACGAATATCCTTTGATTTGGAACGTGAAACTTTCCAGTACATCATGAACCGTTGGCGTCCAATTGAACGCATCTCTTTACCCACGCGTGATGCTGTTAACTTAGCTACAGCTTCAATAGCACTCGTTGGGGATAATTCAAATGCTGCATTCACCTCCCCAGTCAACGGGGGACGCTATAGACTTGAAACCGGTTACGCTGCTGGAACTAAGAACTTTACGTCTGTAATAGCAGACGTGAGGCGATACTTCAGCCCCAGTAATGCAATTACATTTGCCGTACGAGGATTACATTTCGGACGTTACGGTAACAATCTGGATCCAAACAGGACAACTGCAGCTATTCAACCGTATTTCCTGGGCTACGAAACTTTTGTCAGAGGCTATTCTTACGAGAGTTTTAACGCTGCTGAGTGCCAAGCTTCTGCATTGGCCATAGTCGGCATGAGTGCTTCTGGGTGTCCAAGTTTTGATAGACTCTTTGGTCATCGACTGGCAGTTGCCAATGCCGAAATCAGATTGCCTGTCGTGGGCACTTCGCAGTTTGGTTTTCTTAATTTCTCTGCATTGCCAACCGAACTTTTCGCTTTTGCTGATGGCGGATTCGCATGGAACGACAATGATGAACTGGATTACCGATTTGTCAGATCCGATAGTGAGAAGGTTCCCGTTTTCTCCACGGGTGTGGGAGCCAGAGTGAATATATTGGGGTTCATGATCCTAGAGATCTACTACGCGCAGCCTTTTCAACGGCCCAACAAAGGAAGTCACTGGGGCTTCTCACTTGCACCTGGATGGTAAGAGAAAAGAACGATCTGCCTAAATATCAGCTACGACTCTAGATGTTTAGAAGATTGAAATATTGATGTAGCGTCTGGGATTCTCCCGCAGATCATCCATCAAAAACCTAGCGCTTTCGAGTGCGTCTTTCAGACTGTGGAACAGTTCATCATCAGTCGATAGCTTGCCCAAGGTGCCCTGCCCATTGTTGATTCTGTCTAGTACAGAACTAAGCGAAGCCATTGTACCCTCGAAATCCGATACTCTTTCCGTAAGTGTCACTACCAATGAATCAGCCCTTACTACAGTCCCCAACAACTCTTCTCTCAATTCTGGGGTCGCACCAGCAAGGTCTTCAGCTGCACTACTTAGGGCTGTGATCAAACCCTTAATCTCTTCACTTTCAGATCCCATGACACTCGCTATTTCCTCAAGTATACCTTCTAAATATCTTGCCCCTTCATCCACTGACTGAATAGTCGAATCAGACAGCAGTGCTGCAATCTGGTCCAAAACCTCCATCCCCTTTCCTCCCAGGGACTCGGTATCATCAAAGAGACTTTTAGCCACTGACCCTGGAAGAACGGCTCCCTCTCCAATCTCTCCTGGTCCTGGTCCTGGTACTATTTCTACTGTCCGTGGATCCATTATTCCTGTACTTACGAGCTGCGCCCTTGAACCCACCGGTATGCGCCATTTTCCCTCTACCTCAAGAATCACTGTCACTTCCTCATTCTGTGCCTCTAGATTGAAATCGTGCACTCGTCCTATCGGAACACCTCGCATTTGTATCGGGTCACCCTTTCTGAGTCCCATTACATCAGTAACTGTAGTTGTCACTTTATAGCGACCTCTGAACGTAGCTGGATCAGTAAGCAAATACAGCATGAACACAACGGCTGAAATACCTAAGATGACAAACACCCCTACCCTTGTCTCTCTCTGTACAGCGGGCGTGGGCATATTTCTAGCCGCATTATTATGTGTGGACATATTATCCTCTTTTTTAACCACTGAGTTCTCCCTTTCTATATTTACTATCGGATATCGAGGATATCTAGCGCAGCGTTAGCCGCTCTACGATCAGTGAATGCTTTAACAACAGAATCCTCGGAATCCCTAAACTCTTCAGGAGAGCCACAAAACCTCAGGCTTCCTCCTTCAAGCATCGCAACCCTATCACACATTTCCAACCCCCCTTCTACGTCATGGGTAACAAGTAGAGAGGTTACATGTAGTTCCTCCGACAATCTCTTTATCAATCTTTCGATTGCTGCAGTATTTACCGGATCCAAACCAGTGGTGGGCTCGTCCCAGAGTAGAATTTCCGGTTTACCTGCAATTGCCCTAGCAATTCCGACTCGCTTCTTCATACCCCCACTTAATTCGGCCGGGAATTTCGCCCAAACCTCTCCAGGATCGAGGTTGACCAACTCCAGTGACTCCCAGATGCGCTCCTGCAACTCTTCAGGTCCCATTTTCTTTATTGTGGCCTCAGACAAACCCATCTCTACATTCTCTGCAACAGAAAGCGAATCAAATAAAGCGGCATACTGAAACACATACCCTATAATTTCCCTGATACTGGTTAATGTGTCTTGAGACCCAAAGTATACAGATTCCCCATTGATCAGAACATCACCTCTGTCCGGTACAATTAGACTGAGAGTGGTTTTCAGCAAAACACTCTTTCCTGTACCAGACGGTCCAAATAGAGCAAACATTTCACCGGATTTAACGGACAAATCTATTCCCGAGAGAACTGGGCTATTAAAGGCTTTCTCTATACCCTTGTATTCTATCGCCATATTTTCCGATGAACTAATCAAATCGCCACCTACTGAAGAAAAAGTGGAGGGAACATAGCGTCTATAACAAGAATAGTTAGAATCATTAAAACCACCGATTCTGTAGTAGTGCGCCCTACTCCTTCAGCTCCCCCTCTGGTTCTGAGACCCATATGCACAGCGATCAATGGAATAGCTATTCCAAAAAAGAAAGCCTTTAAAAGTGAATAGAACATGTCATAGGAATGCCAGAAAAGCCTAGCACCGTAAAAGAACCTCTCTGCACCTAAACCTAGTGTATATTGAGCCGATATCATCCCTGTCAAAATCCCTACCATATTGGCTAAAGCTACTAAAACAGGCATAGATATCACCATAGCCAAAACTCTAGGTGCGGCCAAAACTTCGACTGGGTCACGTCCAACTGAATAGAGAGCGTCTATTTGCTCGGAAACCCTCATGGTACCAAGCTCTGCAGTAATGCGGGCCCCTACTCTTCCTATCATCACTATTGCAGTCAAAACTGGTCCCATCTCTAGTACCACACTCTCAACTACTATTGACCCCATGATATATACGGGGAGGCTACTCTGCATCTGATAACCGCCCTGTTGACTGGTCACTATCCCCACCAATCCTGCCGCCAATAAAACTATGGGAACACTCTGGATGCCTACTAGATGCACTTGCCTGAAAATAGCTTTGGCCGATACCCTGAATCGAAGTGACGCCCAGATCAAATTGAAAAACAAAATACCAATTTGCCCTGCATGTTCAGCCAAGAGCTTAGTCTTTTTTTCGACACTGGAAACAATGCCAAGGCTCAAACCAGAGTTCATACCCTACTTCTCCGCCATACTTTCCAATGATTGAAGTATCTTGCTGCCATTTTCCTGTCTCACTTGTTACAAAAAAATCTATTGACCCATAGATATAACTTAACTCCTAACTACTTTATAAGTATATCCCGACAAAAAGGAGCGAGAATAAGATGATTCCACAAGCCAACAAAATAATTGGGCTCCCCTTAACCCTCATTACACTTTTCAATACTTCGTTAATTGCGCAAGAAAACCAAATCTTAGATGATGTCCGCCAAGTCATGGAAGACAGTCGCGTAGTGGCAGCATTCGAATATATAGACGCTCATGACGAAGAAACTGTGAACACCCTGATAACCTTAACAGAAATTCCAGCACCACCTTTTGCTGAAACAGAGAGAGCCCTGGCTTTTCTAGAAATGCTTAATTCAATAGGAGTAGATGATAGCTACATCGATGAGGTCGGTAATGTCATAGCTCTAAGAAAGGGTTCTGCTGTAAACCCAAACACGATGGTAATATCTGGACACCTAGATACTGTGTTTCCCGAAGGCACTAACGTACAGGTACAACAACTGGGCGATACCCTCAAAGCGCCCGGCATAGCTGATGACACTAGGGGCTTAGCAGTTCTTCTGACTATCCTTAGATCGATGAATGCTAGCAATATAGCGACTGACAACAATATCCTTTTCGTAGGCACAGTGGGTGAAGAAGGCTTGGGAGATTTAAGGGGTGTAAAGCATTTATTTAATGATAGTCAGTTGGAGATTTCAAGTTTCATTTCAGTAGACGGAACGAACGACAATCGTGTGACTCATCAAGGTCTGGGGTCACACCGTTACCTGGTAACATTCAGTGGTCCAGGAGGCCACTCTTGGGGTGCCTTTGGATTGATCAACCCCGCACACGTGATGAGTCGTGCGGTTCACTACTTTGAACTCGCTGCGGATGTATATACGAGGAGTGGGCCCAAAACCAGTTTCAATATCGGTACAGTTCAGGGAGGAACTTCAGTTAACTCAATTCCAGCGAACGTCTCCATGCTAGTCGACATGCGATCTGAAAGTCAGGATCGCCTCATTGAAATTGACAGTATTTTTCATAGGTCCATCTACAGAGCTGTTGATGAAATGAATGGCAATCGCAGGTCTGGAGACCCTTTGGTAGTTGACATTGAATTGATTGGTGATCGACCTTCTGGTGAAATCGACTCTTCTGAACTCCTGGTCCAGAGAGCCATGGCGTCCACTACTTTACTGGGCTTACCCCCATATTTAGGAAGGAGTTCTACCGACTCCAATATTCCTATTTCCCTAGGAATTCCTTCAATCACAATCGGGGGAGGAGGAATAGGTGTGGCTTCTCATTCGCCAGATGAATACTACATCAACCAAAATGGACCTAGAGGTATCAAGAGAGCACTTCTGATTCTTCTGTCCCAAGCTGGGCTGGTACCCTTGAGCTAGCTCCTTCCACGACCTGCCCCTAGAAAAGTGTGTAGTGAAACTCTAAAACCTGTCGCCTCACTCTTTTAGCGCTGCCTCCCTCCGGGACCATGTCTTATAGGGAGTAAGGGCACCGAATCGCCTGGTGCCACATGCCAGTCCTCATACCTTTGATATCTCTGCAGGTAATCACCCGTTGGCAGGCTTTTCCAGATTATTGCTTCTCTCGGAAGCAGATAAGAAACTTCTCCGTCCAACAAGACAGGAGGGAACAATGCGGTACCCCCAGAATTTTCAAGTGGCTCCGGCGTCTTGTGAGTCCACCTTACTGCGACCACCGTTGTGTCAGGTGCGAGACTCATGCTGCCACTGATCGAAGGATCACTATCATCCTTAGGGCAAAAGGACAATCTCCATCCCTCAGAACTCTCTTCTAAAATTCTCAGATAATGTCTTTCCCCGAATAATTCATCTATGAAATGAGGTGCAAAATCCGCTTCTAGGGGAGGGTACACCCACGATTCATACACTTCCACTCCATCAGTGGCTCTTGTACTAAATGCATAACCTTGTCTCGATATCCTTCTGGTCCAACTGAACCGAAGCAATGACGAAGAACCTCTTTGATTCAGGTTTAATACTGGCAGTTCAAGAGTTCCTAGATCTGAGATAGAAATCACAGTGTCGGCTTCTGCCAAATAACTAGCAATCCCTAAAGTGTCCATTAGTCCATGGTATTTACCACTTGCCTGTTCCCACAGAAACCTGGCCCTTACGTCCCCCTGTGGAAACTCACACATATTCTGATTAGTCATTACTACCAAGCCGTCAATTACCAGTGGATCTTCATCTAATATGATAATGTATCCTTTAATCGCACGATCAATACCGATTTCAGCCACTTGAAAACCCAAACCAGAAGCGCGCAGACGAACTATACGCGATTCCACATCTGCTGGAAAAAGAAAAGTTCCGGCACTGTCTGAAAGAACAGCGGCTATCCTCTGGGACTGCGTCCAAGCTTCGACTGTAACGCCCGATACAGGAACACCACTGCCAGTCTCAACAGACCCTCTTATTTGCCCAGTCAGTCCGTCGATCGGAACTATCAGGATCATCAAAAATATTACCCAGTGCTTCACGCCTCTATCACTCCTCTACTTCTGGTATGGACATAACCGTTTTCTCGTATTTCGCCACTTACTCCCTGCCTGCACTCCCGTAAAATATTCCATTAAATAACAATGGGAATGCCGCATGAGATTGTGATCGGAAAGTGATTTTGGGAGAGAATAGGAACATTTTGCCAGCTCCTAATTGGACCTCCAAGAGGGCAGTTCCGTTTTCCATTCTTTCTTGCCCCCAAGCCCAACCACTCTTTAATGGTTGGCTCGTATCAAACCAACCCACTCGACGAACTCCTTGTTCTTCGTGGCCCTCATTCAGGCTAAAAACGGGACTGTGACTAATTATGACATCCAGATGTTCACCCAAACCGTGAGTGAGCGGACTACTGCTTTCTAACTTTATTGAATGAATGGATCCTGGTGTAAAATATTCGTCTCGGGTTACTGGTCTACCAGCTTCCATTAGATGATCGGAGATAGGAAGGCCAGCATGGTAGCCCAGGACTGCAGATCCTCCAATTGCAATGACCACTCCCCCTTGTTCCACAAAAGCCAAAATCTCAGGAATTCCTTCTTCGATCGTTATAGCTCCCAGTCTATTTTGATACTCTTGTGGGATCCTGTCGGGATCGATTCCTCTCATTTGTCTACCGAAGTCTGGAACTGCACCGTCTTCTAAAATGAGAACATCATAGTCAGAAGATAAACGATTACTGGTAATCTCCTGTGGAAACACAACTGTGAAATCAAATCCGAAATCCTCCAAAATTTTTCTTGTCCAACCCGATGGCATTGAACCACCATACCTATCCCATAGAGCAATTCTTGGCTTATCCAACTGGAGAGTCTCGCCCTGGGGTTGAACTGAACTGTAAAAGTCTACTCCTACCCCTTCTGTGAGCATCTCTACATCTCCAACTGACAACCCTTCACTGGAAACATAAAATGCTCCTGGTGACAACTGCGAGGCATCTGAATCATCCAGTAACCAATGTACTTCTTGACCTTTTTGTAACAACTTATTTACGACCAGAAAGGAATTATTCTGGCCGTGGTCGAAAATATAGCCGTCCGCCGAACTACCTATGACCTGACCGTCGGAGACTTCCTGGAGCCCTTGCAGTTTCTCAAAGGGACCTTCGAAACCGTCAAGCACTGGATCAAATTCTATTCCCATCTGATAAGCCAATGTCCATCCAGCATTGTCGTATGGAGGTGTCGGAGGTCCACCTGGATATGCAAAATCATTAGGATGCTGCTGTGCCATAAACATATCCATGACATGAGGTCTAAAGGCTTGATTAGTCCTAACAACATAAGATCCTAGTGGATACCTGCTGTTACCTACTGTGAAGTCTTCAGTTGCCCTGTGAACATCCACACCATTTTTAATGAGTGTATTGACGAATTTTGTAGCTGTAGCGAAATCCCTCTGATCTGAAGGCATGATGAAACCCCTTGGATCTCGATCCTCAGGAGATTGCAATGACTCCTTATAGTCTGGAAGTCCTCCCAACGCATTGCCCCCTAACGCTTCTTCAGCCCTTTCAACTTCGAAGGGTAACACGGTCCATGTATCCCTGTTACCTCTTTCTATAGAATTCATTCCCATCCGCCATATATTGAACAATAGATGATCACTATTCCTGGAGGCATAATCCAGCACAGCCCAGTTTGCAGTCTGGGAATATTCCACCGACTGGCGAAAATGCCAGATCCCTGGCTCGACGGGCAACGGAAGATCACCATGAGAAATCTGACGGTCAGGCTTGAATGGTATGGATATCGGAGTTGGATTACCCACAGTTTCTGTAAGCAATCCAATCATGTTCTTGAAATAGGGAGTTGTTCTTAGGCCACCATTCCACCAAGTAGAGTATCCGGCACCAGTCCTCATTGTGGTACCCCCTTTTCCCTCCTTCACAAATCTTCCGTGCATTGCAGCGCCCACTCCATCCAGTCCAGTAATTATCATAGGATCTAAATTGTGGTTTGGAGGATCCCGAAATGGTGGAGCGAACATGATCGTTCCTGTGGGACCTGTCTGGTGATGATTATAAACAATTTGAGGGAACCACTCTCGGTAGAGCATTGTGTTTATATTAGTGGTTTCAGCAAGGGCTGACATGTAAAAATCTCTATTGTTATCATGCCCAGCATACTTCTGATACAACACGGGAACACCGCTGGTAGTTCTTTTTAATGGATCTTCCTCTCTCATATACCAGTTCGATACTAATTCCATACCATCTGGATTGGCGTGAACAGCCAAGATTATTACATCTTCAAGAATGCGTTCAGTCTCAACATCATCATAACTTACAAGGCGATAGACCATTTCCATTAACTGAGCTGGACCCAACACTTCCGTCGCATGCAATCCTCCGTCGATCCACACAACTGCCTTGCCCTCTGTGGCCAACTCTAAGGCTTCACTTTCACTGACCCCTTCTGCCTTAGCTAATCTCCTGGAAATCTCCTTATATTTTTCTAGGTTGGCGTGATTTTCAGGGGCTGTAATCACTGCCATTATTTGAGGTCTTCCTTCCTCAGTGTAACCTATATCTTGGACGACCATCCTCTCTGATTCCAGAGCTAATTTTTGCCAATACTCATAAAGATCGGTGTAATTAGGTAAAACATAGTCGGCACCAAGTTCGTGACCGAATTGCTCCATTGGAGTAGTGACCGTCACCTGCCCGTCCACCGACTGGACACCAAAGACCACAGCCATTAAACTCACATAAACGGTTGCTTTGAAGTTATGTATCATGCACTTCATAAATCTTTTAATCCTTAACTTTAGAGTGTGTGGAACCTCAGAAAATACTTGTTTTTTCGGATAATATTGGGGTTTATTCCAATTTCTTGCCCCTCATTCTAAAACATTTACCCTAGTCTAACCATCCACGTCTTAAACCAAGACGCCGCCCTGGAACCCTTTACCCCTTGCATCTGTGCCATCACTGTTTCCATAATCATTTTATGATCACTGTACTTTGGATTGTCGGAATTTCGCTAAGTGTGTCAGCCATGTGCTCGATACTTGAAGCCGTGTTGCTATCAGTCACTGCTTCCTACGTAGAATTTCTGAAAGAAACCGAATCCAAAGCTGGCATTTATCTGAGGCAGATGAAAACGGCCATCGATGAACCTATAGCAGCAATTCTTACCCTGAACACAATAGCTCATACAGCCGGCGCTGCTATGGGAGGTTCCGCAGCAACAAAAGTTTTTGGAGAAATATGGATCGGTGTTTTTACTGGTGTTTTGACACTAGCTATTCTAGTGATTTCCGAAATAGTTCCTAAGACTATAGGAGCGGTATATTGGAAGAAACTGGCTATCCCTTCGGCACACCTTATCCATTGGATGGTTATACTGATGAAACCGGTCCTTGTTCCCATCAATTCTTTCAGTAGGGTTCTTCGGACCCCCAATGAGGAAACCGTTAGCCGGACAGACCTAAAAATTCTAGCCCAAATAGGGTATAGCGAAGGAGCCCTCGATGAAGATGAATTAAAGGTAGTGACCAATGTCATCCGGTTAGACAAAATATCGGTAGCAGATGTCATGACACCTCGTACCGATATTATAGCAGTCGACCTAGGAACTGAGTTGGAAGAGGCCATAAATGTCATGCTTGACAACGGCCACCTAAGGCTTCCCGTTTACACTGGCAATGTTGATGAAATAGAAGGTCTGATCATAGGTCGCGACCTATGGCAAGCACAAAGAAAGAATATACTGAGCCTATCTGAAATCATGCGACCAATCCAATTTGTTCCTACAACTAAACTGGTTGAAGATCTGTTGCCTGAAATGAGGCATACAAAGAGTCAAATGGCTATTGTAGTAGATGAATTCGGAGGGACTGCCGGACTTGTTACACTGGAAGATCTGATCGAAGAAATCATCGGAGAAATACAGGACGAACATGAAGAAGACGAACCTCTTCCATTCCAATACCTGAATGATGGGATCGTACGCATATGGGGAGGAGTACCCATCAGGGATGTTAATGAAGAACTTTCACTAGAATTACCTGAAGATGCCCATGATACCTTGGGTGGATATATGTTCGGGTCCCTGCACCGCATTGGGAGAATCGGGGATACTGTTGGAACCGATAGTTATCAATTGAGAATCGCTACCATAAATGGCCGCCGGATAGAATTTATCGATTTTTCCTCAATTAAACTCGAATAGAACCTATCCACAAGAATAGAGTCTCTGTAATAATTAGGCAGTAACAGCTGGTACTCTGCGCGCAAATCCTATTTCTTCAATGGCAAACCTCTTTAGGATTTCCATATTGATATTATGATTTACGACTCCAAAACTTCCCAAATCTGGAGCTTTGATGTAGTAAACGACCTCGAAATCAATGCCATAATCACCTAATCTTTTCAAAAAAGACCTGTCATAGACAGCTTTCTGCTCGGCATCTATGACTCCCTGTATGATTTCTGGTATTCGTTGTATTTTTTCTGAAGGAGTATCATATGTTACAGTTACTATAAAATTGACCCTACGCCGATCACGTCTATTGAAGTTTCTGATTCTACCCGACAGGAGGTCCGAATTTGCCAGAACCAACTGTTCACCACTGAGGGCTTCAATCCGGGTACTTTTAAGGCCTACAGTCCGCACTGTTCCTTCGAAACCTCCAATCTCAATATAGTCGCCCACTACGAATGGTTTGTCGAACACAATTGTAAATGATCCGAAAAGATCACCAAGAACGTTTTGTAAGGCTAAAGCAAAGGCTATGCCCCCTATACCTAATGACGCCACCAGTGGACCCACATCGACCCCAATATTTCCTAGCGCCAACATCAAAAATATGGACCAGACTCCACATCTTGTCAGAAACCCAATAGAACCCAGTGCTGTTCTTATCGTAGGATCCTTCCGAAACTTCTCCTCTGCCCATGCCATCAGAATATGATCCAATAAGGCATTGGACCAAAGTCCCCCTTGGAAGAGGAGAATAAGAATCAGGGCAGATTGCAGGAATACATTTAAACCTGATGGAAGGATCAAGCTCAATGATGCTAGGTACAACCCTAATCCAAGGACTGAAATCAGTTTCACATTTTGCAGGCACCGGACAATTACATCGTCTAACTCAGTTTCCGTCCTCGCAGCCACCGAAGCAATCTTGTTGGCCACTACAGCAACTGTGATTTTTACCACTACCACTGTGGCCACAAAAATACTGCCCGCCACGATCCATTCAGTAAGCGAATTATTTGTCAAAATATTTGTAAGCAAATTCTTCTGTTACCTTTTATTTTGCAGGGTTATAAAACGTATTAACAACGAAGTTGGCATCTCAATACCAGTCCTGCAACCTAGGCAGTCACAGCAACTCCATAATCTAGAAACTTGACACCTGCTCTTCACGTGGATATCATCGCACGTGCCAAGGTTACTCTTGCCGCGCAAGGCGGCCCGATTGAGTATTTTGAGACAGTCGGCTGGGATTAGCTCTCTAGACTGTTGGGTGACTGACCCCCAAAATTTGGCTCATACCAGAGAAATTCCCCCAATGGTGAATTCATTTACTAGAACTTTTCCACAACATCATTTCTTAGAGGAGTTACACCAATGAACCACGATTCTTGGTTATACGAAGTAGAAGACTTTCGCGCAGATATGGAAGACCACGTTGCCGAAATGGATTGCCAAAATGGACTCTCATTGAATACCCCGGAAGAAGTCCTTAGTTATGTCAAGGAATACAACGTGTCATCTATCAGAATCTGGTTTACAGACATGCTTGGATTTCTAAAATCTTTCTCCATAACTCCCAAAGAACTTCCGGGCGCCTTCAGTGAAGGTATGGGATTCGATGGCTCCTCTATACAGGGTTACCGCCGAATACACGAAAGTGATATGGTAGCTTTCCCTATTGCGTCTACAGCACAGGTGCTTCCATTCCGTCCAGGTGGCTCGAACTCCATGAGAATGTTCGCCCAAATATGCACACCAGATGGCTTGCCCTATCAATCTTGTCCAAGGGTTATTCTATCTCAGAATTTGGAACGCCTTACCGAACATGGCTTCTCTCACATGAATATCGGTCCAGAAGCTGAATTTTTTTACTTCAAGGACAGTAGTGGACCAACACTCTTAGACCAAGCGGGCTACTTCGATATCAATCCAACAGATGTTGGAGACGACATAAGAGAAGCCACTGTGTTTGCTCTAGAAACAATGGGAGTTCCTGTAGAATACCATCATTCAGAAGTGGGACCCTCTCAGCATGAAATTGATATTCGATACCAGGAAGCACTCAGAATGGCCGATAACCTTCAAACCTACAAATACATCGTCAAAGAAGTAGCTAGACGCTGTGGGGTTTTCGCGACATTTATGCCCAAACCTCTTCCAGGTGAAAATGGCAGCGGAATGCACGTACATCTGTCAATTTTTAATGACGAAAATACGAATGCATTTTACGACAAGAATGACTCGCAGCATTTAAGCGGTACAGCTAAACACTTCATCGCTGGTGTTTTAGATCATGCTCGTGAAATTGCACTAGTCACGAACCAAACCTACAATTCATACAAAAGACTGGTGCCGGGCTATGAAGCTCCAGTTTATATAGCTTGGGCAGAAAGAAACCGTTCGGCATCGGTGAGAATCCCGCTTTACAAACCAGGAAAGGAAGTTGCCACTCGCATGGAACTGCGTTTCCCAGACCCAACATGTAACCCGTACTTGGCTTTCAGCGTCATGTTATCAGCAGGATTGGACGGACTAACAAACAAAACAGGAATTCCAGACGAAATGACCATGGATCTCTACAAACTCAGCAATTCTGACCGCAAGAAGCTGAACATCGAAGCGCTACCACATGATCTCTTCGAAGCGGTTGAAGTCGCGGAATCCAGTGAGTTCTTAAAAGAGGCTCTTGGAGAGGATGTACATGGAAAACTCATCGAAACGAAACATTCTGAAGTGGACAAATTCAGGTTACATGTATCAGACAAAGACCTAAAGGAACATTTGATACTGTAGTTACGAAATTAAGCTAGGTTGTGAGGGGCAGGACGCACTAACGTGCGAATCTTGCCCCTTCTCACACCTTAATGCCTAGACCCATCTTGTTCCATTTCATTCTCTTCCTTCCAGAATGATACAGCTAGTAATACAGCACCAAACGAAATAGCCATATCGGCCACGTTAAAGATTGGCCATAACATAAAACCAAGGTCTACGGGACCTATGAAGTCTACCACTCCTCTGGTCCACCTGATTCGGTCATAGAGATTACCCAGAGCTCCTGCGATTACGAACGAACAAGCCACTGTTCGAAGGTGATCCTCTGCTTCAGATCGGTAGAGGATATGAAGAAGCAGGCCAAGCGCGATAATGCTGAGTGGCACAAAAAGCCATCGGGAATCATCACCGACGGATATCCCAAACGCAGCCCCCTTGTTGAAAGCCAAGGTGAGAGGTATGTAACCTCCCATAAAATCAGGCATAGCCCCCATGCTCAAATTTTCAAGGGCCCATCGTTTCGTACAAAAATCCAGCAAATTGACTGACAGCAAAGTGCCGCAAAGAATGGCGACTTTAATCCTCACAGAAACCCTCGAAAGTTATAAAATTAAATATCCACAACAAATAAATGTAACAGAATCCAAAGTGAACCCACATACCATTACTTACAGATTTTAGTTGTTACGGCCCCTTCCGGTACATAAGTTTGCCTATTGCTATCTAACAAGTAAGAGGAGCCAGGAAATGACTACATGTACCAGCTTAATAAAACTAACGATAATTGGGGTAATTATGTCTATATCAAGGATTAGTTTTGTTGAAGCACAGGAGAACAATTTAGAAAAGCCATGGCCACCTGTAGCTACTTTCTCAATCTTGGGCTATGACGCTGAGACAGGAGAAATTGGTGGAGCGGTTCAGTCCAGAGTGTTTTCCGTTGGAAATGGAGTTCTCTGGGCGGAAGCTAACGTTGGCGTTGTCGCCACCCAGGCTGTCGTTGATGTCAGCTACGGACGTCAAGCTCTGCAACACTTGCGAAGAGGAATCGCCCCTGACTCGGTCATAAACATTATTCTTTCAAATGATCCGAATCCGCGGCCAGAAGATTGGACTATCAAAGGCCGTCAGTTTTCCATTATGAATGCTCTCGGGGAGGTGGCCACCCACACTGGGATTGAGGCCAGTGACTGGGCTGGACATCTAATTGGAACTAATGTCTCAGCCCAAGGAAATATCTTAGCGGGACCAGCAGTCGTTGAGGATATGGTGAAAGCTTTTCAGAACACTGCCGGACACTTGTCCTTCCGACTTTTAGCTGCTCTAGAAGCCGGACAAGCTGCTGGCGGAGATACCAGAGGTATGCAGTCTGCAGCAATGTTAATCGTCAAAAAGGACGGAGGAGTATGGTTAAATAATGACGTCGTATTGAGACTTCAAGTCGATGACTCCGATGAACCCATCGCAGAATTGAGGAGGCTAGTACAGATAGCTGACCACCAAAGAGAGCGACGCAGAAGTAGGTTCTAATCGAATAGAACAAAACGGAGGGGGTGGGATTCGAACCCACGAGTCCTTTCGGACGCCAGTTTTCAAGACTGGTGCATTGAGCCGCTCTGCCACCCCTCCATAAATACGAGCTTTGTTTCTTGTTACCTCTCTTTCCTAATGCCTAAATGAACGGTTTCCCGTGAACATCATTGATATGCCATGTTCATCAGCGGCACGAACAACTTCTTCATCTCTAACGGAACCACCTGGCTGAATAATCGAACTCACTCCCGCTTCTACTGCCGCATCAACTCCATCTCGGAATGGGAAAAATGCGTCCGAAGCAAGAACACAACCCTCTAGTGCCGCTCCATTATCCTGAGCTTTTAAAACTGCAAGCCTGGAAGAATCAACCCTGCTCATTTGTCCTGCTCCGATCCCTATTGTTTTCCCCGATCTAACAAGAACTATAGCATTAGATTTCACTCCAAAGACGCATGACCATGCAAAGCATAGATCATCAAACTCCTGCTTTGTAGGAGGAACTTTCGTCACCACCTTCCATTCATCATACATCATTCCATAGAAGGGTGTCGGTGCTGGGTCTTGGACTAAAAATCCTCCATAGACGCTTCTAAGGGTTGTAGGGTCTGGCATTCGTCCATAATCGGCCAGAAAATTTGCTTGACCAGTAGTATTATTTTCGTCCCCTGGTAAATGTCCACCATCATCAGAAGTTGTATCCCACATCATCAGGCGTAGATTCTTTTTCTGGCTGAGGATTTCGAGGGCTTCCCGTGTATAATAAGGAGCTACTACACACTCAATAAAATGTTCGATCATTTTCTTTGCAACACTGGCATCTACCGCTTGATTGGTACTTATTACTGATCCAAAGGCACTCTGAGGATCGCATCCATGTGCTCCGTTATAGGCCTCTAGGAGGCTTGCTCCTTTTGATATGCCACAAGGAGTTGTGTGCTTAACTATGCATACCACAGGATCAGAACACTGTGCAAAAGGTGACAAGCACAAAAGAGCACCATCCAAATCTAAAAAATTGTTATAGGAGAGGGCTTTCCCCTGGACTTGCTTGAGAGCGGAAAGTCCATGATTGCCATCACCCATCGAATAAAAAGCAGCTTTTTGAGTAGGATTTTCCCCATACCTGAGAGTTTCAGCAAGGTTGCCTACTAGGCTCATCTTCAAAGGATAACCACCCTTCTCTACTGCATCCTCATAAAGATATCCTGATATAGCCCTATCGTACTTACTTAAATGGTCAAACACTTTTCTGGCCAGATCTTGGCGTACCTCAAGAGTTTTTTCTTGTCCCAATCGAATCGATTCGAGCAATTTCCCATAATCTCTAGGGTCCACTACTACCCACACATCTTTATGGTTTTTAGCAGCAGCCCGAAGCATAGTCGGACCACCTACATCAACCTGGGCCATCGCCTGAGACATACTCACTGAAGAATCACTAACAGTCTCTTCAAATGGATATAGATTAACTGCCACCAAATCTATAGTGCCATAGCCATGACTCTCCAATGTTGCTAGATCCATCTCATTGTCTCTTCGAGCTAGAATCCCTGCGTGGATGGCGGGGTGCAAAGTCTTGACCCGGCCTTCCATTATTTCATCGTGCTTGGTCACCTCTTTGACATCAGTGACTGGGATTCCCGCTGATCGAAGAACCCTACTGCTACCTCCAGTGGATAACACCTCCCAATCCAACTCAATCAATGCTGTGGCCAGTTCAATTATTCCCCTCTTGTCGGAAACACTTATAAGAGCTTTCTTCCTGTTCATATTAATAGATCACCTTTCTGCTAGAATATAGCCACCTGCGTCTAACGGAATCTTTCCTTTTATTTACCGACATTCCATCTCCAAAGGTTAGTTTTTCATTGCAAAGAGCTACACAATTGATGGACTGTACTTGGGTACAACTTATGCTCTGCCTGCAACACCTTGTTACTTAAGCTATCTGGATCATCCCCTTCCAAGATTGGGACCAGAACCTGAGCTATGATTTCTCCAGTATCATAATCTTCGTCCACATAGTGAACCGTGGGGCCACTAATGGTTTCACCCGCTTCAATCACTGCTTTATGAACAGACCTCCCATACATCCCCTTACCTCCGAAGCTTGGCAATAAGGCTGGATGGATATTCACCATGCGACCTGTATAGAGAGACACCACTGCAGGTGGGATTTTTCTTAAATATCCTGCCAAGACAATGAATTCTACCCCGTAGCCTTCCAGTAAATCCTTCATTTGGCTGGCTATCTCCTGGTCTGACTTACCCTTCTGCTCAAGAACTTCTGAATGCTTGCCCGCTTTTTCTGCTCTTTCTATAGCTCCTGCCTGTTTTCTGTCCGTTAGTAGTAGCACAATGTGATAGGATGAATTGTCTTCATAATCAATCAACGCTTGAAAATTCGATCCTCCACCAGATGCGAAAACAGCAATTGGCACTTGGTTCATCGAGAACTGTTACCCATGTAGCTTCCTGTGAGGAATGGGTTGTTCTCCCGTTCATGACCAACCGTAGTAGCTGGACCATGACCACTGAACATCCTGAAGTCATCAGGCAAAGTTAGGATGTGTTCCTTAATGCTAGAGAATAGCACTTTTGAATCACCACCTGGTAGATCTGTTCTTCCGACTGATCCACGAAAAACCAAATCACCGACCAAAGCAATTTTTGCCTCTCTATTGACTAAAATTATGTGGCCAGGTGAATGTCCGGGCGTATGATAGACCTTTAGTGTTGACTGCCCGAAGCTGATCACTTCCCCTTTCCCAAGTAATTCCTTATCAGGAGAACTTAAGGCTTTCCCTTGAACACCGAATTGCGCTGCCTGTACAGGAAAATTATCAAAAAGCTCCTGGTCTAAGGGATGAAGCCACACAGGCGCTTGAATGTGTTCTCTTACTTGTCCTAAACCTTCAATATGATCGAAATGCCCATGGGTCAATATGACGGCAATCACCACTCTCTCTTCCGCATTCAAGTGCTTCAACATTTGCTGTGTCGCAGCACCAGGATCCACAATCACACATTCTCCACTCTTTTGACAAGTGGCAATGTACCCGTTTTGTAAAAATGGTCCACCTGTGAATGTTTCGATAAGCATAAAGCCTAAAACTCTATCTGGAAGAATCCATTGGAACAAAAAGAGTCGATACTGTATAACCGGCTCGGTTCGTATTGCAGCAAGTCCAGAATTCCGATGTCAATGCAGGCCTAGGCTGTGAAGGAACTTCCACAGCCACAACCTCCTGTGGCATTTGGATTGGAAAAGGTGAATCCCGATCCCATCATACTAGTGACATAATCGATTTCAATCCCATCAAGGTATTGCGCACTAAAGGGATCTACGAAAATCTTTACACCTGATATTTCCAATACTTCGTCATCTGATTCAGGAGCGTCTTCAATATTTAGACCATACTGGAAACCCGAACAGCCTCCTGGCAATACCGCGACCCTCAAACCAGTTGTATCCCCACCTCCGTGGTCCCCAATGAACTCTTCGATTTTGCCTACAGCTCCTGGTGTCAAGACCAACAGTGTCCCAATACTTTCCATTTTATCTCAGCTCACTTAGTGGTTGCTTTAAGAACACATGAAAAATACAGACCAGTGTGAAACTGGTCAACGGCATAGGCTCTGTGTTTTATCAGAGATTCTCCAGAGGTAAGCCTTCTTAGCTTAATCTAGGATCTTTAGGTCGATGTTTTAGGAAAAAGGACCAGACAAGCAATCTATCAACAAATGGTCTTGGTCATGTACAATAGTGCGAAGATCGATAATTAACATGTCATTCTCCACACGACTTATGAGAGGAACTTCAAGTTGTCTCAGTCTTTGAGCGAATTCATCAGGAGAACAGCCCGGAAGTCTCGCTCCCAATCCGATACTCGGAATTTCAAATTCTGGAAAAGTACCACCACCCATAATTGAGCGACATTCTTTTGTTTCCAGACACACATTGGCTTCACCCAATGCTTCGATTACCTTCGATGCTCTCTCAGTAAGTTCATCGATCGAAGCATTCAACATCTTTAGAATAGGGATCTTCGTTACAGCCAGTTCGGGGTCTCTATGCAATGCGAGGGTTGCCTCAAGTGAGGCTAGGGTCGTTTTGTCAACTCTTAGTGCCCTACACAATGGATTCCGACGCATCTTGTCGACCCACTCGATACCTTTACCAACCAAAATTCCAGATTGTGGACCTCCCAGTAGCTTGTCTCCAGAGAATATGACGATGTCAGCACCCGCTTCTAGACTTTCTCTGGGTGTAGGCTCATTAACAGGAAGGCCAAATTTTTTAGGATCTTGGAGCAATCCAGATCCTAGGTCATATATTACAGGCAAATTCATTTGTGTACCAAGTTCAACCAATTCCTCTAAAGAGGTTTCTTCTGTGAAACCAGTCATATTAAAATTAGAGCGGTGAACTTTGAGGATGGCACCGGCGTTTGTAGCTTCTGCCGCTTTCTTGTAATCCTGTATCCTAGTCCTGTTAGTGCTCCCGACTTCCGACAAGTTGGCTCCCGAACATTCCAATATTTCCGGAATTCTGAAACCTCCACCTATCTCTACTAGTTCCCCTCTTGAAACAAGAACATTCTTTTTGGCTGCCATGCACCGTAAAGCCAGGACTAAGGCGGCAGCACCGTTGTTAACGACCAGAGCTGATACGCCTCCAGTCAATTCACTTAAAAGTCTAGTGCAATGATCATACCTTGATCCTCGAATTCCATTACTAACATCGTATTCAAGATTAGAGTAACTAGAAGAAATCATCCTCATTATTTCCAGAGCTTCCTCAGCCAGAATAGCTCTCCCGAGATTAGTATGAAGAATCACGCCCGTTCCATTCAAAACTTTCTGTAACGATGGTTTCAAAGAAGCACTGATCCTCTTCTTGACTGGAACGACGAGGTTTTCTGGCTTGACCTCATTCTCGCTGAATTCTGACCGAAGTATTAGACTCCTTATTTGTTTTATCTCTTCCTGAACAGCATATAACACTAGCCCGCGACCATACTCCTGGATAATACCTTCGAAATGCGAGGATTGTAGCATAAATTCAACGGACGGAATAAGACGTAACTTATCTTTCATAATGATCTTGCCTATCGAATCTTAAATTATTCAGGAACCTCTCTGGTATATCACGTATCACACTACCAGTCCCACCGCTCGGGCCAATACCATTAACGTTTACGAGTCCAGAGATAGTAACTTCATAAGCTGTCTCGGGTTTAATCGGTTCAGCTAAAAGAAGATAGACGTTTCTGCTAGGTACACTAGCACCCCTGTCTATTGGTTCCACTGTCGAAATCATCGAGTCAAGTCCTACGGTTGGTAGACTGTCTCCGACAGCATCACTAATTAATTCCCTTCTGACATCAAATTCGTACTCATCTAGGATTTCCTTGATCTCAATTGTCCCGGATGCACCTTCAGACAAAGTTGCTATCACATCCTCAACTGGGAATTGTTCTGGATCAAGATAGTCATCAAATTCTACCAACAATGTCAATGAATCCACTATTCCCACTGCATTTAGGACAGGAGGAGTACTGTCTGGACGTAATACTTTCATATCCGTGAACACTGTATCATTGGCCTGCACCACGAGGTGAGTGCTCGCAATCGGTTCCGTCGATTCTGGACTATTACTTCTATTTTCATCCATGAAAGCAGTAATAGAATAAGTCCCCGCCGGTAAATATCGGAAGGCGTAGACTCCACTACTATCAGAAACGGCGATGTGCTTCAACCCGTCTCCAGATTCGAAATTTGATCCCAAAGTATCGGTCGAAGCAATTACTGTTGCCCCAAAAGAAGGCCTCAAAGTAATGCCGTCTGTGACTGTTCCAGCGGCAACGTTTGCTATCATCTCTGGACCTGTAGAAAATAAGAATTCAAAAGGATAAGGCATCGGATTTTGAAAAAGATCTCGCACAATTGGCAGAATAGTTATCCTATACACAACGTCTTGTGTGAATCCTCCTAACATTTCGATTTCAAGACTACGGCTACGGTGATTTACAGTAATTTCGCCCAACATGGGTGATATCCTGACAGCATCATGTAATGACCCTGAACTTGCTGTCTCACTGATACGTTCATCGAAAAATACTTCGATCGGGCCCTGGAAATCCTCTAGTACAGCAAAAGCATTTGGCGTATTGCCCACGACCTGGGGGCCGACATTGTCTATAGGACCCCCAATAGGAGCACCCGGACGGGCACAATTGATAAAAGTTGCCACTGCTAGTAACAACCAGTTAATACCTCTTTTCACGGGCTGATCAACCAAAACATTTATTCATCTCTACAATGGAGTCAGTTTTCGCTCAAACTACTTAATTTGTTACTCAGGGTAGATAGTTGTTGAAGAAAACTTTCTTCCTTTAACCTTTCTTTTTCGACAATATTAGGTGGGGCCGATGTCAAGAATTTTTGATTGGCAAGTTTCCTGCGCGCGCCCTCCACTAGACCTTCCAAACGCTTGATCTCGACACTCAGCTTTGCACACTCTTTGTCCAGGTCGATTACACCTACTAGAGGTATAAACACTTCCGTGCCATCTTTGAGAACCGTATTAGCTCCAGATCCTTCTGCAATGCCGTCGATTACAACATTGTCTACACCAGCCATTTTATCCAAAATATCTGACCGATTTCTAAGATATTCTGACAAAGATTCATTCATTCCAATAACCTGCACAGCAATCTTACTTTTTTCTGCTACCCCGTATTCTTTTCTCAAACTCCTAATTTGCGTGATCAACTCTTGTATTTGACTAAAATCCAGCTCTGCCTGCACATTTGTTAGATCTTCATTCATTTCTGGCCACTTTGCTACAGCTAATGATTCAAATTGCTCTCTTTCCTTAAGCCTTGGTAACTGTTCCCACAGCTCAGAAGTCACAAATGGCATCATTGGGTGTAGCAATTTAAAAATCCCATCAAGAACCGTAAGCAGAGTTGATCGAGCTGCATCGTGGGACTGACACTCTGCTTCAGCCAGGCGAATCTTAACCATCTCCAGATACCAGTCGGCAAAATCGCCCCATACAAAATGGTATAACCTTTCGGACACTTCGTGGAATCTAAAATCCTCAAGTCCTCTGGTTGCTTCAGCGATGGTTTCCTGTAATCTGGAGAGTATCCATTCATCTTCAATTTCCAGTGTACTATTTACATCTGCAACTTCTGCCACTTCATCATCTCCAAGCCGCATCAGTGCAAATCGTCCCGCATTCCAGAGTTTATTAGCAAAATTGCGACCAATTGAAAAAGAGGATTCGAGGTTTTGATGATCAAGTCTGATGTCACCTCCAACTCCCCCACTGGAGATGAGGGTAAACCGCAAAGCATCCGAACCGAACAGATCTACCACTTCCATCGGATCAATACCGTTGCCTAAAGATTTGGACATCTTTCGGCCCTCTTTGTCTCGGACTGTCCCGTGTAAATAAACCCTGGTGAAAGGGGCTTCACCCATGAATTCGTATCCAGACATGATCATCCGGGCAACCCAAAAAAACAGGATTTCTGGAGCTGTGACCATATCATTAGTGGGATAGAACGCCTTAAGATCTCTCGTCTGCTTTGGCCAACCAAATACTGAGAACGGCCAGAGCCAAGAAGAAAACCAAGTATCTAGAACATCTGGATCCCTAGTCAATTTTGAGCTGTCACAAGAACTGCAGTTGGTCGGATCTTCTCTAGCTACAATTGTTTCATCACATTCATCACAATACCAAACTGGAAGCCGGTGGCCCCACCATAATTGTCTGGAGATGCACCAGTCCCTAATATCCTCCATCCAGCGCTCATAAACTTTTTGCCAGTGGCTTGGTGTAAAGGTTATCGTACCGTCCATAGAAGCCTGCAGGGCAGGTTTCGCTAGAGGCTTCATTCGCACAAACCATTGTAAACTCAGCCTGGGCTCAACAACTTCGTTACACCTGTAACAATGTGGAACTGCATGGGCATGATCTTTCACTTCACCGACTAGATCCAGTGCTTCCAAGCTGGATAACACCTTTTTTCTAGCTTGTGATCTATTCAAACCTCTGTAATCCTTCGGTACATTGTCATTCAAGTAGGCTTCGGGGGTAAAAATATCCATCATTTCTAGCCCGGACCGTTGAGCGATCTCAAAATCATTGGGATCATGGGCTGGGGTAACTTTGACCGCACCTGAACCGAATTCTGGATCTACGAAATCGTCACCTACGATTGGCACAGTTCTATCGGTAAGAGGAAGAGTGATTTCCACTCCAACTAATTTCCAGTATCTCTTATCTTTAGGATTTACAGCAACAGCAGTGTCACCCAACATAGTCTCGGGACGAGTGGTGGATAATGTCAAATACCAGCGTCCGTCGGGAAGCTGACCAATTGTCTCCACTCCCTTTTCGTGAATTTCTTTTGCAGTAGTCCATACATCTTCAGGCAAAGGGTACCTCAATTCGTACAGTTTACCTGGTATTTCTATGCCTTCGGCCTCTTCATTAGACAAGGCAGTCAAACACCTCGGGCACCAATTAATTATGTATTCACTCCTGTAAATCAGGTCCTTTTCATAAAGCCGTACAAAAACTTCTCTGACGGCCTCGCTCAAACCATCATCCAGAGTGAAACGAGTCCGCTCGAAGTCACAACTAGAGCCTATAGTTCTAATTTGATCTAATATCTGGCCACCAGTTTTATTCACATAGTCCCACACCTCTGATTCAAAACCTTGGCGACCCAAATCATCCTTTGTTATCCCTTTTTTCGCCAGATTCTTCTCTACCATATTTTGGGTAGCTATTCCCGCATGATCGGTCCCTGGAACCCACAAGGCTACCTTCCCTTGCATTCGTCGCCATCTAATCAACACATCCTGTATGGTATCATTGAGACCGTGTCCTATATGGAGGACAGCAGTCACATTTGGGGGAGGAATTACTATCACATAAGGTTCTTTCCCTGCATCAAGAACGGCTCCCGCATCAGCCATGAAACATCTATTTTCGTTCCAAGAGCTAATCCAACTAGCCTCTATACTTTTGGGGTCGAAACGCGATGGTAGTGTCTCAGCCACGATGGCTACAGCCTATCATATTTTTACCTTGTGACATTTTCAATTTTTTCCATTACCACTAGCAATGTAACATTATTCTAGTCATAAATTAGATACTTGAGCGAGTACATATTCTCAGTCGCTTATCGCCTGCGAGTAGTATCCGGAGGTGCAGCCACCACCTCTTCCCTCTCACGGTCCCTTCTTCTTCTTATAGCTTCTGCTCTTTCTCGCCAGCTCTCACGAACTGCTGCGTTACCACTAGCATTCATAATATCCCGATCTTCCCAAGCTCTTCTAGTGCTACGCTCCCTTTGCCAACTATTCTGACCGAAATAAATTGGCAAAGGAATAGTGATATCGCCCATGTGCAGTTTCCCTGGGCTTAGACCCCATCTTTTCCCTTGCGAATCAGTCTTTGTCCAGTCTGTCAAAGCATTTTCAGCTTCCATAGCTCGATAGACTGAATCCACCCATATTTCCAGTCGACCAGCTAACATAAGCTCCATAATTTCAGCAGGCTCCAGCTCAAATACTTCGGGCTGAGCTTTCCTCCATAATCGCTCATCGGAACTTCTAACTCTTAAAATTTCAGCAGCTCTCTGACGCAAGTCAGCTTCCTGATTGTCCTGCCCGGCTTCTTGGGTGAGCTGTGGCCGAACTTCGTCTATTTCTAACACCACGTCTTCGATTACTTCTTCTGGAATATCTGATTCACTTTGAGGGATGTCAGTTTCAGTAATTGTGACCACTCTTATTCCATCCAGTGACCCAGACGTGGTCTCTTGTACAGTAATCGTATCTCCCAGGTACCAATCTTCTATACTAAGAGAGTATACGAGGATAAGAAATCCGTGGAGGAAGGCAGATACCACAAAACCAACAACCATCGCCTGACGGTTGAGTTTGGCTCGAGATTTCATACTCCGTTTTTTCCCCTTTGGCCCTCCAAAACAATTTTCATGCACCTCGTTCCAATCTAAAATCCCCTCCTTCTTCTCAGCAAGAAAACTCTAGGTCTCTATCAATCGCCCCAGTCGCTTTGCAGCTGTTTTCATTAAATCATTCCCCACTGTTAAGGCAATTCTGAAAAAACCCTCTCCACCTGAACCTAATCCCGCACCTGGCAACACCACTACACCTTCCTCTTCAAGAGCTCTTTTTGCAAAACTCAATGAACTTTCCTGGTTTGGAATCTGTATCCATAAGTACATAGTAGCTCTCGGTGCAGTAACATTGAAACCTGCTTCATTAAAACTTGTAACCGCTGTATCTCTTCGATTCTGGAAAATAGCTACGTTTTTAGGCACCCATTCATCATAGGCTCCTAGTGCGGCTAACCCGGCATATTGGACGGCCATGAAAGATCCTGTGTCCATGAATGTCTTGACTTTGGTCAGAGCCGAAATCAAATCTGCTCCTCCAGCTACCCAGCCGAGCCGCCAACCCGTCATGTTGTAGGTCTTAGAAAAAGAATGGAATTCTAGTGCAACATCCTTAGCACCCTCAACTTCTAGCACGCTGGCGGGCCGATATCCGTCAAAAGCTATTTCACTGTAAGCATTATCATGGACCAAAACTGTTCCCGTCTTACGGCAAAACTCTACAGAATCTGCCAGGTAGTCTAATGAAGCCAGAGCAGTGGTGGGATTATTAGGATAATTCATATAAAGTAGACGTAATTTCTCCAGAGTTTCCCGCTTAAATCCATCGAATGGAATCAAAAATTCATGTTTTGCAACCAAAGGCACTAAAAGGGGATTTCCACCCGCAAGAGTCACACCACCCAGATACGACTGGTATCCTGGGTCAGGGATTAAGGCAATTTCGCCCGGGTCCATGAATGCCAAGGGTAATTTGGCTATGCCTTCCTTAGATCCCAAAAGAGGTAGTATTTCCTGGTAGGGGTCCAGATCTACTCCGAACCGTTTTTTCATCCAACCAGCTACGCCTTCTCGGAATGAAGACAGACCAGCCTGGAATCCATAACGTGACATTTCAGTCCTTTCTGAAGCTTCCGCAAGGGCTTGGATAACCTCCGAGGGAGGACTCAGATTCGCATCCCCAGCGCCCAGATCGATAATACCCACTCCTCTGCTTATCAGCTTCCTCTTAGCCTTTGACAAGTCAGAAAGTGGATATTCGGGCAATCTCAAAAATCTCGCACTTTTTTTAATCATGGTGTAATGATTCACTGATCACTTGATTCTGGAGAACGGTCTTTCCTTCTATTTCCACTTCTACCCTATCACCTGGAAACAATGAGCCCACCCCAGCAGGAGTTCCCGTGACTACTATGTCTCCTTTTTCGAGTGTCACAACCTTTGAGATATAGGCAATCAAGAAGGCTAAAGGGAAAATCATCTCCGAGACCGAACCCCGTTGCCGCTCCTCCCCGTTCACCCTTGTGAGTACAGTGAGATCCTCAAAATCCTCTTCGGTCACAGAGATCACTTCACCCACAGGACAAAAAGTGTCAAATCCTTTCCCTCTAAACCACTGGTTCTCATCTCTTTGGATTTTGCGCGCAGTCACATCGTTAACCGCCATAATTCCACTAATGACCGACCAGGCGTTCTCAGCAGAAATATAACGTCCCGTAGAACCTATCATGACACCTATCTCACCCTCATAATGAACTTCATCCACGTTATGTGGAATAACAATGGACTCACCGTTACGAATCACACTCGAAGGGGGTTTGAGAAATAACAACGGTTCTTTGGGCACCTGATTACCCAATTCAGTAGCATGAGCATGATAATTTCTACCGACACAAATTATCTTGGAAGGTTTAATGGCAGCCTTTTTTAGCGCTAAATCACTGTTCATCAGTTGCCGAAGGTTTCTCCACCCCCCGATAGAACAAACTTAAACTTTGCCTTATACCTCCGAATACAGGAACGGGCTGATTGCCGTCGGTGTGAATGTAGGTTCCTACAATAGCGGAAAAGCCCCCAAGGGTCAGGAACATGGTTATGATTGCCCACCAGAAACCTACATCGGTATGGCCGTTGCTCCAGCCTGCCAAGGAATCTCTAAGGGTTATGGATGCCAACGCCAGAATTACAAGTCCTACCAGTATCCCTAGAACACGAGTCATGTTTTATTTTCCTTTCTTTGATATTCACAAATCCTGGGTGCTTAGCATAGAACTACTTTTATTATTTCACAAAATCTCCACCTACAACATATCATTATTGACCTGGTTCGAACAAACCACAAAATTCTTTTAGCCTGACTCGTATTGTCTCCCAGCTACCAGACACCACTTCCGCATTAGGTAGAGAATCTCTCATTTGAGAACCATAAGATTTACTCACTATTCTTTTATCCAGAATAACTACAACTCCACTGTCTTTAGAGGAGCGAATTAGTCTCCCAAAACCCTGCTTTAACTTCAATGTTGCTACCGGCAACATGAACTCCTTAAATGGATCTTCGCCCCTGGAGGAATAGCGATCAATTCGTGCTGCATTTATAGGAGTAGATGGGACACTGAAAGGTATCCTAGGAATAATCACTGCCCTGAGGGCAGCACCCGGTAAATCGATTCCCTCCCAAAAAGATCCGACACCCATTAGTACCCCCTTAGAATTCTTCATGTGTTTTTCCAAAAGCCTGGTCCTAGTATCCTCACCTTGAACCAAGATGGGTAACTTCAAATTTGGAATTTCCCTTAGCAACTGAGTGATTTCGACTAGTGACTCCCACGATGTACATAGCACCAACACTCCACCATTCACATGTCTGGCCATCTCTGCGATAACCTCTGCAGTGCGTTCCCTGTGCAAAACTCCAGAATTTCTTACATCAGGAAAATCAGTAGGGATGGCCAATAAAGAACGAGTACCGAAATCGAATTCAGACGCCAGCATCATTTCAGTCAAAGTGAGATTTCTTGAACCAGGATCGGTCTCGTCACTTCCAAATCCAAATCTCGTTTTAACAAAATCAAAAGAGCCTAGTGTGCTAAGTGTGGCTGAAGTCAGTATTAAGGTGTCCATCTCACTGAACAAGGCATTCCTCATTGTAGTGCCTGGTTCTATGGGCATCGATTGAATAATGAGATTCCTATTGGATCTCTTTGAATTCGAGCTCCATTCAATCCATCTCACATGAGATCCCTCTTGATGGTCTCCAGAAAACACAAGCTGTACACCACTTACTATTTCTTCGAGACTATTTTCTGAGCTAATAAGATCGAGGATATGCTCATTAGGCTCACTAGTTGTTTCCATCTCCAATGCCATTCGGACGGACTTAGTCTTTTTTCTGAGATTCTCAAGACTGGAACACAATCTTTCTGAGGCTCTGACTATCAAATAATTAACGTCGACATCAGGAAAATCCATCGCTACAGTCTGCGATGATCCTGGAACGAAAGGATGAATCTTTTCTTCTATAATGGTCAACAGTAGTTCTATACTTTCTTTAGCAGATGACAGAATGGATTGGAAGTTTTCATCTAAAGAATTTTTAATCTTAACCAACTCAGGATTCTCTGGGTTTTTTTCTAATGAATTGCTTATAGCTACGAGCAACCCTGATCCCTTGGAACTAAACCGTTCTAAAATTCTTGAGATGCCGTCGGTGTCTATCCTTGTTCCAAATTGGGTCGTGGCAACATCCTCAAGGTTGTGCGCTTCGTCTATGACTAGGCGTTTGTATTTCGGAAGAACAGGTCTCTGTGGATTAGCAGTGTCTGAATTTTTCGCCCAAGAATCAGATAGAAGAAGATGATGATTAACCACCAGCAGGTTTGCTTTTGATATATCCCTGCGTGAATTTTGATAATGACAGGTTTGGAAGGATGGACAACTTGAACCTAAACAAACGTCGGAATCACTTTTGATTTCATCCCAAACATCTTGATGGGGCACGAAATCCATATCTGAAAGAGAACCATCCCTAGTTTTTTCCGCCCAGCCAGCAATCCTTTCCAATTGCTTAGAACGGTCATTATTAAAAAGCTGAGTCTGCTGTGACCTGGCCAATTTCAATCTGCGAATGGAAAAATAATTGTTGCGACCTTTCACCAACGCCCATTTGATTTTTGATCCGGTCAACTGCTCCACCAATGGAATTTCCTTGGTTACTATTTGCTGCTGCAAATTAATAGTGCTAGTTGACACGACACTCACTTCACCGTTGAGTGCTCCCCAAGAAGCGGCGGGAATCAGGTAAGCCAAAGATTTTCCGACCCCTGTCCCAGCCTCCACCAGAGCCGAACCCCCTTTGTTATATTTTTCGGCCACAAGACGTAACATTTTTCTTTGTGCTTTTCGATCTTCATAACCTTCAAATAATTTTTGCAAGTTCCCAGAAGGAGCAATCAAATCTTCGAGTTGGTCGATGTTCAAGAGTTTATTTTGTGCTACATATCGAGGTAGATTGAGAATCTTTACCCGTGACCCATCACAGGACACAATCCCGAATCCGATCCCTTGCTCCTCTATGCGTCTTCCCAAGGCTATCTCATCATGGGAAACACCGATATGTCCACTTTCTTGACTTAGAAGAAGAACAGCACTTCCTGAACATTCTCTGGCCACTTCCACCATGGCGTCATAATTCGACCTGGCAACTTCTTTGGATTCACTCAGGATCCCAGACTTGATATCAATTTGCAGTAAAAACCCTACTCGCTGATCCTTCGCTTTCCCGACACTCAACTCAATGAACTCCCTGGAAGGCAGATCCAGAGAAAAGAAGAATGCCGACTTCAAGTCTTTAGTCTTTTCTTTTTTGCCGCTGGGAAAAGTACATTGTTTAGTATTAAGCGATAACCTGGCGAATGTCGGTGAAGATCCAGATCGGTTTGTGGATCCCCTATTTGATGTTCGGGATCCTCAGGGTCATGCCCTCCAAAGTAAGTCCAAGTTCCCTCTCCGAAGTTCCCGTGAATATACTTTGCAATACTGCCTTCTTGTGCCAACACCAATGTACCAGACTTGAGACGATCTAACCTGAATGATGTTGTTAAACCATAAAAATCTGGGATCACCGAAGTGTGATTCTGGGTCAACATCGTGGGTACTGGGTCAAATTTAGCAGAGAAGTCAAAGAGAGAAAAAGCCCCTAACTGCAACCTCCAAGGTGTGTTCACCTGGTGACCATCGATGTCACTAAAGGAATTAACCGATGATCCCGTTTGTACAATAGCATTCGAAAAAGCCATCGCTGAATCCCAATTCATTTTGTCGGTTGCATCAGGATCCAGTGGGCTTCCGTCAGAAAATGCCGCCGCAATATCAACATGCTCTGAGCCCAATGCCAACTCAAGAGTTTCAGTCGCCGAACACATCGCTAAAAGAAATCCACCGTCTCCCACATAACTTCGTATCTCTCTAGCGACTGCTTTTTTTAAGTCTGGCACATTCGAAAATCCCAATTGCTCGGCCACCTCTTTATTTCTGGCTACCTCTTCTTGAAGCCAGGAAGCTCCTGAGTAGGTAATAAAAAACTTCGAATATTGACCCGTGAAATCTTCGTGGTGCAAATGCAACCATTCAAACTCCGAGAGTTGCCCACCAATGACTTCCGGGTCCCAAACCGTCTCGTACGGAATGTCAGAATACTCTAATGCCATAGTGACCGCATCGTCCCAAGGAGCGCTGTTGGGCGGCGTATAAATAGCAATCCTAGGAGCCTTCTCCAGAACAACAGTTTCCATATTCGAATTTGCAATCTCAGAGCGAATGAGAGCTGTCGCGGCCCCTGTTACCGGTAGAATGCTCACACCCCTCAAAGCAGCTTGTCTTCGAACTCCCTCAGTATCAGGCAGAAGAAATGACCCTCCACGATAATTTAGTAGCCATTCCGCACCAGAATATTGCTCAAGTGTCCAATAGGCTAATCCATAGGCTTTCAGATGATTCGTCTGATCACTATCCATGGGTATTAATAAGGATTGGGCGTCAGCGAACCCCGCGCTGAGAACCATTATTACCTTTAGACATCCAATTATCCTTCTGATCATCTCAATCTCCCCCTAGTCGTCGCAGTTCCCTTCGAGCTAATGGAGCTATTGCACTATTAGGTCGAGAAACTATCAGGTCTTCCAATAATGTTATAGCCTGCTGACGATGTTGATCTGATATACCCATAAATCTGGCAAGCTCCAAAGCAGCTCGAGGATATTCCAAAGATCTGGGGTAGTCCTTGACAATATCTTTCCTAAAGCTTGCCGCTCTATCAACCATGCCCGCTTTTTCCGCTATTCGAGCAGAAAAAGCTAGAAGAACGGGTCTTTCCTCAGAAGGAGGTCTTTTGAGTTCTGTTTCAATTAGTAATAAAGACTCATCAAACTCGCCTCTGTGTTCAAAAACAGCAGCCCTTGCGACACTTTCGAGTGGATGTCCCTGCAACCTTCCGATATAATCAAGCAGTGTAAGGACGTCCGTTGCCTGATGTGGAGGAAGTCCAGACGCTGAAGCCATTAAACTGTTCGTTCCCAGATCAATCTCGTTGTTGAGTAGGTGTAGATAACCCCTTTCCAGGTCACTTCTTGGACCTTCGATTCCTTCTAGCATGCTTCTCGCCAGAACTTCATCACCGGCTAAATCCAGTCCCACGGCTATTAGAACGCTAAGCTCGTCAATTTCAACAGCATCTGGAAACTCATTTTTGAAATCATCCAGTGCTTTCATTTGATCCCTGGCACCACTGGCTACCGTCGCCATACGTAATCCAGCTGCCAGAGCTCTTCTCCTTTCAGGATTACCTTCTGGGAGAGCGTTCGCTATCGCGTATTGAGCATTCAAAGACCTTAAAGTATCTCCCATCTCCAAAGCAGTTGAAGCAATCCTATAGTTAAGAGCCTTTATCTCAGCCAGGTCCAAAGCTTGCTCGCGAATGGCTTCATACGCCCATAATGCGACCTCTTCCCCACCCTTCACTTCCTCCGCTTCCCTAGCCAGCACAGTCAAAAATCCTCTTCGCCCTTGACCTTCCAAGTTTTCTAAAGCGAGGATTGCTAACTCTAGTGCCTGCTCCACCATTCCTACTTCTAAAGCAATCCTGGTCGCTCCTCGCACTCTCGCTGTAGTGGTAGGCTCCTCCTTTAATTGATCCAATAGTACTGCCACCGATCTCCGATCTTCCACATCCAAAGCTACCACTCTCCTAATCACGGCCGAAGTCTGAGATCCATCAACCCCTATGCCTTTGGCCCAAGCTATCGCTGCCGAATCATACTCTTCTAGTTCTATCAAAAGATCACCTATCCCAAGGGAGAATTGAGAAGATTCACCCATGGCTTCCTCACCTCTGCGCAGAACCTCCAAGGCTTCCTGTTGTCCATAAACCTCCAAAAAGACCTGGCTTACTTTCCGATATGGTTCCGCTTTGTTGCCAGCAATGGCAAGCCACTCTTCGGCCGATTCGTGTAATCTTTCCAATTCATCGAGATTTCGATAAACGTCTAGCTTTAGACCTCTGGCGACAGTCGCCTTGGGATCGTCTTTTAAATAATTATCGATCAGTGGTAATATCTTTTTCAAAGACCCCTGCTCGCTAAACACTTTTTCCATCGCCAGCAAACCAACATCCGATGTAGGATTAGCTGACAATACCACCCTAAGGACTCGCTCCGCCTCAGCCAAATTACCTCGACCTTGATGACCTACTGCTTCTCGGATCAATTGACGTTCGAGGCTTGGATTGTACCGTTGGGCTGAAACTCCCATGGGATCAACTAGTTCTATAACTAAAAAAAGAAGAGCTACCATAAATAGTTGAAATACACTCGTTCTATTCAAAGCTTCCACCTGGCTTAATCACTGATTTATTAATTCGATCGAAATATTCTAGCACCATCAGCCTAAGAGCTGGTGACAGTTTATTCATAACATCCGGACCAGGTATTCTGAAAGTTAATAGCCCCATATCACCGTCATTTAATTCTCTCACCTCATCCCTCTCAAACTCCCCGGGGACCTCTGATTCCCTTTCTTCAGAAAATTCGTCCTGCTCTAAGCTACGTCCTGCATCTAGGAGTCTTTGGAACAACCTTTCTTGCCTCCGCAAAGTTTCTGGACTCAAGCGGTTATTCGTGAGCATTTCCGCCAGTCTCATAGCCTCTAAAGCCATCTCATCCAAATTCCCCAAGGCACTTCCATCTTCAGAGGAGTCAGCCAGATCGGAAAGTTGGTCTGCAATCTCCTCTTGCGCTCCAGCCAAATCTTGCAACTGGTTTGCCATTGTTTGTTCCCCAATTTGCATGGGCTTCAATTGACCAGTTTGGCTATTCACAGATCCTTGCTGATCAGCTAACTGTTGTAACTCTTCCATTGTTTCTTGGCCCGATCCTTCTTGGCCGTTTTGACCAGCTTGCTGTCCTGCTGCTAATGCAACCATGGCAAGTTGATTTAGTGCATCGATGACTTGATCTGCAGCAGGAGGAGAACTGTTAGGCACACCCCTTTGCGAATCTAAACTCTCAAGTGTTTCCTCCAAGGCCATCATTGCCCTTCCTATCTGCGTCGACAACATCCTACTTTGTTCCGTTCCGTAAGGTAATGTTTGAGTGAGCCCATTTGCCATCGCTTGTAATCCCATTAATAAAGCTAGCTCATCCCCCCTGAATTCCTGAGCAGTTTTATTTTGTCCTCTTCTCATCTCTTCTCTCAAATCTGCCTGCTCACTTGCCATGGAGAGAGCATTCGTTGCAGTCTGACGAAGCGCTTCCATATTGACCTGCATCGATTGGCCAGCCATTTCCTCTTGGGCTTTTTGTAATTCGGAGGCCATTTGACTCAATTCAGATCCCGCTTCCTGCGCTTTTGGTGAGGCAGTTGAAATGTTGCCTTGGCGCAATTCTCTAGCAGCTTCGCTCATGGTTTGTTTAGCCCTATCATTTCTCTCCTGAATTTTTGACATAGCATCTATGGTGGCAGTCTCACCCATTTGTTGCAGTTGCTCTTCTAGTTCTCTTAATGATGTTCCGAGATCCTCTATCCTTTCTTGTAAGCCTTCCTGCTGTTGAGCTCGAATATCAGTTTCCGCAGATTCCGTGATTGCTTCAGCTAAAAGGTTTTGTTGTTCAGCTAATTCTTCCGTTTTAGCGGCAGTAGCCCTAAAGTTTTGATCCAGTGCTGCTTTTAAGAATCTATTTTGAACACTTTCCAATCTCTCGCTTAAGGATTCTTGGTCTTCCACTAGCTCTCTAAACATTTCTCTGGCACGATCTGCTTCCATCTCACCCATATTATCTAGAAATTCTTCCAATTGTTCTAGCGCATCTTGAGGGACCAATTCGCTCATTAAATTTTCGAGTTCACCTAAATCTTCCTCGAGATCAACATCCCCCAAATCGGCCAAATCGATATTTTCTGATAGATTGGCCAACTCATTTTCCAATGAGTCTATAGTTTGCAATAACTGCCTTTGGACATCCAATGCATCCCTAAACCCTTGCTGATCTTCATAAGCAAGTATTTCCCTCTGTTCATTCCCAGTTGATCCAGTTGATTGTTCTGACCGTTGGCTAGTGGAAGCAGTCTCAATATCCTGATTAGTTTGAAGCTCTTCTAGGATCCGATCTTGTAATTCCTCTACTTTTCCTGCTACAGCTGTGAGAGCCTTCTCAGCATCTCTCTCTATCTCAGCCCTGGTACGCGGCAGTAGAAGGTATTCGTTAGTAACTCCTATATTTTGACTGGGCGCATTGTCGAAAGCCCGAACAAAGTAGTGTATCGTATCTCCAGGTAGTAATTCCCAACTGGTAAAATCCAGAACAGGATGCACTAATGCACTCCTCGTGCCACCGATGGGGATAGACTGAATAACGTTGGGAGTTGAACCACCGAAAACGTCAGTCTTATATGCAGCAACCTCTAGATTTTGTATTCCATAGTCATCACTAGATTGCACTACCAATGGTTGCATCCGAGATACGGCAAGCAAGGTATCCTTACCTGGAATAAGCACCTCTACTTCTGGAGTTAAATCAGCTACAACAGTCACTTCTAATGGCTGTGGAAACAAAACAGCGAGATCACCATTTATTCCCGAAAAGGACCACGAATAAACTTCACTTTGTGCAGGTATAAACGTTCCCTCAAAAAGATTGAAGTCTACGGCCAAATTCAATTTTTCTTCTCCGTCCAATAGCAAGGATGCCTTTTCTAGTAAGCCACTCGCCATCCCTTCAATACCAATCCGACTCCCCCTTGGAATTACAAGGTGAGGAATTTGACCTCGGTATTCCTCGGTGAATCTGCCAGTGTAAATTGGATAATCTACCGTCAACCTTAAATCAGTAACTAATAAAGGATCCGTTGGGTTTAACAGGAACCTGTCCGATTCACTTCCATCCGATGCAACGATCCAATACTCTGTGACTGCGTTCAAGCCACGCAGTGTAAACAATGCCTGGGCATTTTGTACCGGAGATTTCTCTTCGATAAGAACATCTCCTACAGTCTGTCGAAAAAGAGTTACTTGTTCCCTTTCCGCAGCATTTACCGTCACAATGACGTCTGACCCTCGTAAGAAATCTGCAGTACCAGGAAAAACTATCAATAATGGTAAACTTGGCTTTGCCGACAGTTCTAATGGGGTAAATAAACCTGACCAAGCTCTATGTGACCTCTGGGGCTCCACCAATGTTAACACACACACAATTAGTCCCAATACTACAAGGCTGATCGATGCACACCTTTTCCATTGGTCTATCTTGGTGCCCCTTGAACCATACAAATTAGCTTTAGAATCCCGCAGGATCTTTAGAGTTGTTTCGGATGCGTGACTCGCCAGGATTAAAGACACTCCTTTAGGAATGTTCCTTTCTAATTGCAACGACCCTAGTAGTAGACCGGGAGGGAGATCAATTCCTTTTTCCATTGAATCAACAATTGCCAACTCTTCACCCACACTTACAGACAGATTCCTGTAGATCAAGATGGCTCCCAATACCAACAGAATTATTGACACATCTATCACCAAAGGAAGCTGGACACCCTGTCTCCATCCGTCAGAACCAACCCAGATCCACGCCAAGATCAATCCTACGATGACACAAGAGATAGTTGAGAACACCAACGCTAAACCCATCTTCCTGACCATGGTTCTGCGAATTTCTTCGAACAGCTCTACTATTCCCCTATGTGGCTTCATCACGAAATTAATTGACCTAATACGTAGAGGTACAAATTCACACCCATCTGAATCGCTGATTCGCGTATTTCAGGAGCGTCATCATGAACTTCTGCATTTTCCCAACCGTCACCCAAATCGGACTCAAAACTGTAAAACACAAGTAGTCTGCCCTCATGAAAGATCCCATAAGCCTGTGGAGCATTACCGTCATGTTCATGAACTTTTGGCAATCCACTCGGAAACTCGTACATCATGTGGAACACTGGATGTTCCTTAGGAATCTCGACTAAGTTATACTCTGGAAACACCAGTTCCATTTCTCTACGGAAAGACTCATCCATTCCGTAGTTATCATCAGCATGTAAAAACCCCCCTGAAACCAAATGATTTCGCAGTGCTTCTCTCTCTTCAGCCGAAAAGCTAACGTTTCCATGACCAGTCATATAAAGATAAGGATGGTCACCCAAAGCAGGGTCTGCCAGCTTAACAACTTTAAGCTCTTGAGAAATTGGTAAACTAGTTCTTTCAACTATATTGGCTAATAAATTCGGCAAAGAACTTGGGTTTGCGTACCAATCTCCTCCTCCCTCATATTGAAGACGAGTTATAGATAGTTCTGTCGCCAGAAGCTTTGTTCCACTAGCCGCTATCGCGTCTTGCACCCCAGTCACCGAGGTCACCCAATAAATACCAATCGAAAATAAAACGGTTTTTTCTAACCTCATCAGCTTGAGGTTTCCTTTTCAAATCGCTCCAGTTGGTGCTGTACCATTTGATACATTATGTTTTTTGAAACACCTAGGATTGTAGATACTTTTCTAGCCACTTCACTGGGTGAGATCCCTCTATACAGATATGCCTCTGAAAGAATCTCTGCGGCTACCAGTTTATCTTCCGTAATTCCTTCGTCTTCTTTTTTCGCTGGGGCCACTACCACCGTTATTTCTCCTTTGATCTTTTTTCCTCTAAAATACTCCAAAGTTTCGGATGCAGTACCTCGGAAAAACTCTTCGTGAATCTTGGTCATTTCCCTCGCTACCACAAGATTCCTGTCTCTCTGACCCGAAGCCACAAAGTCTTCCATCAAAGCCAAGAGCCGATTGGGAGATTCGAACAAAACGATAGTATCAGTTGAACTTATTAGTCGGGATAGAACTTGTCTCCTCTGCCTTCCTTTCTTTGGGATGAAACCAAGGAAAGAAAAGGGGACGCAAGAGAAACCACTAGCCACCAGAGCGGGTAAAATAGCTGAAGGACCTGGGATCGGATATAATTCATGGCCTGAACCAATTACAGAATTCAAAAGCCGATCTCCTGGATCTGAGATTAAAGGTGTTCCTGCATCGGAAACAAGAGCCACAGTTTTACCTTCGTCTAACCTTCCCAACACCTCTGGAATTCTAGAGTCTTCATTATGGGAGTGAAGACTCTTCAGCGGAGTCTTAACATCAAAAGCATTCATGAGTTTCGCTGTCCTGCGGGTATCCTCTGCAAGAATTAGATCCACAGATTGTAAAACTTCAGTTGCTCTATGCGAAAAATCAGACAAGTTTCCAATAGGAGTAGCTACGACATAAAACTCGCCCATACCTGAAAACCTCCTAAACCTGCATAATACTTCTAAAGATGATCTTTTATTTTCTGGTCTAATACCTCAATTGGAACTATTCCCACCACTGTATCTACCAATTCACTGTCCTTGAAAAATAAGATCGCAGGTATACTCCTTATACCATACCTAGCTGTAATGGACTGGTTCTCATCCACATTCAATTTTCCTACATTCACTTTTTCTTCTGAATACTTCTCTGCCAATTCTTCAACTACTGGTCCGAGTGTGACACAAGGCCCACACCAAGTTGCCCAAAAATCCACAACACTCAGCATACCATTTTCATTTATTACTTCATCAAAGTTTGCATCGGTAAATTCCATAACATGTGCATTATCAGCCATTAGCCAGGTCTCCTTGTCACTCAATTAAGTTAGGTCTAACATTTACGATATCTTACTCTAAACAAATTCACAGTATAATGAACAACTATCAACTAGACCACGTGGGAATAGCTGTACCTTCCATAGCTACTTCAGCTCCAATCTTCTGTCATATTACAGGAGAACCTCTATCGCAAGTTGAAGAAATTCCCCACATGGAAGTAAATGTTGTCTTCATCGGTTCGATTGAACTCATCGAACCTCGGACCTCAACTAGCCCAATTAGCAGACACCTCGAAAGACACGGGTCATCCCTTCATCATATTGCCTTTGCAGTACCTGACATCAGGTCATCCCTCAAATCGCTTTCAGAACTTGGTTTCCATCTCATAGACGAACATCCCCGAGATGGTGCTAGGGGCCACCAAGTTGCCTTTATACACCCCCAAGATACTGATGGCATCCTGACAGAACTAGTGGAGCACCAAGACAATGCACAATAATCTGGACTCATTGCAAATAGTTACCAAACTTTTTGACCAACACATGCACAAACACAAGACGGTTCAAAGATTCCATTACTTCCTTTTGTCACTTCTGGTCATCCTTTCATGCAACCAGGCTGACAGCCACAAGGTCCCCTCCGGCATTGATAGAGCTACTTTCATCTCCACCTATGTGGCCTTAAGTACTGCCGATATGGAAAACTTAGATGCCCGTGATCACATACTAGATAGCTTAAATGTTTCGCAACAAGATCTTGAATCTTTTGCTACTTATCATGGAGAAGATGTTGATTTCATGGCTGATTTGTGGGGTGAGATACAGTCACAAATAGACCAAACTTTAAATAATCCCATCACTACACGTTAACAAAACTCTTCTCTGAAACATCATCAATAGGCTTTTGCCCATACCACTTCCATCTCCGATTTTTCCTTTCCTCCAATACAATCTGTTGGAATCTTGGCAGACTGGAACTCCTCACTAGGCAGACAACGTAAAGTGGCACCGGTCAATTCTTTTATGTTCTGTTCCACTTCAGGATCTCCACTCCATCCGGTATAAACGAAACCACCCGATTGTTCCATTATTTCTTTGATCTCGCCTATTTCTGTTACACCACGATGAGAATTGTTTTCCCGTCGAGTCATAGCCATTTCAAGCAAAAGATCTTGGAACTGTTCGAGTCTGCTAGGCATAGTTGCTACTGCTTCTGCCTGGGGTATTATCTCCTTCTTGCCACCTATTCGCTGAACTAAAACAACCTGGCCGGATTCCAGATCTCTAGGTCCAATCTCTAACCGGATTGGTACACCCTTTCTTTCCCATTCATAAAATTTACTTCCGGGATTAATAAAATCTCTACCATCTACCTCAGCACGGATTCCCTGGGACTTTAGCTGCGAACATATCGAGTTAGCTTTCTCTAGAACCGATCCATTTTCCATATCTTTGACTGGTATTACAATGACCTGGATTGGAGCAATTTTAGGTGGCAGTATTAATCCCATATCATCACCATGAGTCATTATAAGCCCTCCTATGAGTCTGGTCGAAACACCCCACGAAGTATTCCATCCATACTCTTCCTTCCCTTTCGCTGATTGAAATCTGACATCAAATTGCCGAGAGAAATTCTGACCAAGAAAATGGGAAGTTCCTGCCTGTAAAGCTTTGTTGTCCTGCATCATAGCTTCACAAGAATAACTCTTGATGGCGCCAGCAAATTTCTCGGATTCAGACTTAAGCCCGGTGACTGGAGGCATCGCCATCCAATCCTCCATGAAACACCGATAGACACCGAGCATGGTCTGGGTATGTTCTTCAGCTTCCTCTGAGTTAGCATGCATGGTATGTCCTTCTTGCCAGAGAAATTCTGAAGTGCGCAGAAACAATCTTGTCCTAAGTTCCCACCTCATTACGTTTGCCCATTGATTTAACTTCATCGGCAAGTCTCTGTAGCTTTGGATCCATTTACCCATCATTGACATCACTACCGTTTCTGAAGTGGGCCTGACCACAAGAGCTTCTTCTAATTCCTTTCCCCCTGCGTGGGTCACCACCACCAATTCAGGCTTGAAACCTTCTACATGTTCTTTTTCTTTCTCGATAAAACTCATTGGAATTAACAGGGGCAAATAGACATTCTGGTGTCCTGTTTGTTTAAACATGTCGTCCAGCGCACGCTGCATGTTTTCCCAAATAGCGTAACCCCAGGGCCTAATAACCATGCTGCCTTTCACTGGGGAATGATCCGCCAATTCAGCCCTGAATATTATCTCATTATACCACGCTGAAAAATCTTCTGATCGCGATGTAAGCTGTTTGTTTTTACCCATTTTCTGTCTACTCTCTTATTTCTGTTTTAGGGTTCTCGATGCCTGAGCCCTGCTCAGCTTTTCTGAAAATGACAAAAAAACCTGGAATACCAAAAAACAATACAGAAGAAACCATCCAAATACTCCTGTAGGAAATATCCGTTAAGTCTGAAAACATCAACGCAGTTATAGCCCCTGCTATCAACGATAGTACGGCTGCAAGAACCAAGACAGCAATTTCGATTACATTTAAGCGCCATGCTGCTCGGCTTACCACCTTTCGTAACTTAGTTTCCCTGTTTTGATCAGCCATTAAATAAACTCATCCAATCTGACTTCCTCTTGCTCACCATTTTGCAAATCTTTCACTAAAATCAGATTTTTTTCTAATTCTTTTGGGGCTAAAATAATAGCTTGATGCGCTCCCGCCTTCGAGGCCATTTCTAACTGTTTCCTCAAGCTGTCTGACTTAAGACTGTAAAGAACACTCAACCCTTCTGCCCTTTTTTGATGAGCCATCTTAAGTGCAAGAGGTCTCTGGTTTTCTTCGAGTATGACAATGAAAATATCCACCTTAGCTGACTCTGTTCTATTTAGATTTTTTATTGAAAGTAGTTCACCGATCACGACATCCCCCATGCCAAAACCTACTGCTGGTATGGAATCCCCTCCGACAAGCTCTAACAAGTGATCATACCGGCCGCCCCCACAGATAGCCCTCAAGGCGCCATCTCTGTCAAATATCTCAAAAACAATGCCAGTGTAGTACGCCAGTCCTCTGACAATCTTAGCATCAAACTCCACATACGACCCTAGACCCATCGCGTTCAGAGTTTCCATATACCTATCTAAGTTTTCCAAACGTTCTATGACTGGTTTGTGTTTTTTAAATTCTTTTTGGAAATTTTCAAGTTCATTTTCATGGCATATTTCCCAGATTTTTTCAGCAATTTCTCTCTTTAAATTTGCCTCACTACACAGCCTGTCCATGGAGTGATCGACTTTAGCACGTTCCATCTTATCGATGATGGAAAAAACTTGAGAAATAAATTCGGGAAGTACCCCTACCACAAGAAACATTTCCGCCATCAGCTTACGATCCGACACTCTGGCAACAATATCTTTGTGGGTCAATCCCAGCTCTCTCAATCCGTCCAAACCCACAGCGAGTACTTCTGCGTCTGCATTCACCCCCTTCTCACCCACTATGTCTACATTCCATTGAAAATGCTCTCTCAATCGTCCTTTTTGTTGTCTTTCATATCGAAACAATTGAGGTATCGAGAACCACCTGATAGGCTTAGGCATAGCTCTGTGACGCCCAGCTAATATCCTTGCCAACGATGGAGTCATCTCAGGTCGTAAAGACACTTCTCTTTGACCCTTATCCGCAAAATTATAGAGTTGATTTACAATTTCTGGACCACTTTTCTCCACATAGAGATCCAGCAACTCCAGCGGAGGGCCACCGTATTCAGTAAATCCGTATCTATTTGAAACCGTTCTCCAGGCATCGAAAATATGTTTAATAGCACCAAGTTCTTCTGGAGGGAAATCCCTGAAACCGGGTAATCGTTCAAATTTTGATTTTGCCATGATTAAGCTATCCTAACAAAATTGAGTTCAGTTCCTTTTATATCAGGTGGCAACTTCTATCATCCTACTTCTAGAGTGTGGTTCGAAGTCCAGCCTATTCAACACGTCTCCTACCGTATGAGCCGAACCTGTTACAACGACACTTCCAGACGATCCCAACCTATCGGCCATTACTAGTGCGTCATTAAAATCTGGGCACACTTTAACCGAAGGCAAATCTAAAATAGCAGAGACTTTATTCAAATCCCAACGACGTTCACTTGGAGAGGATAATGACTGAGTCAAAATGACATGTTCCGCCTCATTTACTAACTCTGAGAATATTCCTTCCCAATCCTTATCACTCAGAACACTTACCAAGAGGACGCTAGGACTTTCCAGCTGAAGGTGTTTTAGAGTTTTAACTAGGGCTGCAGCACCAGCCTTGTTGTGTGCTATATCTAGGACCCAGGTCACACCGTCTCTATTTTCCACTTGAGTTCGACCAGGCCAATCGACCAGTCTAATACCTTTGGCCACAACATCATATCCGGGTTTAAAAGCGTCCGGCAACTGATCCAGAACAGAAAGTGCAAGGCAAGTATTTATAGCCTGGTGCTCTCCAATTAATGGTGTGACCACCTCTACCTCACCCCAACTGTGAAATGAAGATACGAATGACGTCCCCGCCCTACTGATTTTAACTTGGGACAGTGGATTGTCATGACAAATACTGGAAAAAGAAGAATGCCGCTGCCGACAAACTTCCTTGAACATTGCGAGCACACCTTCATCACTTTCACTAGTGAATAGTGGGACCCCTTCCTTAACAATGCCTAATTTTTCCTTAGCGATTTGCTCTTTCGTTTCACCCAAATAGTCCTTGTGATCCATCTCAATATTTGTAATGACAGTTGATATAGGCCAAACGACATTTGTAGCATCTAGACGGCCACCCAGCCCAACTTCAACCACAGCCAGGTCTATCCCCTCACGTTCGAACATATGGAAGGCTAACCCAGTCACAGCTTCGAAAAAACTTAAGCCACACCTCTCCATCTCTGGGCCCAAATCTCTGATCAGATCTATAAGACTTTGATCCGTGGCACATTTAGATCCTAACTGTATACGTTCATTGAAAGAGCAAAGGTGTGGTGAGGTGTATAAACCAACCGAATGCCCCTTGACACTAAGAACTGAGGCCAGGCTAGCTGCCACTGATCCTTTGCCATTAGTACCACCCACATGGATCACGGGATAATTAACATGAGGGTCACCAGTATTTTTTAAAAACTTTCTGATTTTTTCGAGTCCCCAGTGGACGCTCCCTCCCATACTGGGAACAAAACGTTCTAAGAACCTTGCTTCATATCGAGCCATTTCCAAGATTGAGCTTTCAGGTGACCCTCCGACTTTCCCCATTAACCAACCATATGGTCAAGCAAACTCTCTATAGTTTCCTTGAGATCTTTGCGATCGACAACGCAATCAATCATTCCATGAGAAAGAAGAAACTCAGCCGTCTGAAAATCTGCTGGAAGCTCTTGTCGGATAGTATCGCTAATCACTCTTGGACCTGCGAACCCAATCAAAGCGCCAGGTTCAGATATGTTTACATCACCTAACATCGCATGAGATGCGGTGACACCTCCCGTTGTAGGATCAGTCAAAACAGAAATATACGGCAACCTTTGAGTATGCAATCTAGCCAGCACTGCAGATGTCTTCGCCAATTGCATTAAGGAATATATGCCTTCCTGCATACGAGCACCTCCCGATGCACTGACGACGATGAGCGGTGTTTTAAATTGCAAGGCAACTCTTGCTGTCCTGGCAATCTTTTCTCCGACCAAAGAACCCATGGACCCACCAATGAATCTAAAATCCATTACTGCCAGTGCTACCTTATGGGTTCCTATGCTACCAATTCCAGAAAGCACCACACTATTAGTGCCTAACTTCTCCTGAGCTCCTTTCAACCTCTCTGGATATGGCTTCAAGTCTGTAAATTCTAGAGGATCTTGATTCCTCAGGTGTGCATTAATTTCCTCAAAAGACCCTTCGTTAACCAACAGTCTTATATATTCCTTGGGTGATATTCGAAAATGATGGTTACAATTCGGACAAACTCGCAAGGTCTGAACAAGTTTTTCTGAGTATAGAATCTTATCACACCCTTTACACTGTTCGAAAACATCCGAAGGAAGATCCCTTTTATCTCTATTTGTGAGAGGAGATTTATCTTTACGAAACCAAGTCACTTCTAGTCCTCCTGAACAACCCTAGTAGCTATACCTATAGCTACCCAAGACATGAACAAAAAACTTCCTCCATAACTAACAAAAGGCAGAGGTATTCCTGTCACTGGAACCACATTAATCGTCATACCGATATTAACAAAAACATGAACCATCCAAGCACCCAAAATACCAAAGATCACTAGACCAGCAAATACATCTGACTCCTTTTCAGCCATCTTCAACAAACTAAGAAAAATGAAGCTAAATAGGCCCAGTGTAAATATGGTTCCAAGGAACCCTAGTTCCTCGCCTATGACAGAGAAAATGAAATCAGTATGTTGTTCTGGAAGGAAATTAAACATTTTCTGAGTGCCTTCCATAAAACCCTTTCCAGTCATTCCCCCACTTCCTATTGCCACCATAGATTGAATCACATGGTATCCGGCCCCTCTCGGATCTACCGTCGGATCTAGAAAAACCAGTATCCGATTTTTTTGATAATCTGCCAAAGAATTCCATAAAGGTGTGGAGATGGTGCCCGCCACCAAATTCGCCATCATCACTGTTACCGATTCTAGCAGGAACAATCTGGAACGGTACCAATACAAAAAAGCTGTAACTAAAACGAAATAAGCAGCCCATATTTTAGCGTCATAACTCAATATCAGAGCCAGTCCAGGACTAGCTAAAAGAATCAAATGGAATACTGGTGTGCCTGCCCAAAACAAAATGGCAAAGAGAATTCCTATGAATGACAGAGCAGTCCCCAGATCGGGCTGTAGAATTACCAGAACAAGTGGAAGAAAAACGAAAGCGGAAGGCGAAATAATATCACGTAAATTCTGCAAGTCTTCAGAATATGTAGAGATGTATTTCGCTAGCGCTAACACCGTCGTAATCTTCGCTATTTCAGCTGGCTGAAATCTGACAAATCCTATGTCGAGAAAACTACTCACACCCGCAGCTGTTCCAGAACCACTTCCATAAAACAAAGTCACTAGTAACAACAAGCAACTAAACCCATATAAAGGATAGGCGAACCATTCCAACCAACGAACCCGCATCTTCTGGAGAAAAGTGAAGGCAAAAAGAGCCAAGCACCACCACATTAACTGTCGAATCCAGGCGTCTTGACTGATCACACTAGGTATGTTTAACATGCCCGCTGAGTAGATCATAAGGATCCCGAATAAGGTCGTCAAAGAAACAGCTATAACAAGTTGGGGAACGACCGCCCACGAAGTAAACGCCTTCCAAATTCTAGAAATCATGACTCATCCCGATATTTACCAACGAGCCCAACGAGCCTCACGCCCTGATTCGAGATGTTCAGCTAATGTCTGAATAGAATCAACCGCCATGCCGTACTTCTTACGTAAGTAATAGTCTGCTGTTTTCACAGCAATGGGTGCTGCAATTGAAGAGCCACTTTCTCCAAACTCAACCAATACCACCACTACGATTTCAGGTTCCTGTCCCCAAGGACCCATCATTCCTGCGAACCAAGCATGGTCCTGGCCTCTGCTAGAAGCATTTTGCCCTGTTCCAGTTTTTCCTAGCACTTCCCAGTGTTCTAGAGAACCAGTAAGGTGAGCAGTGCCTCCTGGTTCTGTCACGGCCCTCAAGCCTTCCCTAACCTGTTCTATACTCTCTCTTGAAAGTTCTAAACTCCAATCATCCGTTAATGATACCTGGTCTCTATAAATATGAGGTGTGGGGGCCGTTCCATCTCTGGCAAGAGCCAAGTAAAACTGGGCCATTTTCATAGGAGTCTGTGAATTTGGGCCCTGGCCGATCGCCAAACTCAGCACTTCACCATCCAGTGGTTGGTACCCGAACCTGCGCTCCCAGAATGCCCGGCCTTCAGGAAAAATACCATTCCTTTCACCAGGAAGATCGATACCACATTGTTGACTAAAACCTATCCTATTGCCCGCTTCCAAAAGAGGATCCAAGCCCACCCTCAGACCCAACTGATAGAAATAAACATTGCAAGAATTAGCAATCGCTCCTGCCAGATCGAGAAAACCATGCCCAGTGGAAAGCCAGCAACCTCTTTCTAGGCCACCATGTGTCATACTCCCAGTGCAAGGTATTGGCATGACCTCGTGGGGACCAACCACTCCTAAGTCTAGAGCAATCGCTGCTGCTGCCAATTTCCAAGTCGACGCTGGTGGATATAGTCCCATAATGGTTCGATTCAACATCGGGTTACCTGGATCAGACTGCATCCTTAGCCAGTCTGATGTGCTTAGACCACCCACAAATGCATTAGGATCGAAAGTGGGAGCGGAATACAGAGCAAGGACACCTCCATCCTCTGGGTCGAGAGCCACCACGGCGCCAGGCAAGGAGTCAGGAAAGATCTTGTGGATCCAACTCATAAGATCCAAATCTAGTGCCAATTGAATATCCTGCCCTGGATCACCTATATCCTCTTCTATCCCAACCATCGATCCTACAATTCTGCCGGCCGCATCTACTTCTAAATAGCGAACACCATCTCTGCCTTGTAATAGATCTTCATACTGCAATTCAACACCTGTTTTTCCTACCAGAGCTCTCGCATCATAATTGGCATACCTCTGGTTTTCTAGTTCCTCAGTACTAATCTCTCCTACATACCCCAAAGCATGGGCAATAGCTTCACCAGCCATATATCTTCTCTTAGGCACCATCTCAATTAAAACACCTGGAAATTGTGCTTTACGTTCTTCTATAGTCGAAATCTCTTCGAGACTAGCATCAACATCCACAACAAGCGGTTCGTACAGTCGAATCCTATCCTTAAGTTCATCGATCCTTTCCGTTGTTAGTTCTAGATAAGGCTTCAACCCTTCCAAAGCTTCCAATGTCTCTTCTGGAGAATCACGAAGGATGTTCACCACATAACCAGGAATATTGTCTGCCATGACAAGACCATTTCTATCGAAAATTGTTCCTCGAGGGGCAGATACTGTAACGGGGCGAAGCCTGTTTGAATCGGCTTGGAGCGTCCAATCATCAGAACTCAGTATTTGGACTCGAAAGGCCTGCACCAACAATATACAAAACATTAGTGATACAAAGATGAAAGCGGAAAAGGCTTTTTTTCTGCGGTTTTTTGGATGTGCTGTCCGCATCATGTACTCCCGTATCTAAAACTGCTAGCGCTGGTCACAATAACCCCCACTAGGCTCACATACGTAGCACCTAAGACTGCATCAGGCAAAAAAAGATATAAGAAGGAATCTCTGGCGCTATTTCCAACCGCTATCCAATAGAGTACTTCTCTCATGAATTTCCCCAGAAAAAAATAGGCGAACAGGAAAACAGGCGAGTCCCCAACAAAAATATCTCTGATTCTAGAAGACACCAAGCCTAGGACTGATAAAGAAAAAGCGTGTGCCCCAAAAGAATCGGCTGAAAACCCATCTTCCAGGGCGCCTAAGAGGAATCCCAAGGCAGCACTCTTCCCCTGATTCCACCCCTTTGCTCCGATCAGTAGCGCAACTACAAAAAGGTCTGGAGTTCTATGCCCAAATCCCAAAGTCAAACGCAGCAACAAATGGATAAATACTAAACACATGATGAAAAATAAGAACGGTTGCGAAACCCGGGAGGCCACCTTCAGTCCCATCAGTTGTTTGCCACTGAGTCTGACCCAACAATATCTTCAACAGGCCTGCTAAGAGAGCCAGCGCCAGAACTAAAATCCCATAATTTCTCATAACTGAATTGATCTGCACTGGGAGAAACGACCACTGCGTGTACGGCTTCGCCTGGAAAGACGAATGGAGTCACCCAATAGGATCTTCTCCATCCTAAGCTACTCTCAGCTTCTGTAGAAATTTCTCCGATTGGAATTCCTCTTGGATAGACTCCTCCCAAACCACTTGTAACGAGCACAACCCCTGAATCAAGTTCTTGATGGAAAGGCACACCATCTATCAAAAGTCTATCAGCTTCTCTAAAACCTCCCGCATCTGCACGCACAAGGCCATAAACTGTGCCATCTTGAGTCATAGCGCTCGCTCTAAACTGAAAGTGTGTCCAATCCATCCCAACGGCACTTGAACGCTGAACTTCCTGCACTAGTCCAAGAAGCCCTTCACCTAAAATTACTGGATCACTTACAGATATACCTTGGTCTGCTCCCACATTCAAAAGGAACAAACCCTCAGATCCAGTGGTTCCTGGGCGAATTACGTTGCTGGAAATGTGGTGGTGTGGAATCTTGTCAGTCACCCCAAGAAGTTCCTTTATCCGGGTGTTTTCTTCCTTTAGATTCGCTTGATTAGTTATAACCATCAGTAATGAATCTACCCGTGATTGCAATACTTCTACTTGGATAGAATGCACTTTTCTCTCTATCAAATACTCCTGAGCTAATATGAAAGGCTTCAATATTGTAGCTCGAACCAAGTAAGCTGGGGTTTCCTGCAATTGCGAAGGCAGATAAAGCAATACCAGAGAGAGAAGTACAACAGTGAAAGCAAATAATTGACTCCTGTCCGGCTTTTTCCTTCTATTTATCGGTCTATACATCTTAACCACCAGACCCTTGGAAGCGTTGTACTACAGGTTTGACTCGGAATTCACAACTTTAACTAGTAAGAACAGTACGATATTTTTCCAAATCATCAAGAATTCTGCCAGCGCCTCGCACTACACAGCTCAAAGGCTCTTCGTCCAAGTGTATAGGTAGACTGGTTTCATGCCTTAACAGTCTATCCAAACCCCTAATTAGAGAGCCGCCTCCAGTCATCACTATGCCACGATCGACTATGTCACTTGCAAGCTCAGGAGGAGTGATCTCCAGCGCTCTTCTAACAGCATCCACTACCTGCTTTATTGGTTCCTGTAAACAATCTCTTATCTCATTGGATTTTACATGGACAGTTTTGGGTATCCCACTGACTAGGTCCCTACCCTTCACATCCATTCCCCTTTCTTCCCCTATATCAAATGCAGATCCAATCTGAATCTTAATGGCTTCTGCCGTTGGTTCTCCAATCAGCAAGTTATAGTTCTGTCTCAAAAACGTGACGATGTTGGAGTCAAACTCATCTCCTCCAACACGAATAGAAGTGTTAGAAACAATTCCAGCTAATGCAATTACTGCAATTTCAGTAGTTCCCCCACCTATATCAATGACCATATTACCACTTGGTGTTTCGACTGGAAGTCCCACACCAATAGCTGCAGCCATAGGCTCCGCCACCATATAGACGTCCTTTGCACCTGCCGACATAGCACTAGATCTCACTGCTCTGCGTTCCAGCTCGGTAATACCTGACGGAACCCCTACGACAACTCTCGGTTTGATCCGGAAAACGCGTTTAGCTGTAACCTGTTTCAGAAAATGCCTGAGCATCATCTCAGTTACATCCACATCAGCGATGACACCATCCTTCAACGGCCTGACAGCCTCTATAGCGCCTGGAGTCCTTCCTAGCATACGTTTCGCTTCTAGGCCTATAGCAAGGATTTGTCCAGAACTTTTATCCACTGCCACCACCGACGGCTCGTTAAGGACTACACCTTCACCCTTCACGTGCACAAGCGTATTAGCAGTTCCAAGGTCAATAGCTATGTCATTGACCGGCACTAATCTTCCGGGCTCGAACCACTCCTTAATATCTTGGATCAAGGCATCGCATCACTGTGAAAAGATGAGAGAATTCTGATTGAAAAAACAGAACATAATATATAAAGTACACAACTTTTGACTACCAGTATAACACGAAACCTAACGGCAAGTCACTCTCTAAGACACTCCCCAGGACTTTAAATCACTCATTTAACACCTGTACTTCCGAAACCATCCTCTCCTCTCTCAGTGGTCTTGAGTTCTTGACTTTCTATTATCTCAGGGGTTGAAAACCTGTGGAAGACCAATTGAGCAATCCGATCGCCCCGGCAAATGGTCACAGGGTTAAGACCTTCATTTCTTATCAGCACACCAAGTTCTCCCCTGTAGTCTGGGTCAATAGTTCCAGGGCTATTGGGAATCGTAAGGCCATATTTCAATGCCAAGCCAGACCTTGGTCGCACTTGACATTCCATACCTTCCGGGAGCTCCATCTTTAAACCGGTAGAAACCAACTTAGCAGTATGACTTTCCAGTATAAAATCTGGTTCGGCTGAACGGACGTCATAACCAGATGCGTTTGGTGTAGACCTATCTGGCAGAGCAATATCTTCGTTTCCAGCTAATCTTTTAAATCTCACTAAACCTTGGCTCATTCTTGCCTCTATTAAACGTTTACGCCCAATAAAACCTCAGGATCTACATACTCAATCCCAAAATTGTCAGCGACTGCTTTGTATGTTAGAGAGCCATCCACAGCGTTCAATCCAGCCCTCAAAGATAAATCTTCTCTACAAGCCTGTTCCCAACCTTTCCCTGCAATTGCCGAAATATACGGTAATGTAGAATTAGTCAGAGCAGGAGTGCTAGTCCTCGGAACTATGCCTGGAATATTGGTGACTCCATAGTGCACTATTCCATCTATGCAATAAACTGGATCAGAATGACTGGTCGGGTGAATAGTCTCAAAACAACCACCTTGATCTACAGACACATCGACTAAAACAGAACCCTCCCTCATTGTCTTGAGATCTTCCTGGTAAAGTACTCGTGGAGCTTTGGCTCCAGGCAGCAAAACAGCTCCAATGACTAAATCAGCATCACATATTTCCTGCCTGATTGCCTCCCTTGTAGAATAGAGATGTTCAACATTTTGAGCCATTACTCTATCCAAGTAGCGCAACCTCGACAACGAAGAGTCCAGGACAACTACACGTGCTCCAAGGCCCGCAGCAATAATCGCGGCATTCATACCTACCGTCCCCCCTCCAATAATCACCACCTTACCAGCAGCCACACCAGGGACGCCCCCCATTAAAATGCCCGATCCGCCTTTGTCCATTTCTAAGAATCTTGTTCCTGCTTGGACCGACATTCGGCCAGCCACTTCGCTCATCGGCGTCAATAAAGGCAACTCGCCATTCGCTTGGACCACAGTTTCATAAGCCAAAGCAACTACATTAGAATCTATTATTGCTTCTGTAAGTTCCTTAGAGGCAGCCAAATGGAGATATGTAAAAAGGATCTGTCCTTTTCGCATACTCTCCCATTCTGATGAGATTGGCTCCTTCACTTTTACAATTAGTTCCGATTTTCGCCAGACCTCTTGTGCAGTTTTGCAAATTTGCGCGCCCAGAGATATGTACTGTTCATCCTCATAACCACTCGCTTTCCCAGCCCCATTCTGCAATAACACTCTGTGATCTTCTTCCAGCAGTGCCTCAACACCCGCAGGCGTTAAACCTACGCGATTCTCATCTTCTTTAACCTCTGAAGGTACTCCAATGATCATAGCTTTCTTCTCGATTATTTATTACAATCGCTTTATAAACCACATCTGTATATGTGTTTTAGATTCAGCCTATTTGTTGATAGGACTCCTGTCATTGGTTTGCAAGCCCTTCCATGTATCGCTTTGAGCTATCATCCAGATTTGAACTAATAAGTGAAAAAACCCTAACAGAGGGTAATGGCCAGTGGATAGCTCTAAGACGTCACGCCAACGTCCCTTTAGACGAAGTCGGTTTCTAATCCTGTTCTTCTGCAAGTGCAGCTTTACGTGAAAGTCTCAGCCTGCCTTTTTCATCAATAGATAGTAGCTTCACTCGAGTTACGTCTCCTGGTTTCAAAACGTCCTCTGTCTTCTCGACCCTTCCTTCCGCCAATTCAGATATGTGGCATAACCCTTCTACGCCTGGCACAATTTCGATGAATGCACCAAATGTAGTAACATTTTTAACTGGTCCCTCATAAATCTTTCCAACTTCGGGTTCTTGTACTATCGCTTCGATCATTTCCTTAGCTCTTGCTCCAGCTTCGCTACCTACCGCTGAAATTTTTATTAACCCCGTATCATCAATATCAACCTGAGCCCCAGTATCTTCCTGTATAGCACGAATAGTTTTCCCTTTTGGCCCTATTATCTCACCTATTTTAGATGGGTTTATATTGAGACTGATTATTCTGGGAGCATAAGGAGACAACTCGTCACGATGTTCGGAAAGAGACTCTTTCATACAATCCAAAATGTGTAACCTGGCCGTATGGGCCTGCTCTAGGGCAGTCTGCATGATATCATAGGTTAAGCCGTCAACTTTTATGTCCATCTGGATAGCGGTAACACCTGTGTTGGTTCCTGCTACCTTAAAATCCATATCTCCTAAAGCATCCTCCAATCCCAATATGTCCGTTAGTATCGCAACGTCGTCGCCTTCTTTGATCAAGCCCATAGCCACTCCAGCACAGGGACTCTTAACAGGTACACCTGCATCCATGAGTGCAAGAGAAGCGCCACAGACAGAAGCCATAGAAGAGGACCCATTCGATTCAAGAATATCCGATACAACCCGAATGGTATACGGAAACTCTTCGTGCGAAGGTAGTAGGGGTCGTATGGCTCGTTCAGCCAACGCTCCATGTCCTTGTTCACGCCGTGAAGTCCCGCGGTAAGGTCTTGCTTCACCTACGCAGAATGGCGGGAAATTATAGTGTAGCATGAAAGATTTCTTAATCTCTTCTGAACTCTCAATGGTATCTATACGTTGCTCGTCTCTCGAAGAACCAAATGTCGTTGTGACTAAAGCCTGGGTTTGACCTCTCGTAAAGAGAGCAGATCCGTGAGTGCGTGGAAGTAACCCGACTTCCGTATTTATCGGTCTCACTTCATCCACATTTCTTCCATCCACACGCTTACCTTCTGACAGTATGCGCGCCCTTATCAACCTTTTTTCGACAGACCGAATGATATCACCTACAGATCCTTCCTGTTCACCATAGCTATCGTCGGCTTCTATCAGGGAAGCAAGTACGCTATCAGTCAACTCATTCATAGCTACATTTCTTTTGGTTTTATCCGAAATTTCCAATACGCCTTCAATTTTCCCTTCTAACATCCCCTCTACCGTAGCAGTCAAATCTGAGTCAGACTTAACGGGGGCCCACTCCATAATTTGTGGGGCCTCTTCCCCCTTAAAAAATTCTTTTTGGATATCTATCAACTCCCTTATTCCTTCTTGAGCTTTATTCAAGCCCTCAAGGATCTCGTTTTCAGGTACTTCAATAGCGCCACCTTCAACCATTAAGATGGCATCTTCTGACCCCGCAACAACTATATCCACGTCCGAATATTCTAACTGTTCAAAGGTAGGGTTGATCACCCAATTTCCCTTTATTCTCCCAACCCGCACAGAAGCTACCAACGTACTGAAAGGGATTTTCGATCCATTGAGTGCTACAGACGCTCCGAGCATTCCCAAAATGTCCGCCGAATTTTCCTGGTCACTACTTAGAACAAAAATAGAAACTTGGGTTTCATGCTTGAAGCCTTCTGGAAACAGAGGCCGTAGTGGTCGGTCAGTGAGCCTGCAGGACAAAATGGCATTCTCACTAGGACGACCTTCCCTTTTGAAAAAACCGCCTGGAATCTTACCAGCAGAATAACTCCTCTCCTGAAACTCAATAGTCAAAGGGAAAAATGGTAAATGGCTAGGTCTATCCTGCACTGTGGTCGCAACCAAAACCACTGTTTCTCCAAACTGTACCAAACAAGAACCCTGAGCTAATCTGGCCATGCGACCTGTTTCTATACTCAACGTACGTCCAGCAAATTGACGTTCTACTTTCTTAATCATCTATAATTTTCTCTGCTTTTAATGAAAAGGACTCCCCTTTTCATTTCATGAAATACGCCGGGACGCTCCCGACGAAACGTTTTTTGAATTGACACTGAAGGAACCATAGGGCAAACGAACAACTCTTATATATCTCAACCCAAGACTTACTGGAACACTTTTAATGGCGCAGTTCCAAGCTAGCAATGAGTTCTTGATACCTTTCGTTATCCTCCTGCTTGAGGTAGGCCAGCAGACGCTTTCTACGTCCTACCAACTTAAGAAGGCCACGACGACCGTGGTGATCACTCTTATGGGTCTCAAAATGGGAAGTCAGATCACGAATGCGAGCGGTCAAAATAGCAACCTGCACAGGAACACTGCCCACGTCTTCTTCGTGAAGCCTATATTTTTCGATTATCTGTTCTCTACTTATTGTCATAAACTTTTGCCTCCGCAAGAGTCGTTACTACGAGGGAAGCCGCTCGCACTAATTGTACGAATAGCTGCATAAATTAGCTAAACAGTGTTAGATCAACAACACTGTTTCGACTTCTCTTGAAAAATTCGATTGGTCTTGTTTTTAAACGCTAGGATTCAAATGCGTACTTCGCTTCTCCAATACCCCTCTTATTTTCTCTATATCTATCTTCATTTGTGAAATCAGATCTGGAACTTCTTCGAAAGAAAGTATTCCTCTAATGTACTCTATAAATTCCACTTTTATTTCTTTGTTGTAGATATCCATGTCGAAATCTAGCAGGTGTACCTCTACAACCTTGTCCGATTCTCGAAACGTTGGTTTCGGCCCGATATGCAAAGCACCCATATACAAATTGGAATCAACTTCCACATTCACAGCATATATACCTTCGCTAGGAACCAGTTTTGTTTCATTGGGTGCACCTGAAACACGAATATTGGCTGTTGGAAAACCCAGGTCCCTGCCTCTTTTCTTCCCAGTTACTACTTCACCAACTAATGAGTATGGTCTTCCCAAATCTAAATTGGCAGATTTCACGTCCCCAGTAGCAAGAGCGGTCCTAATCAATGATGATGAAATTGGGCGCCCATTTCTTTGCACTGGAGACATCACTTCCAACGAAAAATCCATCTCACGTCCCAAAAGTTCCAATAGTGCAGCATCACCCGCTCTTGCTTTGCCAAAACGATGATCATAGCCAACAACTAATTCACTCAATCCTAGTTGATTCACCAAGATATCTTTGACGAATTTCTTTGGTTCATAATTGGCCAAATGATTATCGAAACGAAGGAAAGCAACATAATCTAACCCACACTTATCTAGCATTTCTCGTTTTTCCTCATGAGTCGACAAGAGGCGAGGCACTTGCTTGGACGAGAGGACTGAAAGTGGATGGGGACGAAAAGTTATCAGCAGACTCTTTTTATTCACTACCTTTGCACGATCACAAATCTTACTAATGACCTTTCTGTGCCCTGTGTGTAAGCCATCGAATGTGCCTATGGTCATCACAGTAGGATCTTCGATGGAAAAACGTGGCTGTTTGTCATCTTGATTTGACAAAAATTCAGTCATCGAATGAAATCCAAGGGAACTATCTTTTTAGGTTTCATCAATCCTTCATCAATTTTATGGATACCCACTAATTTCCCTCCAGACGAAACCAATATAACTTCACCGTCCTTATACTTGCCTTGGGTGATATCAACAGGAACTCCGTTACGCAACTTACTAGCAACATCCTTCCCTACATCTATCGATTCCATATGGGCAAGAGCACTTCTAATGGGAACCTGTTCATGGCCACTGGGCAACTGTCCTTCGCGCAATGCCAATGCACCTATAGAATCACCCACCGAGAATTTGCCTATAGACAATCTTCTCAAGCCAGTTAGATGGGCTTCCGTATCTAGCACTTCTCCGATTTCTCTAGCTAATGAACGAATATAAGTTCCACTGGAACAGCAAATCTTTACACGAATAAAAGGAAGGTTTAAATCAGTTATCGAAATACTATCAACCTTAACCGTTACCGGATCGAGATCGGTCCATTCTCCCCTCCTTGCTCTTCGGTACATCCGTTCGCCATTGACTTTCTTCGCCGAATACTGCGGAGGCTCCTGAGATATAATCCCTTCAAAACCATTAAGAGTTTCAATGATTTTTGCTCTACTCAATCGATTCCAATTTTCATTTTGATTAACTACGGTACCTGTACAATCGTCCGTGTCAGTCTTTATCCCCAATCTGATAGTGGCGTCGTATTCTTTGGGTAGGCCTGTCAAGTATTGAGAAATACGGGTGGACCAACCGGTCATTAGTAAAAGAAGGCCGGATGCAAACGGATCGAGTGTGCCGGCATGCCCTATTCGACCTGTACCAATGGTCCTTCTGGCCCAAAGAACAACATCGTGTGAAGTTGGTCCTTCTGGCTTATCCACTAGCACGATCCTACCAAGGCCTTCCTCTACTTTACTCTTCATTGTCTTCACTGGTCGACGCTGGGGGGCCAGAATCCTCTAGTCTAATTTCTTCTAAAACCTCTTCTATATTTTGCACATATGCAAAAGTTTTGTCTTCTAAAAACCTTAGTTCAGGAGTCCGTCGTATCCTCATCACATTAGCTAATGAACGCCGAATGAACCCTTGAGCTGCTTCAAGACCCTCCAGAGCTTCGGCTTTGTTCTTTCTAGTACCTGAAGCCTGTACATAGACCTTTGCCATCCAAAGATCTGAAGTTACCTCAACACCTGTGACAACTACATCATGGATTCTGGGATCTCTGACATCTCTGACAAGGATTTCCATGATTTCCCTGCGAAACTGCTCGTTCAGTCTAGTTAAACGCTGGTTGGACATTGTTACCTACAACCAATGATTCAAAACGTTCAGGTTGTTATTCGAATGGATCATTTTGGACGGCAAAGATAGACTGCCTTGGAATGAACCTGTGCGTTGTTATTCCAGAAGCAGAAGCTCACTATTTGCTGTCAGCCAAAGTACGAGCTATCTCTTCAACTGAAAAGCACTCTATAGAATCTCCTACCTTCACATCGTTAAAGTCCTTGATACCAATACCACACTCCAGACCTTCCTGGACTTGTTTGACATCGTCCTTGAAACGTTTTAAGGACGATAGTTCATTGTCATAAATCACTATGCCTTCTCTTATTACTCTTGCCCTTGCCTTTCTGTCTATACGACCTTCAACTACTTCACAGCCTGCTATAGTGCCCACCCGACCAATCTTAAAGATATCTTTCACCTCAGCAGACCCTAAGATTTCCTCTTTCTTCTGGGGTGCCAACATTCCTTCCAAAGCCTCCCTCACTTCATCGACAGCATCATAGATGACGTCATAAGACCTTATTTCTATACCCCTCTGCTCAGCGTTCTTCCGTGCCTTAGAAGAAGGACGCACCCTAAAACCTATAATTATTGAATTTGACGTTTCTGCCAGAAGCACATCCTCTTCATTTACGGCTCCCACCCCATGATGAACTATGTATACTCCTACTTCATCGGTCCCTAGATGTTCTAATGCGTCAGATAGCGCCTGCACAGAACCATCCACATCTGCTTTAACGATAACCGCCAAGATGCTAGACCCTCCTTCATTCGAAGTTCTATCTAGTTTTCCAAGGCCAACTGCTCTTTCTCTTATGCGAAGCTGCTTGTCCCTGTCTAGTCTCAAACGACTAGCTGCGATTTCTCTAGCTTTTCCAGCTTCCATCACTCTAAGTGAATCCCCCGCCTGAGGTACACCAATGCTTCCCAAAATTTGTACTGGTACGCCGGGACCTACTTCTTTCAATTGCTGTCCTCGTTCGTCTAGTAGCGCTCTAACTCTCCCTTCGTAATGTCCCACCACAAAGGTGTCCCTAATCTTCAGAGTTCCTTGCTGAACCAAGACAGTGACCACGGGACCCCTAGAGGTATCAAGTTGTGCTTCGACCACTGTACCTACAGCATCTTGTTCAAACGTCGCCATGAGTTCCATCAACTCACTTTGTAGTAACACCTTTTCCAACAGATCATCCACCCCGTCACCGTTAATTGCTGAAACTTCAGCACATAGGGTTTGACCTCCAAATTCCTCAATCTGCAAATCAGCCTGTAGGAGCCCTTGCTTGACCTTTGCAGGATCTGAGGTGGGCAAATCGCATTTGTTAATAGCCACGACTATCGGCACTCCTGCGTTCTTAGCGTGACTGATAGCCTCCTTTGTCTGAGGCATAACCGAATCATCGGCTGCTACCACTAGGACTACAATATCTGTGAGTTCCGCACCTCTTGCTCTCATAGCCGTGAACGCTGAATGTCCTGGAGTGTCTAAGAAAGTTATTCTCTTCTCATCACCTAACTCCACGTGATATGCACCTATATGCTGAGTAATACCTCCAGATTCACCTGCCACGACATTAGAACTGCGGATGTAGTCTAATAGTGCAGTTTTTCCATGATCTACATGCCCCATCACGGTTACCACTGGTGGGCGTGCCTCAAGATCGCCTTCATCCACTGCCAGTCCTTCTAGCTCTTCAGATACCTCGTATTCCTTTTCTCTAACCGCAGTGAAATTGAAGTCGTCAAGAACCAATTCTATCTTCTCAAAATCCAACCTCTGATTTATTGTCATAACCAAACCAAAATTCTTAAAAGCTGCTCCTATTATTTCATTTGCTGGAATCCCTACGAGATCAGAAAGTTCCGAAGCGGTCAAAAATTCGTTCACTCTTACTATAGTTTTTTCCTTTTCAATTTCCTTCTCTGCCTCAACCGTCGCTGCTTCCCTCTCCTCTTTTGATACTGTCTGTCCTTTTCGTTTCTTTTTCTTTGTGCTTCCTCCCCCTTTTATCTCGGCCATTACTCTCTGTATGTTGCTCTGCACTGCTGTCTGATCCACGTCGTGCTTTCTCTTGCCCTTCTTTTTCTTCTTAATATCTCGAGAACCATCGGAGCTGTAACCATCAGCTTGAACTCTCACAGTGCCAACTCGTCCCCTTCTAGACCCAGCAGTTGACTTTTGAGCCGCCAACGCGTCCAACGAAGCCTTGGATGGTTTTGGCCTCCTAATTTGACGGACACTCCCCTCAGAAGGAGTCTCCTTGTCTAGAGATTTATGCTTGTCATCAGTTGTCTCAGGTCCCTTGTCCTGTTCTGATTCCAGCGCATCCTCGTCTTGATCATTTTCCCCATTTTCTTGATTAACCAACCCGGTGGTAGTTCCAGATTCGTCAGACTCAGATTCGTCAGCTAGGACCTCTAATACTTCAGTTGCTTTCTCACT